>Ga0315274_10005687_pt1 | contig 18223 bp, 23 predicted proteins | sample YL17G02_20_MG_FD_203700 | JGI IMG/M metagenome (GOLD analysis project Ga0315274, IMG submission 203700) | Sediment microbial communities from Yellowstone Lake, YNP, Wyoming, USA - YL17G02_20 | ecosystem: Environmental > Aquatic > Freshwater > Lake > Sediment | place: USA: Wyoming | collected...
ACCAAGGTCGCCTGTTTGTAGAAGAATGGAATGCCATATTGATCGAGCATATGGCCTATCTTAGCCTGGTCTTCAGATTCATACTGGGGCTGCAATTTACCAATATAGTATTCAAGGTCTGAGCTTAGTGTTTTTGTGCTCATTTTTTGTTGACCTGCCTGGTCTCTTGTGCCACCTTCCTGGCGACGGTGGACAGTTTGCTTTCAGTGCGTTCGATGATCTTGATGAGATGGCTGTTGTGGTGCTGGAGTCTCTCGGCAGCCTTGAGACAGCCGGTCAGCTGCCTGTGGTCGTGTCGGGCACTATACTGCTGGGCGTTGCGGGTCAGCTCGATGATCCGGCGCTCGTTTTCGGCAACGGCTCTGTCGAGTCTTTCCAGGCGGGTATCAATCCCGATGATTTGCCTGTACCCCGCGGCCAATTCGGCAGAGGCCTTCTTCCTGGCCGATGTCGGCAGGTTTGAAAACACATGGCGAGTCTCCTCCAGCCTGGCAATGTGGCCATTTCGGATTTGGTGGGCCTTGGCGCGCAGCTGGGCCATTTTTTCGGTGACGTACCCTTCGGCAGGGAGCATTCTTCTTAGCTGTGGTAGAACGTCAACAGTCTCTTGGGGGTGTTCATTGAGCGTATGGGCAGTCTTACGAAGTTTTTTCATTCTTTTAGCCAGTTGATTCGACACGTTCTGGTCGCGGTACAGGTCGGTCATATCATGGCGCACCTCAGGCACATGAGCACGAACAGGCCGCACGTAGACGCCATGGCCTCGCGTGTAGGAGACCAAAGCCAAGATTCCCACGACAAGGGCTACCATGGTGACAATCTGTATGACCTGTTCGTCGATGGGTATGTTCAACTCAAGCAGTCTGGCGATCAGGATACTGACACCCAGTGTAATGGCCGTCCCTGACCAGGAGCCTCCGATCTGGCGGATAGCGTGATACATGACAAAGGCCATGACAATAATCGCAAAGCCGATGGCCACGGGCCCTAAATCCCTGATGGAAAATCCTGTAGCTCGTTCCCACCAGATAAGGCCGATAGAGAAGGCCAAGCCCAAGGTCGCCGACATGGCGGCAGCGGGTCGTTGCATGCCGAATCGCTTGGCAAGGACCGCGTAGCACAGCGATGTGAAGAAAGTGAACGCTAACAGAAAATCGGCCAGCACGGACTCGAAAAGGCCGTATATATCCACGTTCCCAAGCAGTGTCGCAAGTCTCATGCGAGACCTAATGGATGAACTACTATTTATATCTTTTGTTTTTTGTGGGCAATCCCAGCCGGTTGTAAGCTGGGCTTGCCCTACCAAGGGCAACCGGTGGAGGAGAAGAAAAATGAACGAATTAGTCGGAAGAATGCTGTGGCTGGAGCAATACCGGTGCCGAAGGTGTGACAGGTCGTTTTACATAGAGTCCGGGGACCGCGGCTGCCTGACGCTGGATTTCGGATGTCCGTTTGGCTGTGACGACAACGGGGAACACGTGTGCAGTCTGGGCAGTGCAATCAGAGAGATCACGGAAGCGGCGGCGAGGGACGATAAAACATCGGGAGAAATCAGGGACTACACAATCATTCTGCATCTTTGCCCCGAGGAGTTTGAGCTGTCGATGGGTCGAAAACCAAAGAGCCGGGCGGAATTCGACCAATGGGCGGCCCTGGCCGAGAAGGGGCTTCTCAACGGACACATAGACTGGGATATACTGTATGATTGCACCTGTGATGCGATGACAAACTACGGAGGTGATGAGAAATGAATCGGACGATCAGGAAGCAGATCGTATTTGTCCTGGAGGATGACAACGAGGTGACGACCTCGGCACTGGACCCCGACAGCGACCTGGACGAAGAGAACAAGCGGCTCAATAGGCTGCTCATCAAGAGACACGAGGCGATACTGGCCAAGATCGAGAAAGGGCGAGCCTTGACCCAAGAGGATTTTGTGCTGATCCGGGACGCCAACCAGATTCATGTGAACGATGCGCAGAATCTGAATGGCCGTTACAGGCAGGCGACGGCCCTCAATGAGTGGCTGGACAACATGATCGAGCTGAGCAAAGAGCAAGCCATGAAGATCTTGGAGGACCATCTGGACAAGGATGCTCATACGCCCACAAAGGTCTACAGAGCCCTTCACACATTGTGGGAGGAGGCAACTCCAAATGATGCCGCCACGGAACCTGGGTTTGATGAGGCGGGCAAGTGCCTCAAGTGCGGAAGCAAGGTGTCGTTTGCAGATGTGACCGATACCGTGGTGTTTGTTGGGGACGAGATCGTCAAACGGTACGACGGGGATATCACGAACAGGAACTGTGTGCGATGTACATATCCCGCTCAGTACCGTGATCTCGAGCACTTTGACCGTGATGACCCATGAACCTCACTGAATTCATCAGGAAGAACGATATCAAGTGCAAGGACGGTGAGGAGTTTGACCATAGTCCGGAGTTCTTCAAGATACGGGAGTTTGAGCGGACCTGCCACACAGTATTCGGTGTTCCGTTCGTGGAGCCGGAGACGTATAAGATCAAAGAGTTTGACATTGTGTTGAAAGGCTCTGTCCGGGAGAAATGGGACAGGAACGAGAAGAAGACTAAAAGGCAGTTTTTCGTTGATAGGACGTTCAGGTATCCGAAACAGGCAAACTGCATTGACAGGATTGAAGACGCCGTGGACGCGGGCAAGACCGTCGACCAAGCCGTCGAAAGCCTTGAGCTTGAGAAGCAGCGGTTTGAATTCTTCAAGCGGTACGACTTGATTGACGCGGGCAGGTACTGGCTGAATCGGGATCTGCGGCGGTGCTTTGTTGACGATGGAAAAGTCGTGGTGATAGATTCGCATGGTGGTGGCACAGATGACTGAGAACATACCGGAGATCACAGGCATAGAGGTTCAGTGCACTGAGTTGCTGGTTAGAGCCTGGTGCGGCGAGGTTGAGCTGGCCATTAACCGAGTCAGGAGGCCAGTAGGGCGTGAACGCTTTGACGGGCGGTTGCATCGGCTTCGAAGAGCCTCAGGAATTGTTCTGGGTGATGTCCAATGGATGCGTGGCGATCCGCCAAACCGACAGGTTTATATACTTGAGGTCCCACACGGGTATCGCAGGAGGTGATATTCGTGGCAAGAGGAAGACCGTTCAAGTGTCCATACGCCGGCTGTGGTTCAACCGACACAATAAGCAAGGGCATCAGGAAGACCAAGACGATGGGTGTTCGCAGGTTAAGATTCTGCAGAAGCTGCAAGCGCAAGTTCACCCCCCAGAACCAGAAACCGGCAGACCAGGCTGAGGAACAGCCGATGGGAGAATGAACATCATCGCACTGGCGTTTGACATGGCGGCGGCCGTGCAGGAATTCGTGGAAAGGGCAAAGCGATTCTACTATCACGTGATGCTGTTCGGCTGCCGCTGCGCCAAGTGTAACGGCTCGCTTACAATGATCGGCGACGGCAAGTGCACATGTGATGTATGCGGGCAACAGTTCGATCCAACCGTGACGTTTCAAAGATGCTCTCATTGCGGAGGGACGCCCTTACTGCGGGTGAGACGATACCAGTGCAGGTCCTGCGGCCGGCAGATCAATTCGGTGTTTCTGTTCGATGGGAGCGTCTTTGATAGCGGTTATTTCAAGCAGAAGATGGCCGAGTCCCGGCAGCGAAAGAAAGATTTGAGACAGCGTGTTCAGGAAATGCTGGCCGACTGCCGTTCCGGGCCTTTGAGCCTGGAAGCCCCGGACCTGGACTCTATTCCGGGCCTGATTGATGCGCTGAATAACCTGGGCAGCGGTATTGCGGTGCCTGCGATAATGGAATTGAAGGGCAGGTTCGATCTGAACCGCTACCAAGACCATATAAGGTCCTGCCTCGAAGCGGGACCGGCTACCCTGCAACAGATGCCTGCTCTTAGTGAAGACCCGCGGCGTGATCTGATATGGCGATTCATAGGGGTCATATTCCTGGAACATGCCGGGCTCGTAAATGTCCGGCAGCAGGGCCAGACCATATGGGTGATGAAATGTGATGACCGAAAAGGACAAGATCTTCCTGGAAGGACTCAAGAAGCTGATGGATTCAAAAGACCTGTGGATGGAGCTCAAGCCTGGTGAGCCAAGCCGGATGATCTTGAAAGGAACGTACGGAGACAAGATACACGAGACCTTCGGCATCACCAGGCAGGGAGTCAGATGGCGGTTCCACCATTTATTCAGCCGTACCTATGTGGGGGCATTTGAAACGATAATGTTCATAGAGAAGATTTTTGGAACACAGTTAAGAGATTATGCAATACGGATCAGCAAGGAGCGATATGCGTTGAGACAGAAAGCTTTACAATCAGGTTTTGAAGAACGAATCAAATCTAAATAGTTTGTCTGGATTAAAAGGCAAAGTTTTATAAACAGTGCCGTATTTCCCACATTTACACTTAAAAAGCACGTCTTTTGTTTTCAAACACAAGATCTGCTGAGGGAAAACCGCACATAAAAGCACCGGGTAAAAACCGTGTCATTATGAAGCGATTCCCCGACGATGAAAATGGATTGGCTAAGGCCAGCCGAAGCTTTTGTTAGATAGTTCTCTAATGTGATTTTAGAAATCGACTCTCGACGAGAGAGCAATTTCTAAAGAATTTGTAAAAAACGAATTTTAACTGGATGGCAAGCTCACCAAATGAAGCTTGCCATCATTTTTTAATGAAATGGAGGTGTAACTATGCAAGAAACAATTTGTGCGAAGGTAGACCCAAGATTACTGACCAAGGCCGACAGGCTTTTTACATGCACTGTCGAAGGCAGGATTATCGAAATCCTGCAGAATGCAAGAAGAGCAGGAGCAACGGAAGTAAGAATTACGAACAAGGATGGATTTGTAACTGTCCGGGACAACGGCTGCGGCATTGAGGATTTTCAGAAGTTGCTGGATCTTGGCGGCAGCGGCTGGGATGAAAAAATGGAAGCCGGAGAAGACCCTGCGGGAGTTGGACTTTTCAGCCTGGCTCCAAGAAAAGTCTCTATCGTTTCCGGTAATAGAAAAACAATCATTGACAAAGATGGCTGGACAGGAAAACCGGTAGAAGTAACCAAAAATACTGAAACCGTAAACGGCGCCATCGTGATGTTCAAGGACGAAAAACCCTGGGATCTTGATCTTGTCGAAAAACATGCTGTTTTTGCAGGAATAAGAGTTATTGTAGATGGCAAGTTCTGCCACTCGATGCCGTTCTGCAGGGGTGAAGCTGCATATTACGAAAATCCGGGCTGCAGGATCGAAGTTGCAAAAGAAATTTCCAATTATCACAGGGCATGGTCAACAACCTGGTATCAGGGAAGAGTGCTTGTCAATTTCCATGGACAGGTAGTTCAGATAGACCACTGGCCAGGCAAGAACAGGCAAGGCCTAACAATCCTTGTGGATATAACAGACCAGACAGATATAAGGTTAATGCTGCCTGCCAGAACAATGCTGGTCGAAAATGCAGCTTCTGAAAAGCTAAAAGAAGCCATAGAGCCGGAGTACTACAAATACTTTCAGAAGCAAAAAACTCATGCACTTTATTATGAAGAGTTTCTTCGTGCAAAGGAACTTGGAATAGAACTTCCTGAAGCACAGCCTCAGTACAAGCCCGGGCTTATCTGGGGTGAATGCGATGAGCCTGTCGAAGTTGTAATGCCGCGGAATATCAAACTCGAAGATTGTTACCTGTGCTTTAATGATGACTGTGCCGATGATATGGCAGAGACAAATGCCCATCTATTGGCGGCTTTGGGAGATTTGAAGGACAAACCTTTTGTGCCGGTAACTATTGATAATGGTTATATGGGCTACAGCTGGACCAAGCTGCCGAAAGTAACGAAGGTTGAAGTGTCGAAGGGAAAAGAGCTGCTGAGGCATTTGATCAATTGTGGTGAGTTAGTGTGTTTTGACAAACTGTCTATAACAGTCCGGACATCCGACGGTAAAGCATTCACCTCGGATGTTGATATGGCTGTGATAATCGAAGAGCCTAATAATAGGCATCGCTGGGTAGATGAGACTGTGTGCGTAACCAAGGAAGCAAGAAACTACCTGGATTCGGGAAATATATGGTTTCACTTAGGAGGTTACAGTGATGAAGGTGACAGCTACGATACCCAGCTCTACTACTTCGAAAAGGAGCTTGATGAGTTCTGGAATGAATTGATTGGGCCGTACGAGACGGTAAGGCAGCAGCTTATAAAAGAGCTGTATCCTTTATATAACAAATGGCGGAAGGTGACAATCTTAGAAGACAGCAGCCTTGAGATTCTATTCAAGGATGGCAGGATAGAGCGCATAAAACCACCTGCAGAATCCGCTTAATGTAAATCACATTATCCATTGTCAAAGCACATCTCTTCTAACCGAGAGATGTGCTTTTTGTTTTTTACTCACATCTTATCAAAGAAAGGAAAGGTGAAACTATGGCTTGGAGACCAACACAGTACTTGCAAGAGGGCGAACTTGATAATACATGCCCAAATAAGGTCACGGGGTGGATGAAGTTCGCCGGCATGAAAGACAAGGTGACCTTTGATCTGGAAGGCAACTTCCATAGAGATATTAGAGGAGCGAAGATTCACTTTACAGGAGATGCGTATGAAGACGGCACAGACATTGAAAGCGGTGACTACTTCGACGGTTTTGTCCGGCATCAGACAGGAAATGTAGGTGACATCACAGCGGGATTGCCGCCTCACGATTATGGTAGTACACCATACGTTGAATGGTTCGGGCATGAGAACGGCAGGGTTGTAATTGAATTGGAGCCTGTTCAGGTTGAAGTAATCGGCATGCCCATACCGGCCATTGAGTCCGACCCGATCTCTCGCGAGCAGCAGAACCGTAATATGGCTGCATTCCTTGGCAGCCTTGCACAAGAGATGAATATTCCCGCCGAGCGTGCGATTTGCGTCGGCGGCGAAACCGTGGTCAAAGCGGACAAGAGAGCTGCGAACAATAAGATCCGCGGGATGAAGCTTCTTCCTTACAAGATTCGCGAAAGGCTGCCCAGTTTAGGTGGACAGGATGGCAAAGGGGGCAAAGCTGTAGCCTATGCAAAGTGCTTCAGTCCTTCGAGTTCATGGTCCTGGTACATAACCGAGGGATCCCCAGTACGAGACAAGAACAACGACGTTGTGGATTACATTCTGTTCGGCCTCGTAGATGGCCACGAAAAAGAGCTTGGTTATTTTCACCTATCCGAGCTTGAAAGTGTCAACGGTCCCATGGGCTTGCCGATAGAGCGAGATTTGTATTGGCAGCCGAAGACGCTGGAGGAGATTGCTCCAGAGATGTTCAGTGACAACGAGGCAAGCGATTAGTCGAACATTTCAACATCAACTCAAAGATTATGGAGGTGACATATGGAAGAGTATTGTCAAAACCCATTGTGTGAGAACAAGGCCATAAAAGAAGTGCCTGTATCGGTGGAAACAGCATCTGACCAGACGAGAGCACTTTGTGCCGCTTGCGAAGAAGCTTACAGCTGGGGGGTGCAGCACGGCAGGTGCGTATCCTCGGGCCTGAGGATTGAGCCGCCACCAGAAGAGAAGGGCGATGAACCTCTGTTCCGTGTGGTGTATATTATCGATGTGAATTCCGGCGATGTACGTGAGGCAGCAGAGTATACTCATCGGATCATGTCAGATCCCGAATCCCTGCGGCCCATTTTGCACGTCATCGATTCCAAAGGCAACAGCACAGAAGTGGACCTATCTAAGGACGATGCCGATCGCGATGATAACGGGAAAACCGCAAATTATGAGGCGGCCGCCCAATATCTTGCTGATCAAGGGGACCGGATATTCACCGGCCCTATGAAAGGAGGCTTGTGGAATGGTCGGTGTTTGGATGCCTGCATCATGTCCAAAAAACAAGGCGACAAGGCCACATACGAGTTCCTGATCAAATTCGGGGACCAGTATATATCGAGCTTGTCTGATGAACACCATCGCCGGTGGCAGGAGATCAAAGACCATGCTGCCGGCCTATTAAAAAATAGCAAAGAAAACACTAAACAAAAGAATGGAGGCAGCTATGCTTAACAAAGTATATGAAGCGATAGAAGATGTATTGGAGAGCGTCGATGTTGGAGGTGAGCAGTCACGGCAATTTGCTGAGGAAATCAGAATCTTAAGAGAAGTCATTGGCCATCCAGAACCTGTTAAGGACGCCTTCGATGAGATTAAGAGACGAGGTCAGATAGTCCAAAAGCTCAGGAGGCTGGCAATTGAGGCCGAAGGGCTAACTGCTGCTTTACCAACTCTTGCGGTCGAACAATGGCTCGATGGCACGATGGCGGATGCTACGAAAGATGTGTTCTTCGAGGACCACGATCTGGCCGGACTGCTGCGGTTCATTGCCGATGTAGGTGTCAGCTACGAAGATTGAAATATCATTGACGCCAAACCGTAAATGGTAATAAGGGCATCTGTTTAAAATCGGGCAGGTGCCCTTTCTTTTTAGGAGACAGCCATGAGAAAAGTAACTGTAAAATTAGAAATGCAAGTAGTAATGTCAGTCGATGAGGATGTTGAGATTTCAGAGGTGGTCAACGAACTGGACTATGAAATAAATGATACGACTACTGCCGCCGACATTTTGGATACTGAAATCACCGGGTACGAAGTTGTAGATAGTAAATAGTCCACATGCGAACATCTGTGTTTTAAACAAACCTATGCGCCCATTTTGGACAAAAACCCTATTTGAATAAAAGGAGAGATCATTATGTCACGTGTGAAAAAACAATTTGCATTAGTCGTCGATGGCCGCCAGCTGGCCACCATTCTGGCGGCCCTGCGGTTCCACCAGGATGAGAATCTTCGAGTCGGCCCCGATATTCCTGATCGGGCCATCAAGGATATCGCTACCGACAGCGGCTCATTGAAACCGCTGGATTTCAAGGATGTCAGCGGGCTGTGCGAAAGGATTAATACCTGTGATGAGGCAGATCCGCCTCGGGGCCAAAGAATCTGGGTATCGATTGTCATGGACAAAAGTAAAGTAGTCCATGCCGACGCCCATAACAGCAAATCCCAGGCACAGAAGTCGATGCTGGACTATCTGCGGAAGCACCTGAGCTATGCCGGCCGGAACAACTTGGCCGAGGTCCGCCGCTGGGCGGCCACAGGTCGCGGGGCCTTGAGAGTGGGGATTTGTTCAGTGAAAGTGCCGAGCAGCACAATAGCCTGAACACAGTAAACCATACATCAATTCCAAAGGAGCACAATTATGAGCGAAATCAAAGAGCAGATTAATATCGCCAGGATCGTCTATGATGCATATCCGCACGCCGACCTTTTGCCGATTGATGCAGAGCGAGACTGCCACAGCCTTCAGAGCCTGCTGGCCAAAGTCACCGCTGGAAACATCGGGGACGGCTTGTTCACCTTTATGGTCGTGGAAATCATCGAGGGCGGCGAGAGCACTCTAAATGGAGCGATCCGGGTTTTGGAGCAGGCCAAGGCAGACGTGGAAGCGGTATTGCAGGCGCTGCAAGAAGTGCAGACAGTTCAAGAATAATGACAATTGTAAATTTGAAAGTGAGGTGATGCCTATGATTGCATGAACATTTTGTAGGAAAAGATGAATTCGGACAGCCTTTTCGCACAGTGCGGGAGGCCATTTTTTTGCGTACATTTTAAGTTTTGAAAGGAGCCAATCATGAAAGCGTACAGACACGGTGAAATGATACTGATACCGGTGCCGGAAAACCTCGAAGACCAGTGGCAGGACCTGTTCCAGCAGGCAGGCCAAAAGATAGACGATCCCCGGATAATCGCAGAAGGCGAGATCACCGGCCACAAGCACGAGCTTGAGGGCGGGCAGATTGATGCTGTGGCATTAAGCGACAGCGCTTCTGTCAGGGGCACAACGACTTCAGGCTATATAAGCCGAAGAAGCTTCCTTGGCACTCTGGGCATAGGAGCCATAGCCGGGCCGGTCATGCTGTTAAAGGTGGCCAAGGCTACAACCTTGAAGCATCCCGAGCACAACGCCCTGGGAGTACCAGAAGGCAGGTACGTAGTTTATGCACAACGGGAGTACGATGAGACCACCAACAGAAGAGTCGTTGACTAACACTGCGGCCAGAACAGAGACACATTCATTAAAGGAGATAACACAATGCAGCTTTTAACGATAAAGGGCGGCTGGTCAAGGAACCGCCGCTTCGAAATCAATAACGGATGCGTCCGGATACTGAGGGATGGGCAGCAGCAGGAGACCACGTTGACCGTAAAAGATGGACAGGTCACAGAGGTCGAAGACATAGAATATCCCGCCGGCAGTCCAGGCGAAAGGATTGTGACAACCAGTGAAAGAAACGATATCGAGAGATCCAAACCAGGTGTGATAAGAACCGTCAGCAGGTACGAAGACCACTGGAACTTGCCGGCCGAAGGAGTATTCCATGAGATAAAAGGACTGAGAATAGGCAAACACAAGGGCACGCTACACCAGATAAGCAGACAGGCCCGGTTCGTACGGGAAGAGTTCGTATACGGCAACGGCCAGGAGGCCTACATCTGGACACCGTACAGGAAAAGCTTCCGGCTGTACCGCCCGGATGGGAGTCTATGGATGGAAGTGACCGCGAAGATCAGCCCCCCCTGGAAACGGACAGATAGTCTTCTGGAGAAGATCCAGGATACCCTCATCAATATCACTTCCCACCGTCATACGTGGAGTGGCCGGCCGGATTACGAGATCAGACTGTACGATACTCGAGGAAGGCAATTGGGCTACGGCAAGGTGAGCAACCGCCAGCGGGCAGGTGTGTGGCGGCACGGCCGGGCTAAGCATTACTTCATGATGGGAGTGGCCGTGAGTAAAGAGATCTTTTACGCAGGGCCTGATGAGCTGGATCCGCGTGAGGTCCTCAAAACAGACAACGCTCAGCTCAGGGCGGCCCTGATGAAGAAGATAGGGCCCGAAAGGCTATTCAAAAAGCTGCCGTTCATAGCCTGCGATGCAGATGGAGACAATCAGCTGTTGAAGGCGGATATGAACAGAATATTTACGCCAAACGATGAGTCCACCGGGCCGGTCAGAGTAAGGAACGGATTTGATGAGCAGATAGCCATCGCGGCTTTGAAGTGCCCATCCTCGGGACAGTTGTACTACCTGCGGGTGCCGCCGAGACTGAATAAAGTCGAGCACGCCAGGCAATGGCTGTGCGGTATAGACATCGAATCTGTTGAAGAACAGTACATCAGGGACCGGTGGGCCAGATCGGTCGGTGGAGGAGCCATGAGCCTAACCCCATCGCAGCAGACAATGATGGACGCCGAGATAGTCCGAGCCGGACAGCGGCAGAGGCTGGAGTTTGTAAGTGAAGCATGAAAGTAGGCACATCATGCCAGAAACCTTAACCATCATGACAGATGATTGAAAGGAACAGTAATATGAACATCTACAAAGTATGGATTCAGATCAACCAAGTCGATGAAAGCCAAAACCATCACCGTAATGTGGGCGAGCCGTATGAAGCCGGTACGTTTAACACCGAGCCTGAGGCCGTCAGATTCGTCAAGCACGAATTGATAATAGTCAGGCCGGTCAAGCTGGATCTCCAGAATGTCTGCCGGGCGGGATTTAAGTTCTTAGACAGCCTGCCTGTGACTGAGCTGACAAGCCAGAGGCAGAACCGGGAAGCCTTCCGCAAAATGCTGAGCGATGCTCTCAGTGGGAATGCACCTATTATTGATGATAGCTGTCCCAAATGCGGAGCCGGCTGTAATGAGCGAGAGCTTATAGAAAGGGAGTTCATCGACATCGAGGCGATACACGTGTACTACCTCTGCAGTCGCTGCGGCAGCAGGATGATCGAAGAATTTACGCTGGCGGATGTCTTTATTGATAATCCGCCTGCCTCGTAACCTCATTGCCCTCAATTCGACCACTTCAGCAGATCAAATCTTCAGTAAGTCAATAGAAACCTCAATTTGAAAGGAAACTCTATGAAAAACAGCAGAATCCGTGTGCGCAGTCCGCCGAAATGACAGGCTGTGCCGAAAATGTCACTATGTAAGAAAACGATCAATCGTTAACCAATCAAGTTGAAAGGAAATGAAAATGAGACTCTTGTACATTAACAATGACGGTTCAGGGTTCGCAGATTATGTTAGCTCGCACGAAGGGACCACGGTGGAACAGTTCTTCAACGAGCAAATGCCGGGTCGAAAGGCGACGGACTTTCTCATTCGCGTCAATCGCCAGCCGGTACCGAAGGATTATGTCCTTCAGGAAGGTGACCGTGTCACCATCACCCCCACGAAAATTGAGGGCGCGTCGGTTTAGTTCCAGCATCACAAATGTCACTTGGGGCATCTGCTTATCTTTGTGATGGGCAGGTGCCCTTTTTTGTTGAAAGGATCTTTTATGGAAGACAGAAAGAAATTAGCCCGAATGGCAAACAGAATCCGAGAAGGATTGATGCAGCTCAAGTACAGCCGGTACCTGGAACTAAACAGGCAGCTGACAACTCTTACCGGCCAGCTTCAACGACTTACCACAGAATCCCGGAAAATGGGAGCTTCCGTGGCACGAGGCTGGCTTTCAGCAGCCCAAAGGTGCTGTAAGAATGTAAACAATTTGCTCGGTGAGGTGGCATATTCCCTGCCGAGAGTCCGGCCCTTAGTCGAAAAGCCCCAGAAGGAAGTACCAAAACTTTCGTTACTGCTCGATGAATTGGATGCTCTCGAGAAGGAATTTGGTGATATCGAATTCGATGCCTCCAAGAACACCATCTCTGTTGTAACAGAACCTATTACCCTGGAGGATATCTATCTGGGTCCGTTTAAGATTCAGCTGGAACTCAATAAGCTCGACCAGCTGTACTACAGTAGTCCGTACTGCGTGATCGCCCTGGAACCGAATCCTGCTGCCACAGATGACGGAGTTACACATCCACACGTAAGCGGCGAAAAGCTCTGTGAAGGGGATGGTTCTGCCGCAATTAAGGCGGCTCTTGAAGATGGCCGGATCTGTGATTTTTTCACAATCGCCAGGAGCATCCTGAATACCTACAGCCCTGACAGCCCATACGTTGCTCTTCATGACTGGGACAGTACGACCTGCTATGACTGCGGATACACCATGAGTTCAGAGGACAGTTACTTCTGTGAGTACTGCGAGCACGACTACTGCTCTGATTGTTCCACGTATTGCCGAAGATGCGAGGAAACCGTCTGTTTGGGCTGCAGCGGGCAGTGCTCGTATTGCGAGGAAATGCTGTGCCGGAACTGTGTCAGCGGATGTGAAGAGTGCGGAGAGCTGTTTTGTCAATCGTGTTTGGAAGATGATCTATGTCCAAATTGCAAAGAAGAAAAGGAGAACGAAAATGAACAGCAAGAAACAGAAATCAACGAATCTGAGAATACAAGCCAGCCTCAGACAGAAACAGCAGAGGTCGAGCTGGCGAGTTGACCGAAATGGCAAAGAAAGGCTTGCCCTTCGATTCAGCCCCACGGCATGGGCGAAACTGGTGCATTTCAGAGACAAGTCAGACAATGAAGTCGGCGGTTTCGCAATCACTGATCCTGATGACCTGCTCTTTGTCAGAGAGTTCATCACGGTCAAGCAGGAAGTGACGTGTGTCAGCGTCAAGTTTGACGATCAGGCGGTGGCAGACTTCTTTGACACCCAGGTTGACCTCGGCAGGAAGCCCGAACAATTTGCCCGCGTGTGGTTACACAGTCATCCCGGTGATTCGCCTGAGCCCAGTGTTATCGATGAAGAGACATTCGAAAGGGTTTTTGGCAATTGCCAGTGGGCTGTGCTGTTTGTGGTGGCCCAGGACAATAAGACCTATGCCAAGCTGCGCTTCAATGTCGGTCCCGGAGGCCAAATTCTGATCCCCACTGAGATAGACTACGGCCAGGACTTTGGTTCGAGTGACCATGAATTGTGGGATACCGAGTATGTTGCCAATGTCAAGGCCATTGAATGGTTCACCGAGCGATCCAATACGGTACCAGACTCCGGCGGCCATGATCTAAGTGACTATGCTTTGCCGTACGACTTCCTCGATGAGTTTGAACTGATGGAACCCGAAGAACGGCAGTTCATTTTAGATGAGCTGGCCGATAGACCCGATCTGTGGGACGAAAAGGGGGTGATGGCACTATGACGACGGAAAATGACGAACGATACAGCCGGCAAAAAGGCATCGTACCTCCCGAGAGGATTGCAGGCTGCAGAGCTACTGTCATTGGCGTTGGCGCCATTGGCAGGCAGGTTGCCCTGCAGCTCAGTGCTATGGGGATTCCGTGGTTGCAGATGATCGACCACGACAAGGTCGAATCGAGCAATCTGGCCAGCCAGGGCTACCTGGAAGGCGATATGGGAAAACCGAAGGTCAATGCAACACTGGAACTTTGCTTGAAGATAAACGCCATGGGCGAGATTCACATCGTACCGGAGCGGTTTCGAAGGAGCATGGAGATCGGCAACGTTGTATTTGTCTGTGTTGACAAGATCGACGTCCGGCGCTTGATCTGGGAATCCGTGAAGGACAAAGCCTCCTTCTTTGTCGATGGTAGAATGAGTGCTGAGGTCGTGCGAATACTGACGGCATACGATGACGAATCCCGACAACACTATCCGACCACCTTATTCAGCGCGGATGAAGCCTTTGTCGGCCCATGTACAGCAAAGACAACGATCTACTGTGCGAACATCGCTGCCGGGCTCATGCTTGCCCAGTTCACCAAATACTTGCGGCAGCTGCCTATAGATTGTGACATTCAGCTGAATCTATTGGCTTCGGAGATCAATGTCGGTGAGTGTTAATGTTAACCTATGCTTAGCGATAGCAGATTTTGACTATCGCTAAGCATATTATTGGAGGTGACAATATGTTTTGTAAAGAAGTTGATAAACGATACAGGGAGGCAATGATTGCCTTCCTGAAAAAGCACTTTAAATACCACACTATGAACAGCTGGAACAGGTCGACCAGTTATGCCAACTGCATCAAATTGCACCATGTAGATAAGCCCTCTGATATCGATAACGACACATGGTGGGAAATGTTAGAGATCACAGAGTGGCAGGAAAAAATGAGCGATCTGCTTGAAGACTTCAGCAGGAAACACAACTGGCAATGGCAGGCAGGAATCAACGGCAGAAGCGGTGGATATGTTGTTCTTTACAGAGGCGGCATAAAACCGAGCGGCTATAAAAGCTACTGCACTCACTGTGGCCAGAAAAATTATCAGGCCCTGCCGGAAGGCGAGATTGGAACCTGTGGCAGGTGTGATGCCAGGGCCAGAATCAATTTCAAGCAGACGCATACGCAGGTATTTACCTGGCCGGGCAAGGATGTCGATATGTATGAAGATTTTGAAGACTGGACTTTAAGCGATCTTCGAGAAAGAGTCGAGCTGGTTCAGGAGTTTGACAAGCTCTGTGAGACAATAGTCACTGAGTACCATCATATCTGCAGAAACTACCGTATCACTGAAGAGGAAATCTTTGTACCCAAAACAATTAAAGTATTGGAGCCTGTAGCCTGAGTTCTTTCATTTCTTTTTCCCCGCAGCTTTGTTTCTTGCTGCGGTTTTCTTCTGCATTTAGCGATAGCCATATCAACACGTTTTGTGGAACAGAAATATTTGACTTTGGAAATTCCCTTTATTGTGCTATAATCTGCAGCGAAGAGGTTTGTTAAGTCAGGGAGAACATCATGGCAAAATAGAAGACGGGAAAGTAAAACAACTCTGTGCCATCTATCCTCTTGAGAACATGGCGGTAGAGGTATACGGAGTTTGGAACAACTTTAAGGCCGTAAGACCCGATGATTACGACAGCATTGAACTGTTTGTTGTCAATTCTACGGGCATTGCAATCGGTTCTATGCCGTACGATGATCATATTCCCAGCGAAGACGAAGCTTTACAACATATCAGGGAACATACAGATCCTCCCATGGTTTAAGCCCGTCAATACGGGTTGTTGGTGGTGGCATTCTTAATGAGCTCTTGAATTTGTCTCTTGTTTCGCGTCTGGATATACGGTTCAGTTGTGGCCAGACCTATTTTATGGGGTCTGGCCACTAAAGCCAGAGGAGGGTAAAAATGTCAAATGCAACAATCAGAACTCTTGTCCTGGAATATGTAGACATAAACGGTGCGAGCCATATCCATGAAATGCACATTGAGGTATTGCAGCGAAGACCGAACACACCCGAACATACAATTCGAGCAAGGCTTTCAGAGGCTGTCAGCGATGGATTTCTCAAGCGAATGGGCGAAGGGTTTTATGATATATATGCCGAGGATGAAGCGATGACATCGGTTGTGTCTTATCCGGTGCGGAGCAATCAGTGGGGCCGCTCGTCCTATAGAGGTAACTGTGACGGACGATTGGAAAAGAACCTAATTCTCAGATATGGCGTTCAAAAAGTTTGCGATCCGATGGAAGGCTCGGGTACGAGCAGAGATGTCGTCGAGGGTCTGAACAAGTACAAGAAGAAAGGCATAAGTTACTGGGGTGGAGATTTGCGAAATGGTTTCGATTTAACCAAACAACAACTGCCGGGCAAATTCGATTTCTGCTGGATACACCCGCCATATTGGAACATTATCCGGTACAGTGACAACCCAAATGACCTGAGCAACTACGAAGATTATGAACAGTTTTGCAAATTCCTCATGATTTGTTTGCATCGCTGCTATGAAGCGTTAGAAACGGGCGGCAGATTGGCGGTGCTGATAGGTGATGTTCGCAGAAAAGGCAAGTATACACCGATTGTTAAGGATGTCCTGAATTTCCCCCGCGGCGAATTGAGGAGCGTCATAATCAAGGTTCAACATAATTGTACCAGTGACCGAAGAAGATATGGCAAGCTTGAGGACCCGCCCATAAAGCACGAGTACTGCATTGTTTTCAAAAAAACAGCCGATACCTGTCAATCGGGGAAACGACCTCTCTTACACGAGCAGATGGAAATCGAAGAGGCTATTCGAGCTGTGCAGTCAACAGGCAAATGAAAGTGGACTTTCTTTAGCAGCGACTGTGTTAAGTATGTGTCTTGCGATGATTCAGCTTCGCATATTTCATGCAGGCTTGCCGAAAGGACACGACACTCTCAATCAGAAAGTCACAATGCAGAGACAGTGTCACTACTTATGGCTCAAGCAATCAGTCTTTTATGCCGATATAAATAAAATAGGAGGGCCTTCTTATGGCCCTCCTTTGCCGGCATCGTTGAGGATGTGGTAGCTTCAGCGGAACTTCGTTGAAGAACTGAAGCTCCACACGTTGCCGGCATTTATCTGGTTTGATATGATTTGTTTTCGGTCGTTAATGCGCCCTGTATGTTTAGTTACAGTACTTGATGGTAGGCAAGACAATTGGCAGCAAATAAGAATACATCAATCATAATGAAAAACTTCTTCTATATTGGCCCACCATTCGATGCAAAACGAGGGATACACGACTGGAAAGACACTTGTCCGATTCTTCTAATATGTGATCTCATTTATCTTCTGTAGTAGGATGGGTGGTGTATGTTGATAGCGAGTGGCCCTCCTCTTGGCGTCTATGTCGTGATACACACGCTCCACTTGTTCTATATCTATGTGGACCGCCTTCGCGACTTCCTCAGGCGGTATATTGTGATTCTTGGCATACAAGCAGAGGTCCAGAATATCGTGCGGTACAGAGAAATAGAACTCCTCTTGGTCTTGTGGTATCGAATACGTGTCAGTTGTCGGAAGGCGCTTGCATATATCTCCCGGCAGTTTGAGAAACTCGGCCATTTGGTAAACCTGCGTCTTGTACAGATGTGCAATTGGTTTAATATCGCCGGCTCCGTCGCCAAGTTTCACAAAGAATCCTTGGTCATACTCCTGGCGGTTTGGTGTCCCTGCAACGGCGTAATTTAGTTTATCAGCATAATAATATGTCAACATCATTCTGGTGCGCTGCTTGAAATTGGTGGCCGCTACGATTTGGAGATACGCTTCTGCGGAGAGCCTCGCCTTTATTTGCCTACCATCTGGTGATTGGACAACCACCGAAAAAAGCCGCAATTTGCTTTGACCGAGTAGGGACGGAAGTACGATCTTGCATTTATAGTCCTGATCATATTCAGGTATTACGCTTTTGATAGCTTCATCACGATACCGATAACATCCGACTGCCGTCAGAATCTCTGTAATGTCTTGCCGCTCCGCCTGTATACCAAGATGATCTATAATCATGTCGC
>Ga0315274_10005688_pt1 | contig 18221 bp, 21 predicted proteins | sample YL17G02_20_MG_FD_203700 | JGI IMG/M metagenome (GOLD analysis project Ga0315274, IMG submission 203700) | Sediment microbial communities from Yellowstone Lake, YNP, Wyoming, USA - YL17G02_20 | ecosystem: Environmental > Aquatic > Freshwater > Lake > Sediment | place: USA: Wyoming | collected...
AGCTGGGTACGATGGCGTTGAGGTCTCCCCTTTTACCCTGGCCGATTCGGTCGTCGACGTCTCTGCTGCCGACCGGGCAACCATTCGTAAGCAGGCTCAAGACGTGGGGCTAGAGGTCGTCGGCCTACACTGGCTTTTCGTATCCCCCAAGGGATTGCACGCCACCACCCGCGATCGCACTACCCGCCAGCGGACGACGGCTTACCTCCAGGAACTGATCCGTTTCTGTGGCGACTTGGGTGGACGGGTCATGGTCGTTGGATCGCCACAGCAGCGCGCTGTGCAGCCGGGCGTGACGTACGAAGAAGCCTGGAAGTGGTTCGTCGACATGATCAGGGCCTGCCTCGACCTGGCGATGGAGCGCCAGGTTACGTTGTGCATGGAAGCCCTACCGGCCGGCATGACCAGTTTCGTTACCAGCATGGCCGAAGCGGTCCAGATGGTGCAGGAGGTAGGCCATCCCCGTTTCCAGACCATGTTCGACGTGCACAATGCCTGCGACGAGGCTGACCCCCTGCCCGAGTTGCTGCGTCGATACCTGCCATACATCCAGCACGTGCACGTCAACGAGATGGATGGTGGCCATCCCGGCAGCGGCGATTTCGATTTCGGATCGATCCTGAGGGTACTGGAGCAGGCGAGCTATGGTGGCTATGTCTCGGTCGAGGCATTCGATTTCAGCCCAGGCGGAGAGCGGATCGCCAGGGAGTCGATCCGTGTGCTGAGGGCGGCGAGGGCATAGGGATGGTGCACACCCGGCTACCGTCGGCCGCTGCAATACTCAGGTATGGGTAAGGAGGGGGCGATGCCCTGTCTGGGCGCGCACATGTCAATCCAGGATGGCCTGCACATGGCCGTGGAGCGTGGGCACTCGATCGGCTGCGAGGCCATACAGGTGTTTACCCGCAACGCAAGCCGCTGGAAGAGCAAAAAGCGCACCCCCGAAGAGCTCGATCTGTACCGCCAGGCATTGGCGCGGACGAGCATCCACCTTGTGGTGGCCCATGCCATCTACCTGATCAACCTGGCCTCCCCGGAAGACGACGTACGCGCGATGTCAAACGACGCCTTTCGGGAGGAATTGGGGCGCTGTCACGAGGCCGGCATTCCCTACCTGGTGATTCACCCTGGCTCGCACAAGGGGAGGGGATTGGAGACGGGCATGGCACGCATCGCACAGGGCATCCATCAGGCGTACGCCGAGCATCCCGAGTACACGGTGGTCACTTTGCTGGAGAACACGGCGGGCCAGGGAGATACTATTGGCCGCACATTTGAGGAACTGGCCGGGCTCACAGCCCAGATCGTGGAGACATCGCGCATCGGATATTGCTTTGACACGGCACATGCCCTGGCCTCGGGATACGAACTGCGCACGCGAGAGGGCTATGAGGAGACCTTTGCCCGCTTGGATCGGATCCTGGGCCTGGACAAGCTGTACTGCTTTCATCTGAACGACTCCAAGTACGATCTGGGCGACGAGCGTGACCGGCACCAACACATCGGACAAGGGTACCTGGGAGTAGAGGCGTTTCGCATGCTGCTCAACGACCCGCGGTTCGCCGAGCTGCCAATGCTGCTGGAGACGCCCAAGAGCGAAGATATGCACGAAGATGTAGAGAGCCTGGCGCTGTTGCGGAGCCTGATCCCAAGCGAACTGCCGAGCTGAACTGCAGCACAGGCGGCGGAGGGAGAGCGATCCGCCAGGAACTCGACGGCGCACATCGGGGCGAGGCACGCGGTGCGGCTGTGTGCCATCCAGAGCATAGCCGCCGGCATGACCGCAGGCCAAGCAGAGCGGATGAGTACATCCGTGCGGATGAGTACATCCGTGCGGATGAGTACATCCGTGCGGATGAGTACATCCGTGCGGATGAGTACATCCGTGCGGATGAGTACATCCGTGCGGATGAGTACATCCGTGCGGATGAGTACATCCGACAACGAGAGAGGGCCAGTGCCCGGCAACACTGGCCCTCAAGGAAAGGAGGAGAGAAAGGATTTGATTCTGCCTGTATTATACCATAATCCTCAGGAAATGTGTGTGAAAGTAGCGTTAGGATTCAGTAAAACTTGCGTGAAGATTAAGCGTGGGACCCGTCAACTTGAGGCAGAGGAGCGGAGCTCTGCTTTGCCAGAATCCATGGGAGGTCGGTCCTCGATCCACGCGGATGAGTGGAGGAGTACCCTCTCCTCCATCCGTTGATGGCAGACTATACGACGGTTGTGCGCAAGAACCTGCACCGCTTCAAACAGGTTGAGCCCTTTCTCCCCCTCAACAATCCCAGTTTTCACAACCCAGCCTTTGAGGATGCCCCCTATCACCTACTGATCGTCCGGCTGTCTCCGTTTGGGGATGTAGATCGCTCGATCCCACATCTGTTTCTGTTCCAGGAGGTGCGTCGAGCGCTGCCCGGGGCATACGTCGACATGGCGTTTTTCCCCACGGCAGTAGAGCGTAAGCTATTCACAGCGGAAGGGATCCCCTACCTGCTAGGGGCCCAATCGTGCCGCTCAGTAGATGAGTTTGACCTGGTGCTGATCTCCAACTCGTATACCCTGGAGCTGATCAACCTGCCCTACGTGCTGATCCACTCTGGCATTCCCCTCTTCTCCAGCCAGCGCGGCCCCGAATGGCCGATCATGGTCTTGGGTGGCTCAAATGCAGCGGCGACGCAGGCAATCGTACGCGCGGATGGCGACAGCCTGGTAGATGGCATCTTTTTCGGCGAAGGGGAGGGCATGGTAGGTGAGCTGGCTGCTTTCCTGTTGAGGGCTGTGGGAGAGAAGAGGGATTCGCTACACGAAGCAACTCGACGATTCGCCGGCTTTTGGGCTGCCGGAACGCTCGGCCCGACGATCCAGACCGCTACCTGCACACCTGAAGGCCGATTTCTGCCGGTTACCTACCCCCTGCTGAACGGCTCAGAGGCCCAGACCGCCAACCTCCAGATCACGTACGGTTGCCCGGCCTTTTGTGCGTTCTGCTTTGAGGGGTACGACCGCAAGCCATACCGTGAGCTTCCCGTGGCCGACCTCCTATTGACTGCCCGCCAGATCAAGCGTGCCCAGGGCAACGAAGAGCTCGGCCTGTACAGCTTTAACGCCAACACGCACCGGGACATCCTCTCATTGCTGCTGGAGTTGCACCGGCTCTTTGACCGGGTGAGCCTGAAGAGCCAGCGCGTGGACATTCTTCAGCACGCGGGCTATCTGCTGGAGGCCGAAGTGCAGGCCGACAAGCGCAGCTTTACGCTGGGCATCGAGGGCATCAGCGAGCGGCAACGCGCCTGGCTGCACAAGAGCCTGCCCACACAGGACATCGTGGGCCTATTGCGGCGGCTGTTCGCCCTCCATGTGCGCGAGATCAAGCTCTTTTACCTGCTCACCGGCCACGAGACGGACGAGGACATTGCCGAGTTTCGCCAGTTCCTGAGACAGCTCAAGGAACTGTATCGCGCACAGGATCGAGCACCACGCCTGATCTTTAGTTTCGGGCTGCTGATCCGCATGCCGTTCACCCCACTGCAGTTCGATCGGCTCTTCCTGGACGAGGATGCCTGGAGAGCGCTGATCGGGCCGGCCAAGTCGGCCTGCGAGACGAATGGGTTCGAGTTTCGCCTGGCCTTTGACCGGCAGGTCTACTGCGTGTCCCAGGTGTTGGCCCTGGGAGGGTACTGGTTGGTCGATGCAGTCGTCGCCTTGGCTGGGAAGGGATACTGCTTTGAGGACACGCTTCCGTCTGGGTATTGGGATGAGCTGCAGCAGCTAGACGAGGGTAAGCACTTGGACCCGGGTTTTCTCGGGGCAAAAGGCCCGGACTATCCGTTCGCCCTCCATTTCGTGCGCTCTGGCATTTCGCGCGAGTTCCTGTACCGCCAGTACCTGGAGGCCGAATCAGGCCAGGATCGCGGTTACTGCCTGGGCACTCAGGATCAGACTGGAACTTGCCTGGGATGTGGGGCATGTGTCAGCAAGGAACAGCGAGAGGCGATCGTGGGGCACACCATCCACTTGCCGGAGGCCGGGCGGTACGTGTATGCGCTGCAAGAGCTGATGTTGCGCAAGCGACGGCTGCGTCCAGTGTACCTGCGAGTGCGCCTGCCCCGGTCACTGGCCGGCGCATCGCCCGCGTACCTGAGTGCCTTTACCTTCCGGGCCATCCTGGCCCTATACCCGGAGCTGGTGGGAAACGTGTTGGCGGTACGGGAAAGCCTGTTCACGCTGCGCCCAAATGATGAGCGCTACCCGCCCATGACCGGAGAAACCGTCATGGCTGTGAAGGCCTGGGACGTGGAGCAAGCGCGGAGCCTGCTATCGACGCCATGCGAGGATGCCGAGGTGGGCTTGCAGATCGTGGGCCTGGCCGAGGGATTCATTCCCGGCACGTTCACCCGGGTGCACCTGGACCTGGATCTGCCGGCCGAGGTGTTCCCTCAGCCTCGCCAGACGCTGGACCGGTACCTGCAGGACAGCTACCTGCCCTACTCCCTGCGCAGGGAGGACAGCGAGGGGAAGCGGTATCGCTTCCAGGTTCCGAGCAAAGGCACCAAGAAAAAGATCTTGTTCGACGGCTTTTTCGAGGTGACGGAAGAGAGATTCCACGCCAGCCTGGAGGTAGGACCCAAGTTCGATCTGATGGCCCTCCTGGAGTTGTTCGGGCGGCGGAACCTGTTCCGCCATGCCAGGGCGCATGTCTTTGATGTACGGTGGTGAGAGATAACTACCCTGCCCGGGAGGGATGGAAACCATTGGGAGGAGCCAGTGGCCGATCAAAGCGGATGAGTACATCCGTAGTGGAGGGAGTCAGCCGGGTCAAGCGATCTCGGGCACAGGCCCGGGCGACCTACGACCGGCTGAGCGGGATCTATGACCTGCTGGCCGGCGGATCAGAGCGAAGGTTTCTCGACCTTGGCCTGAGCCAACTCAACCCTCAACCGGGCGAGATCGCGCTGGAAGTCGGAGCGGGTACCGGACATGGGCTGGTGTCGTTGGCCCGCGCCGTGGGAGCAGTCGGCCAGGCGTGGGGCGTTGACTTGTCATCGCGCATGTGCCGCGCGGCACAGGATAGGGCACGCGAGGCAGGGGTCATCTGTGGCGACGCCGTCCGGCTGCCTTTTGGCCCAAACACATTTGACGCCATTCTCACGTGCTTTACCCTGGAGCTTTTCGATACGCCCGAAATCCCCAACGTCTTGAGCGAATGCCGCCGGGTGCTGCGGGCAGACGGGCGCATGTGCATTGTGGCCATGTCCAGGCATCGGGTGACGGCTATGGTGAGGATATACGAATGGGCGCATGCCATCTGGCCCGCAGCCATCGACTGCCGGCCGATCCACGTGCAGGCAGCGTTGGGAGCTGCGGGCCTGGAGCCGGTGGACGTCATGCTGCTCTCGATGTGGGGACTGCCTGTCGAGATCGTTTTGGCGCGGCAACGGGCACAAGGGATGGATGCAAGCCTGGGGCCACGAGGCATGCACGGCGATGGAGTTGGAGTGTCCTGGCCGACATCATCGCCGAACAGACGCTGAAGTGTCACGACAGCACCAGGCCGAAGCCCGATCCGGAAGCAACTCGTTCAGCCTTGTGGGGATTGCGTATCGCTCGCCAGCCCATAGGCCAGCGCTTCGTCCATGGACATGTGCCGCCCCTCCTGCCACGCGCTTTCCAGGGCGGTTGGGGCCAGACCCTGGCGCAGCATCGTCAGGTACCGGTCGCTGATGATCATCAGAGGGGGCTCGTGGCTGGGGGAACCGAACCGCTCCGAAAGCTCCTGTGCCGCGCCATAGAGCCGGGCCGCCCGTGACATGGCGCCCTGCTGTACGGCGACTCCGGCCAGGCCCTTCAGACAGTCCGGCAACTCCGCATGGAAGCCGATCGCCCTGGCCTGTTCGCTTGCCTGTGCCAGCAACTCCCTGGCCCGGCCGTATTCCTGCTTCTCTAGCGCGACGTATCCCAGGCTGGTCAGGGTTTCCACCGCGCCGAATTGGAACCCAATCCCCGAAAATCCCTCCAAGGCCCTTTGCAGGGTCTCCTCCGCCCGGTCATCATCGTGCAGCAGGAGCAGGTTGTTTCCCAGGCCATTTTCGAACATGGCGATCATGAACGGGCTACCGGCTTGAGTTTCCCAGGCCAGCCCTTCCGCGAAAACTTGGGCTGCGCCCTCGTAATCCTGCCTACTCAGGCGCAGGTATCCTGAGAGATAACGGGAAGCACTTTGTTCAGCCGGATCGTCTAGCGCCACTGCCAAAGCCTGGTGTTCGTCGTGCCGGGCCTGGCAGCGCGCATCATTGCCCTGCAGGAGAGCCTGAAGAGCGGCGACGAACACAAGGGCCACCCGTGCTTTTGTAAGAGCCTGGGCACCGGGCGATCTCAGCAGCTCGTCCAGCCAGTACCGCCACTCAGCGTTCCTGGTCGACCAGAACCAGACATGGTGGGCGATCCTCAACCCCGGTTCGGCATGGCTCGAAGCGAGGGACCAGCGCATCGCCGCCCGCAAATTGACCAGCTCCACCTCCAGCCGGTTGAGGTCCTGGTAATAGCGATCTTGCCAGTCCGCATAATAGTCTGCGTGCCTGCGGCAGACGACATGGCTTTCGCCGCTTATTCCCAGGCATTCCAGCGCGTACTCGCGGATCGTCTCAAACATCCCCAGGCGGATGCCGTCATCCAGCAGCGAGCTATGTAGCAGGTGCTTGTCGAGCAGCGACTCGATGCATCCCTGAACGTCGCCGGCGGCCAATGCCAGCAGACCCTCCTCCACACACACCGCCTCGACCGCCTCCGGCGTGCATCCTCCGGCAAAGACGGCCAGCCGTCGAAAGAGCGACTGGTCGGCCGGGCTCAACAGGGCGTGGCTCCACTCGATCGAAGCACGCATGGTCTGCTGCCGCGCGGGCAAGTCGCGCGGGCCATCCGTGAGCAGCGTCAACTGGCTGGACAGATGGGACAGCATGGCCTGCGGCGATAGCGCACGGACGTGCCCCGCGGCCAGCTCGATCGCCAGCGGCAGGCCATCTACGCGAGAACAGATCCCAGCCACGGCTGCGGCGTTCTCGCCTGTGAGGCGGAAATCGGGCCGGACAGCCTGCGCGCGGTCCGCAAAGAGGACGACGGCAGGCGAATTCGACAGCGCGGCCACCCTATTCCCTGATTGAGGAAGGCTAGACAGATCGGGCAGCGGCAGCGGAGAGACAGGGAATCGGCGCTCGCCGCGCACGTGCAGCGGCTGCCGGCTGGTGGCCAGGAACCTGACCTGGGGGCACGCCGTGGCCAGATCAGCGAGGAGCGGCGCTGCCTGGATGCAGCGCTCGCAACCGTCGAGCACCAACAGCATCTCCCGTTCGCGCAGCCAGTCGCATAGCTGAGCCAGGGGGTTGGCCGGGCCGGACAGCGAGAGGCGCAGCGCGGCGGCGATGGCCGGCACGACGAGATCGGGCGCATCCACCGTGTCGAGCGGCACCCAGCAGGCGCCATCCCGGAAGGCATAGGCTTCTTGCGCTGCCGCCTGGAGGGCCAGGCGGCTCTTGCCGACGCCCCCCGGCCCGAGGAGGGTCAGCAGACACGCGTCGGGCGATCCCAGGTGTGCGGCGATCCGGGCCAGCTCGTCCTCGCGGCCAACAAAAGAGGTGAGCCGGGCGTATGAGGGCCAGTTATGCAAGGGTGGAGAGCGAAGATGTGGGAGCAGACCAGCTTTGATCTGTGCGCGCAGGGCGCTTGTCTCCTCTTCCGGAGGTGCGTCCAGCTCGGCGGCGAGCGTGCGCCGCAGTGCCTCATAGTGTGCCAGCGCGGCGTTGCGCCGTCCGCCCCAGCTCCAGGCGCGCATGAGCTGGCGATGTGCATCCTCGGCAAAGGGGTCGAGCTCGATCTGCCGCCGGGCGACCTGCTCCAACAACTCGACTTTTCCGCGCAGGGCATGGCGCTCGGCCAGGGTGCGCAACGCAGCGAGCGCCTGGCGCGCCAGCTGCTCGCGCAGGACCAAGGCCCACTCCTCGTAGGGCACGCTGTCCTTGAGAAAGAACCCAGCCAAGAAATGGCCCCGATACAATGCCGCCGCGCGCTTAAGGCGCTCAACACATGCGTGGCAAGCCGCCTGGCGGCGGTGTGCGTGTGCCTGGCATTCGCCGATCAGGGCCATGAACTCGGCCACATCCACGGAGCAGTCGCCAGCCAGGTTGAGCTGCACGGTCTGGGGTGTGATCAAGAGGGTATGCGGGGTCTCGGCGTCGAGGGCCTGGCGCAACTGATAGAGTGCCTCGCGCAGGCTGTGGCGCGCCGCCTCGTCGGGCTGGTCAGGCCAGAGCAGCCCGGCCAGGACCTCGCGCCGGTGTGCGACCGCCTCCGGTCGCCAGCGGTCGGCCTCGGCAGCCAGGTAGGCCAGCAGCGCCTGAGTCTTGGCCCATAGGGGAACCTGCACGGGCTTTTCGTTCAACGTGAGCTGGAATGGGCCGAGCAGGGAGAGCACCAATCTTGCCATAGCGCGCTCCATCTGCGTTCAGAGGCAACAAGGCGGTTCACACAGACATGCGCTGTGAATCGTCCAGATTCCAGATTATAGTATGAATGGAACGAGTTGTCAATGGTTGCTTGACGATTTCTTGACGCCACTCGTGATATACTGTACACGGGGCTATAACCGCGCTCTGCTTGGACCGTCGCTATGGAACGCGCATCGCGGAGAGAAGCGATCATGGACAAAGAACGAGACGATTATGCTTCGTACCTGCTCCGCCTGAGGAGATCGGACCGAGATGGGCAGCCCACCTGGCGGGCCTCGCTGGAGAGCACGCGCGATGGGCAAAGGATGGAGTTTGCCAGCGTGGAAGCATTGGTCGCCTTTCTGATCGCCCGGTTCGGGTCGATGCCCAGTGGCGCTGCGGGCAAGGATGGCGAGAAGCAGGATTTGGAGACCGGACAGACAACCAGATAGGAGGAATGCTGCAATGGACACAACCGCACTTGACTGCCAACTGAGTGATTTTGTGCATGTGCTGATCAAGGCGCTGCGCTCCGGGTACAGCCTACGGCAGAGCCTTGAGGCGATGGCTGAAACCGCCCCCGAACCGACGGCCAGCGCGCTCAAAGGTTGGCTGGCCGACCTGGAGGCGGGGTGCACGTACGACGAGGCGTTTGTCCACATGCAGGTAGCCTGGCCCTCGCCGTATCTGGCGCAGATCGTCTCGACGATCGTCGCGACGATCGCGCGAAACCAGGAGAGCGGCGGCAACCTGGCGGCTCAGCTCGAGCCGCTCTGTGAGCAGATCTACCAGGCGGTCGGCACCGACGAGGCTTTCTACCCCGAGATGCGGCGCCAGGCGGAGCAACTTGGAGGACCATTGCCGGAACGGGTACGAAAGGAATAAGGAGAGCGCCATCCAGGAAGGGCCCCACCTCAGTGGATGGACAAGGCGGAGTGCGCATCCTCAGATGCGCACCGTTCGGCATCTGGGGATGCCTCACCCACAAAAGTGGTGGTACGTGGAGGCGGAGGATTCCACCCCCACCTCCCGGCCCCGCCCCCGAAGCTGGGGCGGGGAGACAACCTAAGTCGGATGTACCCATCCGCAGTGCATTTCTGTGCGCGGCGACGCCGCGCACAGAAATGCACACATACAGAGAGGGGGTGATCGGAGAGAGGAAGCATCCATTGTCGGTCAGAATCGAGTTCGTGCAGCAAAAAGAAAGGAGCATTTCCAATGTCAGCAGAAGGGAACATGGCCATCGTTCGTCGCGTTGTCGATGCAAACACCGTGGGCAATGTGGATATCCTGGACGAGGTGTGCAGCGCCAACTATGCATGCCACAACCCGATCGGGCCGGATATGGACCGCGCAGGCATCAAGGAGGCCATGGCCATGATGGTTCGAGCATTCCCAGGGTGGCACATCGTGGTGGACGATATGTTTGCTGCGGGAGACAAGGTGGCCACGCGCGCTACGGTGCGTGGCGTCCACCGGGGCGAACTGTGGGGCGTCCCGCCCACAGGTAAGGAAATGATGTGGACGTCATTCAATATCTACCGCTTCGTGGACGGCAAGCTCGCGGAAGAGTAGCAAATGATGGACTTTCTGGGCCTGATGCGGCAACTTGGGCTCGTCAAGGTGCCATGGTAGCCCGCTGATCGGATTCGCCTGTTTCTGCGTGTGGGTGCGGCTCGTTCCGAACCGTACCCCATCGGGCAAGGGGGGGACAAATGGTGACCCAACAGAAAGCCAGAGAGGTTATCTTGCGCTGGATAGAGACCATCAGCTCAAGGGACACGACGGCGATAGACCGATTGGCGGACGAGGGCTGTACCGCCGACTATGTGTGGCACTTTCCGGGAGTCACACACCTGCCGCCGGGTCCAGCAGGCGCGAAACAACTGTGCCGTGGCATCCTGGCCGACCATCCCGGCATCCACGGAGCACTCCAGGACCTTGTCGCCGAAAGAGACCGAGTAGCCTGGCGCTGCATGTGGCGGCGAACGGATCCAGTCACTGGGAAACCGCAGCGCCTCACAGGCATTGTCATCAGCCGCTTTGTTGGTGACAAGATCGCGGAGGAATGGGAATTGCTCAGCCCATGGGAGGATGATTGAGCGCTTGTCGCGGCTGATGCTTTGGTCACCCATCATACGAGGAGATGCACAATGGTCGTGATTCGCATGACATGGCATATTGGGGCGCACTTTGAGGAGGTGCGCAAGCTGTGGATAGAGATCAAGCCGCCGGAATCGAGCCCTCTGCGCGCCTACCGTGGTTATGAGGCGCGAACAGGCCTGACCAACACACTTGCTCTGGAGTATGAGTTCGAAAGCCTAGCGGCATGGGAAGAGTTCTTGCCGCAACTCTTTGCCCTGCCGGCGAATGCCGACAAGCTCCGCCGCTGGGCTGAGCTCGTACCCGGCGGTGCGACCGTTGAGATCTGGGATCTGCTCGGGTCGGGCTAGGCTCCAGCGCGATAAGGGTGGGGGCACGCACCTGGCAGGCACTGCGCGACGCTCGATCCCGGGACCGCGCTATGCGCTTGCGGCCATAGAGAGGAGGTGATCCAAGGGACGAACCGTCCATCCTCGGTCAGAATCGAGTTCGTACAGAAAGAAGAAAGGAGCAACTCCCATGTCAACCTATCAGAACAAGGTGATCCTCCGGCGTTGGTTCGAGGCCTGGAACACCAGAAACGTGAGCGTGCTAGAGGCGCTGGTGGACGAGACCTTTACTGCCGATTTCGTCGCGCACGTTAACGCTCAACCTGCAGCGAGGATGGGCCGGGAGGGCATGAAGCAGTTCGTGCGCACCGGTCTCAAGAACACACCCGACATCCAGATCACCGTCGAGGACATGATCGCCGAAGGGGATAGGGTGGCGGTCCGCTATACCCCGGCCGGCACCGACGCGTCGACCGGCAAGCCGACCCGCACACTGGTCATCCAGATCTGTCGCATGGTTGGCGGCAAGATGGCGGAGGCGTGGGCAGCCAACGTGCCGGCGGAATCAGGAACGTAGGGACGCCACACCAACCAACAAGCGGGGGACGGGTCACTGCCCATCTCCCACACTCGGTCAACAGGACGAAAGGAGCCATTCCCATGTCAGCCGAACAGAACAAGGCGGCTATCCGCCGTCAGTTGGAAGGCCTTAACACCAGGAACGTCAGCGTTCTGGAAAAGCTAGCGGACGAGCTCTATGCCGCCAACTACACCCTGCATGATCCCGATTACCCCGGCCTGCCGCCGGGCCCAGAGGGCGTCAAGCAGTTCGTGCGCGGAACACTACAGAGCATGCCTGATGTCCACGTCACCATCGAGGACATGGTCGCCGAAGGGGACCGGGTGGCGACTCGTTTCACCGTGGATGGCACGAATGCGTCGACCGGAAAGCCAATGCGTATCCTGGTCATGTCGATCAGCCGCTTTGTCGGCGGCAAGATCGCGGAAGAGTGGGAACTCGGGGTACCAGCACAGACGTAGGGAAACCACGCAAATGCGAATCGGCAGGATGGGTGCTCGCCCATCCTGCCGGTACCGGCCGATGAAAGGAATGGAGCAGTGCCCATGTCAACCTATCCACTGGTCAGCATTCGGGACACCGAAGTCCGCGGTCTCAAGTCGCAGATCGTGGAAGGGATGGAATATCGCATCTATGTGGCTTTGCCCGAAGACTACTCGTCCTCGGCGGACCGCTATCCCGCCTTGTACCTGCTCGATGCTTGGGCCTGGTTCGGTACAGTTGTTGAGGCTTATCGAATGCTTCGCCTCACGAATCTGGTTCCCAGGCTGGTTCTGATCGGCATCTCCCATGCTGGCAAGTCGATTCAAGATTGGGTGTTCTGCCGAGCGCGAGATTTCACCCCGACCAGACTGTCCACCGATGAAGTGACCGCCAAACATGGAGCTTTTTTCGCTTCCATCACACCGGTCTCGGGAGGTGCGCCCCAGTTTCTGCGGTTCATTGGAGACGAGCTACTCCCGTTTGCGGAGAGTGAGTATCGGGTACTGCCATCCGACCGTGGGCTTTTCGGATATTCGTATGGGGGCTTGTTCGTCACATACGCGCTATTCAATGCGCCTCAGTTCTTCCAACGCTACTTTATCGGGAGTGCGGCGAACTGGTGGGACGACTATGTCGTCTTTGCTGACGAAGCAAGGTACGCGGCAGATCACGCGGCGTTGCCTGCCAGGGTCTACGCATCAATTGGAGGCCAGGAGGGCGACCTCGGGATTCAGACGTGGAAGCGACTGCGAGATGCGTTAGAAGGAAGAAACTATGACGGCTTGCAGCTGACGACTGCCCTGTTTGACGGCGAAGACCACTTTTCGTGTGACGCGCTGGCCCACACGCATGCCATGCAGGCTCTCTATCGCGAATAGGAAGAGCCGGGAGCGTTCGTACTTTGGGGCATTGCTGTTGCCAGGCTCGCACATCGCACGGGCGAGGCCTTCCAAGAAGCGCCTATGGAACAGAACGCTTCTTTGCCTCTTGACCGACTTGATCTGCAGGGATGTTTTGCGAGAATGCCTCGCCCCTACAGCATCTGATGCACCAGACGGCGGACGCACCCGAAGAGCCGGCCAGAGGCACCAAGACCCTGGCCGAGCGATCGAAGGAGTTCGGCCTGCACCCCAGGCGGATGAGCGAATTACGGATTCGACTTTAGCCGACAACAAGGAGGTTCTGCGATGTCTGACCAAGAGGAAAAGGCCGTTGGCGCTCGCCCACTGCGGGCGATCGTCGTTGGAGCAGGGTGGGCCGGCGAAGGGCACACAGTCGCGTTGCGGGCCGTCGGCGTCCAGGTGGTGGCGATGGTCGGGCGCACGCCCGAGCCCACGCACGCCAGGGCCAGCCAGCTCGGCATCGACGCCGTGCGCTTTGACCTGCCCACAGCTATCCGGGAGTTCAAGCCGGACATCGTGGCCATCGCCACGACCGCTGCCCCGCACTGCGAGATGGCGGTCGCGGCCGCCGCGGCCGGCTGCCACGTGGTCTGCGAAAAACCGTTGGCCGTCAACGCCGTCCAGGCGCGGCAGATGCTGCAGGCTGTCGAGCGCGCAGGCGTCAGACACGGCTACGGGGCGACCGGCTGTTACGCCCCATCCTATATCCACATGCGCGAGCTGTTGGCCGATGGCCTGATCGGGCTGCTGCGTGAGATCGAGTACCTCCAGCATTGGGGACCCTCGCCCACAGTGGGGCCCTACGGCTGGTTCCATCAACTGAACCAGGGTGGAGGGATGCTGAACACCATGTTTACTCACATGCTCCAGCAGGTTCTGCTGATGACCGGCGGCACCGTGGTCGCTGCGGGCGGCCACGCGCGCCAACTCGTGGGAACGGCTCCGGTAGGCAAGGTGTTGCATGATTGCCGCGAGTGGTTCGCCGCGGGGCTCACGCGCGAGCAGGCCGCAGCCGCCGAGCAGCGCGCATTCGATGCCGACCAGAACTTTACCGTGATGCTCCAACTGCGCATGCCGGATGGCCACCTGGCAAACGCGCTGGTGCAGATCACGAACGAGGCCGCCCATCCGCATGGCAACGGACTGGCGCTGTTCGGCGATGCCAGTACGCTCTATCTCGACGTTTCCTCGACCGACGCAACCATCCAGCACTTTGATCCAGGACAGGGCAAGTGGGCCGACGTCGCCATCCCGCAGGCGGTGATCGATGCGCTACCGGCGGTCGAGGACCCTACCCAGCGCGGGTGGAACCAGCTCTATCGCGAGTTCTGCGCCGACGTCCGCGGCGAGGGAGCGACCACGTACCCGACCTTTCGTGATGGCTGGGTGGCTGTGGAGGTGATGGACATCGTGCGGCGCGGGAGTTGGACCGCCCTGTCCACGGATCCGAGCGCCGGCCCGCGGACAACGGAAAGAGAGGCCACTCACTAACAGGACTTGCGCGGCCGGCTGCCTTGACCCTTGCAAAGGTTATGCGAGTACTTGGTCAACAGCACTTTGCGGTGTTGTAGAATGTCCTCTGGTCGCCAAACTGCTGCCCAACCTTCGCAAGGGTCTCCACCGCGTACGTCCTGTCACTGATACCATTCTGTTTGCAGCGACCGGCGGGTGGCAGGTGGAGAAGGGAGGTGATCGGGTAGACCAAACGTCCATTGTCGGTCAAAGCCGAATTCGTGCAGAAAGAAGAAAGGAGCATTCTCAATGTCAGCAGAAGAGAATATGCGCATCGTCCGTCGGATCTACGAGCAGGTGTTTGACAGGCATAACCTGGAGGTGGTTGACGAGCTATACGCCGCCAACTTTGTGTACCACTCACCCGGCAATCCGGACTTTGACCGAGAGGGCCTCAAAGGGGCTTTTGCCACCTATCTCGCCGCCTTTCCGGACGTGCGGATGACCATAGAGGACATGTTTGCCGCGGGGGACAGGGTTGCGGTTCGCTTCACTTGCTACGGCACCCACCAGGGCCAGTTCATGGGGGTTCCCCCGTCGGGAAAGCAGGTCACGATGACGGCGATCCTCATCCACCGCCTGGCTAACGGCAAGATGGTGGAAGACTGGGAATGGTCTGACCAACTGGGCGTCTTGCGGCAGCTCGGCCTCGTCTCGCTGCCGCAGTAGCGCATGGTCTGGTGTCTGTGCCGGCGCTGCCTTTGGGATCAGAACTGAAAACGGCCCCCGCCCAATCGCCGGCACGGGGAAAGACCGATCAGCAGAGCACACATGCGCCAGAAAGGAGGACCCATTAGCCGAGCCCGTCTCAACTTTACCCAACAGGCTGACTGGATTCACACATTTCCAAGTTCAACAGGGAGGGAAAAACCATGAAAGCAGATGCCAAGACTGAAGCCGCCGTGTTGGCGGTCATGAAAGAGTTTGCCGCATGTTATGCCAAGCGCGACCTGAGGGGCGTGCTGGCGCTCCATGCACCGGACCCGGATGTGGTCATCTTCACCCCCTCTGGGAAGGTGATGGGACCGGACGAGATACGGGCGATGGTTGAGAAGGATTTCTCTCAGCACGGCGAATTCTGGACATATGGCTGGACCTCCGTCTCAGCCGCAGGTTCGGTAGCATGGGTAGCGGCAGAGGTCACTCTAAAACTGGAGGGTGGCGGACAAGAGATGACCATGGCGGGCTCACTCACCTGGGTGCTAGAGAATCGCGGGAGCAAGTGGCTCATCGCTCAAGCGCATGTGTCTTTTCCACCGGCCCAATAGGCCAGAGGAGGCTCATCCTGACCTGATCGCCGGGCCGGTCATGAACGGTCACGCACGGGTGCGACTCGTTCCGGGTCGCACCCCATTCAGACAAGGAGAGGAGCAAATGGTCACCGAGCAGCAATACAGAGAGATCCTTCTCCGTTGGGTGGAAGCCCTGAATGCGAAGGATTGGGACGCGTTCGACAAAGCGATGGACGAGCTTCACACCAGCGATTGTGTCAGTCACCTACGCGGTGCCCAAGGCCCCGTGCGGGGTCCCGAGGGCGTGAAGCAATTCTTCCGCGGTGTGATCAAAGCCTTCCCCGACTACCGCGGAACGGTCGAGGACGTTTTGGCTGCGGGTGACAAGGGGGCTGCCCGTTTCACCGGCCACCGCACGGATCCGACCACCGGAAAACCACAGCGCCTCCTGGGCATCAGGATTAGCCACATGAAGGGTGGCAAGTTCGCCGAGGACTGGCAACTCATCGGCCCGTGGGAGGATGAGGCATAGGGAAGGCGGGGGCAGCGAGGAAGGACCTGGGAGTTGACAGAGCAAGGGCTGCTCTGCCGTCTATGGAGAGATGCACCCCACAATGGAACGTGAACCGTGCATTCAGCGAACGCGTTCAAAGCACGAGAAAGGAGAGCAACATGGCAGGACCTATCTACAAACTGTGGATGGCGAGATTCGACAGATCCATCGAACAACTGTCTGCGGAGGAGCAGCGAGATCTCATGGACAAGGTCCAGCAGGCGCTCAAACAGGTCGGTGGCAAGACCATCGTGATGTGCGCTTCGGGCTGGGCCAACGAGCAGTGGCAGTACTTTGGCGTGGAGGAATTCCCTGACGTCGAGGCCGTCCAGAAGCAGGCGGAGCTCCATATGGAGATTGGGTGGTCTGGATACGGCGAGAGCTTTTCGCTGCTGGGCATCCCGTTCTCGCCCGGATAGGGCGGACCAGACAGATCAGAAGACCCATCTGAGCGGTTGCCGAGCACGAGGAGCTATGATATCCTTACCTGGGTGCATCTCTGGAGAGGGCCGGCATGTGCTGGCCCTCCGTTCCGGCGATGATGGGCTGATCAGCCAGTGCTCAGCCGCAGAGAGCGCATCCCTTCGCTCAGGTTATGTCTCGCCGCAGGTGCTTGCCGGAACCACTCCGCAACACAGCTAGCGCCCAAGATGCAACCCGTCCGCCTCAATCGCGCCCGGCTCATTAGAATCAGCGACCCAGATTGGCATACCGTCCCAGAACGACCTATCGCTTGAGCTTGGCCTGGCAGCATGACAGATCACACGAACTCGTCCAGGCGATCCACTGGCGACCGGTAGCGTTGCTGGATCATGCTTGCCAATGTCAGATTCGCTTCTGACAGAGACAAGAGACCACCACGTACCAGCCCGATCAGAATGCCCAATGTGCCGGTGACGGACACATTCCGCTCCTTGGCCAGCCGGCGCGCTGCCAGATCGTCGGTGACGAGCGTCAGGCCCCTCGAGATGGCCAGGGCCAGGCACGATGCTTCACCCGCGCCCAGGCGATCGCCGAGCTCGGCACGCAAACGCCGCTCATTCGCCGATTGTGGCACCAGGATCTGGATCCATTCATCCGGAGCAGATCCCTCCGTCCCTTGTAGGATCGGCCCCAGGTAGGCATAGCCAGCCTTTACGCCCTTTCGTAGCTCATCACTGACTTCCCCAGTTGTATAGGCCGTGCCACGGTACCGATTCTTGAGCAATCCAAGACGACCGGTAGCCGCAAAGTTTGACAATACTGTCGTGTCAAAGATATGGTCAGGCATTGGCTGCATCCTGGAGCAGCTCATCCGTCGTGCTGGGACCCAAGTGGATATCGATACCTTCCTCCCTGAGAATGTCTTTCATCTCTTCGTGGGAGACACTCAGCATTTCAGCAGCCTTTCCCAAGCCGATTTCCCCAGCAGTATAGGCGCGAACCACCATCTGCCGTCTGAGCTTGGGTTGAGAGGTGTACAGCGCACGCAAGGCACTGCGCAACACAGCTTGCTCATCGGAGAACAGATCGGTCTTGACAAGCTGGTCAATTTCCCACTGAAGCGTGCCAGTCTCACTCATTCCTGACTCCTTTGGATCATCTGCAGAAGGCCTCTCTGCTATTGCCGACCCCGCTCTGGAGTTTGTCAGCATACAACACTCTCCAGGCGTCGCAAACGGAATCTGCTTCGTTGTCCCACACGCGCTGCAAGGCGACGTCCGAGAGGACCGACCAGCCCAGTCGTTCGGCACCCTCATTCAAGAGATCGGTCAACGCAAAGGGAATATCCAGCGCCTTCTCGACGATCTCACCCTCACCCATCTGATGGATCTGCACCAGACGGTTCAGACGATTGGCGTGTTCTTCAGAGAGCTGGAAACGCTTTTCCACAGTGGTTGATATGCTCATGTCACACCTCCGACTGGAGACGCCGTGATACTAGAGACCCTTTCATAATTGGTCAGGTGTTGACAAAAGCAAGCACCTTGAGACGCGACGTCGCCAGCTCAGGGCGCTCATAGCGAGCGGCGATGAAGGCGACAATCAGCGCGGCAATGTAGACCCGAAA
>Ga0315274_10005690_pt1 | contig 18218 bp, 25 predicted proteins | sample YL17G02_20_MG_FD_203700 | JGI IMG/M metagenome (GOLD analysis project Ga0315274, IMG submission 203700) | Sediment microbial communities from Yellowstone Lake, YNP, Wyoming, USA - YL17G02_20 | ecosystem: Environmental > Aquatic > Freshwater > Lake > Sediment | place: USA: Wyoming | collected...
ACGCGCACCATGAGTCGAGTTGGGACTATATTTTTAAGATCGGCGGGTCTGAGCTCTTTGATTTAAGTCTGAAAAACTTGTTTAGGTTTCGTGTAGACACTGACGGCGCAGCGTGGCTCACAGCTAAGACAGCTACGGTAGACCTACAGCAGCCGCCTCAAATTAGAATCAGGGGAGACTCGCAACAGCAAGTCGACGGTCACAGGTCGACGACTATAGGCGGAGACGACTGGAAGAGAGTCTCTGGTACAAAGACTGAGCGCATGGGCAGACACGCTTATGTAAACTCCGGCGCTCGCAACGAGATTGTTTCGGGGCCTCACCAAGGCAACTATCTAGGCACACACCGCGAAGTCGTCCGTGGAACTTCTCTGACGTCGATAGATACAGTCGGAAAAGAAACCCGTGTAGCCGCCGGTGATTATAGTATCCACATCGGAGATCCTTTAGATCTCGGTGTCCCAGCACCTCTCTTAGTGGGGCAGCTAAAGTCCGGCGACTACTCGCTCAAAACTTTTTCTGGCGACATCACTCTTCATGCTTCGGTCAAAGGAAACGTCGAGCTGTCGACTTTTCTTGGTGACGCCGAGCTATCGACCGTCGCCGGCGACGTGACAGTAAACACTGGCCTAGGAAACCTGGACCTTTCAACCTTCGCCGGCGACGTCGATGTCTCAACGCTAGTCGGTGATGTTTCGCTTAAAACACTCTTAGGTACGGCCAACGTCGAAGCCACCGTAGGTGATGTGAACATCACGGCGTCGGCTGGCTCCATTGTTATGACGGCGGGTGCCTATACTTTTACTGTTGGTCCCCTTGGAGTCTCGCTTGACGGTCCTGGTGGGGAGTTTTTCTCCATCATAAACCAAGCCCTCACCGCCCTAGGCACGACGACCCTGACGCCGGGCTACGGCGCTCCGATCACCAATGCAGCGCAGTTTGCCGCCCTGACCACCCAGCTCACCCTCTTCCAGGGGGTACCAGCGTGAGCCTAGACGCCAGCGCCCTAGTCCAGCTACTCCAGCCGCAAACCGGGGCGATAGACCCGGCTACGGGAGCACCGGCACCTGAGCCTACCCCTGCCCTCACCAACTACGCCAAGGGCTACATTGCCATGCTCCAGGGGGCAATCGTCGCCGCACCCTTGCCCACCGGCCTAGGGTCGGCCCCTCCAGGTGGCCCGGTGGCAGGTGGGGCGCTGACCGGGGGCAAGTTTCTGGCCGTCGTCTCGGCGACCATGGCTGGGATCGCCTCGGAAGGGGCCGTCCCCACTGCTCTACCAGGGCTGCTCTTGGAGTGTAGTGCGATTGCCGCCTACCTGATGTCGGCCGCACTCATCAATTTTTCCGCTGGGACCGTCGTCGGTAACTCCACGGCTACTCCGACCAGCCCAGGCCCTCTGGCCGCTGGCGGGGCATCAGGCGGGGCCATCTCCGGGCTTTCCGGCTCGTCTCTCGCATCACTCGTCTCGGCCGCCACGCTGCAATCTGGGCCCCTTCAAACGGGTTTTTATTCAGCCCTTTGCGATTACACTATGTCAGCAGGCTTGGCGGCATTTCCTACAGGCCTGGTCCAAGGAGTCTGCACCCCTTCGGGGCAACTTACAGCTGGGTTCTCACCCGGCGGAGGTACGGTCACATGATGGAGAAGTACGGTATCGAAGAGGCCCTAGTCGTCGATGACGATCACGCCCCTCTAGTCAAGATAGCGGGCGAACACCCTAGCCATATGTGCGAGCACCCGGCTGACGTCGTGGTCACGGAAGGCGACACGCGGTTTTGCCAGAAGTGCCAGAAATACCTAGTCGTCAAAAGTAGAGGCTCCGCCGGATAATGGGCATATTAAAAGAAACGGAAATATTCGTGCTGGCCCTAGTCGTCTGTGTGTGGGTCAGCAAGATTATTTTAGAGAAAGAAGACTGATGATCAAAGCGGCGTTTTTAGCGGGAGCAGAAGCTGCGGCGCAGTCTGTTGGTCTGAAACCAAACGACGCCTTGGCGATTAAAAAGAGAAACGATAAAAGAGAAGACTTAATTCAGCAGCAGCTCGCACGTGTCGCCTCTCATGATGATCAGCCTGATACAACCCGGGCGCAGCCATTTTATTTGTCGACCTGGAGGGAGACGCCGTGAGTGATATGTTGGCTTGCGCTTACGAGCAAGGCTACGAAGAGGCTTTTGAGTTTTACAAGATCGCCGGCGGTCCAGGATCTGGGTTGGAGTGTAGAAAAAGCTCTAACTAAAGGAGTTCGACGTGGAAAGACCCGCTCTTAAAGAAGCATACGAACAGGGGCAATCGTATGCCTATCTTGAGCTAGAAAAACTTGGCGGAGCTTTTGAAGACCTCGCAATCAACGCTTCTCGCAAAGTAATCAAGCGCGAGGTCAAGCACTCTATGCGTGATGGCGAGACACCAAGCACTCGCGAACTCCGACCAGTCGAGCGGTACAGAAGTGAAGATAAGCGTGGTAATCCGTCTTCCGGCGCAACGTTGTTGAGGTAAACAAATTGCCATTTAAAAGCGAATCGCAGCGGCGTAAATTCTACGCTCTCAAGAGTGAGGGCAAGATGGACCAGAAGACCATCGACGAGTGGAATGCCGACACGCCTAAAAAATTACCGCAGCACGTCAAGCAGGCTGGTCTGCAAAAGATCGCCGACTCGCTGGCTCCGGCTATTTCTATTCAGCACCGAGCCGAGGGCACTCGCCCACAACGTTGGTCGCCCAAAGACGAAAAAGATGTCGAGACCCCTCAAGTGCGTAAACCATGGAAAGACCCAGAGCTTACTCGCTCCCGCTATGATGGGCCGGCTAGCGAAGTATCGGAGAAGAGCGTATGAGCAGGACACCTATACTTGATCGACTTCGTGACAATGAGATGGAAAAGACGGCGGTCGTCCCGTTTTTAGGCTCAGCTTTATCTGCGATGGGCCAGGCCGTCGGCACAGCAACCGGCATGCATGTCGGGCAAAACGCGCTGCTCAAAGGCCTAATTAATCGCCCATGGTTTGGCAGACAGCTAGGTAGCAGCTTCCAACGCGGAGTCTCTGGCGCACCGATGAGCAAAGCGACTAGCTTCGTAGGTGGACTTCTTGGCGGTAGCGTTCTGCCAGAGGCACATGCTCTCGGCGCCCACGCTCACGAAGTCGGCGGAGCGGTGAACCGAGGTCTTCGTGCGCGAGGCGTTAAAGAACTCACCCCCAGGGACATGGTACTTGCCCGTGCTATTTCAGAAGGTAACTTTTCAAAGCTGCTACAAAGCCCGAGGTATCATATGACTCCGGCTTTTAACTCGCTGATGCAAGTCGCAGAAAAGCAGTCCGGCTTGCCCATACGCTCCTACATGTCCAAGGCTCTATACGGCGGATCGTCGGCGGAAAAAGAAAAGGCCTTGGCGGTTCTAAAGAACGTTGAGACCACGTGGAAAGACCCAAAGAAATCTCCGTTCACTGCAAACATCCTAGCCAACCTCACCCGTGGCGGCGGAGGCAAAGGTAAGCTCGGCCCTATTCCGATCAATACCCCTTCGTCCAACGTAGGAGCTAACCTTGCCCACATGGCAGGAACGGCAATCGGGGCAGGCGGTATGGCTGCCGCCGGCGAACCAGTGATGGCTGGCCTTAATGTCGCTAAAAGCTTGGCTACCAATGCCACTACCCGGGAAGCTATTAACCAAACTGGACTTGGCACTAAAGCTTTAGGGTGGTTAAACAAAAAGTTTTACTCAGAGCCCGTTGCAGAGCGTTTTAAAAGTACCTTCTTGCATGGGAACAGTCCTGAAGTTCCTGCCGCTAGACAGCTTCTCAATACCTACGGCGGCAATGCTCTTTCCTCCTCGATCGCTCAATCTGCCGGGCATCTTGGTCATGCAGCAGGTCAAGGTGTGCCTAAGTCTCTTCGCAGGAACGTCTCTGACTACGTACTAGCCAATAAGAAGGCCTCATGAGCACAGAAACCGAAAAAGACCCACAGTGGCAAAAAGGCAACACCTCGGGATACAACCCGCAGCTTTTAAATATCGCCACCAGTCTGGCGAGATTGCAAAGACTGGCGATCGAAAAAAAAGTCGCCGATATGAAAATGCACATCAACGTCGAGTGCACCAAGATGAACCACCCGGCGGCTACTCTTTTCGCCGAAGAGATTAACAAGATAAAAGTCGAGTAGTCATGCCACAGCAGAAGTTCAATAGCCTCACTGGCGAAAAAGCGACCCAGCAAAAGCTTGACGGCCAGCAGGGTTGGTCGACGCAGCAGGCAGATAAAACTAATAACCAGATGCAGGTCTGGCAAAAGAAGACCGGTGTTTCCGCCTTCACGACCTACCAGCAATATCAAGCTGCGCGTGCGACTACGGACGATGAAGCGGGCATTGTCCCGCCATGGCACTCTCTTGACCTTACGTCTTTTATTGCCAAAGATGTTCAGACCGCTATAAACCAAATCAAAGACGTGGCCGATAAAGTCATCGCGTATGCAAACTTGGTCGCCGCTGTCGCCAAGACTCTAGCCTCGATCGCCGCAGCGACCATCAGTATCATCGAAACGGCAATTAATTTACTTCGCGATGAGATCAAGAGTGCTCTGGACCAGCTTCTGGGTCTAGGCGGTGCCTACATTTTATTTATCCCACCCGACTGGCAAAACCGTGGTGGGATCGACCATTTCAAAAAAACTTTCTACGACTCTCTTAACGACCGTCTTGATTTACGCCGTCCGCAAATCGCCAACACCACGGAAGCTCACGCGCTTTTTTTGATCGCTGGTGCACCAGACATCACCCAATATTGGACTGGCATAAGAGCCCTAGGAAAAATCCTCGTCGGCTTCGGCGGTTCTGACGGGTCCGCATCTTCTGGCATAGCACTGATCCCTGGCCCCGCTTCGTTCCAAGTTAAGACCATCTATGCCCCTGTCTGGAAAATACCGTTCACGCAAGACCTGCTCTACCAGGTCCAAGGCCAGCCCGAGCCTGTAACCGCGACGTCAGCGGCTAACAACGCCGTTGAAAGCGGGATCAACTCCGGTTTTAACTCCGCAAGCAACGCGTTTCGTGTCGTCGAAGGCCGCTACGCTGCCTCAGAAAAAGCCGCAGCGCTGCAAGGCTATTGTTCGTGGGAGGTGCCCGACAGCTACGACGCCTTTGCTTTAGGGACAGGCACCGATTCGACCCGTGGATTCTACTCCATCACCGACTACTACGCGCCCTTCCAAAACAATGCCAAGGGCACCAGTGTCTACGAGTTTGCTCGCGAAGATATCATCCTGACACACTGGGTCATCTTTAGATCAAACGATCCAGACGAGCTGCGCAAGCTGGATTCTGGGCATCCAGCAATCCTGAAGATGCTGCAAAATGGTGATACTGAATTTACTGGTACTGGAGCACCTACTTCTCTGACTATCGCAGGTGTAAGCGTACACGGGGACGCAACATCACCACTTACGTTTAACGACACTCTGTTTATGGGGCGCCTCATCCCAGGCTTTCACTTTGTCAGTGACACGGATCTTCCCGACCCAGTCAAAGAACTCATCAGCTCGAGCATAAGCCCTGACACCTCGTCTCCGGCTGGGCGTTACAAAAATATCAAAAACTTTTATTATAAGATGGCGTTCATAGGTAAAAAGAGAACGTCTAAGGCTCAGTACACTAGGGTCACGGCGGGGACCACGGACACCGACCCTACTTACGATATTCGTTACTCAAAAGACCCGTCGACGTTTAAGGGCACACCGCTAAATACAAAAGCTCCGGCGAGTGCAGCAAACCCCTACCCATCAGCTGTGGACGCTTCTGAGAAGTCCATACCTGACATCCGAAAACTTAAGCCCTCAGATATCGACTTTGGCGTCTCGGCTTGCGAGCCCGTCTACGAAGGCTATAACATCGCAGCAAAGGCGGGGGTAGAAGACCGCTACGTCTTCTCTGAGTGGACGCACACGATCATCGTCTCTAACGATACCCTTAAAGCTCCCGGCAATGGCGTACCGCCAGACTGGGTCGCAGTCAAAGGTATCGAGCTTATTCCTCCGCTGGCTCGCCTAGTCTCCGAAGCAAAACTGTTTGTCGACTTTATTGCTGACTCGCTAATCTCTGGTCTAAACATCTTGGGCGCTCTCGTTCAAGCTGTCCTAGATGAGGTCACGTATCTTACCCAGCTTCTAATCAAGCTCATGAATGAGCTAAAGCAAATTCTTTTTCCACCGATGGCTGGCATACACTATTTGACGGTCTCTTCCAAAAGAGGAATGGACGGGATCAAAGCGCAGTTTGAAAGATCATTTTCTAAGGCCCCTAAGTCCTCAACTGGGGAAAACGATTACCCAGATGACTATATTAAATACGGCGCAAGAGTCTCCAAAGGCAAAGTCAACTTGGATGTGCCCGGTCAAAGGTCCGGATCTGTTCTTACCAACAGTACGATAAATAAGACAGACACTACCGGCAAAAACCTTGACGCCTACATAAACGACGTGAAAGGTGGGTTCAACAAAGTAACCGATGACCGTGGCCGTCGAAGAAATGAGCCTTCTGACGCCGAGATGAACATTCTTGGTATACCTATCTATGATAGAAATCATTTTACAACGGGCATGGTCATCGTCTTTGAAACGATCACGTCTCTCACCGCTCTTGTTCGACTTTTAAACTTTGAAGCTTTTGCTGCGACAATTGGCGCCCAGCTCAAAGCGAATCTTGTCGGCGTCAAAGACTTTAACAATATCAACTACCCAGTCTTAAAGCTGCCGCTTATGCCGAACCGGGAAGACGCTTTGGCACACAGACTGGCTGATCTCAAAACACAGGCAGCGCAAAACGGCGGGAAGCTGCCGCCAGCAAATAGTCCTACCGCAGCGCAGCAGCAAGCGGTAGACACCAAGACTGGGGCGCTCTCCAGCCCCGGAGCCAAGTCTCCGGCTGGTATTACCAACCGCATAGGGCCGTTTGACAACCTAGACAACCTTGGCAACCAAAGCGTCACCTCTTTGGGCGTTGAGCCTTTCTGTGCGGCGGTCCCAGTTGTGCTGACGGGAGTCGCCGCAGGCCTTACGTTTCACGTCTTTCTTGCAGCGACAAATCCGCCAGCCATTCCCTGCTACTCCGCAGCGACAATCGCAGACAAAATAAACGGCGCGTTTAACTTAGCGGTAGCTCAGTCGCTGGGCTACCCTAGCTTGACGGCAAGTGTCCTAGCTCTGCTCACTAAAAAGGGCCTTGGCAACCTTGCCACGCCAGCCGGCGGCAAGCTTGTCTTTACTTCTCCACCAGCTTTTGTCGGAGACGGGAGCAAGACTTTTACGCTCCCCGACTCTACCTTTCTGGGTCAGCCGATTGTCCTACAAGGGCGAAATTTTAACGACGAGATCGCCGAACAAGACATTGCGTTTCCGACTCAGACCGGGGACTTGATCATCGAGATTGAGCGCTTTGGCACTCCGACTTTTGAAATGCAACGCGCCGTACCGGCTATTTATCAATACAACGATTTCATAGACGACCCGGTGGTCCAAGATTTCTCGCCTACGCGCTGCCATCTCATCTTGAAAATAGATGCTCTGCCGCAGCAGACCTTTGATGTCACCGGAAACCTCGGGGCAAATATCCAAGACTCCGGAGCTCTGGTCTCTCTTCCTTACCCCACAGCTACCGGGTCGACGGTACCGACGTCCCTACAGTTTCCGATTACGATCGACTATACAAACAATAGGTTTCAAGTCTCGATCTACGGAAATTTTACAGTCCTCACAAACTACGGCGGCGTCGATTTTTCGAGCGCTAATAACCAAGTGACTAAAAGTGGAGTCGATTGGGCTAGTCTTGGAATCTCAATAGGCGACACAATTACTTTAGCGGCTCCGGGGGAATCTAATTTTACGACGACCGTTTCCAACTTGGACACCGGTGTTTTGACAACATCTTTTCAGATTCCGTTCGACGTCACTCAGCATGATGGGACAATTGTCTCGGTAGTAAAAACTGGACTGCCCTTAGAGCTAAACCCCGACGCCACGGGCGGTGCTCCGGCGTTCACGGCGGAAGTCGTTTTGGCCCCTATGGACTTGGACGCCGCCAAGCCCACCGCAGTCAAGACCTACGCCAACCTCAATTCGCTCATGCAGGACATGGTCTCTGGTCTTACCAACTCAGGCCTAACGCCCGACACAGTCCTTCTTTCGACCACAGACCAATCAAGTGGGGCCTTTACTAGGGGCTTGATCAACCTCCAGCTAAATGGCTCCTGGGCCTACAGCCCTGGTGTCACGCTCAAGGTCTCTCGGCCAAACCACACCGGACTAGGTCCTATCCTTACGACTGTTGACCTCACTGCGTCGCTTCCTTTGACGCTCGGTAGCTCCTCTAACCAGTTTCAATTTGAAGTCTTTGGCGGCGGAGTCTACGCGCCGGTCGGACTTAAAGTGATCACCCTTGCACAAAGCACTTACGCTAGCGTCTCGGCGCTGGCGGCAGTGGTCCAAAGTGGGCTCAGTGCTGCTGGCTTTCCTATGGTGCTCGTGGCGGCGGTCGGGAATTCTTTGCGATTCACGATCAATACCATTGACCCCTCCACGAGTCAGCCAGCACTGACCCACTGGGCCTACTCGGCTAAAGTCGGCATGCGGCTGTTAGGCCTCATCCCGATTGATAAGACTCCGCCTCTTACGACACGCACACCGGTGTCTCAGTTTTTTAGCGGTGTGCCACTCCCGCCGGTGCTTTTTTTAAGCATCACTCCGTCCTTCCCTGTGACCCTTGCGTCTGGGTTTGGAGATACTTTTTACGCCTCGGCAACGCCGGTCGTAGGTAGTCGCCCTTCGGGCGCGGTAGCTGTAACGGTAGCTCCAGGTACCTACGCCAACCTGACCGCTCTTAATACCGCAGTCGTGCAGGCTCTAAGCCGAGTCGGCTTCTCGTCTGGCGACTCGGGGTATTTGAGAAGTGACGTCGTAGCTGGAGGTCTTAGGCTTAGCCTGAACCCAGACCCTATCTACGAAAGCACGTCAGCATCGCTTTCAGTCACCAACGGCCGCCCTCTCTCAGATACCCTTACGGGCAACATTCTTACGACCTACGAGCTGCGCGATTACGACTACAAGCTCATCAAAGACTGGTACACGGCCAACCCAAGTCCTGGGTCTAACCCGACCCCGTTCTTTCCACCTATAGCGCCAAGGATTTTCTACACCAACGACTATAACGCCTATACGACGGTCTATACGGGAAGCCTGGTCGTTAATTCAACCAATAATCAGTTCCAGATCCAACTTACGACACCCGTCCCTGGTATCCCGTCTGGGTGGCACACCATCACGGTCGCCACGGGCACGTACAGCCTAACGTCAGGAGCCCCGACGACTTTGGTCGCTGCTATCCAGTCGGCAATCAATACGGTGTATTCGTCCGGCACGATTACGGTCGGCTACGTAGCTGTGGCTCCAGAAGAAGGCTCCGGGCCCAACTCTATCGCTCTTACTTTTCAAATCTCACATGCCACGGCATCCGGAGTATTCTCCGGCTTGTCCTTAAAACAAGTCACCGGGATAAACTTCCTGTGCTTTGGCTCACACAGCGCTGTGATCACCAAGACCAGCACTCCCGGCACAGGTACGCTTAGGTTCTTGGAGCTGTTTGAGATTTCAGACCAAACCGCCTACGGCTCGACTGACTTTGTCGGTGCTACGGGATTGGTAGCATCTAGTTCCCTTGTCAACTCCAACGGTCTAAAATATATCCAAGCAGTCGGAGTCAACGACTACAACCTGCTTAAAGTTTTGGGCGCTCCCAACTCCCAGACGACAGCAGGGTCGTCTAAACAGCCTTACCAACTTTCCGAGATCATCACAGCGATCAACACCCACTTTTCTACCCTTGACCCAAACTACCCGGTCGTCGCGGAAAACTATGCCGGGTTTGGTCGCCTAAGGCTTACCGGGCGGCTGATAGGCTACACAGGTCTTATCGAGATCATTACGAACCCCAACGACCCATCTCCCGGTGCACGGGAGTCCGCCGAGGTGGCTCAGCTTCTTTTTGGTTACGACCAACTGCAAAACGACAACATCTCCATCCCAGGCATCGGACACGACCCGACGTGCTGGCTGCTGGAGACTTATTTGCCGGCTCCTAACTTTAACCTCTACCAGACGGATATCTTCCCGGAAACTGTCTTAAATGCTGAACTTCAAGGGGAGGAATACCTGGTCACTATCTTGAGTGAGCCAAATGACGGGCATATGGCTCAGATCATGGTCGAAGAGTGACACTAATAATAGTTGTGACGTCAAACCCTATATCCTATAATTTCACCATAGATATCACGGAGAAATAGATGACAGCCCTTCACGATGCCTACGCGTCCGGTTTCGAGCAGTGCTTCCTGGAGCATGGCGTCTCGGCGGATACGTTTGAAAAAGAAGCCGGTTTCGTCGGGCGCACCATGTCGTCGGTCGGCGGTGGGATTCGTCGTGGTATCGCCGGCGCTCGGGCTGGGCTCGCCGCCGATGAGACTGTCGGCAAAAATATTCTAAAGCAGCACTTCAATGACGAAGCTCGTCGCTCCGTCGAAGCACTGCGCTCTGGCGGCGCAGTTGGCGGGGCCTACGGTAAACTCTCGCCCACAGATGTTGGCTTCCACCAGGGCAACATCATCAGACAGCGCTCTGACCGCATGGCACTTGGAGCCAGCAAACCAGGGCAAAGCTTGCCAAACCAGGTGCGAGAAATCGCAGACCGGCAGTCTAAGGCTCAGCCTGGGGATCATGTCGGCTCGTTTATGGAACAGCTTAGCGACGCCCTGGGATCCGGGAAAAATACGGCCGCTCAGTCGGCGTCTTCAAGTGGTCCGGGCTGGGGCGCTCGGATGCAAGAATGGATGAAAGCTCGCCCTGACTGGCAAAAATATACCGCTGCTGGCGTCGGCGGCGGTGCTGTTGGTTTAGGTGCCGGCCATCTAATGTCCAGTCAACCAGCTCCTCAGCAGCAGGCTCCTTATGGCTACGTTTAACATCAAACGCGGCGACTCGATGCCGCCAATTATTATCGCCATGCGAGTGGCAGGGACTGGTACTGACATTACCAATCCTGTCTCGTATTGGGATTACACGAAAGAAGACGTCGATACGTCGTCTGGCAACGCCGAGTCTAACGGACTTGCTAAGGGCATCGACCATGTCGACTTTGTTATGTACTCGACTCCTGGTGTGATCACTAGCGGGCCAAGTGTCACTGACCCTCTGTATCCGCAGTATTTTGTCACAGGTCCAGCGTCTCTTTATCAGAGTGCGCAGAACGGAAACATCTGGGTGCTGCGCTACAACTGGCGGCCACCACATCCAAGTTTCAACCCAGCTAAGGGTGGAACCAGCTTGCAAGACAGCCCGCTCTACTATCAGGGCGACACGGCAATTCCAGGGACTTACTTTGGTGAGTTCAAAATTTACTATCATAATACTGGGTCAGGGACGAACCAGTTACTCAAGCGTACCTTTCCCAGTACGCCAGGTGACAGCTTGGTGATCAACATCCTACCCGATGGCAATGATATCTTGCCAGGACAGGCTACCTGATGCTTAGCGAAGCTTACCAATCTGGACAAGAACAAGCTTTTAAAGACGCTTTTAGCAAAGAAGCCGGCATCGTCGACTCTGTCGAGCGCGGTGCTAAGAATGTCAAAAACTTCTACGACAAGTCTCACATCGAAAAGCAAGAGTGGAGCAGGTTAGGCAAAGACAAGAAGCGTTTTTTCAAAGTCTTTGCCAAAGGTGCAGCCAACCCCATGTCAAACCCGCACGCTGAGCTAACAAGACACGTGCAACAAAGAGCCGGTGATACTCAGGCTCTGCGCATTGGTGGCACTGCGGTAGCCGGTACTGCTGCTGCTGGTGTAGGGGTCCACGAGCTAGGTAAAGTCAAAAGCCAAGATACGAACTAAGAGTCGCACTCTTAGTAGTTTTGTGATCACAAACTTTTTAAGGAGACAGGCTCATGTTGACCGAAGCTTACGAACTCGGCGTAGACGATGCAGTGGAATATGTCGAGAAGATCGCTGGCATGTTCAGCAAAAAGAAAAAAGAAGGCCTCGTTGAGAAAGCTCGCCGCAAAGGCCGTGAGCTCAAAGACGTCGCTGTGAAGCACGGCAAGTCGGCCTACGGCCACGTTGCCAAGCACAAAGGCAAGTACGGCGCAGGCGCTGCGGCTCTCGGCGCTGCCGGCGGCGGCGCGGCGTACTACGCCAACCGGAAGAAGTAATCCGGCGGGGAGGGCACTTCGGTGTCCTTTTCCCTTTATAGCGGGAAACTTCGGCGCTCTAGTGCTTGGAGGTTCCCCTTATAAAGGGCAAAGGCGAAAACCCAGGAGACCATTATGCTCAACGAATCCTACGAAGCTGGCTTCACTTCCGCACTGAAAGATCACCAAATCAAAGTCGCCAGCGATGAAGCGGCTGCCATCGTAACGGGTCTAGCCATGATTGGTGGCGCTCTCTCTGGACATGCATCGCATGTACAAAAGAAGCTTGAACATGCTCGTCATGGAAAAGAGTACAGGCCGGGATCCTTTATCGAGAAGCACCCCAAAACAATAGGCGCTTTGTCTCTTGGCCTAGCGCCAGCTTACTCAGCCCTGTCGACTAGGAGGGAGCTCGACCGGGAAAACCCGAAGGTCCGTAAGGTCATGAAAGACCACCCTGTTATGACCTTTGGCAGGTAATCGGAGCCTCCATGCACACGCCCCTGATAGATAGACTGCGCGAAAATACGGCGGAGCTCGACCTTCCACGAGACGAGCCCCGCTTTCGTCCGCATCAGCGTTTGCACCACCGCCCTAAGGGCATCTTTCGTCAGACCATGGACGTAGCAGCAGCCCTCGATAAGAAGATCAAGCCCCTCGTCGGTGCAGCACTCGGCGTGGAAAATCACAAAGATCCTGGCATTGCCCACGGCATGCACGGTAGAGAGTTCAACCAAGCTGACCTACGAGCCGGCACGCTCACAGAAGAACTTGAGCACGGCTTACCAAGGCACCGAGCGACGGAAATTGCTATGGGCCACCTAGTCGAAAACCCTCGTGAGTACGCCCATCCTGAAAAAGTTCTCGACCGCCTGGCACATGCTAGGGGTGGCACGTTTAGAAAAACTGCCGCTCCCTACGACTACATCGGCGGCAACCGACTGCTGCGCCACTTGGCGGCGGGCGCGGGCGCTGGTGGTCTTGTCGGGCTAGGCGTCCACGACGACTCAGGCGACGAAGCAAACGACGGTGGCCTGCTGACTTCGGGACGTCTAAAAAGCGGGCTCAAGGGTGCAGCCTACGGCGCCGCTGCTGGTCTGGGTGTTAGCCACAAGACCAACCCCATCCTGCGCCGGCGCTACGAAGAACTGCAAAAGCTGACGACCCCGGGTGCAAGCATCATGGAGCGTCTTGGCACCAGCAAACTTGGACGCAAGATCCCCGGCATGCTCGAGCAGGCGACCAAGGCCAAGGCCAAACGCGAAGCCCATATCAAAGACTTCCTGACCCAAAAGTTAGAACGGATGACCTCCCAAGACCGACAAGAGCGTCTTACCGAAGGCGCAATTGGCGCAGCCCTTGGGCTTGGTGCGGGAGCTGGCACTCATGCCGTCTACAACTCTCTGACCGGGCGGGGAGCCGGCGGCACTACGGGCTACGGCCCAGGCTCCAGCTACCAGTTCATGCTGCCCCGGACAAGACCCTACCAGGTGGGAGAGGTCGACGACGGGAGCTACGGCTAAAAAAAAAGACCCGGGTGGGTCTCTTTTCTTTTTACCCGTGCAAGATGTAAATCTTGCCGATCAGTCGGTAGGTATTACTGTCTCTTTAAGGTTATAGCGCTCAACGGTTGGCGACTTACCTAATGACTTCAATACCGGTTTGCCCATGTGACCCCCTGTAAATAAAATGCTCCCAATAATCTGCCAGCTCTGGCCCCATCACCCGACACCGAGACATCGCCTCTGCTAAGTCTTCTCTCTCGAGCCGGTAGATGCTCGCGTACTTAGAGAAGCAGGGATTGTCTGGACTGTGTCTCTTCACAGCAAGCTCAGCGGTGAGATCGAAATGAAAATCCCCGCACGCATTCCAAGCGTGAGGGACGGGGATAAAAGACTGAGCAAACCCCACTACGTAAGAGACGCCCGGAGTCTCAAGAGCCAAGGTAAACGCGTTTTGAAAACACTGTTTTATTTTTACAGCTTTTAATCTGCGCTTTCCAAGCTTTGAGATCTTTGGGTGCTCTAAGTACGAATGGACTTCGGTCTCTTTGTACGAATCTCTTAACCACTCGAAATAAGCACGCTGGGCGGGGGAGAGGTTGGGTAGAGATAGGTGGCCGTATACCCAATGCTGCATCATGTCTAGCCTTCTTCTTTTAACTTTTTCTGATACTCAGCCATTGCGTACTGGACTACTTTAGGGGCTATGGACAAGTAGCCTTTAGACGTAAGAGACGGTAGCTGCTCTAAGCCTTCTTCGACCAGTATTTGAAACTTGCCGTCCTCGCTCTTAAAGTGCGCGATCCAGCCTCCAGGGACGATAAGCTTACAAGCTGTACCAGCCCTATTTAGCAGCATAATATACTGACCCGGTACGAGATCATGATGATCAAAGCCAGCGTCACTGGCGACTTCGTAAAGTCGTGCGTGCCCTAGCGACATAGACACGTCGGGGATCATTGTCACTACGCCCCGAAAAGGGGAGCCAATTACTCTACGAGATCTGATTGGAGCGGCCATTTAATACCCCTTTTGCTGCATGATTTCTAACGCTGTCCGGGCGTCTGTGATGACAAGTAGGACCTGGCCAGCTGGTGTACCCAGCTGTTCAGGAAGTGGCATTACGACGACCGGTTTACTCTTTTGGCGGACTATCTCAGACTTAGTTTTCTTGGCTTTCGTTTTGTTCTTGTGAACATAATAAGACACCCTGCTCTTTTTTAGCCTCAGTCTCTTACACGTAGCGACCATATTCTCGCCAGGTTTCTTCCCCTCTAAATACTTCTCGTACTCTTGAAACGGTGTCATATAACTCTACTCCATATATTTAGTGTGTAATTGGTTTAGAAACTTCTTCATGTTGGCACGAAGCTCGAACGTCTTCTCTTAGGGCCAGCAGCTGTTCTCCCATAAATTTATAACAGTCCTGCAAGACCTCCTGGTCGTGTTGAGCGGTACTGTAGTTTGCAGGAAAGGTAGTGCTGGCTGCAACTGGTTGTGGGGCTTGGATTTGGAGGGTCGGGTGTAGCGCAGATCCGACTACAAACCCCGCCCCAAAAGCGATGAACAGCCCCGTCACAAGAATCATCATGGTGTAGCGTGAGGGGCTTTCTACTAGGATATCCGACATTTACTCTCCTAAATTTTTATGCGGTTAAACCTAGCTTGCAGGTCTGAGAGAGAGGCTTTCTGGCTGCTTGGGGGCTGGTAGGTGGGGGATACCCAGTATTCTGTGGGGTAAAAGATCTTTCCGGTGACCGGATCCGTACCAGGGCTTTTCTCATCCTTTTTCCAAAGCCAGACCTGAGGCATCCGGGCTATGGTGTACATGAGGTAGGTCCCGCCGGCTTTGTTCATCAGGTCCGGGCCAACGGCGTTAAGAAGGGTCTCATGCAGATGGTTGACATCGGCAAGCGGCCTTTTTGATTGCAGCCCAAACACCGAACTAAACCGCAGCCAAGCTAAGTTAAGGTTGGCTTGCGACGCCCTCACCACCTCTTCGACGGCTTCTTTATTGGTCCTGTCATACTTCTGAAAGGTATTCCACGCGGACTTTTCCTTAAGTGCTGCCATCAGTGGCAGGAGCCCTATCTCGCTCGGGTCCACCAGAGTGTTGTCGTAAAAATGGTAGAGCGGCATTTACGCCCCTTTTCTGCTTAGTGTCCGTGCCATTTCGTAGCTGATACATGCCCACCTCTTTCCCTTGCGCGCCGCTTTGAGGCCCCCCGCAATCGCGTAGGCCCCGACGACCTCGACTATCTTTGGGGCGACATAGCTGGCGAGTAACGCTCCCACAGAAAATGCAGCTGCATCTGTGAGGCTTACTCGTGAGCTAGGCTGCTTGTTGAATCTGCCCTGTGAGTTTCTGGGTGTTCTCGTGTACATAAAATCTCCTGGTTAAGTTGGACTAGGTTTAAACTCTATTTTCTTCGATTATCTTCGATTATCTTCGATTATCTTCGATTATCTTCGATTATCTTCGATTCTCTTTTTGCAACTAGAGCACCTCTTTTTAAGATCGTCCAGACTCGTTGCTGGGTTGACCGTACCCATCGGTGTCTTATCCCAGACAAAATCTAACGGCGATTTATGCTTATAGCCCCGTGCTTTTAACTCTAAAGCTAGTAAGTCGTGACGGGCTTGAAGGTTGTGTGCTTCAAGCAGTTTGTTGTCCAAGTAGCCTTGTAGAGAGGTTCCGCGCTTAAAGGTTCCCACAAACATGTGGCATTCCACGTGCTCGCCAAGCAGGTGCTTGCGGCATAACAACTTTGGGTCGACCATCCACATTCTCATACTTAAACTCCGCGATGGTTGCGCGTGGCCTGACCTGGGCACGCCAGAAAAAGAAAAAGCCCGGGAAGGCCCGGGCGTCTGTCTTGCTGCTTGCTTGCTTGCTTGCTGTCTTGCTTATCCGACGAGCCGTAGGGCTGCGTCTTTTTGGAGCTTCAAAAGGTCCATCTCCCCTTCGAACAGCTTGTCGATCAGGGTCTTGGCCTTAACGTTAAGTGCCTTGGCCAGTTTGCTGAGCACGCTGTATGGCGGTTGGCTAGCGCCTCTCTCCCAGTTGGAGATGAACTGGGCTGTCGAGTAGTGCAGCTCTTCGGCGAGTTGCTTCTGGGTGAATCCCAGTTTTGTCCGCGCCTCGTTAAGAAAAGACCCGAAAGTCTTCTGGCGCAAGCCCGCCACGTCGGTGTCGCTGACAAACGACTTGCGCTCTTGGCGGCGGTTCTTGCTCTTGTTATCAGCCTTGGCCTGGACCCGAGCTTCTTTTTTGGCAATACGGGGGCGGCGAAGAGGGATCACGGAGGCCTCTTTCTTTCCCACGCTAGCCAAGACTGCGGCGGCTTCAGGCTTTGACTCTTTTGTCTTTGCCTTCACCTTCGCCTTGAACTTTGCCGGGGTCTTTACCCTAGACTTGGCCAGGATCGCTGGCTTGCTTGTCGCATTGGCACGTCTGGACACTTTAGCTTTAGACGGAGCGGTAGTCGCTTTACCTTTTGCACGTTTTGCCGCATTTTTAGCGGACTTCTTCACCGCAGTTGAACTCTTTCCCACAAGTCTATCTCCTAAATAAGATTAAGTGACTATAACGTATACCAGAATCACTCTAGCTGTTTAGAAAAAATTGAGGGGCCAAGCGATGCTCGACCCCCCTACCTTGGTAAAAAAGAACAACACCGGAGAAGACTTTCAGTCTAATAGACTTCGGCCTTCTCATGTTATAGCACGTATAAATAGCTGGGATTATTAAAGTTTTAGGTAAAGCGCGGAGTTCGGGATGGTTCTTTTTTGGTCAGTAGTGCTGAGGCTCATGAGTCCTCCGGTCCTTAGCAGGGTCTCTTACCAGTTCAATTTTGTCAGAGTATAGAGCGCCAATCTCTACACTCGCATACTCGCCGGCATCGACCGGTGGCATACCGTCGGCTACGGCTAGGTCGTATAGCTCGATCCACTGCTCTTTGTAGTTCTTCATAGGTGGCGTAAGCCTTTCTTGGGAGATATCTCACGATAAAAGTCTTTCCTGTTTCTTGCCTTTTTTATCTGCCTTCTTTCCTTTGGGCGCCTTGGTAGTCAAGCTCTCTGAGGCTTCCTCGACTGGCGCAGTCTGGACTTCTTCGACGACTTTGTCTACCTGAGTAGTCACATCCTCAATAGACTTGGTCGCTACCGGGCCTGCCAACCTCCGCTTTAGACGCTTGATCTTGTCTTCGTTTTGGCGAGCCAGGTGCTCATGTCCGTTGTGGCGAAGAACTGCGGCTTCCTGCTCTAAGCTCTTGATGGCTCGGCCAAGAGCGGCTTCGTCTAGTTGGCGGCTGGGCATAGGGACTCCTAGAGGTTGGTTATCAGGTTTCGACGGTGACTTTGCCGACTGTATTGCCATTTATATCGCGAAGCTTGACGCCGTCCAAGGCTTTCTGAATCGCAGCTAAACTGCGTGTCTGCAAAGGGGCGAGTCGGTCAGACAAGTGATATACCAAATGACGTAGGC
>Ga0315274_10005692_pt1 | contig 18207 bp, 16 predicted proteins | sample YL17G02_20_MG_FD_203700 | JGI IMG/M metagenome (GOLD analysis project Ga0315274, IMG submission 203700) | Sediment microbial communities from Yellowstone Lake, YNP, Wyoming, USA - YL17G02_20 | ecosystem: Environmental > Aquatic > Freshwater > Lake > Sediment | place: USA: Wyoming | collected...
CATTGGTGGAGTTGGTGAGGATGAATTTGGTGAAAACTGTCTCTTCAGATTAAAAAAGGATAATGTTGATGTTTCAGGTGTAAAGATAAATAGGGGATTAAGCACGGCAGTTGCTTTCATCACCTATGATGAAGATGGTAGTAGAAGATTTATTTTTTATTTCAGAGGCTCGGCTGCTGCTGCTATTGGCAATTTGAAGCAAGAGGAACTTATGCATATCAAGATAGTTCATATAATGGGTTGCTCTTTAATGATAGATAAAAAATTGGCTGATAAAATTATTCTTTATACAACAAAAGTAAAGCAGTATGGTGGCAAGGTGTCTTTTGACCCAAATGTAAGACCTGAGCTTATGACAGAAGAGTATATCAGACAATCTATCAAAAATATTACTGACATGGCAGAAATTATTTTACTAGGAGTCAAAGAACTAGAGATAATAACTGGATCAAAAGATATTGATGAAGGTATAAATAATCTTTTTTGCAAAAATACAGAGATTGTTGTGCTAAAGGAAGGTGCCAAAGGTTGTCGCATTTATTCAAAATATATAAATGATCCTATTCAAATTAACTCATTTAATATAACGGAAGTAGATCCAACGGGATCAGGTGATTCTTTCGATGCAGGATTTATATGTGGACTTATTGAGGGTAAAGAATTAAAAGAATGTGGGATCTTAGCCAATGCATGTGGCGCATTAAATGCAACCAGATTTGGCCCTATGGAAGGTGTTTTTAAACGAGATGAAGTAGAAAAGTTCATTTTAGAAAATTTAAGTTATCTATATTAAAGGAATTTCCGTAATTGAGCATTTAAATATTTAAATTTACTGCAATTCAGACACTAACTGCATTAAAGCACAATATTTTGGAATTCCATTTAAAAATCCAGCAACTTTTTAAAAAAATGAAGCTAAACTCCATGAAATCAAAAAGAGAATTAGCTGATATATTAGCCGGTTAGTGAGGATAAAAATGGATTAGCCTTCTATCTAAGCATTTAATATTTAAGAGAACAAATTACCTAAACTCATCTTCTATGTATATATATTCCGAAGATTCCGTCCACCTATTCCGCTCATTCCGTCCACTCCCGGAGCGAAGCGACGCTTTTCTTCTTATTACTTCTCGTAGTGGACGGAATCAGTCAAGTTGGATGTGTGTTTTCGCATAGAACCTCCTTTCAGATATAGCTTGTAAGCATTGTGGACAAGACGATCTAATATAGCATCAGCAATAGTCAGGTTTCCGATCACATCGTGCCACCTCTCAAGGGGCATCTGGTTTATCACAATAGTCGAGCGAACCCTGTACCTGTCTTCAATTACCTCCAGGAGGTCTCTTCGCTCTGAATCTTTCCGGATATTATTTTGACTAACGTAGATTTCCCAGCCCCATTATCTCTTACTAAGGCTAGAATTTCATTGCGACAAAACTCAAAGTCCACGTTTTTAAGAGCCCTTACCCACCAAAGCTCTTTGAGATTTCCTTCATCTCGAGGATTCGTTCTTCAGTCAATTTTTCCTTAGATCCTCTACTTTTTAGCCAGTCTTTCAAGCAGTCTCTCAAGATTACTGTGAGTTCAGCTACAGAAATCCTTTAAGGTTATAGCACTTTTATTGTAGCCTCGGTTATTTCCCTAATCTCACCTTTCTGCTTGACTCACGCACGATTAAAGTTGGCTCTATTACTATCTCTTTCGGTACACTTGAGCTACTCGCGATCATCTCAAGCAAAAATTCAACCGATTTTCTCCCAAACTCGAAATAGGATGTTCTCACTGTTGTAAGAGATGGAGTTAGTCTTGAAGCAAATTCTAAATCATCGTATCCAACAACCGCTACGTCCTCTGGAATACTCAGTTTCTTTTCTTTTATAGCTTCATAGGCTCCAAGAGCCATGATGTCACCGGTAACAAAAACAGCACTTGGAATCTCTGCTAACTCAAGTAGTTTTCTCATACATAAATAGCCATCTTCTTCGAGAGAATTGTGGGCTTCTATAGTGAAACTTGGATCTACCTCGATGCCGTACTTAGAGAGAGCATCCTTATATCCTTCCAGCCTTTCACGAAAAATAACTACATTTAATGGTCCGTGGATTAGCCCTATTCTTTGGTGGGACCCTAAAATCAGGTGTTCTGTAGCCAAAAAGGCTCCCTTCTTGTCATCAGATATTACTGAATTTATTTTTCTATCTTCCAGATGCCTCTTGATAACAACATAAGGAAGATTCCGTCTTTCAAGAACTGCTATATGTTCGTTCTTCACGTCCCCAAAGATACGGATCAGAATACCATTGAAAGATCTATCATCGGAGAGTAATTCAAGACACGATATGAGATCTATATCTACACCAAAGTGCAGAACGTTGAACAGTACTTGCCTCTCTGAAGTGACATATGTTACGCCCCTTATCAGCTCCCCGAATACACTTCCCCGCCTACGATAGCTCTCTTCTGTGAACCCGTACACAAGCAGAGCAATAACGAGCCTTTTATTAACGCTTGAAGCTACGAATGTTCCTCTACCTGGCTCAGTGTATATAAATCCTTCACTAACAAGTTCACGGATTGCCTGACGAACAGGAGTTCTGCTTACTTGGTACTTTGTGCACAATTCGTGCTCGGAGGGTACCCTATCTTTCTCTTTCAGCTCCATATTTTTTATTTGCTCAAGTATTATGGCTTTCAATTGGTGGTATACGGGAACAAAACTCCTTTTATCAATCGGCATTACGGAACTCCTCTAAGAAGTGTTTAACAGTGGAAATTACCATGACTCATATACTCTTGTATTTTTCTAGTTAATAAACCTAGGATCCTGTAATCCTAGGATACTGCATCTCCGCTTGATTGTCAAGATCATATGGCAGATAGGGACTTAGGTGACATTCTGTAACTTTCATATAGAAATCTAAAGACAATGACACATCTTGTATCCTATCTAGTTCTGTTAAAGCTATCCCTTTTGTTCACAACTGAAGTAGCGGCACGCACAATATCTTCAGATGTTAAGCCAAAGTGCACAAGTAATTCATCAGGGTTCCCTGACTCGCCAAAACAATCTCTGATACCCACTCGAACAATGGGGATGGGCCATTCCTCCCCCAGGAGCTCAGTGACTGCACTTCCCAAGCCACCAATGATGCTGTGTTCTTCAGCTGTCACAATTGCACCAGTTTCCTTAGCAGCTTGAATAATCAGCTCCCGATCAAGAGGCTTAAGAGTGTGGATGTCCATCACTCTGGCGGAGATGCCCTGTATCATAAGAAGATCCCTTGCCTTGAGAGCCTGAGCAACCATTAAGCCTGTAGCTATAATTGTAAGATCATCTCCTTGCTCCAGAACAATACCTTTGCCTATTTCAAGAATAAGATCGTGTTCGTATACTGTGGGCACAGAAGCTCTACCCAAGCGTATATATACTGGCCCCAAGTACTCGGCCGCTGCCCTGACTACCCTTTCAGTGGCAATGGCATCGGCGGGGACAAGAACGGTCATGTTGGGCATAGCGCGCATGATGGCCAGATCCTCTATAGCTTGGTGGGTAGCTCCATCATAGCCTACAGTGACGCCAGCATAGGTCCCCACTACTTTTACATTCAAGCGAGGATAAGCTATAGAGATACTGATTTGATCGCACGCTCGCTTAGAAGCAAACACGGCAAAGGTAGTAGCAAAGGGGACCAACCCAAGCGTAGCCAGACCAGCGGCCACCCCCATCATATTTTGCTCGGCAATTCCCATATTGAAAAAACGATCCGGGAAAGCTTCTGCAAAATAGAGGGTTCTGGAAGACTTGGAGACATCTGCATCCAGGACCACAATATTTTGATTCTCTTTCCCCAACTTGCATAGGGCTATCCCAAATGCTTCCCGGGTGGCTACTCCTTCCACTGTCTGCTCCTAGATGAGTTCTTGCAGGGCAAGCTCTGCCTCTTCTAATGTAGGTGATTGGCCGTGCCACTCAGCCCTGTTCTCCATGAAAGAAACACCCTTTCCTTTAACTGTATGGGCAACAATAACTGTAGGCTTGCCCTCTACTCTCATTGCTGTATCGAGAGACTCCAAGATTTCTTCAACTGAATGGCCATTAATCTCTACAACATGCCATCCCAGAGCCGCCCATTTCTCCCATAGCGGAGAGAGAGCTATTATTTTCTCTGTAGGTCCATCGAGCTGCAGGCCATTCCTATCAATAATCGCTGTAAGATTATCTGCTTTGTAGTGAGCCGCAGCAAGGGCAGCCTCCCAAACCTGTCCCTCGTCCATCTCCCCATCACCTAACAACACATACACCCGAAAATTTCTCTTCAGGATTCTTGCCCCCAATGCCATACCTAGAGCTACTGAGAGACCCTGCCCTAGGGCTCCGGTGGTCATTTCTACCCCAGGGGTCTTGGTCATGTCCGGATGTCCCTGCAACTTTGACCCGAGCTGGCGAAAAGTGACAAGCCAGGAAGGTTCAAAGAAGCCCCTTTCAGCCAGGGCGGCATAAAGCACAGGGGCAGCATGGCCTTTAGATAGTATAAAGCGATCCCGGTCAGGATTTTTGGGATTACTGGAGTCAATTCGAAGCTGATGAAAGAAGAGAACCGCCATTATGTCGGCAGCAGAAAGGGAGCCACCAGGATGGCCGGATTGGGCACGTACTATCATCTCTATCACTCTTCGCCTTAAAACCTTAGCCTTGTTCTCAAGTTCCCGGACTAGTTTCTTCTCATGACTATGCATCAGATCTTCCCTCACCATGCTATTTTTAAAAAACATTTACGTGTAACAGGCTACTTTCCTGATAGCTTGAACAATTTGCTCTTGGGAAGGCACCGAGGCCTCTTCCAGGTTGCGGGCGTAAGGAACAGGAATGTCAAGGCCCCCAAGGCGAACTACAGGGGCGTCCATGTAGTCAAAAGCTTTTTCCATTATCCTGGCAGCAATTTCCGCTCCTATGCCACAGGTCTTACAGGCTTCATGGACCACGATCACTTTCCCTGTCTTGCGGGCTGAATTTAGGATCGTCTCCTCATCCAAAGGTGAGAGAGTTCTGGGATCAATGACCTCAACACTCCCTCCCTCTTTCTCTACCTCCTCTGCTGCCCCCAGAGCCCTCTGAACCATTAGTGAGGTTGCCACTACTGTGATATCTTTTCCTTCTCGCTTTACATCTGCCTGCCCCAAAGGAATCAGGTATTCCTCCTCCGGTACTGGACCCCAAGTTTTGTACAGCAATTTATGTTCAATAAATATGACTGGGTTATCCTCCCTTATGGAGGCCTTAAGTAGACCTTTGGCATCATAGGGAGTCGAAGGCATGACCACATGTAGGCCAGGGGTGTGCATAAACCAGGACTCCAGACTTTGGGAATGTTGAGCTGCATTACTTGTTCCTGTGCCTCCCTGGGTTCTGATCACCAAGGGCAACTCCACGCTTCCTCCGAACATGTATCTGAACTTAGCTGCGTGGTTTACTATTTGGTCAGCGGCAATAGTCATAAAGTCCATATACATGATTTCAACCACTGGGCGCATACCTAATAGACTAGCGCCAACAGCTGCCCCGACTATAGCCGCCTCGGATATAGGAGTATCCCTTACTCTCTCCTTCCCAAATGCTTCAAGAAGTCCCCTAGTAGCACCGTAGATGTTCCCAAATCTGCCTATGTCTTCTCCCATCAGGAAAACGTCGGGATCTCTGGTCATCTCCTCATTTAGAGCTTCTGCCACTGCCTGGGCATAGCTTAGCTTGCGCACTTTATCTTTCTCCTTGCTCATGAAATGGGTATGATTTATGCATAAACATCCAACAATATGGAGTCCATGGATGCCTCTGGACTGGCAATAGCTGAACTGGCAGCATCTACTATCTCCTTTTGCACCCTCTCCTCCACCCTTGCTAGCTCTTGCTCTTCGACAATCTTTTCTCTTAATAGTCTCTTCCTAAGAAGAGCAACAGGCTCCTTTTTCCTCCACCGCTCCACTTCCTCACTTGTCCGGTATGTACAGGGGTCTCCGGAGAAATGCCCCTCAAGGCGATAGGTTTTAGCTTCTAACAAGATGGGACCTTCTCCCTCTCTGGCTAACCCGACAGCCTTGCTGACTGCCTCATATATTGAAATAACATCATTTCCGTCTACCGCATAGCCTTGCATCCTGTACCCTGCAGTTCTATGAGCAATATTTGGGATCGCCATGGCCTCAGAAACGGGCATTGAGGTGGCATATTGGTTGTTTTCGCAGATAAAAACGACCGAAAGCCCCCATGTGGATGCTAGATTTAAGCCTTCATGGAAGGAGCCCGTGTTAGAGGCTCCATCGCCAAAAAAGCACAAAACTACCCTTTTGGTACCTTTGAGCTTATTGGCCAAAGCTGCACCTACGGCCACAGTAATCCCACTTCCCACAATACCCGTTGTTCCCAAAATACCATGATCCATATCTGCGATGTGCATGGGGCCGCCTTTCCCCTTACTATATCCCGCACTCTTTCCCAAGATCTCTGCAAATACCTTTTCAATATCTGCACCTTTGGCGATGCAATGACCTAAGCCCCTGTGGTTGCTGATGATGTAGTCTCTATCCTGTAAAGCCAGACATGCCCCCACGGCTATAGCCTCCTGACCAAGTCCTGAATGTATTCTTCCCGCAACCATACCGGAATAGAACAACTCCAGACTCTTTTCCTCAAAACATCTTAGGAGGAACATCTTTTCATACATTTTCAATAATATTTCCTTAGCTAATCTCATCTCTGAACTTAAACCCTCCTTTGGTCTGGGCGAGTGGTTTAGAGAGGAGGATGAGGATGACCACATTTCTCCATCCGCCTAATCCTCAATCCCTTCTATGGCAATAACTCTTACCGGTGAAGCATCTAATCCCTCTATCTTTAAAGGAAGAACTATTAAAAATACCCTCTCCTGGCGTAACTGCTCCAGGTTATTCAAGTCCTCAATAAGAGGTATATCGTTTTCAAAAATAATTCGATGATTTGGCTGGCCCTCCTCGTCCAGTTTTTCGATCCCGGAACAATCTACTCCGATACAACTAACTCTTCTGTCTACTAACCACTTTACCGCCTCTTTGGCCAGATAAGGCCGTCTGTAGTTGGGTGTGTTATAGAATTTACTTAGACCTGTTTTTATCAAGACTATATCTCCCTCTTTGACATTTTGACCTACCTTTTCTAACTCCTGTACATCTATAGACTCATTGGCTTTCTTATGGGAAAAATCAAGAACAATAGCTTCACCAATTAACCGCTCCAAGGAAATACCAGCAGCGTCTCTACCTTCCTTCAAATGGTGAAGTGGAGCCTCTATATGGGTTCCCACATGGCTACACATGTGTACTTCCTGCATCACATACCAGTCGTCCTGAATTCTCTTAAAGCCCGGTAGATATTCATCAACAAAGAAGGTATCGATTTCAAGTTTGAATCTCTCTTTACCCGCTCGCAGTCTGTGAGATAGATCGACTATACGTCCTTTTTTCAATGCTTGTACCTCCATCTGTTAAATAACTTCTCAAATTGATATCACTTTATCTCAGAAACACCCGTTTGGGCTACTTCGCAATTCTTAATCCACGCATGTTCTTGGTCGTCCGACCACTGGCCGTATTGACGTCCCTCTCCGGAGAGAGCCCAAAGGTAAAACAATTGATATCCCGGAGCTACAGTTAAGCAGTGGTAGCCACGAGGAATTGCTATTACGTCTCCGTTTTGAATGACATAGGCTTTATCAAAAGCTTTACTGTCCCTGTTAGCCTTATTACTATAAATCCTTATCAAGCCGAATCCTTGCGGAGGATTTAGTAAAAAAAAGTACAGCTCCTCATAGGCTGCTTCCCTTGAAATAGTAGCATCGTGCTTGTGAGGGGGGTAGCCAGACCAATTACCCGAAGGATTAAAAGTCTCGCCAACCATTAGTCTTACAGCGTTCACATCAGGTCCAACTCCAATATGGACACGGCGTTGCCAATTCCCTGCTCCAACAGCCAAATCCACTACATTCTCAGGAATTACCAAGACTGGAGAGTAAACAAGATTGCTTGGGGCCTCCACTACTGCAATGTCCAAACTCTCTGTTTCCGACACAATGGTATACCGAGCACGGCTAGGAAGATAGACCATGGTTGCCTTCCCGGAGAATACATCTTTTCTTAAACCAATGTGATCGTACTCGATTTGACCACAAGAGTCACTCTCTATTCTAATGCTGCAGCTGCCTCCCAGTATGTCCAATACCGATTCCCAACCGTTATTCTCACTGCTATATTTTTCTCCACGAGCATCGAAGTGGATTCTTCCAAACCGTAAAGTTCTAAGAGAGCTGCTCACAGGATCCACAATAGTCCTGTAGCCTTTTTCTATGGGTTGCGCAGAATAATGCAAGTCTATGATAATCCGTCATCTCCGCCTATGTTGCCAAGATCGTAAACAGCACAAATATTCTGACTTTTTCCCGTGTAAGAAGTAGCTAAACATCTTTTGACAGTGGATTCGCTAAAAATACGTATTCAATGAAGTCATTCTGACAAGGATGGCCATGAGTAGCAAAGATTTTTTTCTCTCTAGGCAGGAGGAGACAAGCACAAAAAGTATTCAGATCAATATCTTTACCATGTTGACATATGGCACCGGGGTCTGTATGGCTTCTTAGGATCTTCCTCATGAAATCCACAGATAGAACCAAACTCCCAGATTCTAGGGTCATCTTCAAATTCTCCAATCGCTTCAAAGCGTTTTGGTAATACCAAACATCTGGATCGGAAAGTTTGGCCATTTCTTCTATAAGATAAAAATTGGTCGCATATATTACTCCATTATAAGGCCTTCTGACCAATTGCTTCCTTGCTGCCATTTCAACGATAGCAACGTCACCTTGTGCATCCGCTAATAGTACACTTTGCCCCAATTTAGCCAAACGATAGGCAGAGAGCATCTTTATGGACTCCTCGGTGGTAGAGCAATATTGCAAAACAGATCGAAGCACAAGCAGCCGGGATACTCCTCCTGTATCACCATCGACGCACATAGCTGAACTTTGAGCCACAGAAAGACCCTTCTCGTTGATCCCAACTTCTATATTGGACGTTCCAAGTTTCCCCACACCTATGAAATTGTACCCTTTTGATGGATAAACTATTTGGAGTAAGGCATCTTCCTTTTGCGACATCTCGGTGTCCACCGTCTTTCCCACTACTGGACCTGACTCGCTGAAAGCAAAGCCAATAAGAGTACAACTTGACCTCAAGGCCTCTAATTCCTGCCAAAATGTTAACTGCATTATTTGCTTATAAGAAGACAGACCCGCTCCTTGAGCAATTCCTTTAGCTTCCTCTACAAGATCAGGAAGATGTATCTCAACTTGCTCTATCAGAGCTTCAAGAACCTTATCTTGAAGGCCAGGAGAAAGTCTCCCGTCCAGGCAGTGCTTTTTAAAAGATGACCTAATCGCCAAAGCGTGAGCTTGGCCATGCTGTAGGCCAATCTCAAAAGGACTACCAGATATCATTACTTCTAACATAGTTACCTATCTCCTGACATTTTGTACTTGGCAAGTACACCTTTGGTGCAGCCTTGGTTACTTCCCCTATCTCACATTTCTGCTTGACTCACGCACTCTTATATTTTTCTAGTTAATAATCCTAGGACCCTGTAATCCTAGGATACTACACCTCCACCCGATTGTCAAGGCAAAACCTTAGAATAGAGCTGCAGATTCTTGAATAGATGCGGACAAAAGGTGGAAAATAAAGGAGTGAAGACGTTTTATATTATAAGTATAAATTATGAACAGTTAATATAGAATTGTATTCAGCATTGCAGCTCTTGCTGCTCCAATTAAGCCTACTTTTTCGCTCAGTTTCGCCCTCAAAATTTTATTCCTTCCAAATGGAACTTGTTTTAAAAACATTCTTATCGTAAAACAGATCATCGGATTGTATATCTCCCATAAATTCATCAATCCACCACCAAGCACAACAGCCTGAGGATCAAGAGTCGATATCAAATTTACTATTCCTAACCCTAAATAAAAAGCAGATTCAATAATTAAAAAAGTTGCGAATGCATCCCCTGATAATGCAAAATCCCCAATTTCTTTTGATGATATATCAACATTATTTTCAAGCATCTTTGACAAACCCCCATTAGAAACGGATTTTTCAAGATTTTGAAACTCAGGATAAGCAATTATTGCGCTATCTAATTTATTAAGATCCAATATGAACTCAGGATTAATTATCTGAATATATTCTTTAAATAGATATAATGATCCGTTTATCTTATAATTTTGTTTTAGATTTTTCGCTCTCTTCGGTAATATCCTTCCACTAGCCATCTCATCAAGGCAACCATAGGCACCGCACTGGCATCTTCTTCCATCTGGTTTTACTATAGTATGCCCTAATTCACCTGCCGCACCGAAAGAGCCTCTTTGTAATTTACCTCCAAGGATTAAACCTGCTCCAATACCCGTACTTACAGTAATATATACCAAGTCCTGCGAATTATTACCTACCCCAACCCAATTTTCCGCTAGTGCCGCGGCATCGGTATCATGCTCAAGAAAAACAGGAATTTCTATTATTTCTTTTATGTCATTTACAATATTAGCACCTTCCCATGTCCAAAGATTAGCAGGGTTAACAATAATACCCTTTACATGATCGATGGGACCAGGACATGCTATACCTAAAGCAACAAACCTATGACTGGATGAATATTTACTTATCATCTTATTACAAAGACCTGTAATTTTCTTTAGGGCATGGTTATATCCTAATTCCACTTCGGTCGGTATTATCTGAAAGTCATAAACGTTCCCCTTTTCATCAACCATTCCGATTGCTATTTTCGTTCCGCCAATATCAATGCCAATATAAGTATTAATATCTTTATTCAAAGTTAAATTACCCTAATAATGATCTTAATTCTAACCACTTATTTATCATAAATTGATAATTTTTTATCGGTATCCCTCTGAAAATACAGTTGCTCGACGAAAGAACAAAACCCCCACCCGGTGAAAATTTTTTAATCGCCTCTTTCACCTCGTCCTCAATTTCTTCTTTCTTACCTGTTACCAAAATTGAACTATTAACATTTCCTATAATGCAAACCTTGCCCAGAGTCTTCTCTCTGATTTCATCTCTATCCATCTCGCCAACAATTTCTAAAGACTGGATCCCATTGGGTTTGCAGTTAATAATATCATCCAAAACTACTGACACATCACCATCAGTGTGCTTTACAAAATAAATGCCCTGTTTTCTAATAGTTTCAGAAATCTCATTTAGGTAAGGTGTTACAAATTCGTTGAAATCCTTTGGGGAAAGAAGAAGCCCTGTGTTGAATGCATAATCTGCTATTTCATCTATGCCATCAACACCAGCATTAATAAACTTTTTTGCCCTCTCCAGAGATATTTTCATTATTTTATTCAACCTTAATTTCATCTCTTTTGGATTATCCTTTAATTCATAAACAATCCTTAACAAATTTTTTCCAGATGGTATATGCATTGTCCCGAAGTTCATGCATGCTTGCAGATAAAATCTCTCCCCTGTTATTTTCTTAATCTCTTTTATAACTGTTACCTCATCTTCTAAAAAACTGTTATTCCATGCTCCAAAATGTACTCTAATCCCAGCCCAATCATACTTTTCAGCGATCTTGACATAAGTTAAGGCATCTTCTTTCAACTTATAATCTTTCTCTTTTGAAGTGATTTTCAAATATCCATTGCTGTATTTATATGAACTCCCACCATCAATACCTAACAAAGCATTTTCATATTGATCAAGTGTATCCTCAGTGGCAAACCAATCTAAATGATGAAATTTTCTTCCGATTGCTTCTTCGGGCACCTCGAATTTAAACTCCAAATGGGGTATATAATCTAATGGTAAACCTAACTTGAGGGCATTTATCATCCTATCTTTTGGTCTAATATTCATAAAACCTCCATAAATTTTTTAATCTAAAAATTCACCTCTACATAAAATCATTATTTATCTCAAATATTTAGTTAAACACAAAAAATGGTGGTTTTTCGGGAATATACTTATTAAAAGGTTAATAAAGTGTTTTTATTAATACTTTTCCTCCTATCATTTATTTCAAAACCATAAAAGCAAAAAGCTCAAATTTTATATTATAAATTTTAAAAATCCTCTACTAGTGCCAAAGGTGTGCCAACTGGGACCTTTATTCCTTCTTCAACTAATATCTTAGTTAAAACACCAGATACAAAAGACTCAACTTCCACCGTGGCTTTATCCATTTCAACCTCAAGTATAATTTCACCCCTTTCAATACGGTCACCTACCTTCTTTTTCCAACTAACAACAGTTCCTTCCTCCATAAGATGTCCTAACATTGGCATTGTAATCTCGCTAACCATTTTGGCAGCCACTTTTTAAATAATCCTCCTGCAAATAATAATACGAATTCATCACCTCATCATTGTTCGTATAACTTCAATAATCCACTCATCACTTGGAACTACACTCTTCTCCAAAGTCTTTCCATATGGGATATTTGTACGCATTCCACAAATTCGTTTAATAGGAGCCTTCAATTCCTCTAAACAGTTCTCCGCAACGACAGCAACTGCTTCACCACTCCAACCCCCTTCCGATGGAGCTTCTGTAACTACTACGCAACGTCTAGTTTTATACACTGATTCTAATATTGTATTTTTATCAAGAGGCCATAATGTGCGTGGATCCACTACTTCACAAGAAATTCCCTCGACAGCTAATTTTTCTGCTGCATTCAAGGCTTGCAGTATCATCCATGATGTTGCAATGACTGTTACATCTTTTCCTTTTCGTTTTACATCTGCTATTCCTAGCGGCACCAGGTATTCTTCCTCAGGAACCTCCCCTTTTGTGAAATAAAGATTCTTATGTTCAATAAATATAACTGGATTATCGTTTCTAATAGCAGATTTGAGTAATCCTTTGACATCGTAAGGAGTTGATGGCATAACTACAATTAAACCAGGTACATTTACAAACCAATTCTCTAAACACTGGGAATGTTGTGATGAATTACTCATTCCCACCCCACACTGTGTTCTAAAAACAACTGGAACTTTTACTTCTCCACAGGATAGTTGATGATACTTAGCTGCGTAATTTACTATTTGATCCATAGCTATAGAAATGAAATCGATATACATAATTTCTACAACTGGTCGCATTCCCATCACAGCACTACCAACTGCACAGCCCGCTATCGCAGCTTCAGATATCGGGGAGTCTTTAACTCGGTCAGGTCCAAATTCATTTAATAGTCCTTTAGTGGCACCATAAAGATTCCCCCACTTGCCTATATCTTCACCAATTAAATAAACAGATTCATCACGATAAAGCTCTTCACTGAAAGCTTGATTTATAGCTTCGCAATAGGAAATTATTTTAACTTTGGTACTCATTTTTGATCTCCTAATTTTAATCTAACGGAACAATCACATGGTTAGTTGCTTGGGTTACACTAGGAAACGGTTGTTGAATAGCCCAGGCCTTATCTTTCTCAAGATTACTTATCACTTCTTTTTCAATAATATCAAGTGACTTCCCATCAATTCCTATTCCAACTAAACGAGCTTTAAATCTTTCTACTGGACATTTCTTTTTCCATGACTCAATTTCTTCTTTAGTCCTATACATAAATTCTGGATCACCAATGTAATGTGGCCTGATCCGGTAAGTAATAGTTTCAATAAAAACTGGACCCTCCCCATTACGAACTTTCATAATACCTTTCTTAGAAGCTTCAACTACAGCCTCAAGGTCATTCCCATCAACAGTTATGCCTTCTAGACCATATGACTCTGCACGTTTTGATATTGGGTATACTGAGACAAATTCCCTAACTGGCATTGCTTCTGCATATTGATTGTTCTCACAAATATAAACAACTGGCAATTTCCATAATGCAGCCAAATTTAGACCTTCATGAAAAGCTCCCGTATTTGAAGCACCATCACCGAAAAAGCAGACACACACACGACCTTTACTCTCTTTTTTTAAAGCTAACCCAAATCCAGTAGATATTGGGATGCCGCTACCAACTATTGAACCGCAGAAAAAATAACTTTGCGAATCTATAAACTGCATAGGACCACCTATACCCTGACTAACACCACCCCGCCTACCCATGAACTCAGCAAAAATCCTTCTTGGTGTTATCCCTTTTGCTATCGCATGTCCTTGAGGCCGATGATTAGAAACAACAACATCTTTATCGGTCAGGGCAGAACATACACCTACTGCAACTGCTTCTTGGCCAACATACGGATGAAAGCCATCCATTATTAAAGCTTTTAATTTAAGCTCCGTGCACATTTCATCAAAATATCTAAGCACAAGCATTTGCTTGTATAATTTCAACATCTCATTGATATCCATTAGCCAGACCTCCTTTGCGAATAGCAATAATTCGAACTGGGCATGCATCAATTCCCTCAATTGGTAGAGGCAAGATAATAACAAGTGCTCTTTCATCTCCAATTTTTGAAAGATTTGTCGCTGACTCAACCATAGCAATATTGTTTTTAAACATATTAAGATGATTAGGTTGGTAGTCAGTACCAGGTACTTCAAACCCCGCAGCATCTGTACCTATTATTTTTGGCTTTAATGAGATAAGCCACTCCATCGCTTCAATAGTCAAAAATGGCTGCTCATCCCATCTGTTTGTACGAAACAACTTGTCCATATCAGTTCTAATAAAGATAATATCGCCTTCCTTTATTCTATCTTTATATGCCATTACTTCTTCTAAGCTAATTTGCTCACCATTTGATTTATTGAAAAAATTTAATACAATTGCTTCTCCAATTAATCTATCAATTGGGTATTTAGCCGCATCTGCGCCTTCTTCCAGGTGATGGAAAGGAAACTCAATATGGGTTCCGACATGAGTTGACATTGTAACTTCACCTAAGACATACCATATGTCAGGACGGTGCTTATATTTGGGCAACTCTTCTGTCACATCATACGTACGAGCTTTAAGTTTGAAGTTCTCTTTATCAGGAATCATTTTTTGGCTTAATTCAATAATAAATTCGTTTTTCACAATTTTCTCCTCTCTCAAATGTAAATTATTATTTTTTAACAAGTTCTGCTAACTCAAGTTGTTATTATCTCACTTAAATTATTCGAAGCGGGTTTAAGAGACCATTTTTCTTCTCATTTATCAGCACTCAATTTCAATGAGCCACGCAATGGTGTTTAATCCATTCATCGCACATCTGAAAAGCGGATATCTTTTTATCGTTTTTGCCTTAAAATGCACTATAAATCAGGCTTCTTTTGAATTAGTTTTTATTCCTGTTATCATCATCACTAAATTTGTATGTAAAATTTCAGGATCCTTACATCCCAATACTTGAATATCACCTACTCTTTTGCCGCGTCTAAGTACTATCACTCTATGTGCTACCCCAAGTACATGTTCAATGTTGTGACTAATAATAATGACCCCCCTAACCTTCCCTATTAAGCTTCGGATGAGATCTAAAAGCATCATCGATTCTTTTACCCCTAACGCAGCAGCTGGCTCATCCATTATTATTATCTTTCTCCCCCATTTTATCGCACGACTTATAGCAACAGACTGTCGTTGGCCACCAGAAAGCTTCTCTACATCCTCTTTTATATTAGGAAGACTTATGTTCAAATTATTGAGCAGTATTCTTGTGTCCTCTTCCATTCTTCTCTGATCTAACAAACCAACTAGCCTTCCTGCCCCTGAGAAAATTAACTCTCTTCCTGCATATATATTTGCCGAAGCAGAAAGATTATCAAAAAGAGCTAGCTCTTGATATATTGTCTCAATCCCTAACTCGATAGAATCAGTCGGATTTTTAATTTCGACATTATTTCCATCCAAAAATATTTCGCCACCATCAGCTTGATAAATACCTGAAATTATCTTAATAAGGGTAGATTTACCTGCTCCATTATCACCAACAAGAGCTAATATCTCATTTTCATATAGTTCAAAGTCAACATTATCTAACGCAACAACTCCACCGAACTTTTTTGTTATGCCTTTTAATTCAAGTATTTTTGACCCTTCCATCAGTTGCCCCCGTTAATAATTTCAATTTATTGAAACAACAAACATATTTTAAACAATTAAAAACCAACTTGCATTTTACAGTCGGCGTATTTTCCGTTTAAACGTATCAATCAACATAGCAATAAAAATCAACATTCCTCTGGAAGTACTTACCCAAAATGGTGATACATGAGTGAGGTTTAATATATTACCGATAACACCCAAAAGCAAAACCCCACTTAAAGCTCCAATCAAAGTGCCACGACCCCCTCGCAGACTAACTCCACCAATTACAGACGCTGCAAAGGCATCGAAAACCAGGCCGGTACCAATGTTTGTTGGCACAGTTTGAAGTCGACCTGCGTACATCCATCCAGCAAAAGCTGCAAGCAATGAGCTATACACGAAAGTAGCGATGAGCACCCGGTCCACACGAATACCAGATGCGAGGGCTGCCCACTTGTTACCCCCAATGGCATAACGAACACGGCCAAAGCGGCACTTCGACATCACAAAATATGCAATGGCGAAGATCAATATCCAGACAATTACTGATATCGGAATGCCGACGATGTTGCCAGAACCCAACACATTGAAGCTTGGTGGTAAGTCATAGTACATCCCTCCTCTGTCGATAACCAACGATAACCCACGTAGTATTATCAGCATGGCTAGGGTTCCAATGAATGGATCAAGTCCAATCTTTACAATAATATACCCATTTATCAGCCCGATCACTGCTCCAACCAGCAACATTACAATAATTGCGATGAACGGTTGCACATTCCAGCCTGAGGCATTATGCTGATTCATCATTAACCATCCTGCGATTACAGCAGAAAATCCCAATGTTGACTCAATTGACAGATCAAGGTTGCCAGTGATCAGACATAGAGATTCAGCCACAACAAGGATGCCTAAGATCGAGACTTGGCTTAATAGGTTCAATAGGTTGAGCTTCGTTAAAAACTTGGGTGCAATTATAGATGCAATAATAATTATTACTAGCAGGATGAACCAGGTAATGTTATCTAAAAAAAAGTTCTGGAAGGTACTTAGACGGAGCCTGGGTAATATCTTATTATCTTCAATATTGATATTAGACATGATACCTTTCAAATTCAAAAATAATATATTTTATAAAATTGTCCAACTGATCCCTTGCTTTAAATTTGCAAACATTATTCTTTCATTTAACTGTAAGAATTATCTACGTCGAATTCGCTGTTTTAATGAGTCGATTATCATTGCAACCATTATTAACATTCCCCTAGAAGCATCTATCCAAAACGCCGAAACGTGAGCCAGGGTTAATATATTACCGATGAGACCAATTAATAAAACCCCACTTAAAGCTCCAATCAAAGTGCCACGACCCCCTCGCAGACTAACTCCACCAATTACAGACGCTGCAAAGGCATCGAAAACCATGCCTTCCCCTAGGTTTGCCACCACGGAATGAAGTCGACCTGCCAGTATCCATCCAGCAAAAGCTGCAAGCAATGAGCTATACACGAAAGTAGCGATGAGCACCCGGTCCACACGAATACCAGATGCGAGGGCTGCCCACTTGCTACCCCCAATGGCATAACGAACACGGCCAAAGCGGCACTTCGACATCACAAAATATGCAATGGCGAAGATCAATATCCAGACAATTACTGATATCTGAATGCCGATGATGTTGCCAGAACCCAACACATTGAAGCTTGAGGGTAAGTTATATAATGCAACTCCCTTGGTTATAACTAAAGTCAACCCACGTAGTATTATCAGCATGGCCAGGGTTGCAATGAATGGATCAAGTCCAATCTTTACAATAATATACCCATTTATCAGCCCGATCACTGCTCCAACCAGTAACATTACAATAATTGCGATGAACGGTTGCACATTCCAGCCTGAGATATCTTGTCGGCCTACCATTAGCCATGCGGCGATTACAGCAGAAAATCCCAATGTTGACTCAATTGACAGATCAAGGTTGCCAGTGATCAGACATAGAGATTCAGCCACAACAAGGATGCCTAAGATCGAGACATGGGTTAATAGGTTTAATAGGTTGAGCTTCGTTAAAAACTTGGGTGCAATTATAGATGCAACAACAACCATTGCTAACAGGA
>Ga0315274_10005694_pt1 | contig 18196 bp, 10 predicted proteins | sample YL17G02_20_MG_FD_203700 | JGI IMG/M metagenome (GOLD analysis project Ga0315274, IMG submission 203700) | Sediment microbial communities from Yellowstone Lake, YNP, Wyoming, USA - YL17G02_20 | ecosystem: Environmental > Aquatic > Freshwater > Lake > Sediment | place: USA: Wyoming | collected...
TTTTAGGACTATTCCTACCCTTTTTCAATGGAAGGGTTTATTCATTGGACCCTCCAAAAGAACCCATCCTTCGTATGGAAACGGGGATGCATATGGCACTGATATATAGGCTTGCCATTGATGCTCAAAACCAATTTTTAGTCACAGGCTCGAGTGATAAAACTGTACGGCTGTGGGAATTATCTACGGGCAGGCTGATCAAGATTATAAGACCTCCTATCGAAAAAGGGCTTGCGGGGAGGATAATCTCTGTTGCTATCACGCCTGATGGAAAAACAATTGCCTGTGGAGGACGGACAGGGTTTTCCTGGGAAAAATCCCAATCTATCTACTTATTTGACCGGGAGAGCGGAAACCTGGTCCACAGAATAAAGGATCTTCCAGACGTCACCATTATGCACCTTGCCTACTCAAAGGATAGCAGGTTCCTTGTAGCGACACTGGGAGGAGGCAAGGGTATCCGCATTTATCACACCCGGGATTATTCCATTGCAGGGGTAGACGAGGAATATGGAGGTTCCTGTGTGAGTGCTGATTTTGACGTGAATGGAAGGCTTGTCACAGCATCCTATGATGGGTTCATCCGCCTCTATGGGAGCGATTTCAAGTTAATCACTAAAAAGAAAGGTCTTGGTGGGAATAAACCTTCTTCTGTTAGCTTTTCCCCTGATGGTTCAAGCATTGCCGTTGGATTTAGAGATTCCTTAAAGGTGGATGTTCTCTCGGGGAAAGACCTTTCCCATCAATATTCTTCTGATACGAGCGGCGTGACTAAGGGAGGTTTTATTTCAATCTCCTGGTCATCGGACGGCAAGTTCCTCTATGCAGGCAAGAGCTGGGCTCCAAATTTCATTCGTAAATGGTCAAATCGAGGCAGAGGAGGATTCAAAGATCTTCCCTTAGGAAGTTATAATATTAATCATATTCTACCCCTTAAGGATGGAGGCGTCATCTTTTGTTCGGACCACCCTGCCTTTGGGGTATTTGATGCAAATGACAAAAAAACTATCTACAAAGGTCCATCTGTTGCGGAATATAAGGGTGGCTACAAAGGATTCCTCATTTCTCATGACGGCAATACTCTTCAGTTTGGCTATGAGACACTGGGTAAGTCGCCTGCCCGTTTTTCCATATCGGAGAGATCACTTGAGCCTGACCCACCAAAGGAAATCACCCTCTTCCCTCCTATTACCACAGCAGCTGGTTTAAACATCACCGATTGGGAATATAAATCCAACCCGAAGTTAAACGGTAAGTTGTTAAACTTCTACCCGGAAGAATTTTCTTATTGTCTCGCCATCTCGCCCGATAAAAATACCTTTCTTATTGGGACATCTGGATTCATCCGTCTCTATGACAGGGAGGGTAATAAAAAATGGGAGGCCCTTTCCCCTGGTGCTGTTTACTCTGTAAACGTATCAGAAAATGGTAGGGTCGCCGTAGCAGCATTGGGTGATGGCACGGTGAGATGGTATCGGATGAAAGATGGAAAGGAACTCTTGGCATTATTCCCTCACAGAGACAGGAAACGATGGGTCCTTTGGACTCCTTCGGGTTATTATGATGCTTCTCCTGGGGCAGAAGAGTTGATCGGCTGGCACTTGAATAACGGAAGAGAGGCAGCGGCAGACTTCTTCCCTGTCTCAAGGTTCAGAGGAACCTACTATCGGCCTGACGTGATTGCAAAGACTTTAGAAACGTTAGATGAAGCTGAGGCAATAAAACTTGCAAACAAGGAATCAGGTAAAAAAGTGGAGGAGGTTCCTATAGCAAAGATATACCCGCCCGTGGTTAGTATCCTCTCTCCCAAGGATGGTTCTGAAGTATCTGACAAAGAGATTGAAGTGAAATTTTCTATCCGAAACCTTTCAGAGGAGCCAGTGACAAAAGTAAAGGTATTAGTAGATGGGAGACCGATCGGGAGAGGTTTGGCAATCAAACCAGCCCAGAAAAATCAGGACATCCGAACAGCGAAGGTTACTATTCCAGAGAAGGATACTGAGATTTCGATTATTGCAGAAAATAAGTATGCAGCCAGTGAGCCGGCCACAGTGAAGCTGAAGTGGTCGGGGAAAGTGAAGGAGGATGAGTTCATCGTCAAGCCAAAACTCTACGTCCTTGCTATTGGTGTGAGCAAGTATGAAGACAAAACCCTGGTGCTTCAGTTTGCTGCCAAGGATGCCAGCGATTTTGCAGAGTCCCTCCTCAAGGAGAAGGGTGGGCTCTACCGAGATGTGGTAGTGAAGGTCCTCACTGACGAAAAGGCCACCAAAGACGAAATCTTGGACGGATTCGACTGGATTTCGAAAGAAACCACGAGTAAGGATGTGGCCATTATATTTCTGGCAGGGCATGGGGTTAATGAAAAAGGGGGAGTTTATTACTTCCTACCTGTGAACGCCAATATAGATAGACTTAGGAGAACAGGTGTGCCGTTTACGGAGATGAAGAATACAGTGGCTTCTATGGCAGGGAAGACTATCCTTTTCATCGACACCTGCCATGCTGGAAATGTCATGGGGGCCAGAGGGGCAGCAACTGATATCATGGGCGTTGTCAACGAGTTGGCCAGTGCGGAAAACGGGGCAGTGGTCTTCGCCTCATCGACAGGAAAACAATATTCATTCGAAGATCCTAACTGGGGGAATGGAGCTTTTACAAAAGCCGTGGTGGAAGGGATTAATGGTAAGGCGGATTATTTGGGTAAAGGCAAAATCACCATCAACATGCTTGACCTTTATGTGTCGGAAAGGGTCAAAGAGTTAACCAGAGGGAAACAGACACCTGCCACTGCAAAACCTCAGACGATCCCCGACTTTCCATTGGTGCTGAAGAGGTAGAGATTAGATAGGGGCCGGTGTGCAAGGCAAGAAAGACGGAGGCTTCTTTTCGAGGAAGAGAGATAGAGTGGCAAAACAGACCAGCAGTCATGGCAGGATGCCTATCCGGCAGGCAATCATTGGGTCACTGCTGGTAATTTTTGCTTTGGCCACGACAGAGACCGCGACTCGTTTAGGATGGCTCGATGTATTTGAGTATATGTATTACGATCTTTGGCATAATCTGTCAGGGCGTCGGGCTGATCCAAAGCATGTAGTCATTCTGGGTGTTGATAATCAGACCCTTTTGGAGCACCCAGACGAACCATTGGTATTTTGGGGGCCACATTTCGCTCATGCGATCGAGATCATCCGTCGGGCCGGAGCCCGGATCATTGGATTAGATTATCTTTTTACTGTCAGCGCTGAATCATGGCTCAAGAAGCTTGAATTATCACGAACTGATAAAAGTCGCACTTACGATATTCCAATGAGATCCCAGCTTGCTTCTGGGCAGGTGGTACTCATCGCAAGCGTGGCCGATAATGATCAGGGTAAAAGTCAACTCCTTTTGCCTATCAGCGATTACCTATTTTCCCTTCCGGGTGGCCCGATGGACGTGGGCTTGAGCAATTTTTACACGGATAAAGATGGAGTGGTCCGCCGGTTCTTCCCCACATTGTTCGATGACGGAACGATTCCAAATCTGACGTTCGCCACCCTGTTGGCAGTGCGAGCCGCTGGTTTGGAACCAACAAGCTCGACTTGGTCATTGGGGTGCCGCGAGATACCCAATGTGGTTCTTCCCTATACCATTGGTTTCGTTGGCCCCCCAGGAACCATTCCCCGGCTCTCCCTTAGCCGTTTACTTAACCCTCAGGCGGATATGGATCATGAGATTCAACGCCTCAAGAACAAGGTAGTTATCATCGCAGCGGAACAGATCGGGAACCAAGATATTCACCTGACCCCCTATGCCCATGGTTTTTTGATTTTTGAAGGCCGCATGATGAGCGGTGCTGAACTGCATGCCAATATCGTGGAGACCTTGCTGACGGGACGGTTTCCGCAGTCTGTTCCGGACGGGTTCCGCCTTATTTACTTAGTAGCAGTGCTTATATTAGGAACAACCCTATTTTTCAGATTGCATCCCTTGAAGGGTTTAGGGGCTGGTCTCCTGCTCGGCTTAGTCTGTACGCTTTTGGCCTTTCTACTGTTCCACATTAACTGGATTTTACCCGTCGCCAGCATCTATCTGGCGCTGGTGGTGAGTTATTTAGGGACACTTGGCCTTAGACTTACAGGGGAGGAAAGGGAACAGGCACGATTACGGCAAATGTTTGGGAAATATGTTTCTGACGAGGTGGTGGAGAAACTTCTCGCCATCGGACACCGGCCTGATCTAGGAGGTGAAGCGCTTCAGGTGACTGTCCTCTTTTCAGACATCCGAAATTTTACTACGATTTCTGAGAAATTAAATGCACACGAAGTGGTGGAGATGCTCAATGCCTATCTCAGCCGAGTGTGTGAACCTATTCTGGAGCAGGGTGGCACAGTGGACAAATTCATCGGCGATGCGATCATGGCCGTCTTTGGATCGCCAGTGCCTTACAGCGATCATGCTCAGCGTGCACTGCGTGCTGCTCTGGCCATGACAAAGACGGCCCGCGAATTCCGCTCCTGGATGCAACAGCGATTTCGGAATATGGATCTTCCTGAGTTTAACATAGGGATCGGACTGCATACGGGCGAGGCGGTCATCGGCAGCATCGGCTCGCCCAAGCGCATGGAGTTCACAGCCATTGGTAACACAGTGAATACAGCATCCCGGCTGGAGGGTTTGACCAAAGAACTCGGATGGGCCATTGTCGCCAGCAGTGCTACCATTAACGCAGCCGGTCCGGGTGTGGTTACTGATAAGCGGGAAAAAATGACGGTTAAGGGAAGAGAAGGATATGTCGAGGTCTTCGAAGTGATTGACCTGAAACCAGAAAAAGGGGGACAGACATGACATCTTTCTACAGGAGCATCTTGTCACTCGTGGGGCTTATTTGCCTGGTTGCAATCGTAATATTGCTTACAAAGGTTCCCATCGGGGCTCAGATCCTGCCTCCTGATGTGGGGCTCGTGATCCAATTATCTGGCAATGCCACTTACTGGAACGAGGGTTATCAGAAGACGCCGGAGAAGGCACAGGCCTTCATGCAGGTACGCCAAGGGGACCATTTTAGAGTAGCGGCTGGGGCCATGGTACAATTGGTCTATTTTCAGAACGGTCGGAAGGAGACATGGAAAGGCCCGGCTTCTTTTGTAGCGGGCGACGCGCAGAGTCGAGCTGAAGGCGAAAAGGGGCTCCAGGCTCAGCCAGAGGTGATGATCTTGACAGCCGGGGCCTCGCAAGGAATGCGTCGCATCCCGGTCTTGCTGCGCCGGGCAGGGCTCAGTCGTTCGGGTGGCATGCAGATACGCGGTGTGGATGGAGGTCCCCTGAAAGCCACTGCGCTCAGCGAAGAAGAACGAACCGAAATCGCCAGGACTAAAGAGGCTTACCAAAATTTGCGGAAACAAACCAGGGCGGACGACATCACACCCGAGTTGAACCTTCTGGGGATATTGGCGGATTACGACCAGTTTGAAGAGATGGAAAAGGTCATCCAGGATGCACTGAAGATACAGCCTGGCAACGAAGTTCTGAAAGAACTGGCAGAGTGGGTGCGGACCCAGAGATCGAAGCCTACGACAAGAAAATAAGCTGGGGTCGGGAGATGAAATATCTGCAAAATAGATTATTATTTAATGGATAGTGAAAATGCTTATTTCCGAGAGAACCGAATCTTTCCAGTCTCAATCCTTTCGAGAAGATATTCTGGGGTAATCATCACCTTTATCTTTCCTTCCCATGGAACACCCTGCTTCAAGTTGTGTTTACAGGAGAGGCAGTCCGTCAGCAAAATATCTGCCTTTATATCCTCCGCTTCTTTCACTCTTCTTTTTGCGATGTCTCTTGAGAATTTTGGGTAAAATCCCCTTATCCCTCCTCCTGCTCCGCAACAGAGAGATTCCTGATGATGATGTTCCATCTCCACCCATTTGCTTCCAAGGTCCTTCAACAGTTCTCTCGCTCCATCGAAGGACCCAAGCCCCCTTCCTAAGTGGCAAGGGTCATGATAAGTGATCTTCAACGGATCCACCTCTGTTGAGGCAAATGAAAAATTCCGAGTAAGATAGGAGAGGAGCGTCTCAAAGACGAGGCCCGTTCGATACTTTTCATCATACTCTAAAAAGGTTTTGAGACAGGTGGGGCAGAGGAAGAGAACCTCTTGACCTCCAGCCTCTTTCATTTTCTCTATATTCTTCTGGATCCTCTCCAGGTCCGGACTCGACCCGGTCTCTACCTTCACCGCTTCACAACAGACCTCATCGATCAAAGTGAAATCAATCCCCAACCGATTTAGGAGTTCAATCACATGACCAGCGGTTTCACTCTCCGTGCTCATTCCCACACAGCCGATGTATAGGACCAGAGGAGATGTCTTCTTAAAAGAAGCGAAATCAGCTCTGGCCATTTCGCCATAAGGTGTTCCGTATCGATCAATTGTGTTTTGTAACTGGGTGACTTCATCGAGTTGACTGGAAATTTCTGGCGATTCTAAGCTCGCCCTTCTCAGGTCCTTGAGCCTTTTCCCGGCATCAATCCCAACAGGGCACACCTCTCCGCAAAGCCCGCAGGTGGTGCAAAGAAAGAGACCATCCTCAATCCCTTCTCTCAACCCTTTCTGGAGGCAGGAGAGGGCTACCCCTCTTCCACCCAGCATTCCATCCGTTCCAAAGGAGGATCCAATGGCATTGTAGGTAGGACAGTCAAGAAGACAATTTCCGCAGCCAATACAACTGAGAAGGTCAGAGAAATCTTTCAGTTCTTCTAAAATCCGTTTTCTTTCATTATCCAATAAAACGACGACCACCGATTCCGGCTCATGGACTCCGTAAAAAAGCTGCTTTTCTATATCCGAAGATTTAGACCTTCCGGCGACGATATCGATAAAGGCCGGGAAGAGGGTTCCTGTGGCCAGATAGGTTTCCAGTCGTAACATGATAAGGGTATCCTCCAAACAGGGATAAACTTTGTCGATGGAAGTAATGATGAGGTGCTTTGACCTCGTTCGAACCCGGGTCACATTGCCCTCATTGTGGAGGATTAAAATCGCCCCCTCTTGAGCAGTGATGGCATTCGCGCCCGTGATCCCCACCTTCGCCTTTTGTAGGTAAGATTCAATATCTTCCCTCACTGCCAGCATCTCATCTTCGGGAACCGGGGGGACTTCTCTTCTTAAATGTTTGGAGAGGATCTGGGCAATCTCATAGCGAGAGAGATGACAAGCCGGTCCGGTATAGTGAGAGGCCCGATGGCCTGCGATCTGTGTAATCCGATCACCAATATCCGTCTCAACGACCTCGATCCCATGCTGAATGAGAAAAGGGGTGAGACCGATCTCCTTTGAGATGTTGGACTTCGATTTGACCACGAGACGTTCCTCACCGATTTCTTTCAGCAGAATCTCACAGGCCTCCGCTGAATCCTTTGCTTGAATCACCTTAAACCGATTCCTCTCCAGAGTGGAGATCGCTTTTTGTAGGAGATCCCAGTTTCCCACAGATTCAGAACGAATCCGGTTCACCTGTTCCTTCATCTTCTCAAGGTTATCCATCAAGGGAAGATTTTCCTTCTGGCGATTTCGGGTCCCTTTGAATGCACGCCATTGGTTTTCCAACTCGGATTTCTTAACCTTCTTTCTCAGATCATCATACTGTCTCTGGAGTAGACCCATTGGAAACCTCTTTCTTGTAACGAATAACGTGACCGTGTCCGTGTTCCGTGTCCGACTGAAATCGTCAATTAATTCTGCAATGTTTCGAAAGACAAAACAAGGATTTTTTCAATGGAACAATGGGTTATCTGTGAGGTATAATGAGAACCGATGAAAGAATCAGTCTGTCTTGTCAGTCTGGGGTGTCCAAAAAACTTGGTTGATTCCGAAGTGATCCTCGGCCTCCTTTCAAAACATGGGTATCTCCTCACCACGGATCCTTCGAAGGCTGAAATCCTCATTGTCAACACTTGTTCCTTTATCCAGGACGCGACGAAGGAGGCGATTGAGACCATTCTTCACCTCACCCGATATAAAAAGGAAGGGCGTTGCCGTCTTCTGATTGTCTCAGGGTGTCTTCCACAGCGTTACGGGAAAATTCTGGAAAAGGAATTACCTGAGGTGGACCTCTTCGTGGGCACTGGATCCTTTCAAAACTTTCCCCAGATCCTGTCACAGAAAAGGAAGAGAAAGAGCTATCTCTCCAGCCCTGTTTTTCTCTACGATGAAAAGACGCCCCGGGTCCTCTCCACCCTTCCTTCCACCGCCTATCTTAAGATTGCAGAGGGTTGTTCCAATTCCTGCACCTTCTGCACGGTACCGAAGATCAGGGGTCCCTACCGAAGCAGAAGGATACGATCCGTTCTCCAAGAGGCCAAAAGGCTTGCAGATCAAGGGGTCCAGGAACTCATCCTGATCGCTCAAGATACCACTGCCTATGGAAAAGATATCCGTGAAGGAACGAATTTAGAAACACTCCTGAAGGGGCTGGTCAGAGTGGATGGACTTCGTTGGATTCGAATTCTGTATTCCTATCCCAAGGCACACTATTTCACCGAGGGACTTCTTGAGCTCATCGCCCGCGAGAAGAAGATCTGCCCTTATTTCGATCTCCCCATTCAACACATCGATGATAAAATCCTGAAACGAATGGGACGAAAATCGAAAGGGCAAGAGATTCGAAGTCTTATTCAAAAGATAAAAACCTTCCTCCCCGGGGTGAGCCTTAGAACTTCTCTTATTGTTGGTTTCCCAGGGGAAAAAGAAAGTCAGTTCAACACTCTCTTAGAATTTGTTAAGGAAACTCAGTTTGATCATCTCGGCGCTTTCAAATATTCCCCTGAAGAAGGAACGCCTGCCTCCCGACTTCCAAATCTAATTCCAGAAGGTGTGAAGGAAGAAAGGCTGAGAACATTGATGGAGCTCCAAAGAAGGATCTCCCTAAAAAATTATCGAAAAATGGTGGGAAGGAGGATGGAGGTCTTAGTTGAAGGATCGGATCGGGGAGGGAGTGCCTTAAGGGGGAGGCTTCAAATCCAAGCCCCCGAAATAGATGGCTGTGTCTTCCTGAAAGGGAAGGCGCAACCCGGGGATTGGGTGGAAGCCCGGATCACCCAGGCTCTTCCGTATGATCTTGTGGGTCAGATTGAAGAAGTCTTACCCTGATCCGTCCTCTTTTAGCCCATTGAAATTTCAACCCTTATTCCACTCCTCTCCAAAAAGAGACTGCGTCGCAATCATGATGGAAGGTAGATTCCGGCGGAATCCCGCCGTGGCGGGATCAGGCTCCTCAGCTTTAGAATGCGGTCGTTTAAAGTTATGGGTAGTCGGCCTTCTTAGAAATTAGATTCTTTTCATGGGTTTGGAGCTCCGAAGCTGAGCAATGAAAGGTTCCCGCCCTGCCTTCGCCGAAGCGGCTACGCGCAGGCAGGTCTAAAGCTTCGTCACCCGACCGCCTGTTCCGTGTTGCAACGGAAGCAGTTTCTCGTTGATTACGACACAATCTCAAGGGGAGAGGGGAAGGGGAGACGTAATCCCTCAGGTACGGTCGGACATCCTGTGCCAGGATCGAGGTGGTCTCTCCAGAGAAAACTTGAAGCGGCACATTTGAGCGGTGAGTCAAGGGGTAGATACCCTTAAAATGGCCCCTATAGCACTCCCCGCCGGTTGCCCTCCCTCTAAAGATCCGCTTTTCAAGGTTTCGGAGGGGAGACCACCCCGATCCAATCGCACCCGAGACGGAGGGGATGCGGGTGGACTGCCTTTTGTGTTGACGGATATGGGAAAATAAGTTAATTTAAATAATCTTAATGAGATAAATGCTGAATCCTGCATCGATTTCTTATAAAACCAATATCTGCGGACGTGTTCGTTTGTAGACTTGATAGCCACTTCGGGGTAAATAGAAATGGACGAAGAGAATGAACTGTTCCAGCAGAGGGTCAAAAAACTGGAGGCATTGAAAAGGGAGGGGATCGATCCCTTCCCCAACAATTTCAGGGTGACCCATACCTCCAAGGATATTCAGGAGAGATTCGGTTCCAAGTCAGATGATGAACTGAAATCTGTCGAAGAAACCTTCTGCATCGCTGGCAGGATCTTAGCGATCCGGGACTTTGGCAAGGCCAGCTTCATCCAAGTTCAGGATCGAAAGGGAAGAATTCAAGCTTATCTCCGAAAGGATGCCGTGGGGGATAAGGCGTTTCATTTTTTTAAAACATTCGATATCGGCGACTTCATCGGATTGGAGGGTAAGGTCTTCCGAACGAAGACCCATGAGCTCACCCTCCAGATTCAGGGCTTTTGGCTTCTGGCCAAGTCACTCCGCCCGCTTCCGGAGAAGTGGCATGGTCTCACCGACATTGAATCCCGTTATCGCCACCGCTATTTAGACCTCATTGCCAATCCCAGGACCAGAGAGATCTTTTCCACTCGAATCCGAACCATTCAAAGGATCCGAGATTTTTTCAATAATCGAGATTACATTGAAGTCGAAACCCCCATGATGCATCCTATTCCTGGAGGGGCAACCGCCAAACCCTTCAAGACCTATCACAACGCTCTCGATATGGAACTTTATATGAGGGTGGCTCCAGAACTCTTTCTGAAACGATTGGTGGTCGGAGGTTTCGAAAGAATCTATGAGGTCAATCGTCAGTTCCGAAATGAAGGGATCTCCACCCAGCACAATCCCGAATTTACCATGCTCGAATTCTACCAGAGCTATGCAACCTATGAAGATATGATGGTGATGACGGAGGAACTCCTTGGCTCGTTGGTGAAAGAGTTCCATGGTGGATCCTCCCTCATCTATCAGGGGAAAGAGATCGACTTTACTCCTCCTTGGAAAAGGGTCCGTTTCAAGGACTCGCTTTTGGAAATCGGAAGGCTCGATCCAGGGATCTTGAAAGATCCTTCGAAAGCGACGGAGGTGGCGAGAGACCTTGGCCTCGAGTTGAAAAGGGGAACATCTTACGGAAGGGTTTTGGCCGATCTCTTCAAGGAGGTGGTTGAACCCCATCTTCTTCAACCTACCTTCATCACCCACTACCCGACGGAAATTTCTCCCCTCTCCCGTCGGAATGGGGATGACCCAGGGGTGGTGGATCGATTCGAGCTTTTCATTCTTGGCCGGGAGATCGCCAATGGTTTCTCCGAACTGAACGATCCGATTGAGCAACGGGAGCGCTTCCTCCAGCAATTAAAGGAGAAGGGAGATGAGACCGACTCTTTACTTCGTCTTGATGAGGATTTCCTCCGTGCCCTTGAATTCGGGATGCCCCCAACGGCCGGCGAGGGAATTGGGATCGACCGCTGGATCATGCTGCTCACCGATGCACCCTCTATTCGAGATGTCATCTTCTTTCCTTTACTTCGAATGGAAAAATAATCCCCTCACCCCATCCCTCTCCCCCGAGGGGAGAGAGGGGAAGGGTGAGGGGTGGTTTGGTTATTTGGACATTGGTAATTGGAAATGATTTGGTCCCGCTCTGGCGGGATTGGGATTTGGTTATTGGAATTTAGCTTGCAGCGTGATGGATATGGTGCGCGTTGAATTTTTCAAATTGGCAATAGCGGTATCATTCCTATGAGATATGAATGGTTCATCGGGCTGAGATATCTCAAGGCCAAAAGGAAACAGACCTTTATCTCCATTATCACCGTCATCTCGATTGCTGGGGTCGCGGTGGGCGTAATGGCTTTGATCGTTGTCTTAGCAGTGATGAGCGGTTTTGAAATGACCCTGAAGGAAAAAATCTTAGGTACCCAGGCCCACCTCGTCCTCCTCAAGACCAGTCAAGAAGGAATGGACCATTATGAGGAAGTGGCGAAGAAAGCTGAAGAAGTGAAGGGTGTCATCTCAGCCGCCCCATTCATTTTCAACCAGGTGATGCTCTCTTCGGAATCGAATGTCTCCGGTGTGGTCCTCAAGGGAATCGATCCGGATCGGGTGGGAAAAGTTACCGAATTGGCACATAATTTAAAAGCTGGCCGTCTCCAAGACTTAAAGACAGTTCAGGTGGGAGATCTTCCAGGCATCATCCTCGGGGTTGAGTTGGCCAAACACCTTTCCGTCTCGATCAACGACACGATTCAAGTGATCTCTCCTCTTGGCACGATGACGCCGATGGGAATGGTGCCTAAAATGAAGCGGTTCCGTGTGAAGGGTATTTTCCAATCCGGGATGTATGAGTATGATAATACGATGGCCTATGTCTCTCTTGAAGGTGCCCAGAGGTTCTTCAGCATGGGAGCCCATGTCACAGGAATCGAGATCAAAACGGATGATATCTATAAGGTGAAAAAGGTTGGGAAGGAGATTCGTCAAAGAATGGGATTCCCTTTTTGGACGAAAGACTGGATGGAGATGAACAGAAATCTCTTCGCAGCCCTTCGGCTCGAGAAGATCGCTATGTTTATCATCCTCGTTTTGATCGTCCTGGTGGCAGCCTTCAATATCATCTCCACGCTCATCATGGTGGTGATGGAGAAGCATAAGGATATCGCCATTCTGAAATCGATGGGTGCTCCTTCCAAGGGGATCCTGAAGATCTTCATCATCGAAGGGTTGGTGATCGGCGTTGTGGGAACGGTCTTGGGGGGAATCTTGGGTCTTGGCGCTGCCTTTAATTTGGAGAAGATTACTGGGTTTGTGGAGAACCTTTTTGGATTCAAAATTCTCTCGAGCGATGTCTATTATATCGATAAACTCCCTTCGCAGGTCAACCCCTTTGATGTCGGTATGATCGTGATGACTGCTATCCTCATTAGTCTCCTGGCCACCCTTTACCCATCGTGGAGGGCCTCGAAGCTCGACCCGGCTGAGGCATTGCGATATGGATAAAGAGAAGACATCCCATAAAGAAGATGCTCAACGAGCTTTCTCCCGAGGGGAATGGAAGAAGGCTCTCGAGAGTTTTCAGAAGCATTGTGCCCAGGATCCAAAGGACCTTCGATCCCAGGTAAAAATTGCCGAATGTCTGGAACGATTGGGCCAGAGGAAGGAGGCGATCCAGGCGTATCGAAAGGTGGCCGAAGCTTATGCCCAGGATGGTTTTCTCCTTCAGGCCATCTCCATCAATAAAATCATTTTGAGGATCGATCCCTCCCTGAAAGATGTCAATGACTGGCTGGCACAACTCTATATAGAGAAGTACCAGGAAGCCAAACCCCTTCGACCGCTGCCCCACATCCCCCTCTTCTCCGAACTGAACGAGGAGGAGCTTCAATTATTGCTCCGGAAAGTCCAGGTCAAGACCTTTCCGAAGGAAGGTCTCATCTGTCGAGAAGGAGAGGTGGGGGACTCCCTGATGGTGATCAGTCGAGGAGAGGTGTCCATCTCCAAACAAATCTCAGGAGGGAAAGAGATCTGGATTCGTAATCTCGGAGAAGGAGATTTTTTGGGAGAGTTCGGCTTCTTCACCGATCAAAAAAGGCATGCCACGGGCAAGGCCGTGATCGAATGCGAGATTTTGGAAATCACCCGAAAGGAACTCGATGAAATGATCAAGACCCATCCCCGTGTAAAGGAGGTGCTTCAAAACCTTTTTAAACAACGGGTCTTAGACCTCTTCCTCGCCCTCTCCCCCTTGTTCTCCTCACTCACTCCCATGGAAAGAGGAGAAATCTTCAAACGGTTCCGTCTCCTTAAGGTCCCTGAAGAAACCCTCCTTTTCAAAGGAGGAGACCCTCCTGACTCCATGTATCTGATCAAAAGCGGAGAGGTGGAGATCTTTACTCAAAACCGTCAGGGACAAAGGGTCGTTCTGGCAACTTTCAAGAGTGGAAATTTTTTTGGCGAGATCGGACCTCTTTTAAACAAACCCCGGACGGCTTCTGCCAAAACGATCAAGCCTTCGGAGTTATTTGAGTTGACTAAAGAAGACTTGGAAGCATGTCTTCTCCAGTTTCCGAAACTACAATCGACACTAAAAGAGACCTCTCTGAAGCGCCTTTCCCGGACAAAAGATATCCTCTCTCAGGCGGGGGTTGAAAAGGCCAAGGAGGGCATGGTGTGAAGGAATTGATCCAAGTTCAACATCTCTTCAAATCCTTTGGAAATGGAAGCAAACGAGTGGAGGTCCTCAAGGGAATCGATCTCACTTTCTCACAGGGCGAAAGGATAGCGATTGTGGGTGCATCTGGCGTTGGAAAGACCACCCTTCTTCACATCCTGGGCACCCTCGATCGACCGACCGCCGGGAAGGTCCTCTATCAGGGGAAAGACGCTTTTGCTCTGAATGAAAGGGATCTTGGGATTTTCCGAAATCGCGAGATGGGTTTCGTCTTTCAATTTCATCATCTTCTCCCCGAATTCAATGCATTGGAAAATACGATGATGCCCTGTCTCATCCAAGGCATCCCAAACAAGGAGGCGACGCTTCGGGCAGAGTCCATCCTCACCTTAGTCGGTCTAAAAGATCGCCTTTCCCATAAACCGGGCGAACTCTCCGGTGGAGAACAACAACGGGTGGCAGTGGCAAGGGCGTTAGTTTTGGAACCGAAAGTCCTGCTGGCCGACGAACCCACCGGGAACTTGGATGCCAAGACGGGAGAGGCGGTCTTCGATCTTCTCCAAGAACTTAACCAGATCAAGGGTGTCTCCCTCATTGTCGTCACGCACAATCTGAAATTGGCTGGCCGACTGTCCCGCCAGATTCAGCTCATCGATGGAAAAGCTCTGGAATAAACAATATTCTATTTACAAAAAGAGAGAGATTTGATATGAAAGCAAGAATTTTAAGATGCGATTCCATCCCATCCCAAATCGGAACGGATGATCGAAGGGTGTGTTCTACAAAATGATTAGAAGGAGCCAAAATATGGCCATCAGGCGAATGTGGCTTACCCTCCTCATTCTGCTGCTCTTTATAGGAATCTGTGCTGGAGCCGAGGAGGTCGTTTACAAAATCACCCTCCTTGGAAATGTGAAGGTTGAAGAAGGAGTTATTCGGGGAGCGATAAAGTCCCGAGAGAGAGGACCATTTTCTGCTGAACAGGTCCGTGAGGACTTACGATCCATCTTCGGCCTGGGTTACTTCTCCGATGTCCAAGTCGATATCAAATCGACCCCGCAGGGCAAAGAGATCATCTTTATTGTGGTGGAAAAGCCTTCGATCAAAGAGGTGTTGATCACCGGAAATCAAAAGGTAAAGCTGGAGGATATCAAGGAGAAGATGACACTCACCCCACGCTCCATCCTCAACCTCGAAAAGGTGAAAGAGAATTCAGAACAGATTCGGAGACTTTATTTTTCAAAAGGTTATTACGGAGTCAACGTGGAATACAAGGTCGACTTCTTGGAAACCAATGAGGCGGTGGTCACCTTTACGATCGCAGAGGGTCCAAAGGGGCATATCAAAAAAATTGTCTTCAAAGGGAATCAGAAGATTAAATCTTCACAGTTAAAGAAGGTGATCATGACGAAACAGAGGAATATCTTTTCCATCATTACCGGAAAGGGCATTCTCGATGAAGACATCCTTAAAAATGACCTCCAACTCCTAACCGCCTACTATTTCGATCAGGGTTATCTCGATGCAAAGGTCTCAGAACCCAAGATCGATCTTCATGATCCGAAACGGATTCGAATCGAGATTGAAATTGTGGAAGGACCTCGATACCATTTAGGGGATATCGACTTCAAAGGGGACATCCTCACCACCAAAGAGGATCTCTTCAAGACAATCAAGATTAAGCGGAACGATTTCTACAGCACCTCGGCGGTCCGAAAGGACGTCAATGCCATCACCGAAAAGTTTGCCAACCAAGGTTATGCCAATGCGGAGGTCTCCCCGGAAACCTCCGTCGATGCCAAGAATCTCTTAGTCCACCTCATCTTCGAGATTGAAAAGAAGAAGCGTGTCTCCTTTGAAAAGATTCAGATCGTCGGAAATACGAAGACCCGTGACAAAGTGATCCGCCGGGAGCTCCAGGTGGCCGAAGGAGAACTTTACAGCGCCACTGCGTTGAATAAGAGTCGGTCCAGACTAAAAAGGACAGGGTTCTTCAAGGAAGTGGACTTCCCCACCAGTCGAGGAAGCACTGACGAAAAAATCAACCTCGATATCAAGGTGGAAGAGGCTCCAACAGGTGCCCTCAGTTTCGGAGTAGGGTATAGTTCAATAGATAAAGTGGTGGGGACTGCATCCATCTCAGATCGGAACCTCTTCGGTTTGGGTTACTATGGACTCCTGAAGTTCAGGTTGGGGTTCCAGACCAGAGATCTCAGGCTCAGTTTTACCGATCCCTACTTCCTGGGATATCCCTATGCTGCAGGCTTCGATCTCTATAACGAACGCCGGGAGCTCGACACCTATGCCTATAAGATTAGTGGAGGAGATATCCGTTTTGGAAAGGAACTGACTGAAAAGATCCGTGCCGATGCGATGTACAAACTGGAGAATATCAATGTTTTTGATGTGAGTACAAATGCCTCTCGATATGTTCAGGAGCAGGAGGGGAAAGCGACAACCAGTGCCTTATCACTCGCTCTTTCCATGGATACCCGTGACGATTACTTTGTTCCTACTCGAGGGGCTCGACATAGCCTTACCATTCAGGATGCGGGAGGAATCTTAGGGGGTGACAACTATTTTGTGAAGGTGGTGGGAGAGACCAGCTGGTTCTTCCCCTTGCCTTTGAACACGGTGCTTAACCTTCGTGGAAAAGTTGGAATCGCCAAACCCTATGGGGGGAGGAAAATACCTATCTATGAAAAATTCTTTGTGGGAGGGCTATATACCCTAAGAGGTTTCGAATACGGCATGGCCGGACCCGTCGATGAAAACAAAGAGCCCCTCGGTGCAGAGAAGATGTGGGTCTTCAACTCGGAATTGATCTTTCCTATTTCCCGTGAGATCGGGCTGAGGGGGGCTCTGTTCTGGGATATTGGGAAGGGCTTTGATAAGCTGAGTGACCTCACCCCACTGAAAACAGGGGTGGGGGTTGGAATCCGATGGCTCTCTCCATTTGGTCCTATCCATATCGATCTCGGGTTCAATCCCATTCCCAAGGCGGGGGAGAAAGGGAGAGTGTTCGACTTCACGGCAGGAACTGTTTATTAAAGCCTTTGGGCCGGTCTATTCTATCTGGTCCATTCTGTTTATCGGAGGATAGCAAAAAGGTAAAGGTCGTGATGAATCATTTTTGTAGAGAGGAGAAATGACGATGCATGGAAAGAGACTTGGGATGGTCATCGGAATCATCATCTTGGTAGGATGGCTCGGAGAGGTGTTAGCCACAGATTTAAAGGTTGGTTGTGTCGATATCCAAAAGGCAGTCAATGAATGTAACGCAGGAAAGGAGGCCAAGAAGGCGATCACCAAGGAGGTGGAAAAATTTCAGCGTCTCATCGCGGATAGACAGAAAGAGCTTCAAACGATGAAAGAATCTCTGGATAAACAGAGCCCGATGCTGAACCCGGAAGCCAGAGCAACCAAGGAGAAAGAGTATCAAAGCAAGCTCCGGGAATTCCAGAGGTGGGGGGAGGATAACCAAAACGAAATCAATCAGAAACGGGTAGAGATGGAGCGAAACATCTCTATGGGTCTCCAAAAAGTGATTCAAAAGGTAGGGGCGGATGAGGGCTATACCTTCATCTTGGAGAAAAACGAGACCATTGTCCTTTTCGCCTCCAAGGCCATCGACATCACCGACCGGGTAATTAAAGCCTTTGATGCCCAGAAGAAATAAGAGAAGCACCAAATGACAAGCACCAAATACCAAATAATTTCCAATGTTCTTAATTCAAAATTCCAAACAAAATCGTTTCGGTCATTTGGAATTGGTGTTTTGGATTACGTAGAAAATAAGAGTCTTTGGTTTAACGGCTAGGGTAAAGTCGTAGACTCGACTCTACGAGATGCCCGTTTTGTTAGAGGGTTATGTCATTGGTCTTCAAATCTTTAGACCTAACCTCCTGACCATAAACCAAACGGGTTTCCTAACCCTAACCTAATGACCATTTTCATGGTTTGTGGGTGACGAACCCGTCATGATAAATTTATCAAAATATGCCAGAATACCCCCCAGCTCTGCTGGGGGGATGAATGGCCTACCCTCTCCCCTGGGGGGGCATAAGCGCTAACTTAAACCGATTTTGATGCCCCGTGAGAGGGCATCGGTGACAATAGCCCGGCGATTCATCGCCGGGTGCAAATAAGATAAAACAAAAGTCCCATCGGGACGATTGAAAACGATGTGGATATATAGGCTGATGTAAGAATT
>Ga0315274_10005696_pt1 | contig 18196 bp, 18 predicted proteins | sample YL17G02_20_MG_FD_203700 | JGI IMG/M metagenome (GOLD analysis project Ga0315274, IMG submission 203700) | Sediment microbial communities from Yellowstone Lake, YNP, Wyoming, USA - YL17G02_20 | ecosystem: Environmental > Aquatic > Freshwater > Lake > Sediment | place: USA: Wyoming | collected...
AGCGTGGGACATTCAGCCACCCAATAGCCATCTTCTCCTGGATAAATGATCACCTGTCGCATCTTATGCCCCCGTTATTAGAGCCCATCTTCCTTCAGTCGCCGTTTCATCTCTTCGAGGCTGATAGGCTCTTCCTCTCGGCGTTCAGCCACAATAGCCAGATCGTGAAGGTCTTCCATCAATTGCTCGTACTGCTTGAGTGGAAGGACTACCACTGTCTTGTGGCCCGTAGTATCAACTGCATACTGTTCTTGTAAGACACTCATTGTTTATCCTCTCTCATTGTGACCAAGAGGTTTGAAACGACGTAGCTGCTCTAAGATTTCCTATGGCACGTGTAGTCTGGTTCGTTGATAAATTCTACCAACGGATGGAATGCTTTCATAATACCGACTACCTCAGCAACCAAAGCACTCCCGCCTCCTTGGGAAAGCCCTAGAGCCTGGTTCCGGTCAATGTGCCTTCTTACGGATAGACAGGGTAAGTCTATTTGCTCCAGGAACTTCTCAATGTAGTCAAATCCATCCGACTGGGGATCTTTGAGTCCATACGGCCCCGGGTTAGGATCTTTGCGATAGCCTGCTTCCAACCTCGCAATAATATAGTAGTCAAACTGCGCAGCTTGCTTTTTCTTGCGTTCCTCCAATTGAATGCTGAATGGTACAGGCAGTCGCGCGATAACCTCTCTGAAAGCTTTCCTATCCTGGCGTATCTTCCCCTTCAGTCTATCAATCGCAGGCTTCAGCTCCACGTTAATAAAAACATCGAGTGCGTAGGCATTTAGTGAGATAGTCTGGTGAGCCCACTGCTTAAACTCATGATCCCCAGGACCGAAGGCGACCCAGCACGCTTCATCTTTGAGATGCAGTGTGCCCATGTGATAGCTCTGGTAGAACGAGTCAAAGGCAAGTAGCTCGGCCTTGATCTTTTCGGCAAAAGATTGGACCGTGTCGCGTACCCATTGCCTGGTATCCTCGTCATCGTGAGTGACAAAAAAGTCAAATATTCCCTCTTCGAGACCAGTGAACTCAGCCATACCATTCCACTCCAGGTATTGTGTGAATTGTTTGACGATCCATTTGTCCTTGTCCTTCTCATCACTCAGTTCGGGTAGGATACTGGCAAAGAACTGATGTACCTTTGCCCAGGTTCGTACCTCATACCGTGGCAATTGCTTTGTGCCCGCTTGTAGCTTTTGAGAGTACCGTTGCACCTGATCTGAATGGAGGGAACCTTTTACCTTGCTTTCAATCAGGACTACGAAATCATCCCTGTAGATCCAGGTGTCGGGGCGGCCATCTTCGGCCGCTGGTCTTTCTGACCCGGTGCAAGGGTCCTTAGTCCCTCTGGATGGTACAAGGCCGAGTAGTAATCGTTGTGATTTGCGGCGTATCTTTCCTTCGCCAATGGTCTCTTTCTGCAACTCGAACTTGACCGGTTCGGTCGCCGCAATGCCCAGCCAGGCCAGAAACTTGAGCGCAACCATGGGACTGCAACACTCCAGCGTATTGATCAGCGCCTTGGTGGTGTTGTCCTCCAGTTGTTGATCACGGTCTTGCCCTGACCGCTGAGCGCCTCTGTAGTAATAAAATATGTTATGGTGGAAATCGGTCATTCTGAGTTCTTACTGTTCTCCCAAGTATGCCTTGCGCACGCGCTCGTCCCGCAGCAGGTCCTGGGCCGGGCCGGAGAGGACCACCTTGCCCGTTTCCAGGACGTAGGCCCGGTGGGCGATCTTGAGCGCTGCACGGGCGTTCTGCTCGACCAGCAAGATCGTCATGCCTCGGGCGTTGATCTCGCGGACGGTATCGAAGATGGCCTTGACCAGCAGGGGAGCCAGGCCCAACGAGGGCTCGTCCAGCAGCAACAGCCGTGGCCGGGCCATCAACGCCCGGCCGATGGATAGCATCTGCTGCTCGCCGCCGGAGAGTGTCCCGCCGAGCTGATTTTTCCGTTCCTCCAGGCGCGGGAAGAGGTTGAAGACACGGCGGCGGTTCTCCTCGATGGCCTCCCGATCCCCGCCCAGCGTGTACGCTCCCATGTTCAGATTCTCCGTCACCGTCAGCGTGGTGAACACCTGACGGCCCTCGGGCGCGTGGGAGATGCCCTCTTCCACGATGCGATGGGCCGGCCTGTCGTTGATGACCTGCCCGCCGAACTCGACCCGCCCCTCGCGGGGACGGATCAGGCCGGAGATGGTACGCAGCGTCGTCGTTTTGCCAGCCCCATTGGCACCGATGAGGGTGACGACCTCGCCTTCCTCCACTTCCAGGTTGATGCCTTTCAACGCATGGACGTGGCCGTAGTAGGCATGCAGGTTCTCGATCTTCAACAACGCCACGGTTATACCTCCTCTTCGCCCAGGTAGGCCTCGATCACGCGCGGGTTGCGCTGCACTTCAGTGGGCGTGCCCTCGGCGATTTTCTTGCCGTAGTCGAGGACGACGATGCGCTCGCAGATGCCCATCACGACCTTCATGTCGTGCTCGATGAGCAGGATGGTGATCCCAGAGCCGCGGATCTGGCGGATCAGTGCCATCAGTTCCAGTGTCTCCTGTTCGTTCAGGCCAGCGGCAGGTTCGTCCAGGATCAGGAGCGTCGGATCGGCGGCGAGCGCCCGGGCGATCTCCAGCCGCCGCTGGTGCCCGTACGGCAGGTTCTTGGCCAGTTCGTCCCGATAGTCCTGCAGCCCCATGAACGTCAGGTGTCGTTCTGCTTCGGTGACGATGTGCACTTCCTCCTTATGCTGGGACGGAGGTCGGAAGAGCGCTCCCCACACCCCCGCGCTGGTGCGGTGGTGCAGGCCCGCCATCACGTTCTCCAATGCGGTCAGGTTGTTGAACAGCCGGATTGTCTGAAACGTGCGGGCAATGCCACGCTCGGTGATCTCGTGGGGGCGCAGGGTGCGGACACCATCCCATCTGTGCCTCACGGCCGGGATAGGCAGCCAGTTCACCCACCAGATTGGGGTAGAGAGCCGTCCACGCCAGGTAAGTGCCGGGTGGGTGACGCGCTGGCCTCGGAAGAAGATCTCGCCGGCTGTAGGGGCATAGATGCCGGTGATCATGTTGAAGATGGTCGTCTTCCCGGCGCCGTTGGGACCGATCAGCCCCAGGATCTCCCCTTCATGCAATGCCAGGTCCACACGGTCCACGGCCACCAGGCCGCCGAATTGCTTGGTCAGGCCTTGAATCTCCAGGATTGTCATAGTGCTTTCCTCGCCGGCTCAACTGCCTGCCGCCGGAACAGGGACGGCCTCGTCTTCCTTCTCGCCGCGGATCTCCAGCCGCACGCGGCGGCTGGGCCACAACCCCTCCGGGCGGAGGATCATCATGGTCACCATCGCTACGCCTAGCCAGGCATCCCGCCAGGCCTTGAGTGGGCGGGATAGTTCCGGCAGCATGACCATGCCCAGCGCCCCGACGAAAACGCCGGGGATAGAGCCTGTGCCACCCAGGACGACGATACAGAACAGGACTACCGATTCCATGAACTTGGACAGGTCGGGCGAGATGACGGTGATCTTGCCGGCGTAGAGAGCGCCGGCCAGCCCGGCCCACCCGGAGCCCAGGGCGAAGGCCAATAACTTTACCCGGGTCGTATCAATCCCCATTGCCTCGGCCGCCACCTCGTTCTCACGCACGTACATCCAGGCCCGTCCCAGGCGGGAATGTTCCAACCGTTGCATAGCGAAGATGGTGATGACCAGGAAGAAGAGCATCAGATAATAGTGATAGATCGGCTCACGCAGCACCAGGCCGAACAGAACCGGACGGGCAATGCCGCTCAATCCGTTGGCTCCGCCGGTGATGCCGAAGATGTTGTTGACCAGGGCCAATCGCACAACCTCGCCGAAGGCGATGGTCACGATGCACAGGTAGTCACCCCGCAGGTGCAGGATGGGCCGGGTGAGCAGGTAGCCGAAGAAGGCGGCCACGAGCACGCTGATAGGCAACGTCAGGAGCATCGGGACGTTGAAGTGGATGTTGAGCAGCGCAGAGGTATAGGCTCCGAGCGCGTAGAAAGCGGCGTGGCCCAACTGGAACAGCCCGGCGTACCCGACGATGATGTTGAGGCTGAGTCCCAACATGACGTAGAGGCCCGTACGCCACAGCACGGAGCGGTAGTAGTCGTTCATCGGCAGTGGCAGCAGGATGGCCACGACGCCGAGGCCGATCTGCCACCACAGTGGATGCACATTGCGGAGGCGCATCAACAGGTTTTTCATCGTTGCCTCCTCACAGTTTTTCCGCTACCCGTTCGCCGAGCAACCCGGTGGGGCGGAAGATCAGGATCAGGATCAGGATCACGTAGGCAATGACGTCCTTCCATTGCGGCGACAGGTAACCAGACCCCAACGTTTCGATGATCCCCAGCAGCATCCCGCCGACCATCGCGCCGGGGATGTTGCCGATGCCGCCCATAATAGCGGCGATGAATGCTTTCAGGCCGAAGGCCCACCCCAACGTGAAGTCAAACGAGCCGTAATACAGGGCCACGATCATCCCGGCTACCCCACCCAGCCCTGGCCCGATGAGGAAGACGATGGCGATGATGCGATTGACGTCGATCCCCATCAGCCGCGAGACGTCGTGGTTCAGCGAGACGGCGCGCATGGCCGTGCCGATGCGGGTACGCTGCACGAATAGGTACAGTGCCCCCATCAACACGAACGCAACCGCCAGGACAACGATCTGCATTACACTGACACGCGCTCCTCCTACCGTGATCCCTCCAGCGAGTGCGACCCCGGCCGGATAGGTCTTATAACTTGCCCCATACACGTTACGGGCCAGGCTTTCCAGGATAAAGGCACTGCCGAGCGCCGAAATCACGGGGGCCAGTCGTCCTGCTGTACGCAGGGGGCGGTAGGCGATGCGTTCTACCAGAACTCCAGCGAGGGCGACGGTCGCCATCACGATGATGACGGCCGGTGGGATGATCCACGCGCTCGTCCGGGCCAGTATGGCCAGCAAGACGTTCAGCCCGGTCAGGCCCAGGTAGGCTCCCCACATAAACAGGTCGCCGTGGGCAAAATTGATCAGTTTCAGCACCCCATACACCATGGTGTAGCCCAGCGCGACCAGCGAGTAAAATGCACCAATCGTGATGCCATTGATCATCTGCTGGATGAATTGCATGAGGTTTGGCCTCCCCTGATGGCTACATGGGTAGGTTGGTAAATTGGTAGATAGGAGGGGGAGTTCGAGGGTACTCGAACTCCCCCTAAAGTGCCAGCGCTCTACGTGTGACTACGGCGTCGGCTGCTGCGGGTTGACGACGAACTCGCCCTGCTCGTTGATGATGTAAGCCAGGTGGATGGTGCCCAGCCGGTCGCCCTTCTCATCAAAGCCCAGGATGGGGCCGGTGAGTCCGGGGAAGTCCTTCACCTTGGTATGCAGGAAGTCGGCCAGGACCGCTGAGTCGGTAGACTTGGTCTGTTCGATGGCGTAGCGGATGACGTTGAAGGCCTCGGCAGACATCATCCACCACACGCTGTCGGGCGACTGGCCATACTTGGCCTCGAAGTCGGCCACGAACTTCTTGGCCTCGGGATAGTCCACGTCCTTGGGCAGTGGCTCGGTGGTGATGTAGGTGCCCACAGCGTTCTCCAGCCCGGCGATCTGGACCAACTCGGGGTTGTTGCAGGCGTTCCCCATCATCCACTGCAGGTCCAGCCCCAGTTCGGCGCTCTGCTTCAGGAGCAGGCCACCCTGGGCGTGGTAGCCGGTGAAGTAGATCGCGTCCAATCCCGCCCCGCCGATGTTGGTGAGGATGGGCGTGAAGTCGGTGTCGTCGGGGTTGATGGCATCGTAGAAGGCCACGTTAAGCCCCAGTTCCTCCGCGTAGCGCTTGGCGTGCTCGGCCAACCCCTGGGCGTAGGTGGAGTTGTCGTGCAGAATGCCAAAGTTCTGCACGCCCAGCACCTCATTGGCAAACTTGGCGGCGAATAGGCCCTGCCGGTCGTCCAGGAAGCAGACGCGGAAGAAACGCTTAAAGCCCTTCTCCGTCAGCCGCGTGGCGGTGGAGGAGGGGGTGATGTGGAGGATGCCAGCCTCGTTGTAGATCTCCGAGGCGGGCTCGGTGGCGGTGGAGTTGTAGGCGCCGATGACGGCGACGACCCCGGCATCCACCAGCCGCTGCGCCACCAGCGCGGCCTGGGTCGGGTCGCCGGCGTCGTCCTCGACGACCAAATCAATCTGGCGGCCCAACAGGCCACCGGCTGCGTTGGTCTGCTCGACGAGCAGCCGGACGGCCTTCTCGAACCCCTGGCCCTCGTAGGCATAGTCACCGGTCATCGGGCCTTCGAGGCCAATCTTGATCGCCCCGGCTTCCTTCTTGCAGCCCGTGAACACGGGCAGGGTCAGGGCGAGCACGAGAAACACCAAAGCGACTTTCTTGAACACTGTTCTCCTCCTATAGGAATCTATGAGCGGTGGTCCGGCGTCTGGCCGGAACAGGTTTCTTGTACATTGCTTTGCACCGAGCCGATTCGTTCGATGTGCCCTCCTTTCTGGCTGAGTTAGCCAGGCCCGCTCGAACCTGCACAGTCAACCAAACGAGGTGCCGTTATGATACGGGCGAATTCCCTATCTGTCAAGTCTTTCGTTTACCATCCGTCATTACTTCAGTTTCTCTTCCCCCCCAAACTCCCGGTACGGGCTCAGTTCTTCCAGAACCTCCTCGTCCTGTGGCGTCAGCGCATGCTGTACCAGGCGGGTCAGCAAGATTCCCACCCCCGGTCCCAGCATGTACCCCTGCCCGCACATCCCCACGGCGTAGATGTAGCCCTCCAGTTCCCGTACTCGCCCGATGACGGGGGAGCCGTCGGGAGTCATGGGATAGAGACCGCGCCAGGTACGCCGTACCTTGATGTTGGCCAGTTTGGGCATCAGGTCCACCATGCGCCGGGCGATCATCGGCAGGAAGACCGAGGTCTCACGCCGGTCGGTGCCGACGATAGGTGGCTCTGGCGTGATGCAGAAGACGACAGGGCCGGGCTGGTGCTGATAGAAATAGTAGTTCTTGGAGCCCTCGGCGGGCCGGATGTCCACCACCATCGGCCCCAGGAAGTGCGCTACCGGCTCGGTGATGCCTGCCTCGTGGCTATCGGGCACGACCGGCACGTCCAGCCCGGCCATCTGGGCCACTGCCCGCGCCCAGGGGCCAGCGGCATTGATCACCGTCTCCGTGGCATAGCCTCCCTGATCGGTGCGCACGCCCACGACCCGTCCCCGGCGGCGGATGACGCCGGTGACCCGCTCGCGGAAGCGGAACTCCACTCCTCGCTCGCGCGCCTGGGTATAGAAAGCGCGGGAACTGAGCAGGGGCGAGGCCGACCCATCCCCCGGTGAGTAGGTTCCACCGAGGAGGCTCTCCCGGTTCAGGTCCGGGAGCACTGCCAGGAGGTCGTCCCGCTCCAGCCAGTGGATGTCCAGCCCGTAAGTCTGTTGGACCTTCAACAGGTCCTTCAGGACACGTTCTTCCCCCTCCCGGTAGGCGACGAAGGCGTAGCCTCCCTGGCGCCACTCGATGTTGTCCCCGTAGGTTTCCTGCCAGGTGGAGAAAATTCCGAGCGACTTGAGGCAAAGATAGATCTTGGAAGGAGTGGAGTGGGTGGCGCGGATGCCGCCGATGGCGGCCTTGTTGGAACCCTGGCCGGGGCTGGCGAACTGGTCAATGACCAGCGGCTTCAGCCCGGCCTGGGCCAGGAAGAGAGCAGCCGGGAGCCCGATGCTCCCCGCGCCGATGATGATGACGTCGTACACTTTGGTGGTCAACTTACCTCCTTCAGTTCAGACTTCCGAAGTCTAGACTTCACCGGGCTTTCCCTCTCGCGAGCGAGGCGAAAATGCCGCCGAAACAGAGGACAGCGAAAATGATGAACGCCGTCTTCAGGCTGGTCAGGAAAGCGGGGTAGTATTCGGGTGTAATCTGAACCTTCCCGATATAAATGGCAAATATCAGCGTCGCGATGCCCATGCTGAACATCTGGCCGACCAGGCGCATGGTGCCGACCATGGCGGAGGCGATGCCATAGTACCGGTTTTCGACGGAACTCATGATGGCGTTCATGTTGGGAGACGAGAAAAGTGCGAAGCCAAACCCCAGGAGCATGAGGCTGAAGATGATGAACCCCAACGTCGTCTGCTCACTCAGGAATATCAAGAGCAGCAGCCCGACCACCGTCACCGCCATGCCAGCCGAGGCGATCACCCTCGACGCGATCCTGTCCGAAAGCCTGCCGGCAAACGGCGAGAGAGCGGCCATCACGGCCGGTTGAGCCACCAACACCAGCCCGGCGTTCTGAGGGGTGAGCGCCTTGATGTACTGCAAGTAGAGGCTCAAGAGGAACGTCACGGCGAAGGTAGCGCTGTAGTTGATCAAGGCCGCCAGGCTCGAGAATGTGAAGGCTGCGTTATTCCTGAAAAGGTCCATGTTCAAAACGGGGTGGGCCACCCTGACTTCCCGCCACACAAACAGCCCAAGGCCGAGGATGCCTGCCAGGATTAAGCCTGCGCCCAACAACGCCGGCAACCGCGAAATGCCGTACATCAATGCCACCAGGGCCAGGCCGTACACGATGGAACCCACGAAATCGAACTTTTCGCCCCTGGCTCCGACCCATTCCCCCTTCAACCAGAAGACGAGAGCGAGCACGATAGCGCCGATCGGCACGTTCACCACGAAGATGCTTCTCCAGCCAAGTTGCTGGGTGAGGATCCCTCCCAGGGCCGGGCCTAGCGATAGTCCCAGATACGTCGCCGCGACGTTGATGCCCAGCGCCTTGCCCCGCTCCTGGATGGGGAATACCGAAGTGAGAATCGCCATGCCTGTGCCAGATATCATGGCCGCTCCGAGCCCCTGCAAGACGCGGAACCAGATCAGCAGCGGGACCGAGGTCGAGATGGCACACAGCAGGGAGGCGATACTGTACGTCAGGATGCCGTACGTGAATATCTTCTTCCTTCCATAGATGTCCGCCACTTTCCCAAACGGGAGCAGGAACACGGCGGCGGCCAGCAGGTAGCCGGTCGCCACCCAACTCAGCAGCACGGCATCCGCTGAGAACTTTTTCCCGATGATGGGCAGCGCGACGTTGATGGCGTTGACCATGAAGGGGGTGAGGAATGAACTCGAGGTGGCGACGAGCAGCGCCACTCTCTTCAGTGAAGTACTGTCTGTCTGATTCATCGCGGTCATATTTCTGCCTTTCGGTAACCTCAAGCGCGAATGTCTTTCTTGCCCCAGGGTGTTACCGTTTACCCGCCGGCGTAAAAGATGCGGTAGATGGTCCCACCACTATCGTCGGAGACGAACAGGCTGCCGCCGGCACCGGTGAGCACGTCCACCGGCCGGCCCCACTGGGAACTGTTCGCGCGCAGCCAGCCGGTGGCAAAGTCCCGCACCTGACCGGCCCGCCCGTCTTGCATCGGAACACGCACCAGCTTGTACCCCGTGGGCACCGCGCGGTTCCACGAGCCGTGGAAGGCGATGAACAGGTCCCCCCAGTACTCCTCGGGGAACTGAGAGCCGCTGTAGAAGGTCAGTCCCAGCGGTGCCGAATGGGCCTGCATCTCGACGGCCGGGGCCACCACCCCATCGCAGGCGGTGGGACTACCATAGTCAGGGTCTACAATCCGCCCGCTGTGACAGTACGGCCAGCCGGCGTTGTCCCCTTCTCTGATCTGGTACACCGTCTCGGGTGGCTGGTCGTCCCCCAGCCGATCGCGCCCGTTGTTGGTCGCCCACAATTCACCGCTGCCGGGGCGGAAGGTGATGCCGACGGCGTTGCGCAACCCCTGCGCGTAGACCTGCTCTCCACTCCCGTCGGGGTTGTAGCGCATGATCGTGGCCCTCCGCTGGTCCTCTTCGACGCATACGTTGCACGAGGAGCCAATGGAGACGAAAAGCGAGGACCAATCGGGGCTGAAGAGGACGGTGCGCGTGTTGTGGCCGCCGCTAGGTAGCCCATCTACGATGACTTGCTGTTCCTGAAAGAGGCCCCGCTCGTCGGGTGCGCTCAGGCGCAGGACGCGCTTCGTCTCGCCGACGTAGAGGGAGCCATCCCGGTAGAACGCGATGCTGCTCGGCGCGCTCAGGTCCTCGGCCACCACCACGACCGCGTCCGCCACGCCGTCGTGGTCCCGGTCGGGCAGGCGCACGATGCGCCCGGCCCCCCGCTCCGCTACGTAGAGGTAACCATCCGACCCCAGGGCCATCATGCGCGGGTCACGCAGCCCCTGGGCGAAGATGGAGATGCCGAAGCCGGGCGGAAGGCTGATCGCGTCTGCCGATGGGATGACGCGCGTGGGCTCGACCTGCGCGGCAGGGGTAGTGGGCAAGCCCCCCACGCCAGTGGGGGGTGACGTGACGGCTGGCCCAGGCCTCGAAGGCTGTGCAGGCTGAGCCTCGGACGGTGCCGTCGGACTGGGCAGCGGCACCGTGGTGGGTGCGGGTGGTTCCGTGATCTGCTCGTGGAATACTCCAACTAAGCCACGGCAGCCATTCACCATCAGCGCACTGAACAGGACAAGCGTAAGCGGCAAGCGTCTTCCGATCATCTCCCTCACCCTTCCTGGCCCTCCGACCTTCACCTGCGGACTACATACCCCCCTCGTGCGCGTCGGTCGCGTGGGCGACGGGGACTGCAGCCGCCGGCCCCTCACCGGTGACGACGCCAGCGAGGATCCCTAGCGGCACCTCGACGAACAACGGCCGGCGGGTGTTCTCGATCACCTGTGCCAGCGGGATGCCCTCCTGACGGAACAACTGTTTGATCAGGTTGGTGCAGGTTTTGCCGCCGCACGCTCCCATCCCGGCCCGTGTCACGGCCTTGATGTGGTTCAGGTCTTGCACGCCAGCGCGGATCAGTGCCCGGATTTCTCCCGCTCTCACCCGCTCGCAGCGGCAGATGATTTCGTCGTCGGCAATGCGCTCCACGTACTGCTCCAGCGGCTCGGTCACCCATGCTTGCTGGACGCGGATGCCCGCGATGCGCCTGGCAATCTCCCGGGGGACTCGCACCTGCACTAAGAGCGCCCGGTCAGCGAACCCAGGTGCCCGGACCTTCACCACTTCCACGTTGCCCAGGATCGTCCCTTCGGTGTCCAGCACGGTTACTACGTCTCCCTCGTGGATGGTCTCAGGCGCGAACTCGTAGGGGACAGTCACCGTCGGGTAGTCGGTGCCTTCCCGGTAGTCCACCAGCGTGATCGCCAGGCCCGGACAGATGGCGATGCATTGTGCGCAGCCGGTGCAGTTCTCTCCCACGTACTCCGGCAGCGCCCGGATGTCCTCCCCCTCCATCGTGATGCAATTTTTGGGGCAGACGGAAGTGCAGGGATTGCAGGGGATCTCCTGGGCGCAGTGGAGGATGGGGAATATCCCCGTTTCTACACCTGGGACGTCCTCGGTGACGACGGCACCGGGACGGGACTTGAGCACCTCGGCGGTGCGGTGCCACTCTGGCGGCACTTCTCCCACGTCCCGGCCCAGGCTGCGGGCAACCTCCAGCCCCCGGATGCGGCCGGTGAACATCGCCGCCGATGCCTCGGCGATCTCTTCGGCATCGCCCGCCGCGTGGACCGGCAGGCCGAACTCCCGCGCCTTGTGGACGAACTCGTCTACCGGGTCCAATCCTACAGCGACCAGGAGCGTGTCGCAGGCGAACGTCTTCTGTGTGCCAGGGATGGGGTGCCAGTTTTCGTCAATCTGGGCGATGGTGACCGACTCCACTTCCTGGTCGCCGTTGGCGCTGAGGACGGTGTGGGAAGTATAGACGGGGACGCCCAGCCGGATCAGTTTGTCCTTGTGGACCTTGTAGCCGGAGCATTCCGGCAGTGCCTCGCACAGGCCGACGACCTGGATGCCGGCCTGGAGTGCGTGGTAGCCGGCGATCAGGCCGACGTTCCCCCCGCCGACGATGAACAGCCGTTCAGTCGGCCGCACCAGGTCCCGGTTGGCCAACGTCTGGAAGGCTCCTGCGCCATAGGCGCCGGGCAGCGTGTTGCCCTTGAAGGCCAACGATTTCTCCCGCGCGCCGGTGGCGACCAGCAGGACGTGGGGCCGGACGACGACGTACCGGCCCTCCCGCAGTATACCGACCTTGCGGTCGGAGAAGACGGCCAGCGCGGTCGTATTGAGCCAGACCTGGACGTTCTCGAACTGGCGCACCTCTTGCTCCAGTTTGGTGGCGATGTCTGTGCCACGCGTCCCGGCGTAGCAGGCCTCAATCGAGCCGAAGAACTTGTGGGTCTGGAGGACCAGTTTGCCGCCCAGGCGGTGTTTATCGTCCACGATGAGCGTGCGCACACCGGCTTTGCCCAGTTCGATAGCCGCCGAAAGCCCTGCCGGCCCGCCGCCGATGATCAGGCATTCCACCTCGACTGTCTCGATCGCGCGCATCTCGGGTACGGCGTGGACGTCGGGCAGGGTCGGTTTCCCGTCCAATGGCTCCATCCGCATGCCCGGCTGCACGAGGGTCATGCAGGCTTTGACGGGCAGGCCGTCGGCCATCACCAGGCACTGGGCACACTGGCCGTTGGCGCAAAAGATGCCCTGGGGCGCGCCGTCCTTGTGGTGGTGGCCGAAGATGCGTACCCCGTTAGCAAAAAGGGCCGAGGCGATGGTCTCCCCTACCTGGGCTTGCATCGCCTGGCCCTGCCAGGTAAACGCGATCTCTGGGCGCTCCTCGACCGGGAGGATAGGATGTTCACGAATGCGATAATCCGCCACTTGGGACCTCCTTGTCAACGGGACTGGTGTCGTGGAAACGCCTATTATGATACGATAGGAAGCGCCGAATGGCAAGTGTCTGTCTCACCCAAAACTCGCAGGCACCCATCAGGATGAATCTTCGCCCCCACAGAGGCTATGCTACGTAAAGTTTCGGGGAGAGCCTGAGGACTCAAACGAAGCGCAGCGTGTTGGCCAATGATCTGGCCGTCAGCCCATCCAGGAGTGCCAGTGTACGCCGCAGAAGTCTGCCCTTTTCGAACTGGCGCGCGACGATGATACCGTAGTGCTTGACCTCCTGGAAGAAGTACGTTTCGGCCAGTGGAGCAAAGTCTTGGCCGTTATGGGTGATGATGGAACGTCCTCGTCAGTGAGGAGCCGGATATCTCGCTCATGCATGGGCCGCATCGCCAGTGAGTCGCGCGTAGGCCGTGTCGCCCATCCGCTGGCGCAGCCGTTCCTGCCAGGCCTCCGTGGTGTTGGCTTCCAGCAGGGCGTCTATTTCGTCAGCGTGGTCGTGATAATAGGCCAACGCATCATAGACTTGCGCCAGCGTGAGGTGAGGAAGTAGCTCAGCAGCAATCTGCTCCGGCGTGTAACCGGCACGATAGTAGCCTACGATGACATCCACACCCACGCGAGTACCTTTGATCACAGGGCGGGGGCCACTGCGGCTTTCGACGATTTCGATGTGGGGATGCTGAGGCAATAGATAGCGCGCCAGCCACTCCTCGACGAACTGATCTGGCGATTGATGGCGTGACGTCGCCTCTTTCACCACTGCCTGGTACACTCTCTTTGAGACGTAGATGGTTTCTGGCATCTTGCCTCCCACCCGTATGATACCCTCAAATCAGACGGGCGTCAAGTGCCTCAGGTGCGTGATGTCCCCGCTTCCCCTCTGTTTCAACCTGGTATACTAAAGCTCGCAGCCCCCGTCTCGGGGGCGTCCCATGCAAGACGACGCTCGACATAGGTACTTGCCACCTTTTTCCGGCTGAAGTATACTCCATAGTGACCGGTTGATCCACATTTATGGTGTGCCTTTGACGAGGAGGAATCCGATGAGACTGGTCTGCTCGGAAGTGGCCGGCCTGGCAAACGCGCGGCGTACGCTGCTCGCCACGCCTACACTGGTACGCGACGCGCTCGTGGCGGCGCTGGAACGGGGCGAGCCATACTTCCGCAACCTGTGGGACGAGGCCACCGGCGCGGACGCGGAGACGGTCGCCGCCGGGCAGCGCATCCTGCGTGAGGTGGCGGCCACCACCAGCCCAATGCCGGTGCCGACGGACGCCCTGGCCGCGGCCCGCGCGTTGGAGCGGTTGCTGCGCCACGACGTGCTGGAGCGCGTGACGGACAGCGTGCAGTTCCAGGTGCCGCTGGTGCAGCGCTGGGTACGCGAGCGCGCGCCGGTAGCGTAGGGTGTGTTTTACTTCTTGTCGAGGGCGGCCCCGAACAAGTTCGGGACTCCGGCGCGCGAGCTCCCGACTTGCGACTGCATCGATCGCTCACAGTCTCCGTCCCCGGGTCAAGTACATCCGGCCGTACCCCATGACAAAGGTCTGCTTCCCCTCTACCTTAACTTGCGGTACAATGTACTCGTAGATACCGGACCTTGGCCTGGAAGGAAGTTCATCTGATGGAACAGTTCACGCACGATACATATATTTCTCCCTTCACCTGGCGCTATGGCTCCGCAGAAATGCGGGCCTTGTGGAGCCAGATGCACCGGCGGCGGCTGTGGCGCCGCGTATGGGTCGCGCTGGCCACCGTGCAACAGCGGGCCGGCCTGGTCACAGTCGAGCAACTGGCCGACATACAGGCGCATCAGGAAGACGTGGACCTGGTGCGGGCCGCCGAGATCGAGGCGGCGGTCCACCACGACGTGATGGCTGAACTGCGTACCTTCGCCGAACAGTGCCCGATCGGCGGGGGCGTGCTGCACCTGGGAGCCACCAGCGCCGACGTCGAGGACAACGCCGACGTGCTGTGCATCCGCGAGGCGCTCGATCTGTTGTTGGAACGGCTGCGCGCGCTTTTAACCGACCTGGCCGAGCGCATTGAGGCCCACGCCGACCAGACGTGCATCGGGTTCACGCACCTGCAGCCCGCCGAGCCGACCACGGTCGGCTACCGGTTGGCGATCTACGGCCAGGACATGTTGGAGGATGCACATGAACTCCGCCGTGTGTGGGAGCATCTCCTGGGTAAGGGCATGAAAGGCGCGGTGGGTACAAGTGCTGCCTACGCGCAACTGCTCGAGGGCACCGGCATGACCCCCGCCGAATTGGAGGCCGGCGTCATGGCGGAACTGGGGCTGCAAGCCTTTCCCGTCGCCACGCAGGTCTATCCGCGCAAGCAAGACTATCGCGTGTTGACGGTGCTGGCCGGGCTGGCGGCCTCGCTCTACCGTTTCGCTTTCGACGTGCGCTTCCTGCAGTCGCCGCCGATCGGGGAATGGAGCGAGCCTTTCGGGGCGTGGCAGGTGGGTTCGTCGGCGATGCCCTTCAAACGCAATCCTATCCACGCGGAGAACGTGGACAGCCTGGCGCGTTACGTCGCCGCACTGCCGCGCGTGGCCTGGGACAACGCGGCCCACAGCCTGTTGGAGCGTACGCTGGACGATAAGGCCAACCGTCGGCTCATATTCCCAGAGGCGTTCCTGGCGAGCGAAGAACTCTTGCAGCGTGCCCATCGCATTTTGCGAGGCTTGCAGATTCACGATGAGGCCATCGCGCATAATCTGGCCACCTATGGCACCTTTGCTGCTACCGAGCGGCTGCTGATGGAACTGGTGCGCGCCGGAGCCGACCGCCAGGCGCTGCACGAGGTGCTCCGCGTGCATGCGATGGCGGCCTGGGACCGTATCCAGCACGGGGGACCCAACCCACTGGCTGACCTTCTGGCTACTGATCCGCAGGTGTTGCGTTACCTGCCTGCTGACCGCGTGCGCGAGTTGCTCGACGCTACCGGCTACGTCGGCGACGCGCCGGAGCGGGCGCGGCAGGTGGCGCGTGCGATGCGCGAGTACGTGGTCAATTTGCTTACCACGCCGTGATGGTGTACAATCGGCGCACTGAAGTTGTGGGAAAGGCTTACCGTGGAGCACATCCTGCTTGCCACCTATCAAAGGGACATCACACGACACTATGAACTGGCCCAGGCTCATGGCGCGGGGTTGGAGCTCCAGGTCTACGGCTACGACACGAACTTGCTCGACAGCGGGTGGCGCGAGTTGTTGAGCCAGCACAAGGCCCTGTTACGGGACTTTGAAGGCGGGCTTGCCATCCACGGCGCTTTCTACAACCTTTCCCCGGCCAGTCCAGATGGGCGCATCGTGGCACTGACCCGTGAGCGGTACACGCTGAACCTCGACATTGCGGCCGAGCTGGGTGCGCGTACCGTCGTTTTTCACACCGATTTTCTCCCCATCGTGCGAAATCCGGACTATCGCGCCAGTTGGACCGAGCGCCAGGTAGAATTTTGGACGCCGATGGCAGAGGAGGCGGCCAGGCGTGGGGTGGTCATCGCGTTGGAGAACATGTGGGAGCCGGACTCTGGCATCATCAGCGACGTGTTGGACCGGGTGAACTCCCCTCACCTGGGCGCTTGCCTCGACATTGGCCACGTCTATCTGTTCTCCGATTACCTGCCCCTCGACGTGTGGATCGAGCGGATCAGCCGCTGGGTCGTGCATTGCCATCTGAACAACCACCGGGGTTTCTACGATGAGCATCTGCCGCTCGATTTTCCGGGTGGTGTGATTGACTACAATAAGGACGTCCTGCCGCTGCTGCACGCACTGCCCAATCAGCCTGCGTTCGTGCTCGAGATGGATGAAATCGAGTACCTGGAGCGCAGCCTGCGCTACCTGGGGCGTTAATTCTCCTCCGATTTGACCACTTATGCCACTTAGGGTATAATGCGACGGATTAACTGGTAGTTAACGGCTGGCTGCGTGCCGGCGTTGATTTGCAGGAGGATAGATGCCGAAGCGAACGTATCAACCCAAGAAACGCAAGCGCATGCGCACCCACGGTTTCCGGGCCCGCATGGCTACTCGGGATGGAAGGCAAGTGCTTAAGGCGCGGCGGCTGAAGGGCCGCCGGCGGCTGACGGTACAGCGAGAGTGGGCCAAGAAGTTGAATTGGAAGGAAAGTGCACAGCGTCCACGGCGCCGCGCCTAGTTAGTTTGCAGTACACGTGATGGATGGAACGACGGGTCCGGCTGCAACGCACGCGCGACGTGCGGCGGGTGTACGATGAAGGGCAATCGTGGGTACACCCTTTTTTAGTGCTGGTCGCACGGCCCAACGGCCTCGCTCTCAGTCGTGTGGGGGTTATGGCCAGCCGCAAAGTCGGGGGCGCAGTGGCGCGCAACCGGGCCAAGCGGCTCTTGCGCGAGGCGGCGCGTCACCTCTACTTTCAGTTCCAACGCGGGTGGGACGTGATGCTGGTCGCACGTGCCGGCATCCTCGAGGCGAAGGAGCCCCAGGTCGAAGCGGCGTTGGCATCGTTGCTCGAACGGGCCGGATTGAACGCACCATCAGGGATCGAAGAGGGATGAGGTCTATACTGCTGGGGTTGATTCGCCTCTATCAGATGACCCTCTCGCGTGTGCTTCCCCCCACCTGTCGTTTCGAGCCTTCTTGTTCCCGGTACGGATATGAGGCCATCGCCCGCTACGGGGTCTGGCGCGGTGGCTGGCTGGCCGTCAAACGGATTGCCCGCTGTCACCCCTTTAACCCAGGGGGATATGACCCCGTGCCCATTCTGGAAGAGGAGTAAGTATATTGGACCGATCTTGGAAACGACGCTGGCCTGGCGTGCTGGCGGTGTTGGTGGCCGTGTCACTCTTGAGTGGTTGTGCTGGCGGTGTGCGGCCGATGAGTTGGATGGGACTGACTACAGTAGGAGACAGGCTGTACGTAGCCGACCTGCAGCAGGTGCGGGTGTTGAATGCATCCGACAGCACGCCTGTGTGGTCTTTCCCCAATGACCCCCAGCAGGACAGGCGTGGGGTCTTTTACGTTACCCCGGCGGTGGACGAAACGCGCGTCGTCGCGGCTTCGCAGGTACCCCCTACCGGTTTTTTGGGCCAGTCCAAGAACGTCGTCTGGGCGCTGGACCGCGGCACGGGTGAGGAATTGTGGCACTTTGACGGTGCGGCTGGCCAATACGTCGAAGGGGGGACCCTGGGTGGGGGCTTCTTCGTCATCGGCAACAGCGATGGCAAGGTCTATGCGCTGGATGCGGAGAGTGGCACCCGCAGGTGGGTTTTCGAGACCGGCCACCGCGTGTGGGCCACGCCCCTCATCATATCGGACACAGTGTACGTCGGTTCGATGGACCGCCACTTTTACGCGCTGAATCTGGCCGATGGGAAGGTGCGCTGGGATTTCAAGGCTGAGGGGGCCTTTGCCGGGACGCCCGCGTTACGGGACAATACGCTGTAC
>Ga0315274_10005697_pt1 | contig 18195 bp, 18 predicted proteins | sample YL17G02_20_MG_FD_203700 | JGI IMG/M metagenome (GOLD analysis project Ga0315274, IMG submission 203700) | Sediment microbial communities from Yellowstone Lake, YNP, Wyoming, USA - YL17G02_20 | ecosystem: Environmental > Aquatic > Freshwater > Lake > Sediment | place: USA: Wyoming | collected...
TCAAGATCCTGCGTGCCAACCGAGTTTTTCGCGAGGTGCCTGATGTCGACATAGACGATTCCACTACTGCTAGCAGATTTACCCAGATCTTTAGTTATGAGATCACTAGCCTCTACATCACTCGGAACTTTCTCCCCACTGAGATCCGGACGAGGTGTGGCTGCGATACCAAGCGAATTTTCCTCTAAAGTCGTATCAGTGACTGGATTTTTTATTGCTGCTGCTTCTTCTGACACAGTTTCCGAGTCGAAAGAAGAAACCTTTGATTTCTGAGGGGATTTCAATGCCCGCTCTGCGGTGCCAGTATTACTTGCGCTTGCACTACAGGCAGATTGCAGTAGAACGAACACGAGGGTGACTGATTTTGAGGCTGCTAAAAAATTTAACATTTTTTGATTTTGCCGCATGATTGATTCCCCATTATCTTTGGATTTCGATGCTGTTTATTGCTTGGAATCCTAGAAAGTGATGAAATTCATAATTGTTTTGAGAGCATTCTGACCGGCATCACCGACCTGGCTTCCGTCAAACGCAATCAAGGCCCCGTATAGCTGGACACCCACATCAAACAGACCATTGAACCCATTCATGAATCGACCAGACAGAGTCGAGTTATCGTAAAGGCTGAGAGTGACCCGCTTGCGCCGGGAAATCTCATATATTTTTTTGTTTAATTTGTTTAAAGAAGCCGCAGCTAAAGCAGGCTTTTTGTTGTCAGCAGCTTGAACCAAATCAGAAAGCGCGGTCACGATTTCGTCTGCCTCGATACGCGACAACATATCTGGACGTTTAGCCTGTGCGGCATAGATCTCAGAGCTAGCTTGCATTTTGAATTTCGCAATTGCCGCCGCTTTGTCCACCGTCGGTTGCTGACCATTAGTCGCAGTAGATGACGTTTGGACTCCGGGACCTTGCTTAACAAACGAGGCTTGAACCTCTGCGGCCTTGCTGCTTTGGTCCAGTAGGAGTTCGGGAGTTACGGTTTTTAGCTCAGCACTATCGGAGTCCGACGCGGACGACAGTGACTCCTGTGCCACTCGGTCATTGGACGCTGGCCGAGATTTATTGCTACTTGCCCCTGCCGCCCCCCCGCTCAATTGAGGGTTTTGAGTAGCGCCGCATCCCACTAGAATCATTGCTGTAGATATGCTTAGTGCAGCTATTAGGCTTTTTCGCATACTCAACTCCCCTTAATTATGAAGTTCGCTTACCTATTCCAAGTACTTTGTCATGGGTACCTATCGGATTTTTTACTCCAAAACTTTAGCTGAATTGTAAAACTTCAACGTTTTACCGAAGATATGCCGTTCGGAAAAAGCAATTTTATGGGGTCAGGCACTGCTGGTAACCCCCTGATATTAGGTCGGCAGGCCTATGGCTAGAGGTAAAATTATCAGCCACTCAAAGACAGAAAAGGTGGCAGATATTCGATGCTTAAACTATAATTTTGACATGCAGTTTTTTAAGATATTCCTACGCGTGCTACGGCTAGGCCGTGCAGAACATCGGCTGACCATCCTCTTCGTCGCCGCCGCCCTTTTAGTAGCGTGCGCACAAATCTTAGAGCCCGTCCTCTTCGGCCGTGTGATTGACGGACTAGCGAAGGACGCCCGCTTCGGACATTACGTCGGCCTCTGGGTGGCCATGGGGAGCCTGAACGCCGTATTCAGCATCTTCCTTTCCGTAGCCACCGACCGGTTCGCGCACCGCCGACGCCTCCAGGCGATGGAGTTGGCCTTCGGACGCACGATCTCCCAGCCCTACCAGTTTCACTCGCTCAACGGCTCGGGCCGCGTGGTCCGCACCATCCAAACGGGCGCCGACCAGGTATTCAATATTACGTTGTCGTTTTTTCGCGAGAACCTCATTGCCCTTGGCAGCGTTGTGATCCTCGTACCGATGGCGTTCTCGTTGGACGTTCGCCTCGCCAGTGCCCTTTTCGCGCTGGCCTTTATTTATTCAAGTTGTAACTGGTTCGTCATTCGTCGGACGCATATCCGGCAGGACATCGTGGAGCTTAAGCATCAAGGACTAACGTCGAGGCTGGTCGATGTAATGGCCAACGTCACGGTTGTTCGTGCATTCACGCGGGTAGGCCATGAAGTCGACCTCTTTAAGGGACTCGTGCGTGATATTCTCAAAGCGCAATATCCAGTTTTAAACTGGTGGGGCGTTCTGAACGTCATTACGCGCCTATCATCGATGGTGGCCATGCTGGCAATCGTTGCTATCGGCTCGTCATTAGTTCAAAGCGGGCAAGCCTCGCAGGGACAAATCGTCACCTTCGTGGGATTCTCGACGCTCCTGATCAGCCGACTGGATCAGCTTTCGTCATTTATCAATCGCATCGTCGGGCAGATGCCAACCACGAAAAATCTCCTTGAGTTAATTGACCATGTAGGCCCCGAGGAGACCTCGCAAGAGCGCTTCAAAACTCAGTTGCCGCGTGGGCAGGTGGTATTCGAACACGTAACCTACCAATACAACCGGCACGGGGCTAAGGGTCCGGGAGTCTTTGACCTAAATTTCACGGTTGAGGCGGGGCAAACGATCGCTCTCGTCGGCCCCACGGGATCAGGCAAGAGTACCTGCTTGTCCCTGCTTCAACGCCTTTACTCGCCCGACCTAGGCCGCATTCTCATCGATGACCAAGACATCAAAGATCTTGAAGTCAGTAACTTGTGTGGCTCGATTGCCACGGTCTTCCAAGATCCCGGCCTATTTAATCGTTCTATCTACGACAACATCTTGGTCGGGCGCTCCACCGCGAGTCGTGAAGAGGTAGAACAAGCTGCACGCAACGCACACGCCCATGAGTTCATTTCGGCCCGCCCCGGTGGTTATGATTTTGTCGTAGGTGAGCGTGGCTTGGCTCTGTCCGGAGGAGAGCGCCAGAGGATCGCAATCGCGCGGGCAATTTTAAAGAATGCCCCGATTCTGGTCTTGGACGAGGCCACCAGCGCACTTGATAATGAGACTGAGCGCTGGGTCCAAGCAGCGATGGACCGCCTCAGCGAGGGCAAGACGACCTTCGTGATAGCCCACCGACTTTCGACTGTGCTCTCTGCCCACCGCATCTTAGTCATGTCTGAGGGACGGATCGTTCAGAATGGGAGTTTCCAGCAACTGCGGCGTGAGAACGGATTGTTCGCGCGCCTACTGCAGGCTGGTGAACTCGGCGAGCCGACCCACGAGCGTGAACCCGAAGATGCCGAGACCAGAGGCGAGCTTAAACCCTTAATCCTCGCGCCCTCAGGACCCCAGTAACCACTGTGTGCCTTTCCGAAAAACCGCAAACTATGCTAGAATCACCAAACAGGCAGATTTCAATATTGGCGGAGGACGTAGGCGATGGTGCATGCAATTTGGCAAGGGGCCGTGCGCCGTGGTGTCGATAAATTATGGGCGCTAAAAACCAAGAACCTGGCTCGCGCCGGCTTCGTTTCCCACTGGCACGACCTGCCCGACGAGCATGATATTGAAAAGCTACACGTCCTGATCAATGCGGATAAGGGCAACGAGCCGGTCTGGGTATTCATTCATGGATTTAGTTCCCAAGCCCTCGATTGGGAGCCGTTACTGCACAAGTTATCTGACGCCTGCGCCCAGGTGATTGCCATCGACTTGCCGGGACACGGTCAGTCGCCTGTTCCAGATCAAGCCGATCTCACACCGCAAGCGATCTTAGACGCCGCAGTCGACGCCGTGAAAACGCTGGTCCCGAAAAACCGTGGCTGCGTGTTAGTGGGCAATTCCATGGGCGGCCTAGTAACCGTCAGAGCCACGCAGATTTTAGGGGATTTAGTAAGGGCCACAGTACTCATCTCACCTTTTGGCGCGCCCTACTCCAACAAAGAATTAACGAACGTCCTAAATACGTTTCATCTAACCAACTACGGGAAAGCTACGGCTTTTGTTAAGAAGCTCTTTCCCAATGGCGTGCCAGCACCCGGACTGGCTGCTACCTCTGTGTTCTTATGGGCACACTTAAACAGACCACATCTGAAGACCCTCCGCGAAGGAGCCTTCAGCTACCCACTGCTAGCGGAAAAAGAACTAGCTGACATGCCACCTACCTTACTGGTCTGGGGCACGGATGATTTTATCTTGCCATCGAGCGGCCTGACCTTCTTCCGCGACTCACTACCAAGCAAATCGACCGAGGTCCTTACCCCGGCACGCTATAATCACATGCCTTTTGTCGACTTTGCACCGCACGTGGCAAATGACATTAAAGTTTGGGCCGAGAAGCATAAACTTCTCAGCCCCTAAATTAAGTCATTTCCGTCGTGTCTGTTAAGTAATGTCCGTTAGGTAAAGTCCGCGTAAGCCAGTGCAGCATGCACAAACATTTTGATACCATGCGGCAGCGCGCCGTCATTAAAATCGTAGGCCGGATGATGCAGTGACGGGTAACCACCCGCCCTACCATCATCTACGCCCAGAAAGAAAAACGATCCAGGCACGCGCTCGAGGTAATAAGCAAAGTCTTCACCACCCATCGTCGGCACGGTCAGTCGCTCGGTGCTGCCAGTAGGCAACACTTCGCGTGCGATCGATTCCAGAAAGTTGGTTGGCTGATCGTGATTAACGGTCGGAGGATATCCAGCCTCAAAAGTGACCATAGCCTCAGCGCCATTTGCTGCGGCAATGCCCTTAGCCAGTCGCTCAATAGCGCCCACTGCCCGCTCACGCGCTGCTGGTGTCATCGTCCGCAGCGTACCGGTGAGCTTCACTGACGGTGGAATCACGTTGTTCGCTGTGCCACCGTGAAACTGGGTCACTGACACAGCGACCGGCTCAGTCGGTGCCATGATCCGCGCTGAAATACTTTGTAGACCCTCAACGATACGCGCACCTATCAGCACCTGATCCGTACCCAGGTGCGGCATAGCTGCGTGACAACCGGTGCCTTTGACTTCAATGTGAAAGACGTTGGTTGCGGCGAGTAGCGGTCCATTTTTCAAATATATTTGGCCACAGGGAATCTCGGGCCAACCGTGCAAACCGAAGATCACATCGACCTTCGGACTGTCCAGAACTCCGTCATCGCACATCACTTTGGCACCGGCACCACCCTCTTCCGCTGGTTGAAAGATAAACTTCACCTGGCCACGCAAATGTGAGCGCAGCTTTGAAAGCACCAAAGCACTGCCGAGCAGATTCGCCATATGACCATCGTGACCGCACGCATGCATCACACCGTCGTGACACGATGCATAGGACTTGCCGGTCACCTCACGTACGGGCAACGCGTCCATATCCGCACGCAACGCGACGGTCGGGCCACTCTTTTCGCCCTGGAGCAGAGCGACTACGCCGAGCTTGCCCACACCTTCGACCACCGTTAGGCCCGGGATCGCGCGCAACTTCTCGGCGACCGCTGCGGCCGTTGCCTGCTCCTTCCACGTCAACTCCGGATGCTGATGACGGTCCCGGCGAAAAGCCACAACCTCTGGTAGCACTTGTTTGATTTCAGCATCGACTAAGTTACGCAGCGTGGGGCTGATGGTTAGGCTCATAGTGGCTAGTCCTTTTAGGTGGCAGCAGAAAAATGGTCAGGGAATACCCCGGCCGTCTATTTACTCTGGGTATTGAGACACTTTAATCCACCGACATCAGGGTTTAGTGTTGGTCAGGCGGCATATCGCAAAATTTCAACTTCGGCTCCGGATGCTACAGCAGCGTTAGCTTTTGAAAGCAGCTTTTTGGAAACCTCCTCGGAAAGATAATATTCGCCACAATTAGCACAGACTTCAGCTGGCACTTCTTTTACGACGATGACGGTATTACCTCGGCTCAAGGAAACCGTGACCAAACCGCTCTCGGTTGTACCGTGTTTACAAATAACGCAGTCCATCACTTATTCCTTGTTTTAAAGTCTGGTTGCCAAAGCCTTGGGCTGGGTTCGTAGGCTGTGATCACGATACATATGGCATCCACTGAGTTGCGGGCCGCAACGACGTGAAGGATCCTGTTGCTGGGCTTTCCTACAAGAAGGCAACTGGGATATGGCGTGTCATTAGGGTATGTTTCAATTGCCTCGCCATCCCCCAGCACAGCTACAACCTCCTCTACGGCTATGTTTCTCGTAAACATCTGGGAAAGAGCATGTCGGCTGAACGTGATTGATGAACACTGCACTTCTCGCTCCTCAGCGGCTACTATCAGCGTAAATCCTAGCAAATTTGGATTAATACGCTAACTGATTTTTCCCTCTTAGCACGCTCTGGCTTCGGGCTAACATGTCCCAAGCTTAAAAAGACCAGCCCAATTGGACCTTAAATATACTCAAATTAATTTTTTTGACGTACCGGGCCACCTCGTCAGAGATCGCTTGGTTGAGGGCATCTTTTTGCTTTCCTAGCTCATCAATCTGAGTGCCTCGCACATCCCATGAGTACACCGGAAGGTCAACACCGAGCCAGTCACAGCCGAAGCTTGTATGCCCCCACTGCCACCTATTGCCAAGTGTGCCGCCAATCAGGGCACTGCTCCCGGTTCCTCGGTAAATCACACCTGTATGTTCTATTTCCGTACTTTTGCCGAACTGCAGTTGCCGCACGCCGGCGCCAAGGCCCAGATTAAAAGAGTTACCAAGAAACCAACGCAATCGGCTGGACAGCAAGCTGATCGACTGGCGACTGGCCTGCCCGCTAAATTTGGCATTAAAATAGCTGAGGTCGACCATTTTATCCCGGTCGATAAAACCGCCTATATTCACACCATGCCCAACATAGGCGAATACGGCCATCGTCGCTCCGGTCTCTGCTAGCACGGTTAACTTGTTGTGCTTACCTCTAACTCCCCAGATGTCTTCCAATCGACTAGGGGAATACGTCTCACTGAGCTCCTGAAAATTTTCCACTCTAGTTCGGTATCTCTTAGCTCCGACGTTGGTCTTAGCTAACTTCTGGTCTCCAGCATAAACAGGCAAAGACAAGATCGAAGAGCAAAAGAAAAAGAGCAAAAAACCTAGACTTGCTCTTGATACCGTCATCCATGTGAAGAAGCGGCTTAGCATCACACGATCCCATGGGTGGATTTTTTTAGAAAAAATCTGGTGATTGAATTTATAAACATCTGTGCCAAACTCATGGCACAGATGACCCTAGAGACGTGAATTACATGTTCACGATGCCGCTGCAAAGTTGTGTGCCTTCACTTGGGTTCGGTGTCTGACATGTATTGCTAATACAACTAACAAGTTGGTGACCTTGAGCTTCACAAGCTCTCTGCCAATTCCAATCGCTTTCACTCAGAATCACTGCCCTGAGAGGACAAACTGTAGCTGGCGTGGGTTCCGAACAGACCTTAGACTGGCCACCCTTCGTGAAACCACTCCCACCTAGGGTCACGACTAAACCACCGTCTAATTGGTTAACCGTCACGAGTTTGATATTTGCCTGGGCCACTGCACCAGCGACAATCTCTACCTGACCCCGGCCCTGTTGGTAAACTTTACCCGTGGTGCTGTCGAGAACCTCAACCAATATGAAATACTGGCCTGGTGCCAAATCAAAGCGCTGTAGCTGGGGTGTGCCGGCGCCAAGCTGGAAAAGTTGCTGGCCTTTGGGGTCGGACTTAGCTGCGGTGGTCAATTCTTTATCAAGTGCTGCATCAATATCTCGCAGCCTTGTAAGCTTCTGTTTTAAAGACGCTATTTGGTGGATGCCGAAGTTATTCACGTCAATGCCAATGCCAATGCCGGCAATACTATAAGTATCCGTACATCCGCCTCCAATTGGGTAGGAACACGCCATATGCTGAAATCTCGGTTGAGTCTGAGTAAATTCAGCTTTTTTTAATTCCTCTTCGACTGCGGCAACCATGTCATCGATACTTTTCTGTTGAGATAAAAGACCCTCAAGAAATGGCGTCTTTCTCGCCACAGACAACCTAACTTGATCGACCTTTGCCGGCATACCCGTGGGCATCATGAGCGCCAACGAGCCGCTCGGCTCAAGGGCATCACTCTGTGGTGGTGCATTGTCCTGCGCCGAAGCTGCTACAGGCGACTGCGAGGCTACCTCAGCGCTCTGCTTCTGCGGCTTCGCGCTGGACGGCTTTGCTCCATTAGTATTGTTTGTGGTCACCGGTTGCACGCTACAGCCCGTCAGTAGAAGTAAAGACCAAGCGGTTGTGGCGAGATGCTTTAAATACACGTGGTTTTCAAATTTCTGTGCCATGGTCTGAAGCCTCCACTAAATTTTTGCTTAAGGACCGTTTTTATTGGTTTCCAAGGATTGTCGCTGATTCTTAGTGGTCTTATCGGCGGTTGTGGCGCAAAACTTTAGCAGTAAATACATTTTTACGAAAAATCCGAATTACGAAAGTGATTGCAAGGCAGCGATGCCACTACCCTAATGATGCATCTATCCAACTTGCTATTAAGTTTTTCTCGGTTTTGCCGATAAGAGAAAATATTAATCGCAATTTCTATGTGTCAATGAATCAGATTTAGAGATTTTTCATAGGTAGCACATATGAACACCATAATTAAAGAAGCGATCCTGTGTGTTGGTATGAGCCTGAGCCTTGCTGCCTGCTATTCCAACACTCCCGAGGTGACCTCGCTGCGCAGCGGTTCTGCAGAGGCAGACAAGTCGGCGCGGGATGCGAAGGACGCCCTCAAAAAATCAGCGAATCAACAAAAAAATAAAACCTGTTTACAGCTTGTCGGAGGCACGCCGACCAATGCCCATCCGGAAGTAGGCTTCATCTACACAGGCGATGACAACACGGGCGAAACTTGCTCAGGAACATTCCTAAGCGATACGACCATGATCACGGCTAGCCATTGTTTGCAAGATACTGCGACCGGTGGCGCACGCTATATTTCCGGTGATGTTATTGACCTCAGCGGTGACAAATTTAGCGCGACCGTCAACAGTGGGATTCCGGCTATTAAGGCCTTCATCGGAGCGCCATCCTTAACCATTGGCAAACCCGAACTTGCCGACCGCTTACAAGACCGCGAAAAAGACATCGCAATTCTAGTGTTCCCTAGCGGCACTTTCAAAAATAAGGCAAAGATACTTAACAAACCCTTGGTCGCAAACAAGGAGCTGACTTTAGTCGGTTACGGCCGCATTACAGCACCGGGATACTCTGAGGATACACCAGGGGAAAGCATTAAAATCAAGCGCGTTGGCACCAATCGCTTAGCTCAGATGGATTCAAAATTAAGGGCGGAATTTAATCCTGATAGTTATATCATCGCGGGCAACGCCTCATCCGATGGCAAGACCGAAAGCGCGCAAGCGGTATTAGGTAAAGGTGACTCCGGAGGACCACTTTTTCTGGGACAGGAGCTAGCGGCTATCGCTTCCTCTGGTAACGTTAACTCTGATTCCGTCAAACCATTCGTCAATAATGCGGAAAGTCTGTCATTTTTCGCCTCGCTGCAGTCCACCTTTGCCCGTCAATTCCTCGCCAACGCCATCGCTGGCGGTGCCGTGATCACTTTTGCTGACGATGAGCCTAAGTCGTCAGAGCAAAGTTTAAGCGTCAATTGCAGCCCGTGATTCAGTAAGGTTTATTCACGAACTAAAACCTAAACAATTTCACAATTGGTTTTCACGGATCAACTAGCGTCTGTTTCGCTTAGTCAGTAGGCAGCAAGGACAGGTAACACTTGTTTTACTTCAGTATCCACTAGGAGCGGATGCAGTCTGACTGCGAAGCCAAGCGCCAAGTTCCTGAATAGGCACTCGCCAAGTCTTATTGTCTAACGCTGCCGTTGCACCTCCAGCTGTTACCACGACTTGCTTGCAGTGATCACCGAATACTTTTTGGCCCTCGGTATCGAGTGAAAAAGACTTAGCCGACTGAATCCCTAATTTCACTTCAATCAAAAAGATGGAGGTTGTGGTTTGCAAAATAAAGTCAATCTCATTGCGCTCCTTTGTGCGCCATGTCCAGATCTGCCAATCAAGACAGAAATTCGCCCTAGTCTTCGCCAACTCCGAAAATACCATCGACTCGAACATAGCTCCCGCTTGAGGTGAAGCCATCAAAAGATCTTCATCCTGATGACCTTGCAACCGGGCACAAAGCGCTACATCGTAGAAATGTAGTTTGGGCATTTTCGTAATGCGTTTTGAAAGATTGCTCGACCAAGGCAGCACCAGTTGCACCACGAAATTCCGCTGCAAAACATTGACCCAGGACTGCACAGTTTTTACATCAACTCCAGTGAGCTGTGCCAGATCACTAAAATTGATAAACTGCCCGACCCTTGTGGCAAGTAAGCGGAGCAAAGTGAGAAAGGCATCAATCTTCTCAATACCGCTGCTACGACCTATGTCTTTTTCGATGAAGGTTGAAATATAGTCATTCAGATAGCTAACAGGCCTTAGTTCGGGTCGCCTATAAAGCTCAGGAAAACCACCTCGCAGCATCAGCGTAGATAGTCTAATGGCTGGCTCGTATCGGACCAATTCCGCCACCGAGAGCCCATGAAGTTCGAAAATACTACACCGCCCAGCCAGAGACTCGCGTGTACTCGCTTCCAGTAGAGTCCGATTGGATCCGGTCAAAAAGTATTGAGCGGATGCCTGGGGCAACCGACCTGCTTTGAGATCAGCGCGCCTTCCGCTATCGATCCGCAGCTTTATTTCTGAAAAAAGCTGCGGCGCATATTGCACTTCGTCGATCAGACACGGCAGCCGCTGCTGATCCAGCAAAAACGCCGGATCTGTCTGCGCCTGGCGTCGCCACTCCAAGTCGTCTAGCGTCACTTCGGAGACAGGCTCCAAAAGCTGCAGAAGTGTGCTCTTACCGACCTGACGTGGCCCCCACAGGAGGACCGCTTCTAGGGTCGTTTGGCTTTTAAGGATTTGGAAGAAATCTCGAGTAATCATGGTCTGACTATTTTGGAATGAGATTCCAAAATAGTCAAGGCACCGGAAATTCAAATCATATTTACATTAGGTTTCGTGACGCAGCGGCCTTTTGCGGAATCAACAACCTGGGATCACCTGAGTCTATCGTCCCTAGCGCAAGTCGGGAACCTCTGCCTCCCGATACGATTCAGCCGTATATGCGTCGCGTCTGGCAAAAAAGGGACTCAGAATGTCGAATCGCCAAGGAGCTAGTCGCCCCCACTGGCGGAAATACCCGCCTTTTGAGCACACCATCGGCAGCCCACACGGGTTTTGCTGAAACTCAACCATTTCGGCTATCTAAATCCAAGAACTCAGATTACTGACAAAAACGAATATTTAACTAAAGTTTTTCTAAAAAATACCGATAAGTGACTCAGAACAACAAATTAAGCACAGAGAGCATCAAGCTCGGCGGGGGTAAGCGCCTGGGATGACAGGGACCCAGGGTGAGCCTCTTACCTAAGAAATCTCACTTCAAACGCAACCATCACAAACATTCCGCACATTGTCGCACTGAGCGATAGCGTCGCGGACCTTTTAGACGACGCCGCAGTGCCTCACGCGGTGTCGCTGGGATGTTATTACCATGAGTGTCTCATTCTACTTAAACCTTGGTCTGGAAATGGCATTAATCTATGTAGTGTCCACCATCAGCTTCGATGTCGTGCATTATCTGCTGCACCGCTTCGCTAAGTCAAAGTACCGCTTCCTGCAACGCCTGGGTGATCTGCACGAGACGCACCACCGATGGTTCGGTCCGAATTTGCGGCACGTCGATGAACTCGCTATGCCCAATCTTATGCATCACCGGATACCGGAGTATCTCAACCAAGTAGCCGTCACAGGTGCTTTCCTCTTAGTGGCAAACCCGTTGGGCGTAGCTCTTGTGGCAGTGGTTCACACCGTGGCCTTGGTCTTCGTGCTTTGTTGGCGTGGTGTCGACATGAATCATCAGAAGACGGTCAGGCTCAAACATCCGCGTGGCCATTTTTTCGTGACACCTAGCTACCACTATCTGCACCATGTCCACAATGACTCGCACATGGGCTCTTTTGTTCAAGTGTTTGATTGGATCATGGGAAGTTGTGTTCATCTCAAGGGCCAGCGAGTGGCAATGACCGGCGCATCCGGAGCTTACGGCAGCGCCATGAAGAATCTGCTGGAGCGAGCCGGAGCCATCGTAACCCCACTCAAATATGGCGTGGATTATGACTATGCGGACTATGGTCGTGTTCACGATGTTTTGCGGAACGCTGATATTTTGGTTCTGGCACACGGCTCTAAAGTAGAAGACGCCATGGCTGCCAACTGTGACTCTTTTGTTGCCTTAATCGAACTCTTTCGCTCCCTCACTCAAGAGCGCCTGGTGCCCCCGCAAGTCTGGGCAATGGGTTCGGAAATCGAGTGCCACCCAACCTTTGGTGTCCCAGAATTGGCTGCATATGCGCAGTCCAAGAGAACCTACGCGCGATACGCCCGCAACTACAACCGCGCTGAAGACATCCTTTATCGCCACATCGTCACGTCCGCATTCACTTCGCGCATGGGACGAGGCCTGATGTCAGCCAAAGCAGCAGCATGGCTTAGCCTCTGGTTGATCAAGCGCGGCTTTCGCTACGTGCCAGTCACTTACACCGGGGTGGCATTGCTGAACTTCGGGCTGTTTGTGGCAGGGGACCGTATCGAAGCGATCGCAAGACTAGGGAGGTCCGTGCCGGCAAGTGATACGACGGAGATTGTAGCTGCTTAAACTGATCTATTTGAGTGTTGCCTAGAGGCCGACGACATCGGAACTATGAGGTCTATGTCGTTTCCAATAACATAATGGAATTGCGAGATTTCCTCCGTCACCGACTGGAGGAAATTATGGTTTGTCCGAGATGCAAAAGTGAAAATTTCAAAAAAAACGGTTCTTACACCTCTAAATCTCATCGCCAAAAGCTAGTTCAGAGATACTATTGTCGAGGTTGTGAATCCACATTTTCTGATCAGACCGGCACTCTGACCTGCGGTGAACGAAAGCCATATGCAACTCAATTAGTCATGCGCCTTCTCATGTCCGGTGTTTCGCAGCGTCGCTGCGCAAAAATTGCCGATCTTCATCCCATCACCGTCGCTAGAAAATTGGAGCGTTTAGGTTTGCGTGCAGCAGCGCGCAATCTAGAAGAAAGCACTTTAGATTCCATCGAAGAGGTCATCTTCGATGAGATGGAGACTTTTGAGCACACAAAATGTAAGCCCGTGTCGATCCCGCTAGCCGTCGAAAAGCAGAGTCGTCGCATCATCGCTATTGGCGTCGCAAGTATGCCGGCTAAGGGCAAGCTGGCAAAAATATCCCGCGCAAAATACGGAGCGCGTGACGACGACCGTAAGGAGGCACTCGCCCAGGTGTTAGAGTGCGTCAAAAACGCTGCGCCCGGTATCAAAGTCATTAAGTCCGATATGTGCCCACGCTATCCAAATATAGTTAAAAAAACATTCGGAAGTCAGGTTAGCCACTTAACCTACAAGGGCCGACGTGGCTGCATAGTCGGTCAAGGCGAGTTAAAGCGTGGCGGCTTTGACCCGCTTTTCAGCCTTAATCATACCTGCGCAATGGTGAGAGATAATCTTAAGCGCCTCAGCCGTCGAACCTGGTGCACAACGAAGAAGCGCGGATGTTTGAAGTGGATGCTCGATCTTTATGTTTGGTGCCACAACCAACTATTGCACGGTGCAGATTGGGGCATGGCGCTGGCATAATTCTTAGCAATCCAGCAACACCAAAATAGAGCAGCTTAAGCAATTCAACTGGGACCATCTGATGCTGCACTCTGGTACATAAGATGGTCACCTTCTGTTGTCGTGATCTCCAGACTATCGTCTTTAAGCTTATAAGACGTCCAATACCTAGAAGGTAAGGTAAGGCCTTGCGGATAAGGATCACAGCTCTTTTTTGTTGAAGAAAAACTCCAATGCATGCCAACTCTGATCGCGCCGTCCGATCCGAATACAAAAAAGTTTTCAGCCTCTTCGCCTGGCAACCCACGAGAACCATACGAATTACACCCGTCATGACCACCAACATTATTACTCGTAACCTCGAAGGAACCAGCCCTTCCATTCTGCTGCCATGAGCTCCCAATAAGCTGTTCAACAGACCTCGGAGGCACCTCTGGTTTTTTACTACAAGATACAGCCAGTATGCCCATAAAGATGAAGGCTACACATTTTGAAATCCCAGGTCGCCTCATCGCTAGACTCCCATTATTAGGGGACTCACTATTGAGCAACATTTTACCGAAATTCTCTATGTTATTAAGTCGACCCAGACTTTATCAGTTCACTTTGCTTAGCCTGTGCTTGAGCAATGTTTTCTTTTAAGAACGAAATTTTTTTGTCTAATTCGGATATAGTTGCATCAATCCCTTTGGTGATTTTCTCTACCTCTGCTGCGATTTGTGCGTTAGTCAAACCGGACTGAATTGCATTACCTCCGGCAAATCCAGCACCAACAAATGGGATTAAGGCTCCTGCGAGACCACCGGTCATAAACACTGCAGTAATACCCAAGGCAGCTAGTGCAGCGGCGGTAAATCCTTGGCCCCAGGCAGCACCACTGTCAGAAGTAATTTTTTTAGTTTGAATATTGCTTCGCTCAATCTCCAGTTGGATCTTCGTTTTTTCTGCTAACGATAGCGTTTGATAGTCACGATTGATTTCCTGATTTAGGCCGTCCATTTTCTTGGCCCGCGACAACGTCGCTGAATTTATACCTGCAGAACCGTCTTTTAGCCTGTCTTCGGGGCTTGCCCCCCCCTCTTCGCCAGAGTCTTCTGATACTGCACTGAATTCTAATTTTGAGACTGATGGGGCCTTAGGTGCCTGTATAGTTTCACCACCACCGCAGGCCACAACACCAAAACTTAGCGCTGTTGATAGGGCTATGATTTTTGTTTTTGCTCGGTAGCACATGGTGTCTCTCCTCTAAATCGCTTATCGTGATGCACGCTATGCAAAAGCTTAAGTTAATCAGTACCAAGCGCGATCATGTCGTTGATTTGGGAATTTTTTTGCACAATTTTAGTCATGATGTTCTTACTGGTTGCTAAGCAGTCACTCATGTTATTGCCAATCACGCTGCTTATTACCCCAACGCCATCGCCAATTTCTTTCTTATTTATGTCGCCACTTAAGCCGTCTCCTAAATTTTTTGATATTTCTGTACCGAATGTACCAACGGCGTTACCTACAGCTGAGCCTTTACCACCGTTTACGCTTGCTACTATACCGCCGCCGATGGCGTTCCCGATCCCAGAGGTAATCCCACCTGCCAGAGTTTTAGTGTTAAGGTCCATAATCAGCCTGGTCTGCAAGGCGTTTATTTCTTTTTGGAATTGGAAGCAGGTTCGTTTTACACCATCTAATTGACTATTAAGATAGGCGACTTCATTATTCAGCTGACCCACGAGTTGTCCCCGAATCTCACCCGCTTTGTTCTTTTCATCACTACCGAAAAAAGCATTGAGTGGATCGTTAGCACCTAATTTTCCCTTAGATGAAATGCTAGCAGCCTGCTCTTTCTTTGCTGTGACTGGCGGTGGTGCGCTGCTTGTATCACTACAAGCCGTCAGACTGAGAAAACTTACCGTGAGTGGGATCAAGGCCAGGCGAATCATGAAAGACCTCCGAGTATTAACGTTAAGTTTAGAAAGTTGTTTGAGATGATTCATAAGTTGCCTTTCGGCGAATCATTAAAACTATCTACCGATACTATTAACGCGTGCCTAATAGGATGAGCTGATTGATTTCTGCATTTTTTTGATCAATCTGAACTTGCAAATTTGTCACCTCGGCCTCGTAATAGGCGACCTGAGCCTCGATACTCCCGGTTATTTTTTTGATGGTTTTGCCGTTTTCGTCTTTAGTGATGGCTACAGAGACGGCTTGCTCTAAAGCGTTAAAGCCACCAACAAGAGGTGTAGTGAGGCCACCACCATTGCCACTAGACGAGCCAGACGAGCCAGACGAGCCAGACGAGCCAGACGAGCCAGACGAGCCAGACGAGCCAGACGAGCCAGACGAGCCAACACCGAATCCACTAACGATGAAGGCGGTGACGAAGTTGCCACCTGCGGTCAGAATACTGCCCCAAAATGTCGGTGAATTAGCACTCGGCAAGCCCTTAGGCAGTACATTGCTAGTGATCTGTGTTTTGAGACTGGTTGCGAATGACCTAGCAGTGCTCATATCGTTCTCGAGCATGCCGACTTCTTGCATCAGCTGCGATTTCTTCGCCGAGCGGATTGAAGCTGCACTATTAGCCTTACCCATGGTGCCGAAATCAGGAAAAGAGTCGCTGCTGCCTTTTCCGTCGCTCAGGCTAGTAGAAGAAACTTTTTCTTTGACCTTAAGCTGAGGGGCCGCTGGGGGAGCCTCGCTTGTGCCGCAAGCAAACAAAGTAGTTAGGCACATTATCATGCCTACCTTTGCCACTGACTTTTGCGTCCTCAAAGAATCAAACTCAAAGAAATATGGACGTTTATGCCGGTTTGCCATGATCTTAAAGCCTCCACTAATGCTTCGCTTAACTTACTGTTTTTGATGGATTTTCCGCTATCAGCGCCTGAGCACAGTGCCCAGCACTCACCTAGCAAACGAGAGATCAAGGATTTTTGCTAATTCTTATTACTCTTATCGGACTCTTTGTATAAAAACTTTAGATATAAATACGCTTTTATTTAAAATCTGAATCACCAAAAAAATAATGTTTATAACTGCTGTGCGTAAGCTACGTATCGGCAATTTCAGTCAGTCGCTCGCGTCCAAACGGCAAGATTCCGTATACAAGCGTATACAAGCCTGCCGTCACCCACCTCCGGTGCACCCAAAAGCTCCGGAAGTTGCAGGGTAAACGGACACAGCCCGAGGCCAGACATGCTGGAGAATATCAGCGTCTGTCCCGGGCAATTTCTTTTTGTATTAGAGCGCGCTCGCTACGCGCCATCGGTGAGTTTGACCTTCGCAGAGCTACTCACCGTCGCGGTGTGTTCGCGGCGAAATTTGTGCAACAAATCTGTTTTTTACCACCGAAGCCCGAACATTTTCAAAGCGGGCCGGAACGGATCCATTTGCTGCTGCTTCACCGAGTCAGTAAGAAGCAAAGATGCGGTGGCGGTCAACTTGCCTGTGATCGCTGTACTCGATCCGTCCTGAGTCATCACGTAGCTAGGAGGATTGGCGCTACCGGTGTAGGTCACGGTACCTGTCCAATCATGACTTATTACATCAATAGTGCCTGATAAGTGCCAGACATTGATTGTCGAAGAGATATCAGTTTTAACGCCGTTAACCGTATATTTCGCGTAATCCTCGACCCTCTCCACTGTGTCTGGTCTTTTTGTCGTGTAATCATTTTTATACGTGCGTATACATCCTTCCGGATAAGTAGCGATATTTTTCGCAACCGTAAATTTACATCCTTTGAGTTTTTGATCACCCGTAAAGGCGGTGCGAGTGGATTCAGCGCTGTAAGAATTATTTGGGTCACTGCTGGTACTTTTCGCAATGGTCTTAGCTTCGGACCACATCACGCCATTCTTGCACAGTTTGAATATCGAAATGTCTTCCACTGCTTTTAAGGTTTTACCGTCCAGCGACGACAGGTCACCGCTGCTGCACGAAACATATGACCGCAATCTAACAGTAACCTGCGTAAACTGGACATTCTCATCCGTGTTATCCTGCTTAAAACAGGCAGTCGTGTCTATAGTCGCACTTAGAAGCGCTGATTTTGAATTGGCCTGAAGTACAAGCGCATCGGCTACTTTTCCGCATGCAGTCTGCTTTTCAAGATCGGGCTGATTTGCATAAAGACTACTTTCCTCATTCAAATTTTTGATCAGGTCAGCTGGGGTGAGAGTTGCCGGGGCAAAACCAGGAGTGGGCTCTATATCCGCCGCCGTGATCAGCGACTCTCCGGGCGGAAGCGGCGCAACACTGTCCGAGGATTTTATTTTGGAATTCTTGTTCTGTAGTTTATCTACGACTTCACAGCCGAACAGCGCCAAACACAAACCGCTGCTCACAACCAGTAAACTCGTCCGACACAAATTCTTCCGGTACATAGGCGCCCTCTTGTAGGTCTTCACAGTTCACAAGGTATGTGCAAGTACTCACTGGGTGTCGGTCTGATGGCCCCCTAAGGGCTTGTCATGAAATAACTTGAACAACTTATAGTATTTGAGGCTTGATTGAGTAATTCCATTCGCCATGAAAAGCCTCTTTCTGAATATTCATCCTCTCTAATTCATCCTTTGATACCTTG
>Ga0315274_10005699_pt1 | contig 18190 bp, 13 predicted proteins | sample YL17G02_20_MG_FD_203700 | JGI IMG/M metagenome (GOLD analysis project Ga0315274, IMG submission 203700) | Sediment microbial communities from Yellowstone Lake, YNP, Wyoming, USA - YL17G02_20 | ecosystem: Environmental > Aquatic > Freshwater > Lake > Sediment | place: USA: Wyoming | collected...
CGTCACGCATTTGCAGCGTGGCACACACCTTGCCCTCCGAGTCCGGTACCTCGAATCGGCCCGCACGCACCGGTTGGTTCACGTGGACCTTGCCGCTGCTGTGGAGCACGAGTACGTATCCCGGCCCCTCCCGCTTTACGCCCAAGGTGGCCTGCACTCTTCCCTGCGAATCCACCATCTCAAACCGCTCCGCCCGCACGATCTTCTGCATGGGGTTGATGGCCGCCACACACACCAGCCCCACCACCACCGCCAGCACCGCGACCATGCCAACCCGCAGCTTGCGGTTCTCGCGCTCCAGCCGCCCCAGCCGCGCCTCCAAACTCACCTCAGCCATCGCCTTTCCCTCCTTTCGGCAACCCCACGCCCTGCGCCCGCGTTTCCCTCACCGCGCGGCCTTCACCTGCCGTGGCCGGCCCTTCGCCGGCGGCCGCCCCTCGGCGAAGTCGGCCCCTCAGCGCACCCCTCGCACCAGCGCCTCGTGTTCACCCTTCGCGCGCTCGCGAGTGTCTCGCGCAGGCACAGGGAGGCCGCAAGCCGGCCTTGACTTCCGGGCGCCTCCGAGTGAGGGGTGTGTCAGTCGGCACAAGCGCCGGCACACTGACTCGCAGGAGGAAGACGAGATGGCACAACAGACACGAGCAGCGCAGAGCCGAGCAGTGGAGCAGCGGACCCAGCAGCGGCTGGCGGCGCGCAAGGAGGCGGCCCAGCGAGGTGTGGAGACCAGGCGGCGCAACCGGGAGGCGCGGGAGCAGGCCCAAGCGGCCCCACAGGCGGCCAAAGCGCAGGGGAAGCAGGGACAGGCCGCCGATCGGAAAGCCGGGCGCCCACAGCGCACGGGGGTGCAAGACAGCCGCGCTTCCGGGCCGATGGTGACCGTGGCGCTGCGGGGAGAGTCGGCCCAGCGGTTGCGAGCGCTGGCGGCGGCACAGGAGATGAGCCTGTCCAAGCTGCTGGTGCGGATGATGGAGGTCTTCGAGGCGCAGGCTAAGTAGTCGGCTCAGACGAGTCCGCAGCAACCACAGGCGAACCGCCTTCCCCTACCGAGGAAGGCGGTTCGCCGGCATCTCAGCCACCTGCTGGCGCAGGTCTTCTGCTTCCATGTGGGTATAGCGCTGTGTGGTGGTGACGCTGGAGTGGCCCAAGAGCTCCTGCACCGCCCGCAGGTTGGGCCGCGCCCGCAGGGCGTGGGTGGCGAAGGTGTGCCGCAGCAGATGCGGCCCCGAGCGGTCGGTGACGCCGATGCGCCGCAGGTAGCGGTTGACCAGCAAAGCGACGCCGCGCACCGAGAAGCGCTGGCCGCTGCGGTTGAGGAACAGCGCCGGGTTGTCGTCTTCGCGGATGGCGAGGTAGTCCTCCAGCGTCTGGCGCGCATGGGCATTGAGCGGCACCCAGCGCAGGCGTCTTCCCTTCCCCACCAGTTCCACCTGCCCCCAGCCATCAACGGGAAGCTGGACGTCCGCACGGCTAAGCGCGCACAGCTCCCCCACCCGCAGCCCGGTGTTGTAGAGAAAGGCCAGGAGCGCCAGATCGCGCACTCCAGTGGGGGTATCCACCTGTGGCTGATCGAGCAGCCGGTCCATCTCCTCCACGGTCAGGTGCTTGGGCGCCAGGCTGGGCCCCACGCGGATGGAACGCAGGCTGGTGGCGGGGCTGGTATCCAGCATTCGGTTGTCGAGGACGAAGTTGAAGAACGAGCGGGCGGCGGCGATGGCGCGGTTGATGCTAGAGGGCGAACGGCCGGCCTGCTGCTGAGCGCGAAACTGTTCGCGCAAGTCGGCCGGGCGGACCTGGTCGAGGCGGGCCGGCAAGGCCGCCAGCAAGGGTTCGAGATCCCGGCGGTAGGCCCGCACCGAATGCGGTGAGCGCCCTTCCAGGGCCAGCGCATCGAGAAACTCGCGGAGCAGCGTAGGCCCCTCCCGCCTGGCCACGACGCGGTCGCCACGCTTCTGAGTCGCCTTTCCCTTGGTCATCCTGCCCTCCTGGGCGCCAGTTGCGCCTTCCGATAAGTGTATAGGGAGGATGTTCAGCCGAAGAAGTCAAGGCCGAGCGCGCCTGACTACGGCCAATGTCGAGCGCGCCGGGCGGCAGCAGGCGCCCAGGGGCGCCAACGGCGGCGCGAAGCGCAGACAGCCGAGGCACAGCCCCAGGTCGGGGCCGAAAGCCCCACACAGCGCCACGTGACGCGCCGTTCGCGGCCTCGTGCGCACCCAGACATGCTCACGGTGGCCATCCGCGGCCACTTCGCCACCAGAATGCGGGCGCTGTCCGAGAGCACCAGCATGAGCCTGGCGAGACTCCTCAAAGACGCTCTGCTCGTCTGGGAGGGCGATATCGAGGCTGGCTACGAGCCCGGCACGTCCCTCGCAAACTGGGCTCCGCAGCGGAGAGAAGAGGCTGCCGACGCCTGATCGAATTCTCGTGCGGGGGACCGACGCACCATCCGGAGATCGCCGCCGAATGGAACGCCGAAGGAATCCGGAGCCGCCGTGGCAAAGAATGGGCCAACGAGCGAATCCAGTACCGCTCAGGCGGGGCAAAGCGGGTGGGGCGCGTTGGCAGGGGATGAGACGTCCCTCCACGAGGAGCGGGGAGTGGGCGACGCTGACTTGAGGCCGGGCGCCATCGTCGAAGGCGCCTCACTATCCGAACGCATTCAGCTAGTTCTCGTAGAGCAACTAGGAGCCTTGTTCAAGCTGGGCGGCAAGGGCCTGCGTACCGGACGTTACCATGAGCTCCTACTGAGCCACACACAGATCGCTCAACTCAAGATCTCCCCTGTCGAAGAGCCATTCGACGGCGATCCCATGCGATTCCGCCTCGGCGTCGAAGCTCAACGGCTCGGGTTGGCGTACGAGTACGACCCCTACTTCTCCCTCTCCATCGCCAAGGTAGATCCGCTTCCCCACCAACTGGAAGCAGTGTACGACGAAATCCTCCCCCTGCCCCGAATCCGGTTCCTCTTGGCCGATGACCCCGGTGCCGGCAAGACCATTATGGCCGGCCTGCTCCTCAAGGAACTGAAGATTCGTGGTCTGGTGCAGCGCACGCTGATCGTTGCCCCTGCTAATCTGGCCTTCCAATGGAAGCGCGAGCTGGCCGACAAATTTCGTGAGCGCTTCGACATCCTCCGCGGCGTGGATATGCGTGCCGCCTACGGCACGAATCCATGGCAGGACAAGTCGCAGGTCATCACCTCCCTTGACTGGGCCAAGCGCGAAGAGGTCCTGGACAGCCTGGGCCGCGCGTCGTGGGACCTCGTTGTCGTGGACGAAGCCCATAAGATGAGCGCGAGCGATGCCGAACACAAGACCGAACGATACCGGCTGGGCGAGCTGCTATCGGAGAAGGCGGACCATTTCCTGCTCCTGACCGGTACGCCCCACAAGGGCGATCCCGACAACTTCTGCCTATTCCTACAGCTGTTGGACCGCGACGTCTACGCCGACGTGCGAAGTCTCCGCGAAGCGATGGACCGGAACCACGCTCCATTCTACCTGCGCCGGGTTAAGGAGGCGTTGGTCACCTTCCCTGACCCCGAGACCGGGGTCGTCAAGAAGATCTTCACGAAGCGAAAGGTCAGCACCACCCGGTTCCACCTCGACGGCGACGAGTACGAGTTCTACGCGTCCTTGACCCGTTACGTGGAAGATCAGTCGATCCGCGCGGCGGCCGATGAATCCCCCCGTGGGCGCGCGCTCGGCTTCACGATGGCCATGCTCCAGCGCCGGTTCGCCTCCAGCCTGTATGCCGTCCGCCGCAGCCTTGAGCGGCTACGGAAGAAGCGCGAAGACTGGTTGCAGCGGCCGGCTGCGGCTGTCACGTTTGACGAGCGTCGTCTAGAGGATCTGGACGATCTCCCCGAGGACGAGGCTCAAGCACTTCTGGAACAGATCGAGCAAGCCGCCATCCCAGCGGACCGCGATGCCGTCAAGCGCGAGATCGCCGAGGTGACGGTCCTGATTGACCAGGCCAAGGCCCTAGAGGCCCGTGAGGTCGAATCCAAGCTGGCGAAGTTGCGCGAGGTACTCCTTGAACAGCGAATACTGGACGGCCCAACCAAGCTCCTGATCTTCACGGAACACCGGGATACCTTAGAGTACCTCGCGGGCGACGGCCGGCGAAATGGGAAACTCCAGGAATGGGGACTGACCGTCACTCGCATTCACGGAAGGATGCCCATTGGCGACCAGGACAAGCCGGGCACGCGCCTCTTCGCTGAGCAGGAGTTCCGCGATCCTGACGGCCCGCGGGTGTTGGTGGCTACCGAGGCAGCCGGCGAGGGTATCAACCTCCACTACTCCTGCTGGCTCATGATCAACTATGACCTGCCCTGGAATCCCGTGCGCCTTGAGCAGCGCATGGGACGCATCCATCGCTACGGCCAGGAGCACGACTGCCTCATCTTCAACTTCGTGGCGGTGAACACCCGCGAAGGCCGTGTCCTCGACACCCTGTTGACGCGCTTGGACGAGATACGCCGCGCCCTAGCCACGCCCGACAGCGAAGGAGATGAGGTCTTCGACGTGGTGGGCCAGGTCGTTCCGGCCAACCAGTTGGAACGGCTCATGCGCGATCTTTATGCCGGCAAGACGACGGAGGAGGCGGTCAAGGCTCGCATTGTCGAGGACTACGACCAAGAACAGTTTGCGCGCATCTGTCGGTCCACCCTCGAGGGGTTGGCCACGCGCCAGCTCAACCTCAGCGCTATCATTGGGAAGGCTGCCGAGGCCCGCGAGCGCCGCCTTGTACCGGAAGTCGTGGAACAGTTCTTTCTCGAGGCCACGCCAGTCGCCGGAATCCGGCCCACGCGCGTCGCAGACGGCCTGTATCGGATCGGCAGGCTGCCCCGCACCATCCTGCCGCTGGGAGAACTCCTGGAACCACGCTTCGGCCCGCTCGCGCGCGAGTATAGGCTTATCGCCTTCGACAAGAGAGTGTTGCAGGCCAACCCCGCGGCTGAATGGGTCACTCCGGGCCACCCGTTGTTCGAGGCGGTTCGGGAGGAACTTGCCGAGCGCGTGCAGGCTGACCTCCGGCGCGGAGCTGTCTTCTACGACGTGCACCGAAACCGGCCGTGCCGTCTTGATGTCTACGCGGCGTCAATCAAGGATGGCCGCGGGAGGACGCTACACCGCCGCTTGTTTGTGATCGAGGTAGGGCTTGACTGCAATCTACATATCCGTCAGCCGACTCTCTTCCTTGACCTGGTACCGGCACCCGCAGGCGCTGCCGTGCCCGAAGAACGATCCGTGCTACCCGACCGAACGGTCGTCGAGACCCACCTGGTCGAGGAAGCGCTTCAACCATTCCTGGCAGAAGTGAGCAACGAGCGGGTCAAACAGGTCGAGACAATCTCCAGGCACGTTGAGATCAGCCTCAACGAGCTGATCCATCGCCAGAACCTGCAACTGGCCGAATTCCTTGAGCAGCAGAAGGTTGCTCCGGATGCATCCGGCTTGGCCGGAAACATCGCGCAGGCAGAGACGCGGTTGGATGAACTCAACGGACGCCTGGAGGCCCGTCGCGAGGAACTGGAGAAGGAGCGGCACTTCACCATCGCCGACATCACGCACATCGGCCGGGCGTGGGTCCTGCCCCACCCCGAGCGCGCCAACTATGCACCGCTCGTCCGCGACGATGAGGTTGAGCGAATCGCCATGGATGACGTCATGCGTTACGAACGCGAACGGGGATGGGAGCCATACGACGTATCGGATGAGGACCGAGGGTTTGACATCCTCTCGAAGCATCCGCCCGGAGGCGACGTTCGCTTCATAGAGGTCAAGGGGCGGGCTGGCGTTGGCGAGGTGGCACTCACGCGCAACGAGTACGAGACGGCGCAGCGCCTGGCGAAGGACTACTGGCTCTATGTCGTCTTCGACTGTGCGACGCAGCCGCGCCTGGTTCGGGTGCCTGATCCCTCGCGGCTGGGATGGCAGCCCATTGTTAAGATTGAGCACTACCACGTGGGCCCGGACGAGGTGTTCGAGGCGCAGGCCCCGAGCGAGGAGGAGCAGGCATGAGGCAACTGGGTGTGCTCAAGTCCGTGGAACCGCGAGAGGTCTGGCACAACGAGCGCGAGTTCTCGTCCTGGCTCAAGGACAACATGAATCGGCTCGCCACAGCCTTGGGCCTGGATATAGATATCACGGAAGACAATGTCGAGTGCGAAGTGGAGGCTGGAGACTTTGCAGCCGACCTGGTCGGCAAGGAACTCACCTCGGGCCGGAAGATTGTAGTCGAAAACCAGCTCGGTGCCACGAATCACGACCACCTCGGCAAAGTGATCACCTACGCATCGAACCTCGATGGCGGCGTTGTCGTCTGGATCGCAGGCGAGTTTCGGCCGGAGCACCGCCGTGCGCTTGAATGGATGAATGTTCACACCGACGACGCTGTCAGGCTATTCGGAGTCGAGTTGAGGGTTCTCAGGGTGGACGATTCGCATCCTGCCGTGGAGTTCCGTATCGTCGCTGAACCCGCGGAGACGGATAAACCGTCGCAATCACTCACCGCTCGGCAACGTGCGTACCTGGCGTTCTTCACGGATCTGCTCGCCCGCCTGAAGAAGACCCACAAAGGGCTCACCGCCGCAAAGCGCGCGTACCCGCAGAGCTGGTTCGGGTTTTCTGCCGGAAAGTCTGGGTTCAGCTATGCATTCGCGTTCACGCAGACTGACCAGTTCCGAGTGGAGCTTTACATAGATGTTCAGCACAAAGATCAGAACGAGGAATACTTCAAGGCGCTGGAAACAGACGCCGACGCGATAGCGCAGGTGATCGGCCTACCCGTGTCGTGGGAGAAGCTCATCGAGAAGAGGGCGTGCCGAATCGCGGTCTACACGCCGGGGACAATAGAGTCATCCGAAGAGGACATCGAAGGGCTCAAGGGATGGGGGCTGGAAACGATCGGCCGTTTCGTCGCAGCTTTCTCCGAGCGTATCCGCAGCCTCAAACCGATGCAGCAGGCAGGAGCAGAGAATGCAGCAGTGCCGTCGGCTGATTGAGGTCGACCTGCCCATAAAGAAGATCTCCGCGCACGCCCGACGCGAGAAGTACCTCAGAGGCGGGACAATCGCTCCCCTTCACGCATGGTGGGCGCGTAGGCCATTGGCTTCTTGTAGGGCCGTAATTCTTGCAGCACTGCTCCCCGACCCTGTCGACGCAAGGTGCCCGGAGACTTTTCGGGCGGCGGCGCGAGAGAGACTCACAGCCTTCGCCCAGGCGGTGCCAAGAGACAAGGCTCTGGCTGAGGCGCTCGGCGAAGTTGCACAGGAGTGGATCGCGCTCTCCCAAGGTATCCCGAATCTCGAGCGCTGGGAGCCGCATGGGCTGCGCACATTGCTTCTCCAGTTCATCGCTGCGGCATCAGTCTGTGAAATGGCCACTGAGCCCCATATGTTGGAGTGCGCCCGTGGCCTCGTGGAGGCCGCGCATCTTGCGTTGGGCGGCGAGCCAGGGACGAAGCCGTTGGTCGTAGATCCGTTCGCGGGCGGAGGCGCTATTCCGCTTGAGGCGCTGCGAGTAGGCGCAGATGCCTTCGCCATGGACTACAACCCGGTGGCCGTACTCTTGCTGAAGATCGTGTTGGAGTACATTCCGCGCTATGGCGAACGCCTTGCCGACGCCGTCAGAGAATCGGGTGAATGGGTCAAGAACCGGGTTGAACAGGAACTCGCGAGGTTCTACCCCAATGGGCCGGATGGCTCTGTGCCGATCGCGTACTTGTGGGCGCGCACTGTTCGCTGCGAGAGCCCTGCGGGATGCAACGCGGAAGTGCCGCTTATTCACCAACTCTGGCTAGCTCGAAGAGGCAGGAGGTCCATCGCTCTGCGTATGATCCCTAACGAGATGGCAAAGCGGGTGGACTTTGAGATTATTGAGGGTGTCTCGGCGCGCGACGTCCAGCCCGGGACCGTTAGGCGTGGGGCAGCAACCTGCCCGATCTGCGGGTACACGACGCCGGCAGACCGCGTGCGCATCCAGTTGCGCGAACGACGCGGTGGGGCGCACGATGCAACGATGCTCGCAGTCGCAACCACACGGCCAGGTTCTGCTGGCCGCCGTTATCGGCTGCCGACCGATGCTGATCTGAAAGCCGTCGCTGCTGCGGCAGCGGAGCTGAAGCGGCGTGAGCGCGACCACGGCGGACCGTTATCCCTGGTCCCGGATGAGCCGATCAAAATGAACGAGCGGGGCCAGATCACGATCCCGCTCTATGGCATGGAAACCTGGAGAGATGTCTTCAGCCCCCGACAGGCTCTAACCCTGGCTGCCCTATCTCAGGCTGTTCCGGCCACGTATGACTTCGTCCAGAAGCAAACGAACGATGTCGCCTTTGCACACTGTGTAGCGGGGGTGCTCGCGTGTGCGGTTGACCGTGCTGCAGATGACTCTTCCTCCCTTTGCAGATGGAATCCTTACGCAGAGAAGATGCAGGCCACGTTCGCGCGACAAGCTCTTCCCATGGTGTGGGACTTCTGTGAGGCCCATCCATTCGGGGGTTCCGTCGGCGACTGGGATTCCCTCATTGCGAACGTTCTGGTGCCATTCGGTATCGCGGGTACAGCGCCAGCCCCCGCACGAGCCGAGCAAGGAGATGCTGTTCGCTTTGGTTTGCCCGAGGACATGGCTCATGCTGTGGTCACAGATCCGCCCTACTACGATGCCGTGCCCTACGCCCGGCTTTCTGGCTTCTTCTATGCATGGCTCCGACGATCGCTCGGCGTCATCCAACCAGACCTCTTCGGGATGGATGAAGTCCCGAGCGAGGCAGAGTTGGTCGTGAACAACCCGCGCGGCGACCACGGGCAGAATCGCCAATACTATGAGGCCGGCATGACCAAAGCGATGGCCAACGCCCGTAGGGTGCTCGCGCCAGGCGGTATCGGGGTCGTGGTCTTTGCGCATAAGTCAACGGCTGGCTGGGAGGCGATGCTCCAGGCGATCATTGACGCAGGATGGACGATTACAGCTTCGTGGCCGATCGATACGGAATTGGCAACGCGGGTTCGTGCGATGGGCACTGCCTCGTTGGCATCGTCGGTGCACCTTGCCTGCCGGCCAAGAGAGAACGCAGACGGCTCATTACGAACGGACGAGGTGGGCGACTGGCGACAGGTGCTGGCGGAACTTGGGCCGCGCGCACATGAATGGATGCCGCGGCTGGCCAAGGAGGGCGTGGTCGGGGCGGACGCCATATTCGCCTGCCTAGGACCAGCCTTGGAGATCTTCAGCCGCTACAGCCACGTAGAGACGGCGGGCGGCCAACCAGTCCCGCTAGCCGAATACCTGGTGCAAGTCTGGGCAGCCGTAGCGCGCGAAGCTCTGAACATGATCTTCGAAGGCGCGGATGCCTCGGGTTTCGAGGAAGACAGCCGCCTGACCGCCCTGTGGCTCTGGACGCTGCGAACAGAGGCCAATGGCGTCGTCAGCGCCAACGGCAAGTTGCCCGAGGGCGAGGAGAGCCAGGAACAAGAAGCCGGTGGTTCCAGGTCGCCCTCCGGCTTTGCTCTGGAGTTCGACGCCGCGCGCAAGATCGCCCAAGGCCTCGGGGCGCACCTCGAGGAACTGGGCCGTCCCGGCGGCATCGTCGAGATCAAGGGCGAGACGGCGCGCCTGCTTGCCGTTGGGGAGCGTCGCAAGTCGCTCCTTGGCACCGAGGAGAAGCGCGAGACTCGTCAGCGGCGGCAGGCGCAGAAAGTCCTCTTCGAAGAGATGGCAGGGGCGCAGGAGGGCCCGCTGCCCGAGCCGGGCGAGACGGTTCTAGACCGGCTGCACCAGGCGATGCTGCTCTTCGCGGACGGCCGCGGCGGGGCCTTGCGATTCTTCCTCACCGAAGCCGGCGCTGGCAGGGACCCGCGCTTCTGGCGCCTCGCCCAGGCCCTTTCGGCGCTATACCCAATGCAGCTTGAAGAGAAGCGCTGGGTGGACGGGGTGCTGAGTCGGAAGAAGGCTTTGGGGTTCTGAAACGATGGATTTGCGCTCACTCAGGCTACAAGACCTTGATACCGAGGGACTTGCCGCGGTTCTGCTCTGGATCCTGCGTCGCAACTGCCATGAGCGCCCTGGCGCGGGCTATCCCCCATTCCGCTGGGACTCCATCACAGTCCACGAGCTTGCTCCAATCTGGCTGGGCAAGAACGTCACCGATGGGTTTCTGCGCCAAGACGGTGCCACTATCTCCTACGGAGGGGACAGGATTCCCGAGCTTGAGAGCCGTGCTCTGGAAGCCATCGAATTGCTGAGAGCCAACGCCCTAGTGAAGCAGGACCCGGAGCACCCGGATGATGCCGGATCTGTTGTGCCAACGAAGGAGGGCCGCAGCATTCGCATCGAGTGTGACCCACCCTCTCTTGCATTGTCCCGGGATGCATCATGGGTCCTCGCCAAGTACGGCTCAGGGATTCTTCATCTGACTGGCCACACGAAAGAGGGTGATGAATGCGGAGGTACGGCTTTCTGGGCAAGAGCCGGGCTCTTTGTGACCTGCGCGCACAACCTGGAGCTCTCAGACTGGACTCTTCACCACGCCGAACTCAGAATTACGGCAAAGCACCTTGAACCGCACCGACACCCAAACCCTGACGTAGACCTGGCGATCCTTGAGCCGAAGATGGGCATTGTGTCGAAGCTTGATATGGCATCGCTTCGCATCTGGGATGACGAAGTGGAGGATGGCGAAACCGCCTTCATTGTCGGATACCCGAAGGTGCCGTTGCGTGAAGTCCGGTTGGCGCCGACAGAGACACGAGTCTTCCACACGCGACACCCCCAGACTGGCATTACCTATTTGACGTTCTCGGCTGCTCTACCAGGCGGATCTAGTGGGGCACCGGTATTCAATCGGCGCGGATACGTCATCGGAGTCGCCACGGAAGAGACCTTCAACCAACCTGGCGTGCGGAATGAACCCGCGACGGTGTTCGGCCAAGCGACGCCAATCGGCTATCTGCACGAAATCACTGAGAGATGACATGAGGCAGCCGCGGCTGCCGGGAGGCTAGACAGATGCCCTTGCAGCCTTGGTATAAGGTGGCGACACCTCGCGCCGATCTACGCGATGGCAGGCCGCTTGATGCATCCGAGTTTGCCGTTCACCTCGACCAAGTGGCTGACGGACGAGCGCCAGAAGATTACCGTAAGCCTGAGCGCTTCTTCGCCCGCACGTACGTAACCTCCGGCTTGGCAGACCTGGGAGCCGAAGTGCTCCGACGGCTCTCGGGTGAGCCAGTAGCCGCATCGCCAGTGATAGTCCTGACCACGCAGTTCGGCGGCGGCAAGACCCACGCTCTGACCATGCTCTACCATCTGGGCAACGCGGGGGCGTCGGCAGACCCGTGGCCAGGCGTGAAGGATATCTTGGCGCGGGCGCAACTCAGCAGCGTGCCAAAGGCGGCTGTGGCATGGTTCGTCGGTACGGCGTTTGACTCCATCGCAGGTCGCGGCGGCCCAGGGGAGCCACGCCGGATGACCCCGTGGGGGGATATCGCCTGGCAACTCGGGGGCGCTCCAGCGTTCGAGGTTGTTACCGACCACGACAAGAGGGGAAGTCGCCCGTCGAAGGAGGTCATACGGCGCTTCCTTCCCAAAGACCGTCCATGCCTCATACTCATGGACGAGGTCCTCAACTACCTCGACCACGCCAGGAGTATCCGTGTGGAGGGATCGCTGCTGTCCGATCAGTTCTTCCAGTTCCTGCAAGCCCTGTCCGAGGAGGTGTCTGCGCCTGGCTCTAATGCGAGTCTAGTCATGTCATTGCCGAAATCGCAACCAGAGATGACAGCGCGAGACTGGGAGGACCTTGGTCGCTTGCAGAAGCTGAGCGCCCGAGCTGGCAAACCCTACATCCTGTCCGAGGGATTGGAGATCGCCGAGATCATCCGGCGGCGGCTGTTTGAGGATCTCGGTCCTCAGAAGGATCGAGCAGCCGTCGGGAAGGCCTATGCTAAGTGGGCTGTGGAGCATCGCGAGCAGTTGCCCGGGTGGTTCTCCGTTGATCGGGCGCAGGAGACATTCGAAGCCACCTATCCCTTTCATCCCTCCTTGCTCTCGGTGTTCGAGAGGAAGTGGCAGACGTTGGACAAGTTCCAGCGTACCCGCGACGTCCTCCGGATGCTGGCGCTCTGGGTTTCGAGGTCTTTCAGGGATGGCTTCAGCGGTGCGCACAAGGACGCCGTGATCGGGCTCGGGATGGCGCCGCTCCAGGACGTGTTCTTCCGCGCGGCTGTGCTTGAGCAACTCAATGAGCCGAAACTTGAAGCGGCTATCACCACCGACATCGCCGGAGATGAGGCCCATGCGGTCCGTACAGACGAATCCGCGGCGGACAGCGTCCGTCGCGCCCACGTGTACCGGAAAGTGGCGGCGGCCATTTTCTTCGAGTCGAATGGAGGGCAGACAAAGGACTATGCCACGCCTCCCGAAGTCAGGCTTGCAGTCGGCGAGCCAGGACTCGATATCGGATACGTCCAGAACGCGTTGGAGGAGCTACCCACGCTCTGCCACTATCTGCGCGGAGACGCGAACCGCTACTGGTTCAGCCAAACCGCCAACCTGGTAAAGCTGCACGCGGACCGGACGGGCAACGTCGAGGCAAGGGTGCCGGAGCGAGTCCGTGAGGCGATACTCAGCGTGTTTTCGGCCGGCTCAGGGGCCGAGCGCGTGTACTTCCCTGATAACAGCGGTCAGATTCCGAACCGGGCCGTGTTGACGCTGGTGGTATTGCCCGCAGAGAAAGGTTGGGACGCGGCGACGCGCGAGCGGACGTTGACCGAAATCGGCCAGCTGACAAGCGAACATGGCCAGTCCGGACGGACGTTTAAGAGTGGGCTGCTCTTCGCAGTCGCGGATGGTCCCGGCGCGCTTGACAAAGAGGCCCGCGACTTGCTTGCTTGGGAAGATCTTGCAGACGAGGCGGCAGACCAGGAGAAGTTGCCGCTTGAGGAATCGCAGCGGAGACAGCTTCAGGAGAGCATCAGGCGGGGCGAGCGCAATCTGCGTGAGGCAGTCTGGCGCACGTACCGCAGCATTCTGCTGCTCGGTCCCGGAGCGCCTGGTCCCCAAGGCCCGACCGGGACCTGGAAGCACGTCGACCTCGGAATGCCACATTCGAGTGCGGCTGAATCACTGCTGTCTCTCATTCTCTCCCGCCTCATGCAAGAGGGCGATCTGGAGCCGAAGGTGGGTGCAGACTGGCTAGCGCGCCACTGGCCTTCAGGGCTGGCGGAGTGGAGTACGAAGTCCATCCGTTGCGCGTTCTTCGCTGCGCCTGAGTTTCCGCGTTTGTCCGACCCGGAGAGCCTGAGGAGCACCATTGCGGACGGCGTATCGAAGACGCCGCCGCTGTTCGGTTATGCCTCGAAGCGCGAGGACGGAACGTACCACCGGGTCGTGGTCGGGGAACCACTCAGCGAGATGGAGGTTGAGTTCTCCGACGACGTCGTTCTGTTGCCGGTCGCGGCAGCGCAGGCAGCGAAGGCGGGCATTCCTCCCAAGGTAGTCACGGACGTCAAGGAGCACAGACCTGACGAGGCCAAACCGGATCGCCCCATCGTCACCACCGCGGCAAAGGTCGCCGGCATTCAGTGGGAGGGGGATGTGCCGCCCCAGAAGTGGATGAACTTCTACACTCGGGTCCTTTCTCGCTTCGGCATCGCCGAGGGGTTGACTCTGCGAGTATCGGTGAACGCCAGGCCTGCTGACGGCGTCTCGCCGCAGCAGATTGAAGAGACCAAGACTGCACTGAGGGAGCTGGGGCTGCCGGATACAGTGCGGACAGAGGAGCGGCCTGCCCAATAGGCGACCTGCCAGCGCGCCGCGCCAGGGGCCCGCACCTGACTCCATGCAGAATGTGCTGGTGCGTTCGCCCAAAGAAGGCGCCACCTCGCTCCGGTGGGCTATGCGGTCTGGTGGGATGGCATGACAGGGAAGCAGGACCGCCCTGGAATTGGCAACGCCGGAGGCGATCTGAGTATGGTCGCGCCAGGGATCGACGGGGACGCCAGGACGCAGTTCACCAGAAGCGAGGCAGAAGAGATCCGGCAATTGCTGGCGCGCAAGCGGGGTGCAACTCCCAGTGCTCAGAAGTCCATGAGAAGAAGACTGCGCGCCCTAAGGCTTTACCTCAGCGAGTGGTCCACCCTGTCTGATGCAGACGACTTCGAGCGACTGGTGAGTGAGGGTCGAATCAGCATCGTCGAGGGCGAGTCCGACTCGGGTAGCCCGGGCACCGCGGGCTCGTCAGAACAGCAGAGTGACGAAGAGTATCTTCTCGACTTGTGTGACCAGATCCTCGGCTTCTGCTCCTCGCGTGGGCACCAGTTCGGTTTCCTTCGCGGAGACCCCGGGAAGAGGGGCAAGGGAACGATGCTCCCCGTGGATGGCTACTACCCGTCGCTCAGGCTGGCCATCGAGTATCACGAACGCCAACACAGTGAGGGAGTGCCGTTCTTCGATAAGCCGCATCGACTCACGGTTAGCGGCGTGCCCAGGGGTGAACAGAGAGCGATTTACGACCAACGTCGCCGAGACGTGTTGCCCGAGCACGGCATCCACCTGGTCGAACTGTCCTATGCAGACTTCGCGCACGGAGCAGATAAGCGACTGTCGCGCCACCGCGATCACGATATCGACGTCTTGCGGCGCAGGCTGGCCTCGTGGATTCCGGGTACGAAACGGGCTAGGGTTCAAGACCGATAGGCCCGCCACATCCGGGCCGGATGTGCGTGCAGGAACCCCTGCTGGCGAAAAGCCTTGCAGGTGAGGACCTTTGTAGCCCGGCGGGAGCGCTACCGCCGGATGGGGGACTGCAATGAAAACGTGGGGGCAGGGACACTCTGCATATTCCGGCCGAATCCGGCCACTGATTCCGATTCATTCCGGCCACCGATTCCGGGGGAATCCGGCCACCCGTTCCGGACGAATCCGGCCAGGGGCGGGAGCGAGCGATCCCGGCAAGGTATCGCCTGCGGTAGCGCCGAAGAGGCATCCCCAGGCGCCGGAGATACCAGCGCCCAAGCTGAGGAGTAGATGATGAGCAAGTTTGAAGACGCGGTTCGTGCCGAAGTGCTGCGCCTGGTGCGCAAGGAATTGCGAGCACAGGTCGCTCCGCTCCAGAAGGAAGTGCGCGAGCTGAGGCGAGCATTCAGCCAGACGCGAAAGCAGCTCGCACAGATTGAGAAACTCACCCCGAAGCAAGCGGAGCCGGCTACGGTGCTGGCGCTGGAGGCGAGCGAGGAAGAGATCAGCAAGTCGCGGATCTCCGGCAACCTGATTCGCTCGCTGCGCAGGAGACTGGGCATCACCCAGGGCCAGCTCGCGACCCTTGTGGGCGTATCGCTGAGCGCCGTGACCTTGTGGGAGACGAACAAGAGGAGACCGACGGGCCAGAACCGAGCCGCCATCGTGGCGCTGCGCAAGCTCGGGCGGCGGGAGGTGGCGAGGATGCTGGAGGCGCGCCTGTGAGGCGAGGCGTCTGGGGGAGCACCGAAAGAGGGATAGCTCCAGGTGAGAACCTTTCTGGCCCGGCGGGAGCGCTCCCGCCGGATGGGGGACAGCGACGAAACGAGGGGGCAGGGACACCCGGACTGTACCTTAACTCACCCCCCGATTTGTGCCAACTTTGCTGAAGACGGACATGTCAACTTCGTCGTGGCCGATACGAAGAAGTGGGAGCAGTCGGCCGCCTATGTGCTCGACACGCACCCGCTGGTGAAATGCTTCGTGAAGAACGCGGGGCTGGGCTTCGCCGTGCCCTACATTCACAACGGCGAGCCGCACGACTACATGCCCGACTTCATTGTGCGCCTGAAGACCGAGCCGCCAGCGCACCTCATCCTGGAGACGAAGGGCTTTGACCCTCTGCGCGAGGTAAAGGCACAGGCGGCCGCGCGCTGGGTGAACGCCGTCAACGCCGACGGCACCTACGGCGTCTGGCGCTACGCCCTCGCCCGCAGCGTTGACCAGGTGGCCGCGAAGATCGAGGAGGCCGCCGCGCCTGCGGCCGCTGACCGCTGACACCAAGGCCGTGCTGGGGGTGGACAATGTGTGCTTATGCACCCTGGAAACCCGACTGTCTGGAGGAGTCTGCCGTCCGCACTCTGACGCTGCCGAACTATGTCCTGCTGAAGAAGTACCTGTATGAAGCATGGGTGCCGAGGGGGCCGACACGCCGGGAGAAAGCATTCTTCTTCGCCAACATCGCCACCCTGCACAAGCTTGCCCAAGCCCACGCCGTCATCAGACTGTTCGCCGCCGTCGGCTACGTGTCGTCTGGCGGCCTCTCGGGAACATGGAGGCCTGTGGTGCCACCGAGCGGAAGCGTTGACTTCTGTGACATGTCAGGCGCGCCCATACCGACGAGGTGCGGCTGGGACGACGTTGACATATCGGGGGTCCCCACACCAGGGCAGTCCCTCCCCAACGACGCCGGCTCGAAGGAGGCAGAAGTCCGCTTGCTCCTGTCCGCAGCCGTCACCACTCTGCGGTCCGCCTTCGACTGCCTGTCCTGTGAACTGTACCTCTTGTTCGCGCCCAGGGCCAAGGAGCGGTGTCTAGACGATATGAGTCTCGGTGCCATCCTAAGTCCCAAAAGGCCGTATCGCGCCACCCTAGAGAAGGCGGCCGGCGCAGTCATTGCTGAACTCGATGCAGCCACCCAGGCTCCCTGCTTCCAGGAACTGGCGAAGTACCGGAACAACTGGACTCACCGCGAAACCGCCTACCTGGCCTGTCTGCCTGGCGCCTACTTCCTTCTCAGACCCGACCTGGACCTTGCGCTCCTGTGGGACCTCGTATCGCACGCCGGGTCACCACGCAACCCATCAACGGGCGAGTTGTCAGCGCGCGGCGACGTGATCGAGCAACTGTCCGCCTACGTCACGGAATCGTGCTCCGCCATCAATGAACTATGGCGGCTCGTTCACGCTCTTGTCCGTTGCCAGGGCTTCGCCGCCAAGAGACTCGACTTCGCCCCCTAGTCACAACGCCCGACCGGCGCCGCCCATGCCACCAGGTGTCCGCACGTCAGCCGCCCCAGGCTTCGGCCCCTGCGCCGACCTCACTCACCCCTCGCACCAGCGCCCTGTGCTCTCCCTTCGCCCTCTCCCCCTCGAAGGAGACCAGCCCCCGCACCTGCGCCGAGCGCAGCAGCCGCCAGACCTCGGCCACCCGGCCATCCGCGCACAGGTCCACCCGAAAGCCCAGCCCGCCTTCGTCGGTTCGCTTCCTGCTCACCGAGATCACCTCGAAAACCCCTGTTTAGAGGCCCTTTTCCGGGCCGCTTCCTGCGCAGGGGCACTTCTACCCTTCCCCAAGCCCGACCTCCGTGCACAAGGCTCTCTGGTAAGGGGTCTGACGCAAAGAACGGCCTTCTGTGCGTCGGCCGGGTACTTCTACCCCTACCCGCGCAGCGAACGGCGATTCTAGGCCACTGGAAGCCCTCTGGCGCAGGGTTTCGCGGTGTCTGTGAGGCGGCCCCATCGGGCACCGACTCGCGGAGGGGTTTGGCTGCAGTCGGCGAAGAACCGTTCTGGGCTTGGCGCCCACGAACTGACGGGTGCCACCGAAAGGAGACCTCCTCATGCGCGCTACGAGCAAGGTGCTACTCGCCTCCGCACTGCTGTGTGCCTTCCTGCTCAGCGCGGGCACGCTCTGGGCCGCGCCGAAGATCAGCGCGGCCACCGCCGACCCGGCATCCGTCGCCCCCGGCGGCACCACGAAACTGGTGTGCCGGCTGGACGACCCCGAGGGCTTGGTGCAAAAGGTGGTCGGGATAGTCCGTGAAGCGCCGGACTACGTGTTGGCGTTCACGAGGGGTGATGGCGGAACGTGGGTCTCCACCGTTCCGATCCCCCGCGGCGCCGCGCCTGGCACCTACCACGTAGACGTAGAACTGGCTGATGCCGGCGGCAAGCCTGTCGCGCCTGAGTCCGGCAGCAGCACCGTCATAGCGATCACAGTTGCCGGCTCCGAGGTGGTCCTGCCGCCAGCACCCCGCGCGGCCGATCCCGCCCCCGAGCTGGTGACGACCGAAGCGACTACCCAGTCGGGCGCGCGGATCGTGCTCCGGTCTCCATACCGGAGCTACCCGAACTGGTACAAGGGCCAGATGCACTGCCACACCACGAACAGCGACGGCCAGTGCACCCCGGCCCAGCTGGAGGCAAAGTACCGCCAGGCCGGCAATG
>Ga0315274_10005700_pt1 | contig 18186 bp, 16 predicted proteins | sample YL17G02_20_MG_FD_203700 | JGI IMG/M metagenome (GOLD analysis project Ga0315274, IMG submission 203700) | Sediment microbial communities from Yellowstone Lake, YNP, Wyoming, USA - YL17G02_20 | ecosystem: Environmental > Aquatic > Freshwater > Lake > Sediment | place: USA: Wyoming | collected...
ATTGATTCACCGACTGCTTTCTTCCGTGCAACTTCGATGAAATTATTTTTCCCAAATTTTACTTCCTCTGCTTTCAGTGTCTCAAATTCAACCATTGTCTACCTCTTTGCCAGGAAGAAAAGGTTAGTGGAATTTAAACTTTTTCAATTAAACAGATGCTTGAAGAGAAATTCGAAAATAAAAGAAGGAGAACCTGATCCTCTCGTTAGAACTCTGAGCGAAATAGGGATCGCTCTAACATAATCCTTTCACAAGGATATGTGGTTGGTTACTCGGGATAAATTTGTTGTTCTCCCCCATTTTTTTCTCGCCAATTATTTTTGTTTTTGTTTCCAGATACTGTTTATACAAAGGAGCCGTATAATCTTTCATTCTTTGCTCATACGCAAAGACTTTCGCAATGTTTTCGATTTCTTCCAACGCGTTTTCGTCAGTAACCGCCCCCACAATTTTTATATCCGCGTTGCTCACCTCCTCTTCGCTAGATTTTTACTAGCATGTACATATGTGTCAGTCCATGGATATAAATGTTTTGAAATAATCTACCCCTCGAGCAAAACACAATAATCCAGGAATATGGTACTACTCAGATAAGGGGATAAAAAAGAACAAAAGTAAAAACCCTCGCATCGATGCAGATGTTTCTCCTACAGTAACCTGTACATCGATAATACCAATTCCAAAGAATACATCCACCTTTTGTAAAATTATTTCTTGACCAGGAGCAAGGAATGATAGTGTCCCTTGATGATACCGTTCCGAAGGCACCAGTAGAAACCTACCAATCAAACGAGAATTCCAGTCAACATTTGTTACATCATCTGTTCCAGTATTTGTTACGGTAATGGTCACACCAAACCTACCGGTTCTCGTGATCTTTATATCGAGTGTTTGTTCTCCATACGGTTTCATCAACGGGTACATATCTTGACTCTTGTTTCCAAGAATCTGATAGGGACTATCACCAATACCGTCACCATCAGTATCAGAACCATTGTAATCAGACCAATAATTCCCACTTGAACCATTATCCCAGGTGTTTCCTGTTTCATCATACGCATTTTCTGGGTTATCAATAAAGTTGTTATGAAAGATCGTGTTACTCCCGCGGTTGTCCCCCAGCATTAGTCCATCGAAGAAACTCTGCTTCACCGTGTTTCCCATGAGAAGGTTATCCTGTGATTCCCAGAGATAGATACCGTACCCTCGTTTATTCACAATCCTGTTGTTCACAATCGTATTATGAGAGGCGTACTCCAGTCGAATCCCATGATAGTTGTTATTCTCAATCAAGTTCCCATAAATCGTGTTATACGACGCACAATCAAGAAAAATCCCGTTCATCCGAAGATTATTGACAATATTGTTATTTGAAATATTGTTCCCCTGAGATATGACATAAAAACCGCAACAGTTCCAAAAATCACCAACATTACTAATCCGAAAACCACTCACGGTCACCCCATCAACAAAAATAGAGACCGCATGGTTCCCTCCCTCAATGCTTGTTGTATTCCGATTTTCACCGATGAGATGAATCGGGACGTTAATAGCAATGTTCTCATAGTACGGCGCTGAATCATCATACACAAACACAATATCGCCCTGAGAGGCGTTATCGATTGCATCCTGGATTTTGCTGTAATTCCCAGGATTCGACCCCCCAACATATAAAATATGTCCATCCTTCATCATAGAAGAACGGTCTTTCTTCGTAGTTGATGATATGGTGTTCACAGCAGCTATCAACATCATGACAAGACAAACCACTCCGAGTTTCATAAGATGACTATGATTCATACGCTCCCCCTTGTACAAAAGTAATATAAAACATATTCCTATATAAACATACTCTTCAGAATTATTATAAAAACAAAAAGTTTTAAAGACAGCGAGTTATAAGGGAACTGGTAGGAAAGGAAATGAATACAGAAGAACCTATCTGGGACGAAGAAAAACTAAAACGCAGATATCTGAAAGCGTCAAAACTCCTTTTCTTGTTTACCGTATTATATTCCCTCTGGATCGCCTTAGTTATCATGGGTGTCTTTTTTCTTCAGTTAGGAAATAAATGGGCGGTTTTAACCATCGGACAATGGATTCTCTCCGCTATCATCCTCATCAGCGTTGTTATTGCTCTTGAGATTATCTTTCTCCTTCATAACACTCTTTTGAGAAAAAAACATCTACAACCAGAACAACCCAGACAACTAGTGTACCTGCAAGGAAAACGAGTACACAGCTACACCATCCCTGTTGATGCCAAAGGAGGTATTTTCAGTAAAACCTTCATTATGATCGATGAGACCCGTGTTGTAAATCTCCGCTACCAGATGATCCCACCAAATGACCTATGGGGACAAAAACAGTAGGCTCGTTACTTTTTCAACATCCCCATTTCCGCGAGTTTTTCCGGAAGATATGTATCAGTCACGTAATCAAGCCCGTATTTTGCGAGCGCCTGCTGCTCCGATTTCTTGCCAAGGGTAAGCTGCAGTTTTATCTCATGTTTCCAGAACTGATCCTGGAACCTGGGATCATCAAGCTCGCTTTTCAACGCAGCGATATCCTCAGAAGTCAACGTATCTGTTGGGAGTTTATAGTTCTCAATATCTGAGGGTGTCACACCCAGGTACTGCGCTGCTGGTGTCGCCAGATACTCAGAGATATGCGCGGTCTTAATTGCACCATACGCAACACTGCCGTAAATGCGGAAACTCCAGGGATCACAATCGGTAAATACGAGAACCGGTAGTTTCTTTTCCTCGTTCAGACGTTTAATGAATCGTCGTGTAGACCGCGCAGGTTGTCCCTTGAGATGCACAAGAATCGCACGGGAATCCGTATCAAACCCGTTCTCGACAAGCCTGTCAAACATACCACCGGTCTCAATCGCGACAATAAAATCAGCATCAACCTCTTTGAAGGTGAGCTTTTCTTTCTCCACATTATACGGTATCCCATAGCCAGCATCACCCACATCATCCTGACAGTGTATCTTCTTCTTTGCATTCTTCCTGGTCATTTCCTCAACAACAAGATTGCCAATGACACGAGCGCCATCCTCCTCAGGTCGTAACTTAAAATCCTCCCGCATGCAACCCGTGATAACCTCAAGATCCTCCGCAAGCAGGTCAGACTCATTCTGACTGCTGAACTTCGCAAGATTCCACCCCTCGGAGATATAATACGTTTCTCTTAATGTCGATGACTTTTTCCCTTTTATCATGTCTTTAATAAAATCAACCAGGTACATCGTACGCAACAACATATACGCTCCGTCAAGGGAGTTCGCAGACCGCTCTGTCATATTCTTCCCGTACTTCCACACATTTAAATCATCATCAAACCTGATGTTTGCTTTTGTACGAGTCGACAGTTGCAACGCTGGGATTTCTGCTTTTTCAAGATCTGCATAGATTTTTGCAGCAATCGAATCAATCTTGGTAATTACCCCTGAGTAATCACGCGCCATACTCTTATTCACCTTCCCATTTATCCGCCCCGATCACATACGAAGGGTTGATGTTCTGTATATACAAATCGTTCTCATCAAAATCACCTTTATTCAGACCCGCAAGCTCAAAATAAATGTCAATCTTGTTGGTAGGATCAATACTATCTAGACTCCATTTAATAAACGTATCTGTCACTTTCGTTGGCTTCGGTTTCACTTCACCTACCACCGCATCCTTGGGGAAAAGAGCATACAAATTAAACTTCTGCGGTTTACTCTTATAGTTCACCACCATAATTGTGCTTTTTGCAATCCACCCGCCACTCTCCGCTTTCCCAGATGGATTGGCTGCATCAAGTTTTGTCTGCACTGGTTTTCCCCGAACCTTCTCATACTCAACAACGTCCTCAATCCAGACGATATCCATGATCCTGGTGATGACCTTCTCAAGCGAAGGAATTGGTTTATTGAGCATATGCGCGGATTTCTTTGCAATTTCCGGTAGAATCTTCGTAATTAAATCAAATTTCTCCCGGGTTTTCACCCGCTTTACTTTCTTGTTGATATGCATCTGGACTTTTCGTGCGACCTCGCGGAACGCAAGTTTAATTTCATTTTCAATTTCTTCAATATCCGCGATCGCTTCCTTACTTTCGGACGTATATGGGATTTGTGTGGATGCGACATGAGTCAGGAAGATTGCGGGACCAATTGGGATACCATTCCCTGAAGGCTGATCCAGCCCGTACCGCCGCCAATCAATCGATGCAATCGCGGTTGTAATCGCACAATCACCCTGCTGATAGAGTAAGGGGATGCGGTTGGCAAACCGTAGGATCTTCACCGGTTTATCCTTCGGAAGGTTTCCTCCATATACAATCCCGACTTCTACTTGGAACGGATTCCCTGTAAAAACTGACGCAGGCCGTGAGGCAGTAAAAATGAACTCTGGTGATATCTCTTGGGTTTCACTCTTCAAACTCCGACGGATAAGGGTCTCACCAATCGGGGAGAGGCATTCCGTTGGCGGTGCCATGATTTTTACTCTTTTAAACGCCTGATGTAAGAAGAGAAACTGTTCACGAGACATGTCAGCTGGATTGAGGTTTCGATCAAGTTTTGCCTCATCGCAGACCGCATCAGCGGTGCGATCACCCATGCTGCTAAAATCGTTTTTTAAAAATGATGCGAGCTTCCTCGCCTTTGTCTCCTTTGACATCTTGATTAACGTTCCGAGTTCGACGCCATACGGGTGCGGTCGAATCTCTTCACTTTTCTTCGGTAGGATATCTGCTGTTCGTTCAAAGACATGCTCAGTTCCATCCGCTTCTTTAAAGACGATTCGGGCATGCGGATTCACAATAGACGTACTCTGAAGATACTCATAGACAAACCGTTTCCCTCGTTTGTAATCCGCGTTCAAACTGACCTCAATACGCGTCCCTGATGGCTTGTCCCAATGCATGATTTCCTGATGTTGGACTTCACCACGGTTCTTATTCGTATCAATCGCAAGCTCAGTCAACACCGCAGGGTGGTCGTCTTGGATCTTTGAAATAATCTTCGCATGTTTTCCAGTGGTTAACTGACCATATAATACGACTGCAGAAATACCAATTCCTTGTTGCCCTCGACTTTGTCTGACTGCATGAAATCGTGATCCATACAGCAATCGTGCGAAGATATGGGGTATCTGCTGTTTAATGATACCCGGGCCATTGTCTTCCACAATCACGACGCATTCTTCCTCAGTTGGGTTTCTTACTTCGACATAGATATCGGGAAGGATACCTGATTCTTCACAGGCATCCATCGCGTTATCCACTCCTTCCTTCACACTGGTGATAAGTGCTCGTGTCGGGTTCCCAAAACCGAGGATATGTTTATTTCGTTCGAAGAATTCAGCGACTGAGATTTCTTTTTGTTTTTTTGCTAATTCATAGGCGATTGCTTCGGGCAAAATGCTCCCTCCGTTGTAGAGTGATATCGCATCCGGTAACGGTAATAGATAAGGTTATTATAAAATTATTGCATGATGATATAAAAGAAAAAATTTTAGTAACGAAATCAAAAGCAATGTTTATAAGGAAAAATCTACTGTGCGTTCTGAAACCGCTCCTTATGAGGAAGCCTGTATGTCAGACTACGATCAGAAAGCCTTGGAAGAGAAATGGCAGAAGAAATGGCAAGAAATGAAGATCTATCATTTCGATTTCGACAGTTCAAAAAAACCATACAGTATCGATGTTCCTCCACGGTACGCATCTGGTCCGTTGCACGCGGGTCATGCGGTACATTATACCCATATTGATTTTGCTGCGCGGTACAAACGAATGCAAGGCTTCAACGTTTTTTTCCCCTTGTGTTTCGATGTGAACGGAATCCCGATTGAAGAGCGTGTCGAACGGCAACTCAACATCACGCGTAAAGATATTGATCGCCATGAATTCACCAAGCTGTGCTCTGAGTTTGCGCAAAAGAATATCGCGACCATGACCAACCAGTTCATCAGACTTGGGGAAAGCATGGACCCAAGTATTTACTATCAAACCGATGCTGAATACTACCGCCGGATCACACAGATTTCATTTATCGAATTGTATAAGAAGGGTCATATCTACAAAGGAGAGTTTCCAGTAAATTGGTGCCCCCGTTGTATGACTGCGATGGCAGACGCTGAAGTGGTCTATAGCGATCGAACGACAAAACTCAACACCATCAAGTTCTATTTTATCAGACTACAAGACGAACAAATCCTAAAGTTCCATGGCATCGGTAAAGACAAACAGGGAGTGTACATTGAGATTGCGACAACACGACCTGAGATGCTTCCTGTCTGTCAGATTGTTGCGGTACATCCGACAGATGAGCGGGCATCCTGGTTAGTCGATCAGATAGTGAAAGTCCCGGGGTTTGACAAAGAAGTAAAAATCGTGGAAGATGACGCGGTGGACCCTGAGTTTGGGACCGGCCTTGTGATGATATGCACCATCGGAGATAAAGAAGACCTTAACTGGGTCTTTAAATACAAACTCCCTCTGGAAATGAGTATTGATGAAGAAGGAAAGATGACCGCTCTTTGCGGTAAATATAAAGGAATGAAAATCGAGGATGCACGCAAAGCAGTCATCGAGGATATGACAACAAACGGACTCTTCATCAAACAAGAGCCGCTCGCACAGAATGTTGGTGTCTGCTGGCGATGTAAAACACCAGTGGAATTCATCAATGCCAAACAATGGTTTTTGAAAACGATCCCGTTTAAACAAATGGTTCTTGACACCAGCAATGCGATGCGGTGGCATCCAGAGTTCATGAAAATACGGCTAGAAGACTGGGTCAACTCCCTTGAATGGGACTGGGTGATTAGTCGGCAACGATACTTTGCGACACCAATTCCTTTATGGGAATGCGAACAATGCGAAGAAATCGTGCTCGCACAGCCGGAAGACTGCTACATAGATCCCACAATAGACAAACCACCGGTAGATAAATGTCAGAAATGCGGCGGCAGACTCAAAGGATGCGAAGATGTCTTTGACACCTGGATGGACTCCTCAATCTCACCGTTATATAACACGTTCTGGAAACGAGACGAGAAGAAATTCAAGAAACTCTATCCAATGTCATTGCGTCCGCAGGCACATGATATCATCCGCACCTGGGCGTTCTACACCATCCTCCGCTGCACGTTGCTCACCGACGAGAAACCATTTGAAAACATCATGATGGGTGGATTCATCCTCTCGGAGGACGGGAACCCGATGCACGCAAGTCTCGGCAACGTGATTGATCCGCTCGAAGTTATTAACGAGTATGGGACGGACGCGTTCCGTTGCTATGCAGCTAGCTGTGCCTTGGGCGAAGACAATCCCTTCAGACGGAAAGATGTCGTCCGTGGTACAAAACTTCTCAGGAAACTCTGGAACGTTCAACAGTTCATCGGCAACATCGTTAAAGAAGGAAAACCAAAGAAACCAAAAAAACTCCAGGACATCGACCAATGGATTCTGACGAAATATAGCAAGCTTGTCAAAAAATGCACCGAGCAAATGGATGTGTTTGATTACTCTCAAGCCATGAAAGAAATCGAATACTTCCTCTGGCATGAGCTCGCTGACCATTACGTTGAAATGATTAAAGGATCGTTCTACAACAAAGAAAATGTAGATAGCATCCGTTATACGTTATACACCATCGGACTTGGAACACTGAAATTGTTTGCCCCGTTCTTCCCCCATATCACCGAAGAGATTTATTGGGATTTATTCAAAGAATATGAAGACGATAAAAGCATCCATGTTTCTCCCTGGCCAAAGCCAATCCTCATTGATGAAGAAAAAGAGCTGGCAGGAGAAACCGTAAAATCATATATTGCACAGGTTCGTGCATGGAAAAGCGAACAAGGATGGGCACTAAATGCACCGATGAATTCTAGTGCTACTTTCACATCAGCTCAAAATATTTCAAAGATTCTACCAAGCGGTTCGATAATTAAATCAACATTAAGATATCCTGATGATCACGAGTTTGTTGCGAAAAAACCAGAAATCCAAGAGACAATCATAGCGGTAGAACCAGTCTATGCAAAACTCGGACCTGCATTCAGAACCGACAGCCAAAAGATTTCACAATGGATAAAAGAACATCAAGATGAAATCATTAAAGCCATTGAAACAAAAGGAGACATTCTTACGTCAGAGATACCAGGTATAAAGGTAGTAAAAAAAGAAGGATTACTCAAAGCAGGATACGTCCAGGTGAAGCGAGAGGCGGGTCTGAAAGGCAAAAAAGGCAGCACCATCCTGTCATTCGATGGTTTTTATGTGGAACTCCAAAGGAAGTAAAATATGAAAATTACCAGAAAGAACCTTAGAAGTTGGATAGTCAAGATTATTGCAATCCTGATTGTCCTTGCAATGATCTTCACAGGATTTGTCGTCATCCTTTACAAATAACCTTCTTTTCTTCAGAGATTTCATAATACCATCGGATCTTCATTAATATCGAAAGACATTTAATCCTCTTTTCTTTGAGGGGGGAGGTGAGGAAGGTTAATTCTATGTCAGAAAATACACAGGTTACGAAAGAACCGAAAGTCATGAATCGATGGATCATTGTCTTTGGCGGCATCATGATCCAACTTGCTCTCGGCGCGATTTATGCGTGGTCTGCGTTCACTACTCCTCTTCAGGGAGCAACAGGAAACGCAAGTGAATTTGCATTCACCAAAACGCAAACCCAGGCGATCTTCAGCGCAGGACTCGCAACGTTTGCGATCTTTACGATCATTGGTGGGAGACTTCAGAATAAAATTGGTCCAATGAAGGTTGCTTTGACTGGTGGCATACTCCTCGGTCTTGGATACATCTTAGCAAGTTTTGTTGGTGCAGATTTCATCGGAAAACTGGCCTGTATTGGTATCATTGCAGGTGCCGGTATCGGCCTTGCCTATGTTGTTCCCATAGCTATTGGTGTGAAATGGTTCCCTGATAAGAAAGGACTCGTCAGTGGTCTAGCAGTCGCCGGGTTTGGATTTGGTGCATTTATCTGGATTCTCCTTGCAAACCCACCAACGATCCTTGGGTTCAGCGGTTTGATTACAAAACAAACTGGTGCATATGCGTACACGATCGCAAACGTCGATAACGCACTCCGGCTCTATGGTGCGATGTTCCTCATCCTTGTAGCGATTGGTGCTCTCGTCATGAAGAACCCACCAGCAGGATGGAAACCAGCAGGATGGAGTCCACCAGTAGCAACAACCAGTAAAAAACAAGGTCTCAGTCTCAAACCCAAAGAGATGCTAAAAACAAAATCATTCTATCTCCTCTGGATGATGTTCATCATCGGCGCTCTTGCTGGACTCATGGTTATAGGCAATGTGCAGAACTTTGCTAAAAGCACAACTGATGGGTTTGCTGCTCATGGGTTTAATGTTACTGATGCAGGTAATTTTGCGGTTTTAGGTGCTGCAGTGTGTCTGCCCATCTTCAATGGTGCAGGGCGCATCGTCTGGGGGCAAGTCTCTGACAAAATCGGGAGACGAAAAGCGCTCCTTTCCATGTTCCTCTTCCAGGGTATTATGATGATTGTATTCTTCTACACCACATCCAACCCATACTTCTTCTACATTGTCGCTGCCTTAATCGGGTTCAATTTTGGCGGAAACTTCGCATTGTTCCCCGCAGCAACAGCCGACTCGTTTGGCGCGGAAAACCTCGGGTTAAACTACGGGTTTATCTTCACTGCGTATGGTATTGGTGGAATCGTTGGTCCACTCCTTGCAGGTGGGGTCCAGGATGCAGGCATGAGTTTCCTGTATGCGTTCATACCAGCCGCAATCATGTGCTTTATCGCGGCAGTGCTTGCATTCATCTATAAGGACTCCACAGAAAAAAAATCCGCTTAAACAATATACTTTGGAACGGAAAAAAACCGACTGTAAAACGATTGCCGCGAGGAACGGCAGTTGTTTTCCACTCTCTCTTTTTCTAATAAACAAATTTAGACGATCTTATGGACCTTCCATAGATCATTAATCCATAGTCCGATCACCGATATGTGAAAACCCCAGGATTGAATCGTTTTCACAGATTTTTTAATCTGATTCAACTGCGTTTCTTTTTCAACGGGATTACCAGCGCAGTCAAAATGACCAATGATTGCTATACTTGCTGATGCGTGTTTTATAACAGAGATTTCCACTCTTTTTCTCAGAGATTCAATCAAATCACATGGTTTATTTTCTGCCAAAATTTTATTAGGTCCAGGTTCCGTTATCATATCAACAAAATCAGCTGCATATTGTTTTTTCATCCAATCGATAACCGGAAGTTGAACGCGCCCATCCATGCAGTTGATCGCAGTCACAAATTTCTTCTCGCTCATGAAATCTCCTAGAGAAATATATTCTATAGCTCAATTAGCTGATACGAGGCAGATCCTAATCCGATCTCCTCCCCATATTTTATTTGTTTTAACGGATTTACTTTATTGACTTTTTCAAACACGTTTTCTTTTACATTGTTGATAAAATCTAATGATGCTTTATCAATCGCCACCGGGTCATCACCAACAAGATATCCAATATCCGGACAAATGATTGGTCCTGCATTCGGATCACAATCACAGCCTTTTGCGATACGTTTCAATTCATTCAGATACAGCACGTTTTTACCTTGAACACATGCTTTTGCAGAGCATGCGAGAAGAAACTGCATGTCTGCATCACGATGTCGCAATGCGTTGGTCTTACAATTTTCGACACAGACTCCACATCCAAAACATTCTCCCTTATTATAGTTCCAGTTATTCTTTTGGACATCGATTGCATCAAACGGGCACACCTCAGCACAGACACCGCAAAACGTACACGAGTCTTTTTGATACAAAGGGCGGCTACCCCGATGAATTCTTATTTTTGTTTCTTTCGTAACCCCTCCCATGCCAAAGTTCTTGATCGCGCCGCCCATGCCTGATTGGATATGTCCTTTGACATGAGAAAGAGCAAAGATGTGAGTCGAATTTTTTAAATGTTCAGCAACCTCAAAGGTTCTGCCTTCAACAACGGTTGGGACACCTGTGTCGTCAATGACTACGTCACACCCGACGTTTTTCATGGTAAACCCATGAAGATTCGCAAGTTTCAGATACTCTGTTTTCGTATGTCGTGCTCCATGGTATGCAACAGTGGTGTCAAAAAGAAAAGGGTCCGCGTGAGCCTTCTTTAGTTCATCAACCACAAGCTTCACCAACTCAGGTTTCACAAAATAAGGGTTTTTCTTCTCCCCCATATGAAGTTTAAGAGGGATTTTTTTCCCAGCAAAACTCTGAAGCGGAAACTGAACAACCGCGTTATGCAAATCCTTGAGATCGGTAAAAAAAACCACCTTGTTCATCCGACTTTTTTCTCCCACTTCTTCAACTTTAAAACACTGCCGAGCGATCCCCCGTGTTTAATCTCTTCCCTAATGCGATTCTCCTGTTCCTTCACATCGAGTGCTCGATTCGCTATCTCTTGCGCTATCTCTTGCGGCACTACCACGACCCCGGAATCATCGCCGATGATCCAATCGCCTGTTCGTACGGTTTGATTCCCACAGATGATTTCGGCACCAATTTCCCCAAACCCTTTTGGTTCCCCTGCATTAGGGACGATATGTCTGGAGAAGATCGGGAACTTAATTTTTAATAAGTCATCATAATCTCGGACCGCACCATCGATAACCACCCCAGCCAACCCTTTGAGTTTTGCACTCCAGGTGGCAAGTTCTCCCCAGACCGCGGTTCTTCCACCATTCACATCGACAACAAGAACCCATCCTTTCTCTGCTTTGTCGATTGCCTCGATGGGTTTCGCCCAATCACCATCTATCGTTCGGACGGTAAGAGCACGTCCAGCCATATGAAAACCAGTGGTAATCGGTCGTATTCCTTGTATAGCTCCTTGCTTATGCATCGCATCAGAAATATTTGGAGTAGAGACTAATGAGAATGCTTCTTTTAATTGAGTTTTTTCGTACTTTTTGAAAAGTTCGGTCTCAATTGATTTCTTTTCAGTAATAGCTTTTTTTATACGTTTTGTTGCCTCAGTCACATTTTTTGCTTTCGTGATCGCACCACCAACGATGATTATGCGAGCTCCGACACGGATCATATCAGCGGCCGTCTCACTGTTTAAACCACCTGCAACAGCGATTGGGAGATTTGTATGTTTCACAAGCGACGAGAGAACATGAAGTGGTTTTTTTCCTTGCATTTGTTCGTCAATACCAACATGAATACAGAGATAATCAGCGCCAAGCTTTTCAAGTTCCTTAGCTCGTTTGACTGTATCTGGGACGCCGATAAGATCGATCATGATTTTTACACCATATTTGCGTGCGGATTTCAGTGCATCAAGGATTGTACTATCATCAGATGCCGCGAGAAGACAAATGACGTCAGCACCGGCTTTTGCAGCCATCTCTGTTTCCAGAGCACCTGTATCCATGGTTTTCATATCTGCAACAATGGTTTTTGCTGGGAATTGTTCTCGAAGTTGACGAACAATGTCCATGCCTTCGCTTTTAATCAGAGGGGTTCCTGCCTCCAGCCAGTCCGCCCCACCCTTCACCGCATCCTTTGCGATAGCTACTGCTCTGTCTGCATTCAACAAATCTAATGCTACCTGTAAAACCGGTTTCATCAAAAGGAGAATAGGGACGTATTATTTAAAAAGTAATGCATCACAAAAAACCTTGGGTGTTGGATGATAAACCCGGAAGATATTCCCTTTTTTTTTTTATCTTCGGTTAATCCGTCGCCGTTTGAGCGATTTGCTTACTACTAATACAATGGAAATGACTACAATACCACAACACATAGCCAGAAGGATGAGAAATCCCAAGAGATTCTCTTGAGATGGTCGCGGAGACACAACAATCGGGAACATATTTGAAAGGTATCCTGATTTACTTGCAATGATTTTGTAAGTCTCGCTCTTTCGCACCAGGGGTGCGCGTAACGTAAGAGTTCCGTTTTCATCAGTGTCTGATACTCTTTATTCTCATAGGTGATAGTCGCGTTCTTTATGGGTCTTCCCTGTTCATCAACAACGGTGACCACAAACGTCGTGTATTCCGTAAGATAGGTTGAGGGAATGGTGGGAAACAATTGAGGAACATTCAGGATAGTGATGAAGCAGGACATGGTATTGTAGCCTTCCTTTGAGGCAGTGATCGTAAACGTATTATTTACATCTGGTACGACACGAGGCGCTTGGAATGTTACCTTTCCTGTTGCGTTCGTGAGGGTTGTTTCTCCGTTGAACGTCACGGTTGCATTTGTGATGAAGATGGTCCCCGATTTAATCGTTACAAGAAACACCGAGTCTTCGTTTGCCTCAGACGGACAAAGAACAAGTAATTCTGGATGTGTTTGTGATGATGTAATAATAGTCGATGGGGCAAGAACTAGAAAAAAAAGAAGGAAACAGAAGAGCATACCTATGATTTTTTTCATTCTTCTCAGTGAATAAGAAGCATATTAGCTAACTTAATTCTTTTGGCGGGTTGTTTGGTTTTTCCCAAACGTTTTCTGACAGTATATAAAGAAAGAAGGACATGGTCATAGTTGAGGTAATTCGTGTGAATACCGAAACAAAACAATTCATTGCATTGCTCATTGTTGTTTCAACAGTCGTTGTCCTCGCAAAGATCTATCTGAAGGTCTAATTCAAGGTTTTTTAAAAAAACTTATATATACATCATATTCATAGTATAAATGGGGATATTTCCTATGAAGAACACTGCGTTCGTTAAACAAAAACACATACTTATTGTTGGTTCATGTTTCGTTTTATTTCTTCTGGTTCCTTTTTCAAGCGCACTCGACACTCACGAATTTGATCCTATATCTTTTGAGCCATACCATTATCATACCTATCAAGAAATGACCGATGAGTTGCACTCGATACAGATGAACCATTCCGATATCATGTCTCTTACCTCAATTGGGAAGACATACGAGGGCCGAGATCTCTGGATGGTGAAACTCTCTGATAATGTGAACCTAGAGGAGGATGAACCTGGTGTGCTTTTCATGGGAGCGCACCATGGGAATGAAAAACCTGGGTACGAGGTGTGTTTATTCTTCATTCAATACATGGTTGAACATTATGAAAACAACAGCGTACCTGAAATACGGAATGCAATCAACACCACACAAATGTATATTATCCCGATGGTGAACCCGGATGGCGTCGAGGCTGATACGCGAAAAAACTGCGCCCCGAACCATGGACCGTTTGGATATAGTAAAACAATCACATCCTACGGGGTGAATCTCAACAGGAACTACGATGATCCCTGGTTCCTCGCATACATCTTCCCTGTTCGTTACAGTCTTCCGTTCATTCTCCCTGACTCCAGCTTCAATTATCGCGGTCCTTATCCGTTCTCGGAAAATGAGACTAAAGCAGTAAAAAACTTTGCAGAAGCACATAACATCTCCATTTCGATTTCATATCACTCGTATGGTGAGTTCGTTATCTATCCATGGATGCATACCTCCAAACAAACAGTTGATGAACCTCTCTTCCGCTCAGTTGGTGAAAACATCACGTTGATAAATCACTATGAGCTTTTTGTGAAAACATATCATCTCATCCCACGAAATGGAGGAACCCTTGGCAGTTCAGAAAATTGGTTCTATCGCGAAAAAGGAACCATTGCATACACGATAGAGCTGTGTACAGAACGAACACCCACGAATCCTCAAGTTATGTATAATTTATGTATGACACAAACCACGGTTCATCTCTATCTTTGCCAGCGTGCGCAGACCATTGAGTCTGAGAAAGCAGCTCTTCATCATTCATAATTTTTCGACCGCTTCTTTGATTCTTACTATTCTTTGTATTGTTTTGAATTTTTAAAAAACTATAAAAAAGTCTATGATATATATCCTGCTCAGAATGTGTTTTTCATAGCTATAGTGAGAGAATGGGGTCGTTAGTGAGGTGGTGAGGAGATGTGTTTTAAAAAGACTATTGCCCCCATTCTCTAATAATATATATTAAAAACACAAGTATATAAATTTTATTATAATTATTGTAGTTTATAAGGATTAAAGATATAATTTACATCTTACAGAAAAAAACATTATCTTTATATACTAGGAACTGACAAATATTAGCATGGTTTTAATTTGATTTTTTCATCCAGGAATTTTAAACGATATTACTATAGTTCCAAAACCACATGCCGCACCTATAACATTTGATATTATTGGTTCCACTCCATTTGAAATAGCAAATGATGTAACAACCATATATATTATAAGAGGCGCAAATATATGTTTAATACACCACCAAAGTATTCTCTGCCACATTTTTTCAATTCCTTATTTTAAGATAACAATTTATGGGTATAAGTAATTTTAGGTGCAGAAACTTCTATTTGAAATAATCTAAATGATTAAATCTATGCCTCCGATACAACTATCTCGTGATGCGTGTGATTGTTTATCATGTAAATCCAGGTCTGAACTTACATGATTGTTATTGTCACTCTTTTGAAAGATTGACAGATTTATTTTTTTCAGCTTCACACTATAAATCCAAATAGATATCCTAATACGAATCCTGCAGCCAAATTACAACAGATAAGAATAGGTATGTGTTTTCTAAAGAAATAAGTAATAATCACATCCAATAAAATAGCTACTCCTATTCCTATATAAGCAATCGTAACATCCATCATTATTTCACCTCCTCGGGTTCAAAACCGCTTAATTTGAATTTTTTTAGTAATTCCATTATCTCGTAAGTAAAGGTAAAATATAGACATGTTCGATAATATGTTTTGTAATATCAAAAATTTTTTTCTCTTCGCCATCTTTAATTTTTACAGAAGGGATATAATGAGCTCCTACGTTTCGGATAACTCTAACTTTTGTAAAAGCATCATACAGTGTCTTTGATATCATACCACTTTCATATAAATTTTTGATTTTATCGTATAGGGTATTTCCTTTTGCATTTTTATCAATTGTCACTCTCTCCAATATCCTTCCACACATAACTACACAGGCGTTTGGGGCATTATTTCCTAAACATATGGCAGCTTCTTTGAAATCATTCAAAATTTCAACAGGAATTGGAGGACTTTTAAAATCGGGATCATCAAAGTATATTGGTTGTGGTGGAGTTGATAATCGTCCGTCTTTTATTTTCACATAAAGGCTATGGCTATGAGATAAATCACTGCATTTTATGGGCCCTTTAAAGTTAAAGTATGTACACCTATCTAAAATTATATCCCTTGCACATACAGGACACCTTATGGAAATAAATTTATCATCTATTCCTGTCAACTCTCTTAATGATTTCATTTTTTTTACCTCAGATATCTTATTTTAACAGTTTATCCAATTCCTGAATCATTTGAGTTGCTGTTTCATATGCAAATCTTGCATTTTTTTCATTTGTAATTTCACAGATTCCAGGTACTTGTCCACCACCTGAAGGATGTGGAACTAAAGGTTTGGATGTATAATCTTTATAATGAACTAAGTAATTTCGCCACTCGATTATCTTATCAAAATCCTTGAAGAGTTGACTATTTATATCAAAAGTTTTACCTTTAATTAGTAATGGGAAGAAATGCCATTTTTCTTTTATATTGAGTTTACGTTTATATTCTTCCCATAAATCTTTTTCTAAAAGGTCATGTCCTTTCATATTTATGTAGGCTTCCAATGCAAAAACTGAAAACATAATTGAAAACGTTGAAGCATGTCTTTCTTGTGCAATTTCATTATGAGCTGGTTCCTTTTTCTTAACTTTTGCACATGCTAGACTATACGCACCTGTTGCTTCATTCATTCTTCTTTCAGCTTCTTTAATATAAGAATGCGATAAATCTGCCCTTGCGGTGAATGTTACACTATCAACAAGTCCTATAGACATATTTTCTACTCCCCAATTCGAGTTTTTGTAGCAAATTCTTCTTTTGTGCTAATCACTATCTCTTCTTTTTCGTTTCAAAAACATTATCATAGATATTGCAAATAACACTAGAAGAAGTTCAAAACCTGGTATACCTTTTTCTTTTATCGTAACAGAAATCGTTTTTAAATCAGTGGCACCATTATTATCGGTGACCTGCAGTTTAACATCGTATTTGCCAGCCTTTTGATATTGATGCGTTGGATTTTCTCCAATGGAACCTGTAGTACCATCGCCGAAATCCCAGGACCACGATGCGATCGTTCCATCAGAATCTGTTGAGGTATCAGTAAATTGGATTGTATCACTCGTAGAAGGTGATGTTGGAGAATAAGAAAAGTAGGCAATCGGTTTTTCATTTATAGAAATGATTTTTGTCTGAGATTTAATTTGTTCATAATCATCAGTGACTTGCAAAGTTACTGTATAAGTACCACTATTTTGGTATTGATGATATGGATTACGTGCTGTTGAACTAGTACCATCTCCAAAGTTCCATGACCATGAAAGAATCGTGGTATCGGGAGAAGTTGACAGGTCATTAAATTGGATTGTATCGCCTTTTGTTGGATTCGATGGTGAAGATGAGAATGAAGCGATAGGTGGTTCTACTACGTCTACTGTACCACTTGCATATTCTATATCTTCACCGAGAATTGTTACACCCAATATATCTGTATATTTTGCATGTAATTTAACAGTGAAAGTATTTCCAGGATTCATAAATTTACTAATTGTCAAATACCCTGAGTCAGTTCCGCCAGTATGCTTCGAATCTGATTCGCCACCACCCACAAAACTGATATCACAATATCCATCATCTGCTGTACCAGGGCAATTCATTGAAAAGGTGGCTTGAAGAGTAATAGTATTTCCATAAGGTCCGACTTTGATGATCAAATTATTAGTAGGTAAACATTTCACATAAGCGTTATTAGTTGGACCACGGATAGTTATTGTTCCTACATCATAAGTAGTTTGTGCCGCAATAGCAATCTTGGCTATAGGAAGACAACTGAGTGAAACAAAACATAATATTATGATAATTAGCGTTATTCTATTTTTCATAACCTTTGCCTCCGTCTGCTGATTTGTAACAACTTCAACTTTAAAAACATATCCTTTGAAACAAATTGTTATTACCAACTCCATTCAGAGCTTTTTCTTCTTATTCTCTTTTTTTGTGGGGGCGGAGGTATTTCTTTCAATACAGAATTTATCTCTTCTTCAGATATAC
>Ga0315274_10005701_pt1 | contig 18186 bp, 14 predicted proteins | sample YL17G02_20_MG_FD_203700 | JGI IMG/M metagenome (GOLD analysis project Ga0315274, IMG submission 203700) | Sediment microbial communities from Yellowstone Lake, YNP, Wyoming, USA - YL17G02_20 | ecosystem: Environmental > Aquatic > Freshwater > Lake > Sediment | place: USA: Wyoming | collected...
CGGGATGCTCCGGACGCCCACCTCGTACAGCACCGGCCTCAGGTGCCGCCAGCGGGTCAGGTCCGTCAGGAGCCACGCGAACGTCTGGGCCGTGAAGACTGTAAAGTTGCCCAGGTCGCCGATCTGGTCGATGGCGGCCCGGCCCAGGGCGGCAATCGGTGCGGTTGCTCGCATGGCGTCTCCTTGGTGGATGTCTATCCTAAGGGCGCGCAGCGGGCAATTCAAGGATTACCGCCGCCGGTCGCCAATCAGTCTGGCGACCGCCGGCGATAGCCCCGTCATGCACGAGCAGCGCAAGGCAGGGCAACGCCTCGCGCCGATCTGCTACGACTACAGCGCCCCTTGCCACGATCCCGCGCGGCGGTTCTTGCCCGCCGCGCGAGGGGGCCTGTACGGTTCCGCAGGCCGCCTCCTGCGCGGTGGGCAAGGATGCCCAGCGCGCAAACGGCCATGCGGCGATGGGGTGCTACTTGACCTTCCTGAGAATGCCGGCCGCGCGGGCCGCATCCTCGGCCATATCGATCGCCAGGTAAACGACGCACTTCCTGCCGATGGCGGCCGCCGTGAGGCCCCGCAGATTGATGCCCGCCTCGGCCAGGGCCCGCGTGATCGCGGCGCCCAGGCCGGGCCGGTCGGGCCCCTCGGCCCGCAGGGAGTGCAGCGACGCGGCCTTGGCGAACCCGGCCGCAACCGCCGCGCGGGTCGCCCGGGCCCCCTTGATGGGCGCGACGAAGACGACGCCCATGCCGGGCTTGTTGTGCGTGCGGCGGGCGATGACCATCTCGAGATTCGCGCCGCCGGCCGCCAGGGCCTCGAGTTTCCGGGCCAGGCCTCCCGGCCGGTCCTCGATCGTTGCCGCCCACGTGTCCACGCGAGAAACTTTCAGAGCCATGTTCGGTCCTCCTCGTGATGTGGCGCGCCCCCCCGGTCGAGCCCGCTGCGGAAGCAGCGGGTTATTCGGCAGTACCCCGCCGCTTCCGCGTCGGGCTCGGTGGTGCCGCCTCGCGCCGATCGTTCCGTTACCGGCGTACACCCCCAGTCTGACTTCGACACGGCTGGTTTGTCAATACTTCGGCCGCCTGCTCAATGCGGAGTGCGGAGTGCGGAGTAAAAGACAGACGCAAAACGCACGCCGTTCATTCCGCATTCCCCACTCCGCACTCCGCACTCGGAAGGGGCGTGCCACCCGTTTTAAGGAATCGGTTGCTACTCTGCGAAGCAGCGCTTCGCTGCGAAGCACGAGCTGGCCCTGCTTCGAAGCCCCGAACGATTCACTGAAACCGGGGATGAGCAAACGGGCTTTTCTTGACAAAGGGCGATGGCCCGCTACCCTATTAAGGAATCGGTCTGGCCCTGCGTGAAGGCCCGGCCCTGCTCTGCGTAGCCCGCTACGCAGGGCGAAGCAGAGTCGATTCACTCAAAAAGGAATCGGTCTGGCCCTGCGTGAAGGCCCGGCCCTGCTCTGCGTAGCCCGCTACGCAGGGCGAAGCAGAGTCGATTCACTCAAAAAGGAATCGGTCTGGCCCTGCGTGAAGGCCCGGACGATTCACTCAAATGGCTGGAGCCGTGAGGCCATTTCAAAGGAGGTTCGGCCATGGCACGAAGCGTGGGGTTGTGTGCGGCGGCGGTGCTGGCGGCGGCCTTGAGTCTGGCAGGCTGCCAGAAGGCTGACGAGGCCCGTACGGGCGCCGAGGCGGGCGGCAAGAAGCAACTCGTGGTCGGCTTCGCCCAGACCGGGGCCGAGAGTTCCTGGCGCACCGCCGAGACTAACTCGATGCGCAAGGAGGCGGAGGCGCGCGGCATCAAACTCCTCATCGCCTTCGGCCAGGGCCAGCAGGCCAACCAGATCAAGGCCATCCGCTCCTTCATCACCCAGAAGGTCGACGCCATCGTCCTGGCGCCCATCGTCGAGACCGGCTGGGAACCGGTGCTCACCGAGGCGAAGCAGGCGGGCGTCCCCGTCATCCTCGTGGACCGCGGCGTCAAGGTCTCGGACAACAGCCTGTACGTCACGCTCATCGCCAGCGACTTCGTGGCCGAGGGCGAGATGGCCGCCGAGTGGCTCGCAAAGAAACTGGGCGGCAAGGGCACCATCGCCGAACTGGAGGGCACCACCGGCGCCGCCCCCGCCATCGACCGCAAGAAGGGCTTCGACGAGACCCTCGCCAAGAAGTACCCCGACATGAAAGTGGTCCTCAGCCAGTCGGCCGACTTCGAGACCGGCAAGGGCAAGGAGGTCATGGAGGCGTTCCTGAAGTCCGACAAGGGCAGGCAACTCCAGGCCGTCTACGCCCACAACGACGACATGGCCCTGGGGGCCATCCAGGCCATCCAGGAGGCCGGCATGAAGCCCGGCCAGGACATCCTCGTCGTCTCCATCGACGGCGTCAAACCCGCGTTCGAGGCCATGGTCAAGGGCACGCTGAACGCCACCGTCGAGTGCAACCCCCTGTTCGGGCCCATCACGTTCGATACCCTCCGGAAGGTCCTCGCGGGCGAAGCGGTGCCGAAGTACATCAAGAACGAGGACCAATTGTTCGACCAGTCCACGGCCGCGCAGGTGATTGGCTCGCGTGAATACTAACGCCGCGCGGCGCCTCAACCAGAATGTGGCATGCCCACGGCGTCTGTCGGGTGGGCGTGCTCGCCCCGTCGGGCATATTCGCGGCGGGCAGTCTTGCCCACCGCGAATATGGGCATGCCACCCGGGGAGCGGGTGATAGGTTCGCGTGAATACTGATCCGATCCTGGCCATGTGGGGGATCGAGAAGCGGTTCCCCGGGGTCCGCGCGCTGGCCGCCGTGGATTTCGACGTTCGGCGCGGCGAGGTCCACGCGCTGATGGGCCAGAACGGCGCGGGCAAGTCCACCCTCATCAAGGTCCTCACGGGGGCCCACCGGCGCGACGGCGGCCGCATGACCTTTGAGGGCCGCGACTTCCACGCCTCTTCCCCGGCCGACGCCCAGCGCCAGGGCATCTCCACCATTTACCAGGAAGTGAACCTGGTGCCGACGCTCTCGGTGGCCGAGAACCTCTTCCTCGGCCGCATGCCGCGCAGGTGGTTCGGCGTCGACTGGCGGGCGATGCGGCGCCGCGCCCGCGAGGTCCTCGCCGCGTATGGCCTGCACCTCGACGTGGACCGCACCCTGGGTTCGTACCCGGTGGCCATCCAGCAACTGGTGGGCATTGCGCGGGCCATCGACACGGACGCGCGGCTGCTGGTGATGGACGAGCCCACGTCCAGCCTGGACCAGCACGAGACGGAAGTCCTCTTCGGCATCATCGGGCGCCTGAAGGGCCGCGGCCTCAGCGTCATCTTCATCACGCACTTCCTGGACCAGGTCTTCCGCGTCAGCGACCGCATCACCGTGCTGCGGAACGGCGCGCGGGTGGGCACGTTCGATGCGGCGGCCCTGTCGCGCCTCGACCTGGTGAGCCACATGCTGGGCCGGCGGCCCGAGGAAGCGGCCCCGGCGGCCGCACGCGGGGAGGCCGCCGCGGCGGCCGCCCGCCCCCCCGTCCTGGCCGCAAGGGCACTGGGCCGGCGCGGCGCCATCGAGCCGTTCGACCTGGGCGTGGCCCCGGGCGAGGTGCTCGGCCTGGCGGGGCTCCTGGGGTCCGGCCGGACGGAGGCTGCACGGCTCCTCTTCGGCGCCGATGCGCCCGACTCGGGCGAGACCCTGGTCCGCGGCCGGCGCGTCCGCCTGACCTCGCCGCGCAAGGCCATCGCCCTGGGCATCGCCTTCTGCCCGGAGGACCGCAAGACCGACGGCGTCTTTCCGGAGATGTCGGTCCGCTCGAACATCGCCCTGGTGGTCCAGCGGACGCTGGGCCGCCTGGGCATCGTGTCGCACGAGGCGCACCAGCGCCTGGCCGAGGAGTTCGTGCGGCGCCTGGGCATCGTGGCGGCCGACCTGGGGGCGCCCCTGAAGACCCTGAGCGGCGGCAACCAGCAGAAGGTCATCCTGGCGCGCTGGCTGGCGGCCCACCCGGCGCTTCTCATCCTGGACGAGCCGACGCGCGGCATCGACGTGGGGGCGAAGGCGGAAATCGAGCGCCTCGTCGAGCGCCTGGCCGGCGAGGGCATGGCCATCCTCTTCATCTCGGCCGAACTGGACGAAGTGGTCCGCCGGAGCCACCGCATCCTGGTCCTGCGCGACCGCCGCGTCGTCGGCGAACTCGCGGGCGAGGCGATTGACGAGAAGACCGTGATGAGCACCATCGCCGAGGTTCCCCCGGCCTTGACGGGCCTTCGCCCGCCGTAGGGCTATGGCCCGCAGGCGGGAGAGGGTGGCGAAGCCGGGCGAGGGTGACGTGCCCGTCCGCCCCGCCGCCCCCCCTCTCATTCGCCGTGGCGTACGATGAAGCACGAAACTTTGAGTGAATCGTCCGGGGCTTCGAAGCAGGGCCAGCTCGTGCTTCGCAGCGAAGCGCTGCTTCGCAGAGTAGCAACCGATTCCTTAAATCGAGAACGAGCATGAATTGGACCGGCCGCGTGGCCGACACGTTCCGCCGCCACCCGACGCTCTGGCCGCTGTCGGCCATGGTCGCCATCCTGCTGTGGAACGTCCTCTTCACGCCCGGCTTTGCGACGCTCGAGGTCCGCGGGGGGCGCCTGTACGGGGCGCTCGTCGACATCCTCCAGAACGGCGCGCCGGTGATGCTCCTGGCGGTCGGCATGACGCTCGTCATTGCGCTGGCGGGCATCGACCTTTCGGTGGGGTCGGTCATGGCCCTGGCGGGGACGGTGGCGGCGCTCGCCATGACCGGGCACGGCCAGCCCGCGTGGGCGGCCGTGGCGGCGGCGCTGGGGGCGGCGATGGCCGTCGGGGCGTTCAACGGCGCCATGGTCACGGGGGTGGGTCTCCAGCCCATCGTGGCGACGCTGGTGGTCCTGGTGGCGGGGCGCGGCATCGCCCAGGCCCTGACGAACGACCAGAAAGTGCGCTTTGAAGCGCCGGCCTTCGAGTTCCTCGGCAACGGGTCGCTGCTGGGGCTGCCGGTGCCCATTTTCATCGCGGCGGGCGCGGCGCTCGTGGCGGCGGTGGCGCTGCGGAAGACGGTCCTGGGGCTCTACATCGAGGCGATCGGCGGAAGCGCCCGGGCCGCACGCCTGGCGGGGCTGCCGGTGCATTCGGTCCGGATGCTGGTCTACACGTTCTGTGCGATGTGCGCCGGCCTGGCGGGCCTGATTGCCACCGCCAAGATCAAGCAGGCCGACGTGGCCAACTGCGGGCTGTACCTGGAACTGGACGCCATCCTGGCGGTGGTCATCGGCGGGACGAGTTTCGCCGGCGGCCGGCCGTACCTGGCCGGGGCGCTCTCGGGCGCGGTCATCATGCGCACGCTGACGATGATGCTCCTCATGCACAACATCCCCACCGAGCAGACGCTGATCGTGAAGGCCGTCGTGGCGATGGCGGTGTGCCTGGTGCAGACGGCGGCGGCGGCCCGGGCGGCCGGCCGCCTCCTCGGGCGGGAGAGGTATGCATGAAGATACCTCGTAAACACATCCCGCTCCTCGCCAGCGCCGCCGTGTACGCGGCCCTGTACGCCGCCGCGTCGGTCCGCTACGCCGACCAGAACTTCCTGGCGCCGCAGGTCTTCCTGAACTTCCTGCGCGGCAGCGCCGTCCTGGGCGTCATCGCCGTGGGCGAGACGCTGGTCATCCTCTCGGGCGGCATCGACCTGGCCGTCGGCGCGGTGATGAGCCTTTCGAGCATCGTCATCGGCGTCCTGGTGATGGAGTGCGGATGGCCGCCGGCCCTGGCCATCCCGGCGGCCGTGGCCCTCGGCGGCGCCCTCGGCCTGGGGATGGGCGCGATCATCCACTTCTCGGACCTCAAGCCGTTCATCGTCACGCTGGCCGGGATGTTCTTTGCCAGAGGCCTGGGGTTCATCATCCACCTGGAATCGATCTCCATCGAGCATCCCGCCTACGCGCGGATCACGGGCCTGGGCCTGCCGCTCGGGGGCGGGTACACCCTGCCGATGACGGCGGTGATTTTCCTGGCGGTGGTGCTCATCGGCCTCTACGTCCTGCGGTACACGTCGTTCGGGCGGAACGTTTACGCCCTGGGCGGCAACGAGGAGGCCGCCGTGCTCATGGGCCTGCCGGTGGGACGGACCAAGATGGCCGTTTACGCCCTGGGCGGCCTGTGCTCGGGCCTGGCGGGGGCGGTCCTCACCTTCGACCAGTCCAGCGGCAATCACGGGGCGGGTGTCGGCATGGAACTGGACGCCATTGCGGCGGTCGTCGTCGGCGGGACGCTCCTCGTGGGCGGCGTGGGCAGCCTCTTCGGCACCTGCATCGGGGTCCTGACGATCGGCCTCATCCGCGAGTGCATCACGAATTACGAAGGGACGCTCTCCAGCGGCCTCGTCAGCGTGGTCATCGGCGGCCTCTTGCTGGCGTTCGTGCTGCTCCAGCGGTTGCTGGTGCGCCGGGCGCGCGAGTGATGGTCTGCGCAAGAACATCGCGCGGTCGCCGCGGCGACCGCGCCATTCCACGAGCAGGCCGTGGCGCGCGTTACTTTGCCTTGGCCGGCGCCACGTCCACGAGGCCCACGTCGACGTACTGCCCGCCCCCCGTCTGCTTGCAGTGGACGGCGATAAGGTTCTTGCCGGGCTTGAGGGCGGCCTTGCCTTCGGGCGTCATCGGCCGCTCCTCGTACTCGCCCTGGAAACCATTCAACTTGCACGCGAGGACGCCGTTGAGGTAGATCTCCACGTCCTCATCGTGGTGGACGCGGAACTGGAGCGATGTGAACTTCTGGTCGGGCACCGCCATTTCGCGGCGGAGCCAGATGTCGGCGGTCTTCCACTCGGTGCGGACGACGGCGCCGGGCGTGCCCTCTGTGCCGAAGCCGCCGGGGCCTTTTTTCCACGCCGAATCGTCGAAGCCCGGTTTCGTCCAGCCGTCGGCCGGCTTGCCGGTGGTGTACCGCCACGGCTGGCCCGTCTCCTCGGAGGTCGGCACGACGGTCTTCGTGACGGGCGGCGGGGGGACCTTCGAGAAGTCGCCCCGGTTGGCGGCTGCAATCCGCGCCAGGTCGCCCTTGACGAGCCGGTCGTAGGTCAAGAGGCCGTTGCACTCGACCTCGCAATCGGTGGTCTGCGTGTAGACGGCGGCGCAGAGGCCCGCGGAGTCCTTCAGTGCATAGACGCTGCGGAGCAGTTTCTCGTAGGTGCGCGTCAGTTCCTCGGCATCGGCCATGCCCTTGTAGCCCCAGTGCTCTTTCTTCCACATGTGGCCCTCGACCGGCAGGCCCAGGCCGCCGAACTCGCCCAGGACGCACGCGCGCTTCTCCTCCGTCGGCGGGCACTGCGGGTTGGGGTAACTGTGGACATCGTGCACGTCGCCGCACTTCCTGTCGGTCCAGCCGGAGGCGTTGTTGACGAGGCGCGAGGGGTCCATCTCCTTGACCCAGGCCGCGAGGCGCTCGGTGTCGTGCTGGCCCCAGCCCTCGTTGAAGACCACCCACATGATGATGGAGGGGTGGTTGCGGTGGGTCTGGACCATCGCCTCCAACTCGACCTCGAACTGCTTCTTGGCCTCGCCGGTCTTGTTGTCGCCGGCGGGCATGTCCTGCCATACCAGGAGGCCCAGTTTGTCGGCCCAGTAGTACCACCGCTCGGGCTCGACCTTGACGTGCTTGCGGGCGAGATTCATGCCGAGTTTGCGGGTCATCTCGATGTCGTACCGCAGGGCCGCGTCGGTCGGGGCGGTGTAGATGCCGTCGGGCCAGAAGCCCTGGTCCAGGAAGCCCACCTGCATCACGAACTTGCCGTTGAGCATGATGCGGTTGACGCCCTTGTCGTCCTTGGCGATCTCAATCTTGCGCATGCCGAAGTAACTGTCGACCGAGTCGACGACTTTCTCCCCCTCAAACCACTTGACCCTCATCGGGTAGAGGTAGGGATCGTCGGGCGACCAGAGGCGCGAGGCGTCGATCTTGACGATGCCGCGCAACGGGTTCGAATCGTGCACCGGCTTGCCTCCCGGCACCTCGACCTCCACGTAATACCGCTCCCCGGCCAGCGAGGTGTGGACGTCCACGACGACGCGGCCGCCGTCCACGTCGGGCGTAATCGTCAGGGACTTGATGTAGGACTCGCCCACCGGCTCGAGCCACACGGTCTGCCAGATGCCGGTGGTGGGCGTGTACATGATGCCGCCCGGCTTGTGCACCTGCTTGCCTCGCGGCTGGCTGCCGGAATTGGTGGGGTCCCAGACGGAGACGACGATTTCCTGCGGGCCGGAGGCCTTGAGGGTGTCGGTGATGTCGAGCGAGAAGGAGTCGTAGCCGCCCTTGTGCTTGCCGACCTTCTTGCCGTTGACGGTGACAATCGACTCCCAGTCGATGGCGCCGAAGTGGAGGAGGATGCGCTGGCCCTTCCACGCCGCGGGCACGTTGAACGTGCGGCGGTACCAGAGGCGTTCTTTCTCGCTCACCTGCCTCATGACGCCCGACAGGGCCGACTCGATGGGGTAGGGCACCAGGATCTTGCCCTCGAACTGCGCGGGCTGGGCATCTTCCTTGGCCGTGACGGCGAAGTCCCACAGGCCGTTCAGGTTCTGCCAATCTTTGCGGACCATTTGCGGCCGGGGATACTCGGGCAGGGCCTTCTCGGACGACACGTCGGCCGCCCACTTCGTCATGAGCGGCCCCTTGGCGGGCGCCCAGGCGGCCGCGGCGGGCTGCGCGTCACACCACGTCGCGCAGAGGCAGAGCATCAGGAGCGCCGGCCGCGCGGCCGAAAAGACCGTCAGAGACTTGCTGTCCAACATGGCATTCCCTTTCCGTTGACCGTTGGGCGATGAAATTGTGCGGACAATCTAGCCTGTTCCTGCCCGGAACGCAACGCTTCCTTGCGGTGCTTCCTTGGGCCGCAGGGGGACCTGGCGCCGAATCCGCTGGCCCGCCCCGGCGGCGGGTGGTAGGTCCTCGACCAGGACGGCAAGACTACTGATCAGGACAAGAGGGTCTTCCCCCACAAGTGGCACCAGCCGAACTTCATCGACTGTGTCCGCACCCGCAAGATGCCCAACGCCGACATCGAGCAGGGCCACCTGAGCGCGTGCCAGTTCACTTCGGCAACGTGGCCTATCGCACCGGCAGCCAGCGCGTGGTGTTCGATGCCAAGAGCGAGACGTTCGTCGATAACGATGCGGCCAACAGGATGCTCAAACCGGCGTACCGCAAAGAGTACCGGGTTCCCGACGAGGTGTGATGCGGCCCGCGATGCCTGGCGCGCCCCCCGGCCTCGGCCCCCAAGGGCAGCCCGGTTCACTATAATACACCACCCCGCATTATGGGCTGGTTTTGGGCCGTTTCTGGCGGAATCTCGGCTGGCGGATTTGACAGCCCACCCTTTTTGTGCTGGACTGTTAGAGGCAAATGGACTTGTGACGTGCGCCAATCTTGGTTCAGTACGCCACCGGCCGAGCAACAAGGACATCCCGAAGGCCACCAGATGCTGCCGTGCAGCCGGCGCGCCCGCTCAAAAAACGGTGTAGATGAACGGCGCCAGGCCCGTGCCGCCGAGGATCGCCAGTGCGGCCACGATCGCCAGCGCCACCAGGATCGGGATCAGCCACCACTTCTTGTTCTCTTTGAGGAAATCCCAGAGTTCGCGGGCCAGGCCGGCGCGTCGCCCGGCGGCCTCGCGGCTGAAGGTCTCGGCCTCGCCCGGAGTGTGTGGCATGGCTTCTGCCTCCAGAAGAAGCAACCGCCCGGTGAAAGGCACTGCACCGACGTACTGGTAAACCCTCAGAATTGCCGGAAGTAACTCTTAACATTCCGCGGGGGCGGACGGTCGACCCAGTAACTCGGCGCGTGCGGGTCAAGCGTGCGGGCGAGCGGGTCGCGGCCGGCCAGGCGCATGGCCAGCCCGATGGGCGTCAGGATCCCGTAGTACACGGTTCCCAGGACCGCATGCGACACCACCCACCCGATGGGCATGCTCACGGCCGAGAGCGCGATGTAGAGCGGCCGCAGCGCCGCGGGGGCCGCCGCCAGCAGCAGCCCCGCCAGCGCCGCAAGCGCCCAGAGGCCGTACGCAACGGCCTCGGCCGTCGGGGGCGACACCTCCAGCCCGAAAATCCGGTGCGAGTAAAAGAGCCATGCGCCCAGGATCGCAAGAAGCACGACCGCTGCGGCCCCGAACACCCGCAGGTGCCGGCGCGAAGGGGCCCAGTTGACCTCAATCATCGGCATTGCTTGCAACCCTTGCCCCGCACGTAAATGCCCCCGACCTTACGGTTGGCGCTCGGCGCGAACGGCTAATCGAGCGCGAATTGCGCCAGGTACCGGTCGACCTCGTGCTGCCGCGCGGCAGGCTGCTCCTCCTTGTAGAGCACCGCGTCCTCCAACACGAGGACGTCCATGTTGGTAGCCATGAAGCACCGGCAGGCGTCCTCGGGGGAGCAGACGATCGGCTCGCCGCGTACGTTAAAACTCGTGTTGATGATGACCGGGCATCCGGTCTTTTCCTCGAACCGCCGGATGAGCCGCCAGTAGCGGCCGTGCCGCGCCTCGTCCACGGTCTGCACGCGGGCCGAGTAATCGACGTGCGTAATGGCCGGTACGACCGACCGCACGGCCTTGAGCAACCGGTCGATGCCCGCCAGATTCTTGGCCGCTTCGTCCGTCGCCAGGCGCTTCTCGGGCCGCACGCCCGCCACCAGGAGCATGTACGGGCTCTCGCGGCCGGGCTGCATGAGGAACCACTCGGCCGCGCGCTCCGCCAGGACGCTCGGGGCGAAGGGCCGGAACGACTCGCGGAACTTGATCTTCAGGTTCATGATCGACTGCATCTCGGGCGAGCGGGCGTCGCCGAGGATCGAGCGTGACCCCAAGGCGCGCGGCCCGAACTCCATCCGCCCGTGCAGCCAGCCGACGACCTTGCCGGAGGCTATCGCGTCGGCCACGACGCCGAGCAGGGCCGCCTCGTCCGTATACGGGCGATACTTCGCCCCAACGGCGTCCAGGAACCTGCGGATCTCGTCGCTGGTGTAGCGCGGGCCCAGCAGCGAGCCCTCCTGGCGGTCGTGCACGCCATCGGCCTCGCGGGGCCGGTCGAGCAACTGGTGCCAGACAAAAAGGGCTGCGCCGAGGGCCCCGCCGGCGTCGCCCGCCGCGGGCTGGATCCAGAGGCCGTCAAAGATTCCCTCGTCGACGATGCGGCCGTTCGCCACGCAGTTGAGGGCCACGCCGCCGGCCAGCACGAGATTCCGCAGGCCCGACTGGCGGGCGACGTGGCGGGCCGCGCGCAGCATGATTTCCTCGGTCACCGCCTGGATGGAGGCCGCCAGGTCCATCTCGCGCTCCGTGAGGGCCGATTCCGGCCTCCGCGGCGGGCCGCCGAAGAGCCGCTCGAACTTGCGCGAGGTCATCACGAGACCCTGGCAATAGTTAAAGTACGACTGGTCCATGCTGAAGGAGCCGTCGTCCTTCAGGTCGATGAGATTCTTCAGGATGGCGTCTTTGTAGCGGGGTCGGCCGTACGGCGCAAGGCCCATCAGTTTGTACTCGCCGGAGTTGACCTTGAAGCCAGTGAAGTACGTAAATGCAGAGTAGAGGAGGCCCACCGAGTGGGGGAACCGCAGTTCCTGCCGCAATTCGATGCGGTTGCCTCGCCCCACGCCCCAGGCGGCGGTGGCCCACTCGCCGACGCCGTCCATCGTCAGGATCGCCGCCTCCGGGAAGGGCGACGGAAAGAACGCGCTGGCGGCATGCGACTCGTGGTGCTCCGGAAAGACGTACCGCCCGCAACACTTGCGGCCGAGGCCGCGGTCGATCTGGCGCGGCATGTGCAGTTTTGTGCGAAGCCAGAGCGGCATGGCGGCGCAGAATGACCGGAACCCCCGCGGGGCGAAGGCGAGGTACGTCTCCAGCAGGCGGTCGAACTTAAGGAGGGGCTTATCGTAGAAGGCGACGTGGTCGAGGTCGGCCGCCGTGATGCCGCCCTCGCGAAGGCAATAGTCCAGGGCGTTCTGCGGAAAGCGGTCGTCGTGCTTTCGGCGCGAGAACCTCTCCTCCTGCGCAGCGGCCACAATCCGGCCGTCCTGCACCAGGCAGGCGGCGCTGTCGTGGTAGAAGGCCGAGATGCCGAGGATGTTCATTCGTGTTTGCGAGTACCCCGCGGCTCCTGCCGCGGGCTCGAATCGTTATTGCGCGGGTTCGAGCCGCACGTAGTCGATGCCCGCTATGTAAGCCTTGATCGCCTTTTCGTTGGCGCCGGTGATCTCGACCGTCAACTTGTGCTTGCCGACCGCCGGAAGGGCTCATTGTCGCTTCATGCGGGCGGCTTCAAGGTTGCGGCGAGCATACACGTAGTCGGGCTGGATTTCCAGGGCCTTCTGGTAATGGGTGATGGCCTCATTGACCTGCCCGCGGCTAACCAGCGCATTGCCTAGGTTGAAGTGGGCGTCCGCGTATCCGGGCGTGATTTCCAGGGCCTTCTGGTAATGGGCGATGGCCTCATCGACCTGTCCGCGGCTGGCTAGCGCAACACCGAGGTTGTTGTGGGCTTCCGCGTAGTCGGGCTGGATTTCCAGGGCCTTCTGGAGATGTGCGATCGTCTCATCCACCCGTCCCTTCTGAAAAAGAACGGTACCGAGGTTGTTGTGGGCTTCCGCGAAGTCGGGATTGATTTTCTGGGCCGTTTGGTAATGGGCGATGGCCTCGTCGACCTGCCCGCGGCCGGCTAGCACAATACCGAGGTTGTAGTGGGCTTCCGCGTAGTCAGGCTTGATTTCCAGGGCCTTCTGGAAATGGGCGATGGCCTCGTCGCCCCGTCCTTGAGCGGCCAGGGCGCTGCCAAGGTTAGTGTGCATCGAAACATCCCAGGGCAGCCGCTCGACCGCGATTCGAAGGTGCTCAACGGCCACGTCGGGTTGGCCCCACTCCATCGCCAGCATGCCGAAGTGGTGATGCAAGCACCAGTCGTCAGGCGCTTTGGCGAGTGCCGCCTCGTAGGTCTTCCAAGCCGCCTGTATAGCCTGTGGCGTCGATGCCAGTTTGCGAAGGTCGTCCCTTCGCTGACGTGCCGCAGCCTGGCGGAGGCTGTGGTTGAACTGATTGGTGAATGGTGCTCTGGACGTCATAGCCACCATATCGGCGGTTGACTGGTACTCGTCCCACGGAGTCAGTGCCAGCAATTCCGCGCATCGCTGCCGCGATGGGATTGGGCCATGCTTACGGAGAGCGGCCAGTTGCGGCAAGGCCTCGCGGACCTGGTCTAAAACGGCCCGGGCCAGCAAGTAGTTTCCATCGAAGGTCAAGTGGACGTGCTCATAGAAGAGGTTCCCCCCCGAAATGCCCTTGGAGTCCGGGTCGCTTTGGGCCAGCGCCCGCTCCGCATCGACAAAACGGACGCCGGCGGCCTCTTGCTCGCCAGCCACCTCGCGGATGATCGCATTGATGCGGGAGTCGGCGCGGAACCGCAGGACGTCCAGATCGCGGGCCAACTCAAATCGGTCCCGTGCCTCTGCAAAGCGGCCGGTCTTCATCAGACCCTGACCGATACGAAACTGGAGTTCCGCGAAGCGGTCGTCGGTCTTCGCCGCCGCCTCGTACTGCTCGACCGCCTCATGCCAGCGGTTGCTTGCTTCCAACTCGCCGCCCGCCTTGTAAATCGACTCCCATTTCGCCAGGTCCTCGGGAGTCAGGTCGGACCGGTGCAGCGAGGCAAACGGCGGACAGTCTCGCAGGTTCACGGCCACGTTCGAAAGGACAACCGCGGCACACGCGCGCCGGGCGATGCCACAGATGTCGGTCAGGTTCCGCCGATAGTTGTCATAAACGGCAGTCAGCCGAGGGTCATCGGCCGTTACGGGGTTGCCCAGGAACATCTCCATGCCGCGCCAATAGCCCGGAGTGCCTTCGCTGCGACGGAAGTAACCGACGGCGTCGCCGAGTAACTGCCCGACTCGCGTCGATTTCACCCAGAGGCTGGTCCGAACCATCCTCAGGCTCGGCGACCATTGCTGGAAGACGGTTCCCGGACCGTAGGGCCCGACCACCTCGTTGTTTCCCATGTAGACGACAAAAAGGTCTGGCTCGCGGGCCGCGCAGTCGCGGGCGATCTCCAGGGCCACGTGCGAGTTGATCGCCGTCATCGCCCCATTGACGACTTCGAACTGCGCGCCCGGATACTGCTCGCGGAGCATGACAGCGAGGATCCGACCAAAGCTGAACGACGGGTCGGGCGTGCCCATTGCGGCCGAACTCCCGAGAACGAAGATGCGGACTGAGCCGGCGGGCTTGGCGGAGAGAAGGCACGGATGCGGGTCCCGAGCAAGCGACCGAGGGAAGAACCGCCATCCGAAGCGGTAGTTGGTCGTGCACGTGCCGCCGGCATCCGGCCCAAGGAAGAATCCCGTCGGATAACCATAGCCCCGCAGTCGCAACCCGGCTTCCAGGAGGCCGAAGAACAGGATGGGGGAGAGGATGAAAAGCGACAACCGCAGAAGCCATCCTCGCCATCCGCGAAAGCGTCCCGTCTTGCGGCTTGATAGGCTGGACGGCGGGCCGGAAGCGGGGCTGGCCGCCTCTGCCTCACGACTTCGCCCAGGCGCTTCCCCAGAAACACTCCGCTGGTCGGTCGCGCCGGAAGCCGCCCCTGATTGGCGTTGGATGTCACGGCGGTCTATCCGCCTTTTCTTCCTCGATCTTTGCCCCATTCGGCTACCACACTTTCCGGGAAGAACTAACGGCCCCACTCAGTAGTTGCAAGTTCGGCTGAAGTGCTATAGATGAACGGCTCCTCATGTAAACGACTTGCGCCCAAGGCCTTTACGCTGACGAAGCCGTGTGTTTAGCCAGGAATTCTACTGTAACCAGCGGCCAATGTAAACGCCGGTCAGAAGGTGTGGCGCAGGACGGGGCCTGCGTAACGGCCGAAAAGCGTGTCGCTGTTGCACGCCAAAAACCGCCACGTTGTTCCGTTGGGAAGTGTTCGTTCGGTGATGCCCGGAGTATGGCGCCGCGCAAAGGCTCAAGCGGCGCCGGAGCAGTAAGGCGCTGCCGAAAGCCGCAAGGTGTCGACAGACGCGGCACGAATCAGATGGACTCGCCCGGCCCGAAAGCAGTAAAATCCACGGCCAGAGCCGCACGGAGAGGTGCCAGAGCGGTCGAATGGGCCGGTTTCGAAATTCTTTCGGTGTGTTTTGCGCAAGTCACTGGTTTTAGCCCAATTACATTTTCTGCAACGGCTTACAGCAGAAACTCGAATACCGCCTGAACCGCACCCACCGCTCGAAACCGCCCTTCCGGTTGTCGCGACAACCGCCCAATTCGATGAGTCATGTCTTGAAAAAATCCCCCGCGCCGCCCGTTCCGTCCTGCCCCCCGCCGCCCAGCCCCTCGAGAACCTCATCTACCGGCTTCTGTGCGCGATAGCGGGGCTTTCTGACGCCGAGGCACGCGGCCTGGAGGACCGCCTGGCGCACATGCTGTAGCCGTTCGCTTCCGGCACGAAAGGAGGAACGCCAGTGGCGCCTATTCTTGATTGAAACAGGCCGCGCGCGCCGATACCGTTGCTGCCGGGGGGCCATGAGGGCGGGTGCCATGCCGCGCGAGTTCCGGAGACGGCTGATCTGGATTCCCATCGTCCACACCGAGGCCGACCTCGGGAACATGGCCGAGTCGGTGAGGAATTTGTACGTCCGGAAGATGGGCCGCGCGAAGTGGGCGAAGCACGTCGCCGACATCGACCGGCTCTGGCGGGAGATCCGCGCCAAGATCAAAGTGATGCATCTCGATTACAGCAAAGTCCGCCTGTATCAGGATGGGCTGCCGGACTGTGGCCACGAGGAACAGATTGTCCGGGGCCTGGCGCGGGCCGGCAGCCAGAACCACCAACTCCTCGCCGACCTGATGGAGAAGGGCGCGACGATCATGGGGACGGAGTCGCTGGGTCTGCTGCTGAAGGAATACAACCTGGCGCACGAGGCGCTGGTGGCATCGGACCGGAGGGAATCGCCTGAGGCGGCCGCGCGCCGGGGCGCGCTCAGCAAGGCCATCCTTGAGAAACGCGACCGGCACATCGGCGCGCGGATCGCCGAAACGCTCCAGCCGGGGGAGACCGGCCTGGCCTTCCTCGGCGCGCTGCACTCGCTCGCCGGCCGGCTGCCGCCGGACATCGAGATCATCCGCTGAAGACGGCAGGGGAGGATTCCTTCCGCGCCTGCGGCGCCAGGCGCCGGGAAATCTCTCCGGAATATGTCAAGTCTCTTCGGCCCGCAGCCGATACATCAGATGCGCTGCTGTATGCTGTACGGGGAGCTGGGATGGGTTTCGCCTGCGGCCGGATCGCCGATCGTATCGTTCGGGTGTCTCTCCCGAGACCTCTGACGGGCCCCCACCCTCCTTTCCTCGCAGGTTCTCCTCGCACGCAACCCTTCTTCATCGACATCTTCTTAACATGTACCTAAGAGTACAGGGGAATTTCCATGAGCCTGGCGAGCAGCACGGAGGCACGGGAGGAGAGGGGAATCACGGCGTGCGTGCCAACCGATGCTTTGGCCCACGACTCGATAGGGTTGAGCGGGCCGATGCAGCGGGTCTTTGCCGAGATGCAGCGGGTGGCCCCCACGGACTTCACCGTGCTCATCACCGGGGAGACCGGCTCCGGGAAGGAGGTCGTGGCCCGGGCGGTCCACCGCATGAGCCCCCGTGGCTCGGGGCCGTTCGTCCCGGTGGACTGCGGCTCGATTCCCCCGTCGCTGGTCGAGGGCGAGTTGTTCGGGCACGAGAAGGGCTCCTTCACGGGGGCCGACCGATGCCGGCCGGGCAAGTTCGAGGTGGCCTCCGGCGGCACGTTGTTCCTTGATGAGATCTCGAACCTGCCGCTGCACATGCAGCCGAAGTTGCTCCGGGCCCTCCAGGACAAGCAAATCTGGCGGATCGGCGGCGTGCGGCCGCTCGCGGCCGACATCCGGATCGTCGCGGCCACGAACCAGGACCTGGCCGCGCTGGTCCGCGCCGGGACCTTCCGCCGCGACCTCTACCACCGGCTGAACGAGTTCAGCATCGTCGTCCCGCCCCTGCGCGAGCGCGGCGGCGACGTCGTCCCCCTGGCCACCCAGTTCCTTGAACTCACGAACCGTGAATTGAAGAAGCACGTGCTCGGGTTCTCTGAGGCCGCCACCCAGAGGCTCATGGGCCACCGGTGGCCGGGAAACGTGCGGGAACTGCGCAACGTCGTTCGGCGTGCGGTGTTGCTGGCCGACACCGAGATCAAGCCGCAGCACCTGGCTCTCTCGGACTCGCCGCCCGACGGCGCCGGTTTAAGACCGAACGAACTGGTCGAAAGATTCGACGGCAGTGTCCCCTTCAAAGAGATCATCCGCCGTGCCGTCGTAGGTGTGGAGCGGCAGATCCTCATCCAGGTGCTTACGCAGACGAGCGGGAACAAGGCGGAAGCCGCGCGGCTTCTGCGGATCGACTACAAGACCATTCACAAGAAGGTCAAGGATTACGGCCTCTTCATTGCCTAGGAGACAACGGCCATGGGAAAGCGTCCAAGCAGGAAGGTTGCGACGGAGGAGGGTTTCAGTAAAACGGGGCTGGGCGGGCTCTTCGGGGGTCTCGGAACCCTCCTGGAGAAACTCGGCGAACTCGCCGAAACGGGCGGCGAACTCCGCAAAACCGGCGAGATCCGCGGCAAGGACGACAAACTCCGCGGCGTCTTCGGCTTCAACATCAAAGTCGGCCTGGGCGATGAGGGCATCCAGATCGAGCCCTTCGGCAACGTCCGCAAGGACAAGGAGACCGGCCGACCCGTTGTCCACGAGGTCCGCGAGCCGATGGTGGACCTCTTCGACGAGGAACGCCACGTGCTTCTGGTGGCCGAGATGCCCGGCGTCAGCGAGGGGGACGTCCACATCGAACTGGAAGGTGACATCCTGACCCTCTCCGCCGCCAAGGGCGACACGAAGTACCGCAAGGAAGTGTTGCTGCCGCAGGCCTTCACGGCGACACAGATGAGTCACACCTGCCGCAACGGCATCCTCGAGGTGAAACTGACCAAGTAAGCCGTGGAAAGGCTGCCCCATGACCGAGGCCGTCGGGACCGTGCTGAAACTGAAAGTCGCCGAAGCGCTGGGCAAGGACGTGGGCCGCGGACTGGCGCGGCTTGACCCCGCCGACATGCCGAAACTGGGGGTCGAGGTCGGCG
>Ga0315274_10005703_pt1 | contig 18185 bp, 18 predicted proteins | sample YL17G02_20_MG_FD_203700 | JGI IMG/M metagenome (GOLD analysis project Ga0315274, IMG submission 203700) | Sediment microbial communities from Yellowstone Lake, YNP, Wyoming, USA - YL17G02_20 | ecosystem: Environmental > Aquatic > Freshwater > Lake > Sediment | place: USA: Wyoming | collected...
TTTAACTACTGACTTGAAAAACCGCCTACGAGACTCTTTACGCCCAGTAAATCCGGATAACGCTTGCACCCTACGTATTACCGCGGCTGCTGGCACGTAGTTTGCAGGTGCTTATTCTATAGGTACTATCAGTTTTTATCCCTATTAAAAGAAGTTTACGACCCGAAAGCCTTCATCCTCCACGCGGCGTCGCTGCGTCAGCCTTTCGGCCATTGCGCAATATTCCTGGTTGCTGCCGACCGTAGTCGTAGGGCCCGTGTCTCAGTGCCCTTGTGGGGGGTCGTGCTCTCACACCCCCTACCCGTCATCGCCTTGGTAGGCCATTACCCTACCAACTAGCTGATAAGCCGCGGGCCTATCCCATTCCGGATTGCTCCTTTACCCTTCGATTGCTCTCAGGGACTATCGGGGATTAGTCCGCCTTTCGGCGGATTATACCCGTGAATGGGGCTAGTAACCCACGTGTTGCTAACCCATCTGCCGCTATCCAGCCCTCTATGCTCTCTATAAGATGGTTATTAAATGACAAATAAAATTTTATTTTCATTTATCACTTAACCATAAATAAAGGGCTTAGAGGGCTGGACCGCTCGACTTGCATGCCTTATCCACGTCGCCAGCGTTCATCCTGAGCCAGGATCGAACTCTCAAAAAATAATAGATTCGGGACAACTTTAAATAACCGACTGACTTTTTAACTTTTGATTGACTCAATTTAATTTATTATTCAGTTTTTAAGGTCCTTCCTCCTGCCATCTACCAGACAAAAAATCAGGAAGAGAATCCTGATTCTTTCAAGTCTTCTTACTGTGACGGATCTTTCACTCTCAACACTTGCAAGGAGAGCATCCGCAACACGGACACGCCTTCTTACTTTTGGCTTTTTTCTTTTTAACCATATAATTAATCTCTGATTTCAATTTTACTTTTTTAAAATTGTTTGTCAAGGGCTTGAGTACGCTCTGGGCGGACGAAAGCGAAAGAAGAAGAGCGAGAAGATCTTCTTCGCACACCAAGCTCCGCCATGCGGAGCGAGCCGAAAGGGAAGACGAAGCCACTGCTTCATCGCCCGCACGCTGAGCCCGCCCAAGGCGGGCGAGGCAAAGATGAATCTTTAGATTCATCGCCTGCCGAATGGGCTGTTTTTATATTCCCAGTTTTTAATAAGGGGTGAGTATTTTTTCTCTAATTCCAAATACTCTTCTTTCAAAAGTAAATGTAATTTTATGGTCGGGTAAAGTTTCCTGAATTTTCTATCTCTTATTTTAGAATATTTCCAAAGAAAATTTTTAACTTCGATGTAAGTACTACTATCTGGCAAATAAAAATCAGGAGTATAATTTTGCGAGCGCAAATCAAATATTTTCGGCTGATATTCCCATTTAATTCCTGTAAAATTAAACAAACGGGCAATATTCGCTTCCCAACGGCTATAAAAATAAATTGTTTTGCTAATATCTTTTCGAATGCCCGCTTTTCCTCGGGCAGCTTTTGGAGAAGTGGGCTTTCCTCCTATTACTGCCATCGCACATTTATTGTTACAAAATTGTTTTTTTGTCCAACGTTCTCTTAAAAATACTTTTCCGCAACGAGGATTTGCGCATATTGTTTTTACCCTGGATATTTTTATTATTCCCTTAAACGGGCTTCTGTGTCCCTTTAGAGATTTTGATATCTTTAATCTGGTTTCTTGAGATGGAGGATTCCTCCTTTTATTATTAACAAGAGTGGAACATCTTTGGCTACAATAAATTTTCGGGTCGCTAGGTATAACTTCAAATATCTTACCGCATTCTTTTCTGGCGCATTTTCTCCGCTCCCTTTTAAAACGAAAATTAAAAATTCCTTTCTTCCAATTCTCTTTTGTTATAATACTTTGTTTTTCTTTATAATCGTTAGAATTATAAAAATTATAAATCATTAATTTATTTTAACACAAAAAGCCTTCTGTCAGAATCGAACTGACGTCTACAGTTTACAAAACTGTTGCTTTACCACTAAGCTAAGAAGGCGGAGGATTTATCGGGACTTCTCTTCACTCCCCCAACAAAACAGTTGCTCCCTTTGCCCCGTACCGAGCTTTGCTCTGCCGCTGAGCTACCCAGGCGGATTTCCTTGCGTGGGATCGGTGGGCTTTTTAATCTCGTCCCAATATTTATCGTTTTCGTCAGATTTCTTTTCCTGCGAACGCTTTCTTAATTTTTGAAGCCAGTTGGAGGTTTTGTTATCGGTTTTTAAGGTTAAGATTCTGATTTTGGAAAGTATTTTTTGCAGAATTATTTCGGTGGGAATCCCCTCAAGGGGCCTGGAAGTTCTTATTTTTGAAAATAATTCTTTCCAGTTAAAATGAACGGGCTGAGGTTTTTGCAGCTCTAAAAACAAAGGGATTTTTTGAAAAATCATTATCCCGATGCCCGCCAGACTGCAGAGTAAAATAATTAAAGCAATCAACTCCAACATATCAAATACCGAGCTTCCGTAGGAAGCGAAGGTGAAGAAGAGAACGAAGTCCTCTTCGCCTAATAACACAGACTAAATTTCGTATCTAATAAATCTTTTTACGGTGATATTTTCACCAAGTTTGGCCACATACCTGTCAATCAAATCCTTTACCGTTTCGGTCGTTTCTTTAATCCACGGCTGTTCCAAAAGAGGAACATTATCCCCCATTGCGGCAATTTGCAAGCATAATTCATGAGCCAAGTTGCGAAAGTCCTGGGATTTTCCGACAAAGTCCGTCTCGCAATTTAACTCCAGGAGAACGCCGATTTTTTTATTCGGATGGATATAACTGTCAACTATTCCCTGGCAGGTTTCTTTGCCGGTTCTCTTTTGGGCCAAATCCTTGCCCCATTTCTTTAAAATTTCCTTGGCTTTCTTCAAATCGCCTTTTGCTTCCTCGAGGGCTTTCTTGCATTCTACGACGGAAACAAGCGTTTCTTCTCTTAATTCCTTGATTTTATCAATACTTATCATCATATAAAATTATGATTTTGTTTGTATTTTTGGTTTCGCTTTCAGTACGGCATCCTTTATTTTCTCAAGTATGTATTTCACCGAAACGACGGCGTCGTCATTGGCCGGTATCGGGTAATCGGCCAAGGTCGGGTCAACGTTGGTGTGGGCAATCGCAATTATCTTAATCCCCCGCATTTTTGCCTCTTTTATCGCCGATATTTCCTTTTTCATGTCTGCGACAAAAATTGCGTCGGGCAACTGGGCTAAATTTTTAATGCCGCCGAATTTCGATTCCAAGTTCCGCAGCTCTTTATCGAATTGAGCCCTTTCTTTCTTTGTATATTTTTCCAACTCTCCTTCGGCTTTTTTTCTTTCCAAATCTTTGAAATAATCGACTCTTTTTTTGATACTTTCGAAATTCGTAAAAGTTCCGCCTATCCATCTCTCCGAAACATAAGGCAAGCTGCACTCCTCGGCGGTAGTTTTTACAAGATTCTTCATCTGAATTTTAGTCCCAACCAAAACCAAATTTTTATTTTCCGAAATAAGCTCTTGGATAAACTTTAAAGCCTCTTTAAGTTTTTCCGCCGTCTTTTCCAAATCGATAATGTGCACGCCGTTCCTTACTCCGTAAAGATAGGGTTTTATTTTTGGATGAATCTTTGAAGTGCGGTGGCCCAAATGCAAACCGGCCTGAGCCATTTCCTCGGAGCTTAATTTGAAATCTGTTTCTTTTATTTTTTTCTTGGTTTCCGGCATATTTTAATATATATCATAATTGAAAAATGAAATCAAGCTGCCTGTCTTGATTCGCATTTAATTTCGTGCTAAATTAGAATATGCGAAGAGAACTTCGTCCTCTTCTTAATCTTCGCTTTAATAAATTAAAGCTCGATAAGCGAAGAAAACTTCGTATTATTCTACGATGAAGGGTAAACCCTTCATCTGCCCGAACGTTAGCGAGGGCGAGAGAAGAAGCAAGCTTCTTCGAACCCATCTTTATAGTCGATGAAATAAATTTCATCTCCATTCGTATTTTTATTAAATAAAAACTTGATACTCAATGAAGCTAAAGCTTCATTTCGATCTTCGATTTTACAAGTAAAATCTCGATGAAAAAAGACATCCATCCAAAATATTATCCTCAGGCCAGAGTTCAATGCGCCTGCGGCAATACCTTCCAGGTGGGCTCCACGAAAGAGTTCCTTGAAGTTGAGATTTGCTCAAAATGTCATCCTTTTTATACCGGTAAAGAAAAGATGATGGATGCCATGGGACAGGTTCAGAAATTCAGAAAAAGACTGGCAAGAAAAGAAGAGATGAAGAAGTCTAAGAGATAAATCTCTTCTCCACCTTCGCTTCTGTTTCACAGAAGCTCGGTAAAATAAGAAAGAGCAAGTAATATGCCGGGGATCGAAAACGTTAAAAGGGAATATGAAGAAATACTTCAACAACTCAGCGACCCTGAGTTGATTTCAAATTGGGATAAATTCGGAGAACTCACCAAAAAGAAAATTTTTTTTGAAAACATCATTGAAAAAGAAAAAGAAATCCAAGACCTGAAAAACAAAATTGCGGAGAATAAATCAATAATCTCGGCTAAGGATGACTTGGAGCTGGTTTCCTTGGCTGAAACCGAAACAAACCAGTTTCAAGAAAGAGAAAAAATCTTAGAAAAAGAATTGAATAAATTGATTGAGGCGGAATCTCAACCGGCATCGGAAGAAGAAAACGCAAAAGGAGGATCGGTAATTGTGGAAATCAGAGCCGGCGCGGGCGGAGAAGAAGCGGCTTTGTTTGTCGGCGATTTGTTTAAAATGTATTCTAAGTACGCTCAATTGCAGGGATGGAGGCAGAAAACTCTGGATTCCCGGCCCTCGGAACTCGGCGGATTCAAAGAAATAGTTTTCGAATTGAAAGATGGGGATGTTTTTTCCAAAATGCAATTTGAGGGCGGAGTCCACCGGGTCCAGAGAATTCCCGAAACCGAAAAGCAGGGCAGAGTCCACACCTCAACCGCTTCCGTCGCCGTATTATTGAAACCCAAAGAAACAGAAATGAAACTCAACCCCGCTGATTTGAAAATCGACGTATACAAATCTTCCGGCCCGGGCGGGCAATACGTAAACAAAAGAATGACGGCCGTCAGAATCACCCACCTGCCTTCCGGACTTATTGTCACTTCCCAAACGGAAAGAAACCTTCAACAAAATAAAATAAATGCAATAAGTATTCTGGGGGCAAGGCTTTTAGATAAAAAAATAACGGATGAAGAGGAAAAAATGGGAGATAAAAGAAAAACTCAGATAGGCCGGGCAAAAAGGGCGGAAAAAATCAGAACGTATAATTTTCCTCAAGACAGAATAACCGACCACCGCATTAAAAAGAGTTTCCACAATATTGAAAAAATAATGGAAGGGGAATTAAACGATATATTGGAAGCATTAAAAAACAACGGAGAATAAAATCCGTTGTTTTTTTTGTTTAGGAGATGAAATTTAAAATATTAAATCTTCGCAGTTAGAAGACATGGTACCGTCATCTATAAAATCTTGAATGCAATTGGCCCTGGTTATCACTTGGCGGGCATAAGAACTTGATCCTCCGTAATACCTTGAAGCCGCCGACAATTCTTTTTGCTGCGTCTTGCTCTTGGCGCCCAAGTCAGCCAAATAAATGGCGGCGGCGGAAAAAGAGTCTTTTATATTCCAAGGGCTAGGAGAGGTTATATTAAAAGTACTCTTTATCTCATCTTCGTATAATTTCCATGTGCTCGGAATAAATTGAGCAGGACCCATGGCTCCTCCCCAGCCGTAAGCGAAATAGCCGGATCTGCTGCAAATAACATTGCCCTTATCATCTAACGTAGCTCCGCAAGTATAACCGTTATTATAACAAACCGGTATCCAGCAGGAAACCGGCATTTGAGAAAAATTATCACCCGTTATATCTAAAAATATCGGCAAATCCCTTGTCGGATTCATAATGCGCAATATCAATTTGCCACCTTTATAAATACCGCCGCCGGTTTGCGAATTCGTAACATAGCACTGCCCTACATTTTTACCTATCGCTGACTCCTGACTTATAACGGCCATCAGAAAAGCTGGCCGTATTCCCACAGTATCGGCAACACTATTAGCTATCTGGAGAGCGTCGCCAAAATTCGGAGGCTCAGGAACTCCGATTAATTCAAAAATCATAGCTCTGATTTCAGCCGCCTTTTTTTCGACTGCTGTCTTCTCTTTAAGCTGTGCTTGATATTCGGCTTCGGTCAATTTTAAAAGAGAATTTTTTTTGCTCGTAATGATTTCACTTTCCTTTTTTTGTAAACTTTGTATTTTTATCGTATTTTCCAAATCGGATGTCTCGTCTTCCAAAGACTGCTTTTGGTTTTCCAGATTGGTTTTTAGATTTTTTATCTCGTCCAAGAGTTTTTGAGTCTCGGAATTTAAAACTTCCAAATTCATCAGATTGTCGAAGAAACCGGAAAGTTTCTCTTCTGAAACGAGAATTTCGATAAGGGATTTTTGGTCTTCTTCGCGAATTGATTGCAGAATATCGGCCAAATTGCTTCTTGAACCTATGATTTTTAAGGAGGTTTGATCTATCGAGCCCTCCGTGTCTTTTACCTGTAAAGTAAGGTCTTTTACCATTAAATTGCTCTGGGAGATTTGAAGGTTAAGCTTGTTAATCTGTTTTTTTAAAATGGAAATCTGATTCTGAAGAGTGTTCTTTTCTCCTTGTGTTTTCACAATATCTGCTTCATATTTAGTGATTTGCTCTTCGTATTGTTTCAGCAATTGCTCACACTCTTCCCTGGTGGAGCATTGTTCTTGGCCAAAAACAAAATGATTCGGCATAAAATATGCCGAAATCAAAAAGAAAACAATGGAGAAAATTATTTTTTTGTTTTTAAAACTCAAAAACCTCATTTGGTTTTTTCCTGTGATTTTTGGGCAGACTGCGTTTTGGCGGACTCCGCCTTCTCTTCTTCTTCCTCTTCTCCCTTCTTTTCTCCTACCTTTTCCACTTCTTCCACTTTTTCTTCAACGGGTTTCGCCAATTCTTCTTCCACTTTTTCGGGCAGTACGACTGAAGCGACGATTTCCTGCTGGTCTCTGATAATTTTCACGCCCTGGGGCAGAATCAAATCCCTGATTAAAACAACGTCTTCGAGAGTCTTTAATTTTTCAATATTAACCTTAATCTCATGGGGAAGATTTTGGGGCAAGGCTTTGACTTGCACCTCGTGAATGTTCTTAACCAAAGTTCCTCCCAAATCTTTCACCGCCAGAGATCCTCCTTCAAATACCAAAGGAACGTTGGCCGTAATTTCTTCATCTAGTCTCGGCTGATAGAAATCAATATGAATGGGCTTTTGCGAAATGGCGTCTATTTCTATCGCATGGATTAAAACCAGAAAATTCTTTGAGCCGAGATTATCAGATGGCGATGAAGCTTTAGCTTTAGCTTTAGCTTTAGCTTCATCTTCACCCTTCGCTATCGCTAGGGTAATCAAAGAACTTCCTCCCGCTGCCGCGTAAATTTTTTCGAATTCCTTTAAGTTTGTTTCCAAAGAAAGAGATTCCGTTTTTGGCCCGTATAAAACCGCGGGTGCGATGCCCATTTTTCTCAGATTTTTTACTTTCTTGCCCAAATCTTTTCTAATTGTAGCCTTAAGAGTCAACATAGCTAAATTAATTTTTATTATTAGGCGATGAGATAAATCTCATCTTTATCTTCAATAGGCGATGAGATAAATCTCATCTTTATCTTTGATAGGCGATGAGATAAATCTCATCTTCCCCCTCAACTGCGGTTTCGGGAACCAAATAATTTTATCTTTTCTTCCACTATTTTTTGAACCGCATTTATCGATTCTTGCATATACTTATAGGGAGTGGTCTCTTCCGAATTTTCCTCCAGCACCCTTTTTAGAGTATTGGTAAAAGATAATCTTAATTCGGTATTGATGTTAATTTTTCTGATGCCCGTTTCTATGGCTGTTTTTATGTCTTCCTCCAGCACGCCGGAGCCTCCGTGCAAAACAAGAAATACCCTGTCTCCCACTTTTTCTTTGATTTCTTTTAATCTCCGGAGATTAATGTGGGGTTTTTTACCAAAAGAGTCAACGCCGTGAAAAGTTCCGATATTTATCGCCAAACTGTCAACTTCGGTTTCGTCTATAAATTTCAGGGCCTCATCGGGGCTGGTTAAATCCTCCTCGCTTATTTCTATCTTTTCTTTATGAAGCTCGGAGCTCCCCTTTATAATCCCGACCTCTCCCTCAACCCAGAGTCCCTTTTTATGGCAATATTTCACCACTCTTTTCGCAACTTCTATATTTTCTTCCAGAGGAAGTTTCGAACCGTCAAAATGGACGGCATCATAACCCGAATCCGTCGCCTCTTTAATATACTCGAAAGTCCTCCCGTGGTCAAGATTCAAAAAAATGGGCAGGCCGGTTTCTTCTTTGAAAGATTTAATCAGGGCCGCCGCCTGTTTTAATCCGATAAATTTGCTTTCGCCTTCGGACGTCCCGATGATTACCGGGCTTTTTAAATTCCGGCAGGCCCCCACAATTGCCCGAAGCGTTTCCAAATTGGAAATATTAAACTGGCCGATCGCCCAACTATTTTTTCTAGCTTCTATAAAATAATGTTGAATATTCATCTTGATATCTTATTTTGGCAAACACAGGCCGTAATAAGAGCATTTTTCTTTCACCACTTTTACTTTCGGCCATTTTTGGCTTTTTGTTAATAACCCCTCTTTGGCGCCCCACTTTGTAATGGCATATCCTGAATTTGCCATGGCCAACTGAATAGAAAAAACGATGTTGTTTTTCTGAATCATGCCTGAAACAAAACCCGATCCGAAAGCGTCTCCGGCTCCGGTTCCGTCAACGCCCTTCAGCTTCAATGATGCCGCCCGGTAAAGATAATTCCCGTCCGAGACCACCACGCCCTCCCCTCCCTTTGTCATTATCGCAATTCCTTTTGTCATCTCGTCAATTTTTTTAAAAACCTCTTTTTCTTTCTGGTAAGGGATTTTGGTAAGCAAAGACGCCTCTTCCCTGTTTAATATCAAAATATCGATTTTATTCAAAATTCTTTCCAAGATTTTTTTAGGCAGAGTCAATTGATTGTATCCGGGATTAAAAGCCACTTTAATCTTATTTTTCTTTGCGAAATCAACCAGCTCTTGCGTAAGATCGGCGAGTTTTCCGGAAAAAGGAGCCAGATAAAACCAGTGGGTATTTTTTATTTCCGCCCAGGGAATGTCTTTTTTGGAAAGAAGGTCCGACGCCCCCCGATAAACTAAAATCGTTCTGTCTTTTCCGGGATAAGCCAGAAATACCGAAAGATTAGTGGGTTTGATTTTCGTTCTTAGGACAAAATCGGCGTCGATTTTCAGCTTTTTTAATTCTTCAATTATCAAATTGCCGAAAAAATCGTTGCCAACCATGCCGCAATAAGCGACTTTGAATCCCTGATTTTTAAAAGTAACGGCCGTATTCGTTCCGCCGCCGCCCGAGAAGAATAAAATATCTTCCACCTCGGTCTTCGTTCCTAAAGCCAGGCAAATTCCTTCGCCCGTAACGAATTTTTCCCCGGGTAAGGACAGGAATTTTTTTGACTTCAGATAAATGTCCCGGGTCGCCGACCCGAAAGTTATAACGTCGAACATAGAAATAAATTGAAAATTTATTGACCGAGCTTCTTTGAGAAGCGAAGGTGAAGATGAGAACCTTGTTCTCATCGCCTAAAATTGGGCAAAGATATTTTACCAAAATATCTTTTTCAAATGTTTCAATTTTGAAACATTTAAATGAGCCGAAAGCTCATTGAACATATTATTTTTTCTCTTTTTTAGCGATTAATAACGTCGTTTTGATAACCGTGTCGGGATTCAGAGATATCGATTCAATCCCCTCTTCAACTAAAAATTCGGCGAATTCAATATAATCCGATGGCGCCTGACCGCAAATCCCGCAGTATTTTTTCTTCTCACGGCATATTTTAATTACTTTTTTTATCATTTCTTTTACTGCCGGATTTCTTTCATCTCCAACTTTTGCGACAATCGCCGAATCCCTATCTGAGCCCAACACCAGCTGGGTCAAATCGTTTGAACCGATACTCATTCCGTCAAAAATCTTCAAAAATTCTTCCGCCAAAACCACGTTTGAAGGAATCTCGCACATTACAATTACTTTTAAACCATCTTCTCCTTTTTTTAATCCATTTTTTGCCATTAAGTCCAACACCTTTCCCCCTTCTTCAACTGTCCGACAGAAAGGTATCATTGCCCAAATATTTTTCAGGCCGAATACCTCTCTGGCTTTTTTTAGTGCTTGAACTTCCATTTCAAAAGCCGGCCTAAATTTTTCATCATAATATCTTGAAGCGCCCCGCCAACCCATCATCGGGTTCGATTCTTCCGGTTCAAAATTCTCGCCACCAATCAGAGATTTATATTCGTTTGTCTTAAAATCGGAAAATCTGACAATTACCGGTTTGGGATAAAAAGCCGCGGCAATCTGAGAAACGCCCTCTGCTAATTTATCGACGAAATATTGTTTTTTATCCTTGTACCCAAAAGTAATTTTATCAATTTCCGATTTCGCCTTTTTGTCTTTTAATGTCGCATAATGAACGAGGGCAAGAGGATGAATTTTTATTTTTTCGGCCAAAATGAATTCAATTCTTGCCAATCCCACTCCGGCATTCGGCAAAAATGAGGTTTTAAAAGCAATATCGGGAGCGCCGATATTTATCATTATTTTTGTTTTTAATTTCGGGATCTTCTTCAGGTCGTATCTCTTGAGAATAAACGGGATTTCCCCCTGATAAATTCTCCCGACTGACCCTTGGGTACAATCAACCGTCACGGTTTCGCCGGTTTTAAAAAGTTTTGTCGCGCCTCTGACTCCGACGATGCAGGGCACGCCCAATTCGCGGCTGACAATGGCGGCATGGCAGGTTTTTCCGCCTTCGTCGGTAATAATAGCTGAAGCCAGCCTCATTATCGGCACCCAGTCGGGGTCGGTCATTTTCGTTAACAGGACTTCGCCTTTTTGCAATAGAGAAATTTTTGAAACGTCCGAAATAAATCTTATTTTCCCAATCCCAATTTTATTGCCGATGGCAATGCCGGTTAAAATCGGGGATTTTTTTGTTTTAATTTGATATTCTTGATATGTTGCTGTTTCTTTATTTTGGACCGCATAAACCGTTTCCGGCCTTGACTGAACAATGAATAATTTTCCCGTTTTTCCGTCTTTTGCCCATTCGATATCCTGGGGCTTTCCGTAATGCTCTTCAATTAAAACCGCCCATTGGGCCAAGGTTAAAATTTCTTTATCGCTTATAGAGAATCTTAATTGATTTTCAGTAGAAACATCCGCTTCCTCCAATCCTCCGTTTTTTGCAAAAATATATTTTTTATTTTTTCTTCCTAAATTTTTAACGATAATCGGCCTGTATCCCTGAGCTTGCCGGAGGGTTGGTTTAAAAACATAAAATTGGTCGGGAGTTATTTTGCCCTTAACGATCATTTCCCCAACTCCCCAAATCGAATTGATTAAAACGACATTTGAAAATCCCGTTTCGGTATCCAGGGTGAAAATTATTCCCGAAGAAGCCAGATCCGACCTGACCATTTTTTGAACGCCGACAGAAAGACCGAATTCCATTTGTCCTATTTTTTTCTCTTCCCTGTAAGCAATGGCTCTGTCGGTAAAGGTTGAAATAATGCTTTTTTTGACCGCTTTTAATAATTCTTTTTCTCCTCTTACGTTAAGATAAGTTTCGAATTGGCCGGCAAAAGAAGCGTTCGGCCTGTCTTCCGCAACGCCGGAAGTGCGTACGGCCACATCGGGATTTGTCCCGTATTTTTGAAATAGTTTCAAATAAGCTTTTAAAATTTCTCGCTTTAAACTTTCGGGAAATTTTCCTTTTAAAATCGCTTCTCTGCATTTTTTGCCGGTTTCCTGGATGCTTTTTATGCTCTTGGGATTAAATTCTTTAAAAAATCCTTTAAGGACTTTATCCAAGCCGTTTGCTTCCAGAAATTTCCAATAAAAATTAGTCGTAAGGGCAAAACCATCCGGGATATTAATCCCTTTTTTTGCAAATTGCGAAAACATTTCGCCCAGGGAAGCATTTTTTCCGCCCACAAACGGAACATCTTTTATTGAAATTTCGTTAAATTTTAGAATGTATTTTTGTTTTCTATCCATAAAATTTTTACTTAATAATTATTCAATAAACCCTTACCCAGTACTAATTTTACCACTAAAAACCTTTAAAGACTTTGTTTTAAAATTAACTTCAGGAACTTTCTCGCAATGGTCGGGCCCGAACAGGGCTTTCTGAAGGAGAGACCATCGCCAACATACTTCTCGTAAAATTTAGTACAGGGTAAAAGTGGAAAGCATTTGGTTGAAAGTTTCTTCTGATATATCCCCGATATATAATTTATCATAATGAATTTGGTATAAATGTCCCCCATGTTCAACAAAGTATTCGATAAAGTTTTCTTTATCTCCCTCTAATTCTGGAATTAAAGCTTCGCCCTCATATGACCATTTTTTAGCCATATAATTATTTTGACCAATTGAGGTTTCTTTTAGGTCTTCTGTGGGGATTCCGACTGGGCCCAAACGAGAATTCTCAATTTTTTGATTAAGAGTTGAGATTCCTTTTTCAATTCCAATTGAAATCTTACCATCCCCAAAAAATTTATTATCGCCAACATAAATTAATAGATCCCAATTAGGTGTCTCGGAGGCCCAATCTTTCGTTATTAAGCTTTGTGGATATTTTATTTCAAACCCATACTCCTCATTCGTGTAGGTTTGCCAATCAGCTGTTCCGTCTTCTTTAATTAAATTTGTTAATACCTCTAAACATTGTTTCTTACAATCTTCATTCCTTATTTCCTGGCAAAGATTAATATCTTTTTTATGTTGAGCTTCAATGAATATATCTGACCAACTTACACACTTTCCATTTAAACATCTACAAAAGTTGCATGGGTCGTATTCACAAAGAATATTTGGTCTGGGACATCTCGTTAAATTAGACAAATTGTATTTTAAAACACACCCACAACCACAGAAAAATTGACACTCATTATCTGATTTACAGAAACCTTTTAATTGTGTATCCCAAACCAACCACAAAACCCCTCCGCCGACGACGGCGGCGAGAATAAACACAATCAAGAGGAATTTCCAATTAGTTTTCCCCTTTTGAATAAAAATCATTTACTTATTACTTATTACTGTTACTTTAATTTTCTCAACGCTTTCGGGGTTAGCTAAAGTTGATAGATCGCCTAACTCTTCGCCAACAAGCAGTTTCTTTAAAATTCTTCTCATAATTTTCCCAGAGCGCGTTTTTGGCAAATCTTCAACCAAATAAACTTCTTTCGGCAGGGCGATGGGCCCTATTTCTTTTTTAATCTGGTCCACAACCTCTTTTTTTACTTTGCAAGCCTGAGCCTCGGCGAAGACGGATCTCTCATTCCAAACCACAAACGCGACCGGTACCTCCCCCTTGATTTCGTCCGGAATCCCGACAACCGCAGATTCGGAAATTTCCGGGTGCAGATTTATGGCGTTTTCCAATTCTCCGGTACTAACCCTGTGGCCGGCGACCTTGATTACGTCGTCCACTCTGCCGATAACCCTGATAAGGCCCTGCTCGTCTCTGAAAGCGCCGTCGGAAGAAAAGTAAATTTCTTTCCCGTATTGGCTCCAATAGGTTTCCAGGTACTTTTCCGGATTTTTGTAAATTCCTCTCAACAGCCCGGGAGCATAGGGGCTTAATATCACCAGATTTCCTTCCTGTCCCGCGGGGCAGGATTTCCCGTTATCGTCTAAAATATCAACTTTTATTCCGGGAAAAGGAAGCCCGACAAAAGAAGTTTTAAATGGCCCTATTCCCGGCAAGGAAGTGATTAAGATTCCTCCCGATTCCGTCTGCCACCAAGTATCGACAATCGGGCATTTTTCCCTCCCGACTTCTTTGAAATACCATTGCCAGGCCGATTCATCAATCGTTTCTCCGACCGTTCCCAAAAGGCGCAAGCTGTTAAACCGGTATTTTTTAAGAATTTCCGCGCCGTATTTTTCAAACATTCTGATGGCGGTCGGGGCGGTGTAAAAAATCGTTACCTTGTATTTTTCAATAATTTCCGCCCACCTGTCGGGAGCAGGAAAATCTGGCGCGCCCTCGAACATCAAGGTCGTAATTCCGTTTATCAATGGAGAATATATGGTGTAAGTGTGCCCAGTTATCCAACCGGGGTCGGAAGTGCACCAAAAAATATCTTCCTCGTGAAAATCAAATACCCATTTTCCGGTAAATTTCGCCTGTAAAGTATATCCGCCGCAGGTATGTACGCAGCCCTTAGGCTTGCCCGTGGAACCTGAAGTGTAAAGAATGAACAGCAAATCTTCCGAATCCATCGCCTCCGCCTCGCAAAAATCTTCCTCGTCCTTAATCAAATCTTCGTACCACAAGTCTTTTTCTTTATCCCAAGGAATTTCATTTGCCGAAGCTTTAGCTGAGGCGTAAGAAGAACATTGCTCTTTGAACCCCGCTCTTTTGACTATAATTAATTTTTCTACGCTGGTTTCCCTTATACCCTCATCGGCATTTTGTTTCAAATTAATGATTTGCCCTCTTCTATAATAGCCGTCGGCGGTTATTAAAATTTTGGCTTCGGTATCCTGAAGCCGGATTCTCAAAGCTTGCGGAGAAAAAGCGGAAAAAACCACGCTGTGCACCGCTCCGATTCTGGCGCAAGCCAGCATTGAAATTATCACCTCCGGAATCATCGGCAGATAAATTCCCACTCTGTCCCCTTTTTTCACCCCCAATTCTTTCAAAGCGTTGGCAAATCGACAGACTGCGGAGAACAATTCTCCGTAAGTTAAAATTATGGATTTTCCCTCAACGGGCTCGGGCGCCCAGATCAGGGCCGTTTTATTTTTTATTTTTTCAAAACCCGCCTGATTTTTCTCAAAAATATTTGAAGTAATATTTATCTTTCCGCCTGAAAACCACTGAAAATACGGAGGCTGATGCAAAAATGCTTCTTTCCAGGGCTCAAACCAAAAAAGCTCTTTGGCCAAATTGGTCCAGAATTTAATCGGGTCCTTGCCTGCCTCTTTATAAATTTTTTCGTCGTTTATCCAAGTTTTCTTTTTAAATTCTTCGGTTGGATAATACAAATCTCCTTTTTTATGCATATAATTTATTGTACCTTAAATAAAAAATCGGGGCAAAGCCCCGTAGTGAAATTTTGACCTACTTCGCAGTGATCAGATTTTTCTGAAAGAAAAATCTTGTCAAAATTCTACTGCCGGGCAAAGCCCCGATTAATATTCAGTAAAAAATTTACAATTTTTTGCCTATATATTCGGTGAATTCGGCTAAACGGCAGGCATAAGCCCATTCATTATCGTACCAGACAACGACTTTAATAAGATTGTCTTTCACCATCGTCAATCCGGCATCAACTATCGCCGAGAAAGAATTTCCTTTATAATCGGAAGAAACCAATTGCGCGTCTTCTATCCCTAATATTCCTTGAAATGTTTTTTGCTGGGAAGCTTTTTTGAAAATATAATTTACTTCTTCAGCTATGGTTTTTTTATCGACGAGACAAATTAAGTCAAGAACGGAAACCGCAGGAGTGGGCACCCTGAAGGCGATGCCGTCCAGTTTTCCTTCCAGTTCGGGAATTACTCTCCCGATGGCGGAAGCCGCTCCCGTACTTGTCGGAATGATATTTATGGCAGCAGCCCGAGCCCGTCTTAAATCTTTATGGGGCAAATCCAGAATCCTTTGGTCATTAGTGTAGCTGTGGCTGGTCGTCATAAATCCTCGCAGGATCTTGAAGTTGTCGTTCAGAACTTTGGCTACCGGCGCCAAGCAATTAGTTGTACAGGAAGCCATTGAAATCACATTATCCTTATTTGAATCATATTTCTCTTCGTTGACTCCTATAACAAAAGTTGGTATTTCTTTTGATTTTGAGGGCGCGGAAATTATCACTTTTTTGGAACCCGCTTCCAGATGCTGTTTTGCTCCTTCAATTTCGGTAAAGGCGCCCGAGCACTCAAGAACGATGTCGATTCCCAGATTTTTCCAGGGCAGATTTTTGGGATCTTTCTCGGAAAAAACTTTAATTTTTTTATCTCCTACCGTTAAACTATCTTCTGTGGAACTTACTGTTTTATCGTAAATTCCGTACAAAGAATCGTATTTTAGAAGATAAGCCAGGATTTTGGTATCGGTTAAATCATTAATCGCCGCCACTTCCAAATCAGAATGATTGTCTAAAATTCTTCTTAGGGTTGGCCGACCAATCCGACCGAATCCATTAATAGCGACTTTTACCATAAAAATTTAATCACCGAGCTTCCGCAGAAGCGAGGTGAAGAAGAGATTTATCTCTTTGACTTTTAATTATCAATTCCTAATAATTTAACAATTTTCCCTCTGTCAAAACCGACGACAATTTCTCCATCAACCTCAATAATCGGGGCTCCTATCGCCCCGGATCTCTTGATGATATCGTCTTTGACTTTCTCGTCTTTGGAGATATCGATGTCTTCGAACTCTATATTATACTCCTTCAAAAACTCCTTTAGAGTATAGCAATAAGGGCACGTAGGAGTGGTATATACTTTTACTGTCATATATCAAGCTTTCATTACCGAGCTTCCGAAGGAAGCGAAGGTGAGAAAGAGAATAGGATTCTCTTTCGACTATGAAAGCGCAGATGAAGAAGAGAACTCAGTTCTCTTCGCCTATTATTCTTGTATCTTTTAATTACTGGCCGCAGCCGCCGCTGCTGGCAGAGCCCGTTGTTCCTCCGCCAATCCCCGCTGAGGGCGAATCGCCCGAAAGAACCTGAGAACATTCTCCGGGGGGAGAATTAAAAGCCTGGCAAATTATTTCTTTGAATTTTTCAGGAGAACGCGGGCTCACATTTACTGTCTGGCCGTTAATTACGATTGTCGGCGAACCCTGAACTCCGTATTGCTGATTGAGATCGGCATTAACGTTAAATTTAGGATACTGCCCGTTCAGCCAGGTGCTTTTATCGTTATAAAGAGCAGTTACGCTGAATTCCTTGTCCGTCGCAGAAATACAACTCGCAGTTTTTCCCTGATTTATCCCGGCCTGAGAAAAACATTTCCCGGAATCGCCGCTTGCTACGAAGCAACTTAAATAGCCGGAATATTTTTCTTTTTCTTCTTTCTGAATGCAATATTGAGTCAAGTTTTCGTCGATTTCCTTCTTTTCATGCATTGCGTAATTAACAAAATATACTCCCATATTGGCTTTATCTTTCAATAAATCATAAACCGGCAGATACATCTTTTGAGCCTGAAGCCCGTAAGGGCAATAACTCATCACGAAAATCTTTACGTCAGGATTGTCGCTTTTGGGAACTTCCGTGGAAACATTGTCGCCGTTTTGGGCCTGTTGCGTTGTGGTTGTTTCCTCCAAGCTATAACCTTCGGGGAATAAAAACGTTCCGTCTTTTGAAGCATAGGAATCGTATTCCTGATCGCCGATTTTCAGACGAATTTTATAAACGTCGCCGGCGTCGGAAACATTCACCAAGGAAGCCGTGCTGCCTCCCGACAAAACCTTTTCATTGATATATTTTATTGCCTTTTCGGCTATCTGTTGAGAAGAAGAGCTTCCCGAAATTACTTTTTCGATTTTGCCCCAATTCATATAGGCAAAAACCCCGGCAATTAATAAGCCGACTGTGACAATGGATATTGGTATTAAGTTTTTAGTGAGTTTTTCTAACATGTTTTAATGATATCATATTTAATTATTTTAGTCAAGGACCAATCTTTCGCAAAACGAAAGCGCAGGTGGCGAAGAAGATTTATCTTCTTTAACTACACGCCTCGCTTTGTGAAAGCTCGGTACTCAAAGAAGGCTTGTTTCTTTTCGACCTCGCTTTTGTTTGTGAAAGCTCGGTTAGTAAAGCCTTAAGATTAATTTTATACATTTTGCAAACGTCCCCGATTTTAAGTTCCTTAGTTTCATATTGGGCGAAAGGGCAACTCAAACAAGGCACATTATATTTTGCCAAAATTCTCTCAGCTTCGGGATTGCTTAAAATCTCGGATAAAGTTGTATCTTTGGTAATTTTTGGCATCGACTACATTGATAACC
>Ga0315274_10005704_pt1 | contig 18183 bp, 16 predicted proteins | sample YL17G02_20_MG_FD_203700 | JGI IMG/M metagenome (GOLD analysis project Ga0315274, IMG submission 203700) | Sediment microbial communities from Yellowstone Lake, YNP, Wyoming, USA - YL17G02_20 | ecosystem: Environmental > Aquatic > Freshwater > Lake > Sediment | place: USA: Wyoming | collected...
GCTACGACCTCCGCCGGCTTCTTCAACGCCTGGCCGCCCAAACCATACTGGAGGAGCAAAAAGCAGCGTAATCACCAAATATCATAACGCAATACGTGATGGTATTTATGGAATCCAGTACTTAGTCAGTACGCCGCCAGAGATCAATGGGGCGGAATGGCGACGTTTCGGACGATCTGATAGTTGTCCGTCTCGTCGGTTTCGATCACCTGGTCGAGGCGATCCACGAAAGCAATCACCGCATATTGGCCGGCTGTCACGGAATGATAGGGGGCCAGCCAATAACCGGCAAGACTCAGGCTATCGCCCGGTGCCAGGTTGTCCACGGGGATTGAGTCGCACAAAAACCGGTCGAGCCACGGATAGTCGGGATCGCCCGGACATGCCCAAAACTCTACCCAGAACGGGCCGGAATCGGCTGTTCCCTCGTTCGAGACAGTGCCGTGCAGCTGGAGGATAGACCGTATCCCAGTCCCTACGACGAATTGCTGAATCACCAGGTTAGCCCCCGTCGGCAGCCGAATGACAAGCAAGCGCTTGCCTGCGATGACGCGGCGATTGTTGACCTCGTTCGTATCCGAAACGTCGCGCAGTCGGTCGGCGAACACCACGACCGAGTACGGCCCGTCGGGAACGCCGGTCAGCGACTTCGCCGAGGTCAGACGCACGGTCGCGCCGGGGGCGAGATTCGCAATCCGGTCCGAGACGGTCAGGAAGTCGCTGAGCGTCACGCCGCCATCGCGCGAGCCCCAATACTCCAACCAGAACGGACCCGTGTCGCCGGTGCCCCGATTGGCCAGGTCGGTTGTCAGCGTGATCGTGTCGCCTGGGGCCAACTGCGCGGGCGCAACCGGCGAGACATCGGCGCTCACGATGGCAATATCGGCGCCCAACAGTTTGCTCTCGCGCCGCCGCTCGATCAGCGTCGCCGAGTTGAACACCTGGCCGTCCACGAACTGATAGTTATTCGTCTCGTCCAATTCGTTGATCGCATCGTCGCGGTCGGCAAAACACCCGACCTGGAATACGCCCGTCGGGACATTGTACAACTGGCGCGGATAGGCCGACAACTCCACCGCCGCGCCCGGGTCGAGATTGGCGATATAGATCGAGTCGCACAGGAAGAAGTTCAGGTTCGGATAAGGCCAGTCCCACGAACCCCAGAACTCGATCCAGAACGGCCCGCTTCGCTCGCTGCCCCGATTGACGACGCGACCCGCGAACGAAACCGCCCCGCCGCTTGCAGCCGGATTGGGCGACATGGCGAAATTCTCAACCGCAAGATCGGTCTGTGACTGGGGCCGGATGACCAGAATGCGTTTGGCGCGCACGGCGGCGCGATTGTCGCGCTCGTTGCTCTCGGCCACCTGGCCCGGGCGATCCACCGTATAAACGACCGTGTAGGGGCCGTCGGGGATCGAATAGAGCGGGGCGGTCGTCACCCACGAATAAGCGCCGGAACCCGGCAGCCCGGCGGGCAGGTACAGCGAATCGGCGAGGAAACGATCGAGCGTCAGGCCGCCCGTCCGCGATCCCCACACCTCGGTCCAGAACGTTCCTGCGGCGGTTGCGCTCGTGTTTTCAACGAAGGCCCCCAACGTGACTGCGTCGCCCGGCCGAAGTTGCGTCGGCGCCGCGGGGGCGAAATCCGCCTGCGAGACGGTGAGATTAGGAGCGCCGCCGGGTGGTCCCGTGACTCGGCGGGACGAATAGACTTCCATTCTGCCGTTTCGATCAGAACAGAAGTAGAGCGTCTGGGTCTGCTCATGGTAGATGGGTCTGCATTCGTACATGGCGGTGTTCAGATTCGATAGGTTCACTGGTGTCTCGAACGGTTGGGCCGTCGAACCGCGCACGGTGACGTAGAGATCGGGGGCGTTGGGGATGGAGCCTTGATTGCTTCCCGCGCGTGCGGATGCAAAGAAGATCATCAATCCATCACGGGTGATGAACGGCCATGAATCAATGGCCGCAGAGTTCAACTCCGCCAGCGGTTCGGGGGTTCCGAACTCTTCGCTTGTCGAAAGTCGGGTGGCGCGGTAAAGATCAAAGTTGAACGCAGCGGCGCCCACCGCCGCCCGACTGAAGTACATTGCAAGGCCGGCGCTGGTCACCTGCGCCCCTTCGTTCCACTCCAGCACATCGGGTGTGTTGACGTTGGGCAGCAAACGCTGTGTGGCGCTATCCCACAATGCTTGAATCGAGGTCCGCCGGACTTCCCAGATACTTCGGTCTGTCAATCCCTGTGGTCGGGACGACGTGAAATACATCGTCAGGCCATCGTCGGAGAGCCACGGATCGAACTGTCGAGGAGGGTGATTGATCTCCATGACGCGGACTGGAGTGCCGAATGGCTCCGAGAGACTCGATCGCGCGCTGCGGTAGATGTGGTGCATGGTTGCGGCATCGTCGCGGTCGCTGGCGAGATAGATTTCCAAGCCGTCGTTGCTGATCCATGGCGTCCAGGTATTTCCCGATGAATTGAGCTCGGTGACCAGGACGGGAGAGGTGAACTGTGGGATTTCAGGGACGTTGCCCTCCACCAGTTGACAGCGGAAAATGTCTCCCACACCGTCAAGGCGGCTGGACGTGAAGTAGAGTGTCTTTGTGGCCTCGTGGTAGAATGGCCGCCACTCCCAGGCGGTCGAATTCACACTCGCCAGGCTGACGGGCGCACCGAATGGCTGGCTGGTCGAGTCACGCACAGCAACATGTATGTCCGGCGCCACGATTCCGTCGGGACTGTAACTGAAGAAAATCATCAAGCCGTCGCTGGTGACGTAGGGATGGGCTTCGGAGGCCCCGGTATTCAACTCGGTGAAAAATGTGGGTGGGCCGAAATCCTCGCTGGTGGAACTGCGAGAGGAGTAGCAGAGATCAACGTTGTAAGGCACGACGACGTGATGGAAGTAGAGCGTCAGGCCATCGAGCGAGATTTGCGGACTGGCGTTCACTCCGGACGAATTCACACCCGGGACTATGTGTTGAGTGGCGCTGTCCCACGGCGCAGTTTCTGCCGTTCGTGTGATCACCCAGATGGCCGACTCATCCCGCGCGAAATACATCGTGAGGCCGTCGCTCGAAACAGACGGACAGACCTGGCGTGGAGACGCGTTTACCTCGCTCAGCCACACCGGCGTTCCGAAGGGCGCGTCGAGACTGGCGCGCGTGCTATGGTAGATGTGATCCGTTCCATTGCGGTTGCTGGCAAAATAGGCTTCCAACCCGTCGGGGCTGATCCAGGGCTCGCGATCAGTCGCCCCTGAATTGAGCTCCGTAACGGGAACTGGTGTTGTGAACTGCGGAATTTGCGCCGCGTGGGAGGCCAGCGCGCCTAAGACGACGATCACCGCCAGAACCGTTGCTTTCGATAACAGCCTTGTTGCGTTTCCGCTCAGCGCGTCTCTGCCGGCCATCGGAGTGCCTCCTGTGCCTGAGTTTACCGCTTATTTGATAAACTCATAGGACAGACCGCGCGGATCGTCAACATGATTCCGCACGAAAAAAGACGTGTACGCAAAGGCCGCGCGATCGGCGGTCTGAGCGCACGGCCTTTGGGAAGAAACGGGAGCCGCGTCAGTGGGCCGGATGGGGACTGACTGAAACGTCAGCGATTCGGCTTCTCAAACACAAACCACACCGTCTGAAAGAAGCGGTTGCGGTAATACGCGTTATGCGGGCCGAGAAAGCGTAACATCAAGAACGGTCGCTTCCACCACGGCCAGTTGGGGATTCGCCATTCGGCAACGCGTTCCACAATCCGCAGCCCGTGTTCTTCCGCGCAAGCCTGCAAGAAGTGATCGGCGTCGTCGAAGTTGAAGAACCAACGGTGGCGATCGTCGGGATACGCGGCGGGCAGGCCGTAGAAGCGTGGGATTCCGTGGCCGCGAAGCAGGTGATCATAGACGCCGAACCAGTTGTTGGGCAGCGAAACGATCAGATACCGGCGCATACAGCGGACGAGTTTGGCGAAGGCGGCGTGAATGCCGTCCAGATGTTCCAGAACGTCGAGGCAGAGCACGGTGTCGAATGCGCCGTCGGGGACGGGGATCTGTTCCTTCTCCAAGTCCACACACAGGTCGGCGGGCGCGGCGCGGTCCACGCCGACGTAGCGCAGATCGGCCCTCCCGATTGCGTCGCGCAATTGTTTCCGATCGCATCCGACATCGAGAAGGCTGCCCACGAGATACCGGGCATAGCGGCGAGCCACGTGGCGGGCTTTCTCCTCGCGACCCCAATAATCGAAGTGCTCGATTTGCAGAGGAGGGACCGCGATGGCCGCGCGGGGATACTCGGTCGGTGGGATACGAAAGCCCGTCGGAAGGCAAGCTTTCAGGAGTCCGTAGATGTGAAGTCGCTGTGCAATCCGTTTCACTTTGTCACGGAGTGATGATGAATCCATGACTGCCCTCAGTGCGCTCCTGTTTTGTCTTACCACAAACTTCGGCGCGGCGGTTTCAAGCCGCCGCGCGCCGGCCGACCCCCAGGATCATGTGAGCGATGTAGTTGCTCGACAGCAAAGGGTACAACAAGGCGACGGCGAGTTTGTGCCAGAGCGTGCCGGGGCGGATTCCCAGGTCGTGCTTGACGGCGCGGTGGATTCCGTGGAGCCGATAAATGGGGACCACCTGCACGGCTCGAAAACCGTTCAACTCGAGTTCTCTCCAGAGTTCCGCTCGTGTCAGCCGCCACTGATAGAAGCGCATCGGCGCCGTGTAGCCGCGCCGGCGGTCGAAATTCGCGTCCACTCGCCACAGGTCGCGGCGGTCGGCGCGCAAGTGGCGGCCGTTGTGAAAGGGGACGGAGATGAAGAGCCCTCCGTTCGGTTTCAGGATTCGCCGCGCCTCGCGAACGCACGGGGCCAGTCCCTCTTCGAAATGCTCGAACGTGCCCCAGGAGAAATAGGCGTCGAAGTGGCCGTCGGGAAACCCGGTGTTCCGAATGTCGCCGACGACAAAGCGAGCGTCGGGGAACCGACTTTTCAACCGCTCGATGGTCGCGCGGCTGATGTCGAGGCCGGTCGCGTCGAAGCCTCGCGCGGTGTAGTAGAGCGTCCACTCGCCCAGGCCGCAGCCGCCGTCGAGAAGGCGACTGTGGGGGGGAAGTTGGGCGATATAGGGGTCCATCCATTTGAACTCTTCGCGTGTTTCGATTCGCGAGCGCGCCGAGTCCGAGAGGCTGTGTCCGTCCCAGGCGCGGGTCCAATAGTCCTCGACAAAGGCCGATTCGTCGAGGCGGGAGTCGGTGTCGGAAACGAGAATGTAGTCTTTTCTCATCGGAGCGGTCACGGGTGGTCTCTTGGCAGGGGGAAGCCGATGTGTCAAGCGGCGACTGCCGCGCGCACTCCGAACGCGGTCACTCGATTCTTGCCCTGTCGATCTGAGAATTCCTTTCGCAGAAGGAATGAACCTCACACGGAGGCACAGAGCGCACGGAGAAAAGACCGCCCGGCAGCGAAAGACATGGAACTTCTTCTCTGTGCGCTCTGTGCCTCCGTGTGAGATCAAAGAACACGCTTTGCGCCTCAACGCGAACTTGGGGCAGAGAATTTCAAATACCTTTGGCTAGGTTTTCCGGCGTTGACGCGCGGCAAGAGACTCGATTAACGTCCACGGCGATTGAAAGAAGGACGAAGCGAAGCGATGCTGGATTTCCGTGACATAGGCCTGGCCCGGGCGGCCCGAACGCCCGAAGATTTCCCGCGCGACGGTCGTCCCCAGATTTGTTTTACCGGCCGCTCGAACGTCGGCAAATCGTCGCTTCTCAACACCCTGGTCGGCCGCCGCGACGTTGCCCGCACGAGCAAGACGCCGGGCCGAACGCGCGAAATCCACTTCTTCCTGGTTGCCGACCGCTTCTATTTTGTGGACCTGCCGGGCTACGGCTATGCGAAGGTATCGCGCGGCATGCGCCGGCGGTGGGGCGAGCTGATCGAAGCCTACGTCCTCGACAACGAATTGCTGCGGCTGATGATCGTTATCCTCGACATCCGCCACGACCCCAGCGAGGATGACCTCGACCTGATCGCGTGGCTCGAAAGTCGCCGCATTTCCTATCTGTTGGCGCTGACCAAGTGCGACAAGGTTTCGGGGAGCGTCGCCCAGCGACAGCACCAGAGGATTCTCGAAGCGATCGGCGCGCAAACGGGCTCGGCGGGGGCCGCGCTTTCGACCAGTTCGCTTTGCGCCGTTCGATTTTCGGCCAAAACGGGCGAAGGGCGTTTGGAACTGGTTCGCGCCATTCTGGCCGCGCTGAAACAATCGCCCAGACCGGGCCCCACGGCCCTCGAAAGGCGTCCGGTATGAACCTGTCGCTGTGCATGATTGTTCGCGACGAGGCCGATCAAATCGGAGAATGCCTGCGGTCGGTGCGCGAGTTGACGGACGAGATGGTTGTGGTGGACACGGGCTCGACGGATGGGACGGCGGCGCGCGCGCGCGAGCAGGGAGCGCGAGTGGTCGCGTTTGCCTGGAGCGATGATTTTGCGGCGGCGCGCAACCGCTCGCTCGCCGAGGCGCGGGGGGAGTGGGTGTTGGTGGTGGACGCCGACGAGCGGCTGTTTCCGCGCCATTTTGATGCGATTCGGCGTCTCATTGCGAACCCGCGCGCCAAGGCGCTCCAAGTCTTCGTTCGCACTTATACGGACAATTCCGAGCTGATGAACTGGCAGCCCGTTGATCTGGCTCAGGCCGAGTCGAGAGGGTTCTGCGGTTTTTTCGATCTGCCCCAGGTTCGACTGTTCCGGCGCTGTGATGCGATCCGTTTCGAGGGGACGGTGTGCGAAACGGTTGTACCGGCGATCGAACGGTCCCGGCTGCCGATCTATCGCGGCGACGTTCTGATCCACCACTATAAGGAATGCCGGCCAATCGAGCGCCGGCAAGCGCGCAACCGCCAGATCCTCGACCTCAGTCGGCGCCGGGCCGAAGCCGACCCTCGTCATCCCGACCTCTGGCGGCAACGCGCGATGGCCGCGCTCGAGGTAGGCGACTATTCCGACGCCGTCGGCTCGCTCGAGCGCGCGATCGAGTTGGCGCCTGATCGGCTCGATCTTCATCACCAGCTTGGGGAGATCCTGATTCTGACGAGGCAAGCCGAACAAGCGTGTCAGCTCTATCGCCGGGCGCTCGAACGCTTTCCCGACGAGCCGGAGATGGTTCAGGCGCTGGGCGATGCGCTCCTGGCGGCGGGCCGGCGGGCCGATGCCGGCGAGGCTTACGCCCGCAGCCTCCAGCTCGATCCTTACCTCTATCGTGCGACCATCGGGCTGGGCGCCATTGCCCTGGAGGACGGGCGGACCGAGACGGCGATTCGCTACTTCGAGCAAGCCAAATCCATCAATGCCGGACTGGACATTCCCTACGTGAACATCGGGCTTGTCCATTTGAGCATGGGCCATTACGACGAGGCCCTTGTGGAGTTGCGCCGGGCGTTTGCGGCCAACCCCCGGCGCTGGCAATCGCTGGCGGGTCTTGGGGCCATCCTTTTTGAAACCGGTCAGTATGAGGAGGCCCGCAAATGGTACCTCAAGGCGGCGGCGGTCGAGGGATGCGGGCCCGCGGTGTTTGTCCATCTGGCGGCCAGCTGCGCCGCGCTGGGGCGCGAGCAGGAGGCGCGGACGTGGACCGAGAAGGCGGCAGGCGCCGACGCGACGTACGCGGGAGTTCGACCTCTTGTTCCTGCCGCATCGGCGAACCGAGCTTCGGGAGAGCGGCATGGCGCCGATTGTTGAAGTCCGCCATCTGACCAAAGTTTTCCGCTTGCGTACGATCAAGGCGAGCACGCTCAAAGAGAGGTTGCTCGTCCATTTGTGGAAGTCCAACGGCCACCGCGAATTGCGCGCGCTCGACGATCTCTCGTTCGAGGTCGAGCGGGGCCGGACGCTCGGCATCCTTGGAAGCAATGGTTCGGGCAAGTCCACGCTGTTGCGTGTTCTGGCGGGAGTGACGCCGGCGACGTCGGGCCGTGTGGTTGTGCGCGGGCGGACCAGTTCGCTCATTGATCTGACCGCCGGACTTCAGCCCGAACTGTCGGGAATCGAGAACATTTTTCTCAACGCATCGGTCCTGGGCCTGTCGCGAAGCGAGAGCCGGCGGCGGCTGAGCGCCATTGTGGATTTCGCCGAGCTGGGCCACTACATCCACAGCCCGGTGAAATACTACTCGAGCGGGATGCTCCTGCGACTGGCGTTTTCGATCGCCGCCCACCTCGATCCCGAGGTACTCCTGGTGGACGAGGCCCTCGCGGTCGGCGACGCTTACTTTCAGGCCAAATCGCTCGACCGAATGCGCCGGCTGCGAAACACGCGGGAGACGACGATCCTGTTGGTCACCCACAACGTCGAACTTGTCGAGGAGATGTGCGACGAGGTCCTGTGGATCGAGAAGGGGCGCTTGCGCTATCGCGGGACGCGGGCCGAGGGGTTGGACCAGATTCTCATGGAGCACCATCGCCACGTCGGCGAGCTCGACCAGATGGCGCTCAGCCACGAACTCATGCACCTGCTCCTGAAGGGGCGATTCGGCACGGGCGAGGTCGTCATCCGGTCGGTCCGCTTCCTCAATCGCGACGGGCGCGAGACGTGTACGTTCCGTCCGGGCGACCGGTTTTGCGCCGAGATTGACTACGAGATGCGGCGGCCGATCGAGGCGATGATGTGCGGCGTGGGAATCGAGCGGGAGGATGGCCTGACGTGCACGCTTGGCTACTCATCGGGCGACTTGTTCGGGGCAGGGTCCTTCCCGCCGCGAGGGACGATCCGGGCGGTGCTCGATCCATTCGATTTTCTGCCGGGGCGCTATCGGTTCAGCGTGGGGCTGTCGGTGCCGGGCCGTCCCGCCGAAGTGTACGATCTCCATTTGTTGCTTTACATGATCTGCGTGGTCGGCGACGAGAGCGAAGCGCCCGGAGATGCGGCTTTTTCCCAGCGGGCCGAGTTTGCCGTGGCAGGTCGGTGATACGCGAAGCGCGGAGTGGCGAGTGGGACACGCCGCGCACTCGCCGCCGCGAAGCGCTTTGGTGAAGCAGGGAGCGCTGGCGTTGCGGGCAGGTTGGCAACCCGTCAGAATCAGCGGTTCCGCCAGGTGCAAGATTTTCAGAGACAGGTTACCAACTACAAGCGTTTAACGGTTTCCCATCCTCTACTTGTTTGAAGAATCTCGATTGAAGCCTTTGACAGGATGACAGGATTCACGGGATTCTTCGTCTCGTTTCATCCGGTTCATCCTGTCATCCTGTCAAAAGGGTTCTCGCCCCGCCAAAACCATTAAACGCCTGTGGTTACCAACCTGTCCTGCGCTTTACAGGCGATGTGTTTTCAAGAACGCTTCGCGAATTTTGGGATCGAGATTCGGGAAGCGATCGAAATACTCCAACCGTTCCTTGTTGAGCGCCTTGACCATCTCCTCGCGCGTGGCTTTGTCGTAAAGGTAGCGCGGATCGAGTTTCTTCATGTTGAACAGGTTGCCTTTCTCGTCATAGACGCCCGTGGTCACATACTTGGTGCCGAAATCCGGGTCGTCGTTCCAGACCGCCGAGTCGCGGAAAATGGCGCGGGTGATGTAGCCAATGCCCTGTTTCCAAGGCCGGGCGGCCGGACGGAGCGGTTCGGCGGGGTTGTTGGGATTGGGAATTTCGCCGACGCCGCCGGTGTTCATCAGGAAGATGCGCACCTTGTCGCGGTACTTCACGAGATACTCGTAGAACATGTTCCCTTCTTCGCCGGGATCGCCGATGATGAATTCATTGGTGCCGACGATGCGGATGGACTGACCGGCGCGCGAGGGGTCGCCGGCGGCGGTTTCGATGGATTCGCCGAGCATGAAATAGGCGGCGCCGAGTTCGGGCGACATCTCCTGGAAGATCGGCACGACCGTGTTGCGGCGCGTGTTGAAAACGACGAATAGCTGGTCGAGCTGGTCGAACGGCGGCAGGTCAATGGACTCGTAACGGCGGTCCTTGGGCAACGCGCGCAAGGGCAGGATGCCGCGACCGTTGGCGCACAGGTCTTCTTCCAGATACTGGATGTTGCCCTGATAGTCTATGTACAGGTTCTGCGAGACGAACTCGGGCGATTCGGTGGCGGGCCGCAGCAGCAGGTCGCCCTCGTCGAGGTCGGTTTTGAGGAACATGGCCTGTTCGGTTCCCAGAACGCGGCCGTCTTTGAGGCGCAGTCCCACGAAGTCGTCCTGAACCATCAGCGATTGTTCGCCCGGAAGATCGAGATAGTGGGTGTGGCCGATGTTGGTGGTCTTGCCGGTGCCGGAGTTGCCGAAGATGACCACGCCGTAGCGCTTGAGTCTGCCTTCGCTGACGCTGTGGGTAACGACGATTTTGGCGCCGGCATGGACGCCGAGAATTCCCTTTTGCTTGGCGCGAAACATGGCCATGCGAAGCATGCCCTTTTTGGCTTCGCCCATGAAGTCGGTGCCGACGGCGATCGTGGTGTTCTGCTCGGGGAAGCACCAGATGCGCCCAAAGTCGCCCGTGTTGAACGCGGGGACCATGAGCATATAGAGCTCCTCAACGCCGGGAACGGGGTCTTCGGCGCGGAGCATCTTGCCCCACATGTAGGGAATGTGATGGTTGGCGCGGTTCTTGACGGTCACCAGGAGGTAGCAGTTGAACGTGAAGTCCGGGTCCATGCCGCTGCCCATGACGCGATGGACGAGATCGGTGGCCAGCCGGTTGGCATGGCCCGCGTAGGCCTTGTTTTTGAACTCGCCGGCGAAGATGCGCGTAAAGAACAGGTCCATGTTCTGAAGGGCTTCGATTTGGCCGGGGACAGGGTTCTTCGTTGCGACCGCCTCGGAGCCGACCATGACCGAGTACTTGGCCGAGCGGTTGCGGACGCGGGTGTCCCAGTTGTGGCCGCCGAAGATGCTGCGCTGGCCGGTGGACTCGGCAATTCGGCCCAGTTCGGGGCCGCTGTAGAGCGTGACGTTGCTGCGGACGTGGTGTGACCGGGCCACCAGCTCCTTGAGGCGCTCGAGCGCCCATTGACCGTCATACATTCCCATTACCCCGACCTCCTGTTCCGTGTTCTTTCTCTTGTTCGTTTTGGCTCTGTCGTTGGCCGATGCGTGGGAGTTCTTGGCTCCTGAGTTTTGTGCCATCCCTGTCAACCTCGTCCGAAAAAAGTGCGGCTTAGAATACATCCGCTTGGGCAGAAGGCCCGCCCCCTCCGCTCTGCCGGCACGGTCCGCCAATTCGCACGTGGATTTGCCGAAGGAGAAAACTGCCCCCGCTCTCGCCCTACCGCGCGCCAGTGGCGTGTGATTGTGACTGGAAGTTGCCGCGATTCAAGGATTTTGTTCAAGAGGAGAAGAAAAATCTTCCCCGCACGGCTACGCGGCTCGTCGCGCAGCGTGTGGCGAGGGCGCAGAATTCCGTTGAACGCCACCGCGCTCGTGCGATTGAATCCGAATCATCAAACGCGGCTCTTGGTCTCGCCGGACGCTTGCCGGTGGTTCGAGACCGAACCGTAGGAAAACGAAGGGGCACAAGCCCCAGAGCTCCAGGAGCAAAGCTGGCCTTGTGGGTAGATACGTGGACCGTGACCATGCCCGCTGACATGTTGGTGATCGCGCGAGGCGGATAGGGCGGCATTGCAGTGGGAGATTGACCTGCCGGTCTGCGAGCTGCACGCTCTGACGGAGGACGAGATCCGGCCGGTGCAGGAGCGCACGAACTGATGAGACTCCCGAATGCGGACCAGCTGGTGGTGGAGCGGGAGAAGATCGTGGGGTACCTGCTTAATGCGGCCCATCACTACGGGTCGAGCAAGGCGCGGTTCTTCAGGGAGTTTGGTTTTCGGACCGAGCAATGGGAGGAGTTTGCCGCGGCTTTGCGGGAGCACGGTCGCCGCCATGACGTGGCCCGGACCAAGCCGACGGAGTTCGGGCCACGGTTCGAGGTCGAAGGGGCGTTGGCCGCGCCAGACGGTCGGCAACCGCGAGCGCGGACGGCGTGGCAATTGGATGAAGGCGAGGTGGCGCCGCGCCTGATCACTGCCTATCCCTTGGAGGCAAGCCATGATTAAGGAACACGATTGTGTTGTCCTATTGCAGGATCTGCCGGAAGAAAACCTGAAAGCCGGCGACATCGGCATGGTGGTCCATATCCACCAGGGCGGCGCGGGCTACGAGGTCGAGTTCATGACTCTGGCTGGCGAAACGCTTTGCGTGGCGACTTTGATGGCCGGCCAGGTGCGGTCGGTGACCCGCCATGACATAGCCCACGTGCGCGAACGGGTCGTGGTTTGAAACTCGTGAAACTCGGGAACATGATACGGATTCTCACAGCGCCGAGCATGATTCCGCCCACAGGCGGGTCCGAGAATCTCCCTTTCATCAACCAAAATGACGTGCATACCCCAAGTTATCCATCGCAGAATTCCATTGAATGCTTCCGCGCGCTTGCAATTGAATTCAAATCATGACACGCGGCTCTCGGTCCTGCCAGAAGTGTGTTTGGCAGCGGGTCGGGGCTCGACCGGAGCGGCGGAAGAAGGAGGACGAACAAAATGGCCAAGCGCATTGGAGTTCTGCTTTCGGGCTGCGGGGTGATGGACGGCAGCGAAATCCACGAGGCGGTCCTGACGTTGTTGGCGATTGACAATTGCGGGGCCGAGGCGGTTTGCATGGCGCCCAACAGCGACCAGATGCACGTCGTGAACCATCTGACGGGCCAGCCGGTCGCGGGCCAGCGGCGCAATGTCCTCGAGGAAGCGGCGCGGATCGCGCGCGGCAAAATCCGCGACCTGGCCACCGTCACGGCGGCGGACATTGACGCGCTGGCCCTGCCCGGCGGCTATGGCGCGGCCAAGAACCTCTGCACCTACGCGGTGGACGGCGTGAACTGCAAGGTCAACCCCGACGTGGCGCGACTGGTGCGCGAGATGCGCGCGGCGGGCAAGCCCATCGCCGCCATCTGCATCGCGCCCGTGCCGCTGACCAAGATTCTGGGCAAGGACGCGGCGGCGACGGTCACCATCGGCACCGACGCGGCCACCGCCAACGACATCCGCCAGTTGGGCGGCCAGCACGTCAACTGCAACGTCAAGGATTGCGTGGTGGACAAGGCGAACAAGATCGTGACGACGCCGGCGTACATGCTGGCGCTTTCGATCTCCGAGGCTGCGGCAGGGATCGAGAAGACGATCCGCGCGTTGGTGGATCTGATATAGAGGGAGAGCGGCTATGACCCGCTATGGAATCGAGATTCCTCAGGACCGACTCGTCGAGTTCTGCCGACGCAATCACATACGCAAGCTGTCGTTGTTCGGCTCGATTCTTGGGGAGAACTTCGGACCGGACAGCGACGTGGATGTGTTGGTGGAGTTCGAGCCGGGCCACACGGCAGGGTTGTTGCGGATGGCAGGATTGGAGTTGGAGCTGACGGAAATGGTTGGTCGGAAAGTGGATTTGCGCACTGCGGCGGAACTGAGCCGGTATTTTCGCGACGACGTGGTGCGGAATTGCGAGGTTCAGTATGTTCATGGATGATCAGACGCGGCTGCGCCACATGTTTCGGAAAAGAACAGCATCGCCAACAAAGAAAGGACCTTGCATTCATGCTGGTTGAGATGGAACTTCGCGAGATTCAGATCGTGGACGATCCGACGCGCCATCAGGTGGTCGTGCTGGCCGAGAAAAACGGACACCGGGCGTTTCCGATCTACATCGGGCTGTTCGAGGCGTCGGCCATGGACCTTGCCGTTCACGGCCAGAAGGCGCCGCGGCCGATGACCCACGACCTCATCTACAATCTCCTCGAAGGGCTGAACGCGCAGTTGGTCGAGGTGCGAGTGGACGAACTTCGCAACGAAACGTTTTTCGGAAAACTTGTGGTCCAGCGCGCCGACGGCGATATGGTGCTGATTGATTCCCGCCCCAGCGATGCCTTGATTCTGGCCGCCAAGAGCGGCTTGCCGGTTTTCGTCGAGGAACAGGTTCTCGACGAGGTGTGCCGCGAGGATCTGTCGAGCGAGTCTGAGGAATAGGCCGCGCGGAAGTTCTATCCGCAGAGGGGGAATGGAACCATGATTGCACGAAGACTCATGCTTCCATTGATTCTGCTAAACCTCATCCTCGTGGGTGCGGTTGTCTCTCAACGGGTTCCGCAACGAAGCGAGGCGGGTGAATCCTCTTCGACTCCGACCGCCTCGGAGGCGGGGCCGGGCGGCGTGTTTTCGCTCGATCCGCTGCAAAGTCCGATTGTCAAGGCCGCCCAGGCGGCCAGTCCGGCCGTGGTGGCCGTGGGCGGGACGATCAGCCGTGTCTCCTACTACGTTGACCCGTACTTTGAGGGATTTTACTGGCCCTACTTTGCGCGGCCGGCCGAACAGCGGGTCGAAATCCCATTCGTCGGATCGGGCGTGTTGATTGACGCCGACGGCCACGTGGTGACCAACGTTCACGTGATCGAGGACGTCATCTCGCCGTTTGTGACGCTGAGCGACGGACGGCGGGTTGCGGCGCGCCTGCTCGACAAAGACAATCGCGTGGACGTGGCGCTGCTGAAGGCCGACATTGCCAAAGCGCCGTTTGCCGTCATGGGCAATTCGGACGTCCTTGCCCCGGGCGAGTGGGTGTTGGCCATCGGCAATCCGTTTGGCGACGCGATTCCCGATCCGCGGCCCACCGTGACGTTGGGTGTGGTCAGCGCGCTTCACCGCAACTACAAGGCCACCGACGTCCAGCACGAGCGCATTTACCTCGACATGATTCAGACCGATGCGGCGATCAATCCGGGCAACAGCGGCGGCCCGCTGGTCAACATTCGCGGCGAGATCGTCGGGATCAACACGTTCATTGTGTCGCGAAGCGGCGGCTCGGTCGGCATTGGGTTTGCTATTCCAATCAATCGGGTCAAGGCCGTGGTGGACGAGATTCTCCAGCACGGGCGGGTGCGCAACTACGCCCTGGACTTTGATGTGATAGACCTTACGCCCCAGGTGGCCCGCCAGTTGCGCATCCCGGCCGGAAGCCGAGGCGCGGTGGTGCGGGGGGTCAAAGGCGAGGGCGCGGCGAGCAAGTCCGGCCTCGAGGTCGGCGACATCATCATCCAGGCCGACCGGCTGCGGATTGCGACGAGCAACGACCTGCTCAACTACTTTCTGTCGCTCCACGTGGGCGCGCAGATCGAGTTCAAGGTTCTGCGCGACGGTAAGGAGAAGACGCTTCGCTACACCATCGAGGAATACAAGAAAGAGTAAATTCGTAAATTCGGGATGAAGGAATGTGGCGCACAAAGACTTGGTGGAGTTGCTTCGGACGATCGGGGAACGGCGCGTGGGTCTCGATGCGTGGAGCCAGCGCCGGAAGGGCGGGGCGCACCTCGATCTGTCCAAAGCCGACCTGTCCAATCTCGATCTGACGGACATCCAGTTGACCCAGGCCGACCTGTCGGGCGCGATTCTTTTCAACACCAATCTCTCGGGGGCCGACCTGTCGGAAGCGACGTTGACCTATGCCGACTTGCGGCGGGCCAACCTCGCCAACGCCTTTCTGTGCAGCGCCAACCTCTCGGCCACCAATCTGCAAGGGGCCAACCTGGTGGATACCAATCTCCAGGGAGCGGTGCTCCAGGGCGCGCGGCTCGGCGGGGCCTATCTGGTCGGCGCCATCCTGATCGGGGCCGATCTGACGGGAACGGACCTGCGGGGCGCCAACTGCAAGTTTGCCAATTTCACCGGCGCCGTCGTCCAAAACGTTGACGTTGAGGATGCCGACCTGACCCAGGCGGAGTTGAGCGACGAGCAGCGCGCCGGATTGGTCAACCTCGAACGCGCCGTGGTTCACGGCGGAAAAATGTCCGACACCCGGTCGCGGCCGCGGGCAACCGTTTCGGAGACGTACAACGATCTGTTTCCCGAAGCCGACGCCTTCACGATCCTGGGAGTCAAGTCCGGGGCCAGTCCGGAGGAAGTCACCCACGCTTATCGAAAGCGGGCCAAGGAATACCATCCCGACCGCGTGGCCCATCTCGGCGTCAAGCTCCAGGAAGTGGCGCGGCGCGAGTTTGTTCGCATCCAACAGGCCTACGAGTTGCTGTCCAAGCGCATGGCCAAGTCGTATCTGGACGTTGGCGGCGACGGGACGGCGGGCGCGGCGTCGGGCACAGCGACGCGCCGCTCGCCGCAGTCCTTCTCGCTCGAAGAGTATCAGAAGCTGGCCACGCGCTTTCCGTTTAACGACCGGATCATCTACAATCTCGGGGTGAAGTATTTTGAGTCGGGCCAGCTGAAGCCGGCCGTCGAATGCTTCGAGAAAGCGCTTGGCCTGAATCCAAACAACACTTATGCGCAGCACAATTTGAAGATCGTCAATCTGTTGCAGGAGCTGATCGCATGAAGATCGAACAAATCGCCGTCATGCTGGCCGTCAACGCCGTGCTGCTCTATGGATTGACCTTTCTGTTCGGGGGACGAATCAAGTTCGGGGGGATTGTTCCGGTGGTGTCGGTGGTCGTTTTCCTCGTGCCGATCAACGTCTTCATGCGCGAAATCCTCCGGGCGGTCGGTCTTCCCGACCAGGTCCATTATGTTTTTCTCGGAGCGGTGGTGTTGAATGGCGTGATGCTCTACGCGCTGTCGTATATCATTCCGCGCGTGACGGTCGAGACCCTTGGGGCGGCCGTGGCCTTCTCGCTTCTGATGGGGCTGGTATCGCTTTTTCTCGCCTTCTTCCTCGCCGATCAGCTGGCCGGCCGGCTGTAACACAAGCCTCGTCAATGACGCGTAGGAATCCACGGACAGGACACGGATTTCCAGGTTCCTTGCGCTTTCGCCCGCGTTGCCGTTCAGCCACGTCCCATACGCCTCGTCGGCCCGCGACACCATCCGGCTGTTGACGTCGTAGCCGTACATCGCAAGCTCGTTGCCTGGCCCCTGCATCTTGGTCACGCGCTGCATTTCGTCGTACTCGAACGCCGCCTCGACGAACGTCGTCGCATCGCGGATATGGAAACGGAGCGGGAAAATGCATAACCGGTCTGCGAATCAATCCGCGTTCATGTGCGGTGTGGCGCTGTTAGTAGAAATCGACCAGCATTTCGTGTGTAATGAGATAAACCCCAAGCGGCGAGGGGCCGTCCGGGAATCCATTCTGAAAGGCTTCGAGCAGAGCCGTGTTAAGAGAAAGGTACTGGAAGTGGCGTCTGTCGGATGGCATTCTTTCGCGACAAACCCCATAGACAAGCGAGTCGCGCTCCGCGTACGCGCCAAGATCCCTAGCCCCGGAACTCGCGGCAGGGCCGACTAGATTCCTGCATTTAGCGAAATCGCCATCAGTAAGACGCCTCTTTGGCCAGTAGACAAGGACTTCCTTTATCGAAATGACCTGATTCTGCCAAATAACAAGATGACCCGCCCCCGGCAGAATGATCCTCACAATTCCCTGAGTCGTAGAGGCGGCAAAAAACAGGTAGTCGCGAGCTGCCAAACACAGCGTCTCTGTGGTAAGGGACACCCTCGCGCTAGCCCCGGCCACAGCCCCCTGCGTGTGGGCTATCGCAGCACCGAGAAGCAGCGTTAGACAGCGGATTAGTCTGTAACTCATGGACGGCGTACCTCCCTGCAAAACATATCTTGGGAATTCGGGGACGGGGAATTCGGGGACGCGATACTAATTTCCGGGTCCCTGGGGCTTTCGCCCGCGCGTTGATCAATCTATAATCTGTCCGCGAATTCCCCGTTTGCCGCAAGACATTTTCATCGCCCGGCCTGTCGGCTCGTCGCGCGCGCATTGCGCCTTCTCGGTCGCGCTCGACCTGCGCTGAATCTGCGTCAGCCGGTGCGTGGTCGAGTCATACGAATACGTCTGCGTCGTGTCAAGGGCGAGATGGGCCGGCTGATTCGCGCTCACGAACCGGTGCGCCGTCCGCCGCCCCGCCTTGTCCTACTTCACGCTGCGCTCGCCCAACGCATAGCCCGCCGCCGCCCCCGTCGTGTAGAGAAGTTGTCGGTCAGGCGGCCCTCGGCGTCGTACTCGAAATTCCACACCGACGCATAGTCCGTCGCCTTCACGCGGGCGAAAGCCCCAAAAACCCGGAAATTAGTATCCTGAGCCTTTTGCAAAACCTGCGAGCTTTGCCAGCTAACCGTGCGGTAGCTCAGCGTAAAATCATGTAGAGGATGAGATACACAGCCGTCACGGAATCAATAGGAAAGTGAGGGCTGGC
>Ga0315274_10005705_pt1 | contig 18181 bp, 16 predicted proteins | sample YL17G02_20_MG_FD_203700 | JGI IMG/M metagenome (GOLD analysis project Ga0315274, IMG submission 203700) | Sediment microbial communities from Yellowstone Lake, YNP, Wyoming, USA - YL17G02_20 | ecosystem: Environmental > Aquatic > Freshwater > Lake > Sediment | place: USA: Wyoming | collected...
CCGCCTTAATCTCGCCCTGTTTAGTTCTTGCTTGATAATTAAATTGCATATTATCTTATTAATTTCCTTAATTCGGAAGGGTTCAGAGAATAAGCCATAGCCGTCTCTAAAGAGACTTCTTTGGACCTGACAAGATTAGCCAATGACCTATTCAAAGAAATCATACCGGCTTCAGCCGAGATTTCAATTACTAAAGGCAGCTCATGAATCTTATTTTCTCTAATTAGATTAGCAACTGCCGGAGTCGCAAACATAACTTCACAGGAAGGTATCAATCCCCCTCTGATTCTCGGAATTAGCCTTTGAGAAATAACGCCTAAAAGCGAAGATGATAATTGAGCTCTGACCTGATTTTGTTGTTCGGGCGGAAAAGAATCAACGATTCGGTGAATAGTTTGAGAAGCGGAATTAGTATGCATGGTAGTAAAGACAAGGTGGCCGGTTTCAGCTGCCGTAATAGCTGTTGATATCGTTTCCAAATCCCTTATTTCACCCACCATGATAACGTTGGGATCTTGACGAAAAGTAGACCTTAGAGCCCGAGCAAAAGACAAAGTATCTTGATAAACTTCTCTCTGATCGATAATTGACCTGTCATCTTCAAAGACATATTCGATCGGGTCTTCGATTGTGATTATATGTTCAGCTCTAGTATGATTTATTTCATCGAGCATGGCGGCTAAGGTAGTGGATTTGCCATGGCTGGAAGGGCCGGTAACTAAAACAAAACCTTGGCTGGACCTGGTGAATTCGTGCAAGATGGAAGGTAAATTCAACTCTTCAATAGTGGGGATTTTATTGGGTACTAGGCGAAGGGCAGTAGAAATATTCCCACTTTCAAAAAAAATATTTACTCTAAACCTGGCTCTGTCTTCAAAGTTATAAGAAAAATCAATTTCCTTTTCCTGAAGAAATCTCTCCTTCTGTTCTTCGGTCATTAACGCAAAGGCTAAACCCTGAGAATCTTCGGAACTGGTTTTTTTTAATTTAATTAAAGGCACTAATCTTCCGGTTATTCTTAGTGATGGATAACGGTCAACTGAGACGTGAAGATCAGAAGCCTTTTCTAAGCAAGTTAGGTTTAGTAATTCTTTTAGAAAAGATGAGTATTCCATATTTTATTTATTCTAGAATCTTTTTAATTTCTTCGACGACTTGCGTTGGGGTGTAATGGGCTTTAATAAAATACCTTACTGCTCCTAATTTTAGTCCCCTCTCGACATCGTCTTTCTGACCAAGATTGGAAAGTATCGCCACCTTTATATCTTTGAAAGACAAATCTTCTTTTATTTCTTTTAAGAGATCCCAGCCCTCAATGTTTGGCAAAACGATATCCAAGAGCAAAAGTTCGGGCTTCTTTTCGCTTATCTTTTTTAATGTTTCTTCTTTGTCTTGGGCAGTATCAACTGAAAAACCAGCTTCAGTTAATTTTTTCGTGTATATATCAACCACGAAAGGGTCGTCTTCTATGAGCAAAATTGATTTCATGATATCGCGAATTTTCACAAATCTACCACTGAAATCTTTTAGAGAGAATCCGTGGCCAATTCGTGCAGATTAACGAATATTATTTTTCTTCTGCTACTCTTATAACTTCTTCAATCGAAGTAAGGCCGGCCAAAATTTTCAAAATTCCATCCTGCTTCATAGTGATCATACCCTGACGTCTGGCTTCCTCCCAGATTTTGACCTCACCTGGTTCTTTTAAGATTAGTTCTGAAAGCTGGTCGGTCATTGTTAAAATCTCAAAAAGACCAATTCTACCACTATAGCCTTTGAAATTGCATTTTTTGCACCCTACCGGTTCCCAGACTGAAAAAGATTTTGGGATAACAGATTTTTCTTTGAAGAATTCTTTTCGATTTTCTGGAGACAGAGATTCGATCTCTTTAAGAATCATTTCGGTCATTTCTGATTTGGGCTTTACTTCTTTTTTGCATTCTGGGCATAGTTTTCTCACTAATCTCTGGGCCAAACAGGCACTCAAGCTTGGAGGAATTAGATAAGCCTGGACTTTTAAATCAATAAGTCTAGGAATAGTTCCAACGGCATTGGTAGTGTGAAGTGAGGACAAAACAATGTGCCCAGTTAAAGCAGCATGAGTAGCCAGAGAAGCCGTTTCTTCATCACGAATTTCACCGACCATTATAATATCAGGATCTTGTCTGACAATAGAGCGGAGACCGTTAGCAAAGGTGTAGCCAATCTCTGGCCTGACCTGAGACTGGTTCACGCCTTCCATATAATACTCAACCGGATCTTCAAGGGAAACAATATTAACTCCTTCTTCGTTTAGAATTCTTAGAATAGCATAAAGAGTGGTACTCTTTCCAGCTCCGGTAGGACCGGTTGCTAAAAGCATACCAAAGGGTTTATCAATCGCTTCTTTTATCACCCTGGTATTCCTGCCCATTAAACCCAACTCTTCCAGACTCAGCATTCCACGGCTTGGATCCAAAACCCTGATAACTACTTTTTCGCCCTGGGTAGTAGGAAAAGTAGAGACACGGAAATCAACATCTTTATCATCTAGCTTAGTCGAAAATCTCCCGTCTTGAGGAACGCGGACTTCGTCAATTTTTAGGTTGGAAAGAATTTTGATTCTGGCCACTATTGCTTGATGAATTTTTAAAGGTAAAACTAGATAGGTCTGTAAGATTCCATCGATTCTAAAACGAATCCTTAATTTTTCTCTGGTCGGCTCGATATGAATATCAGAAGCAGCATTTTCAATAGCGTACTTAATCATAACTGCCACAACCTTAGAAATCGGGGCTTCCTCAACTAGTCTTTCAAATTCAGCGGCTGTCGGTTGCCCGATCTCAATTTTTTCTCCCCCGATCTCGGTTTTTAATTCTTCCAGAGCCTGACTTACTTCCTTTTTCAAGGTCCGGTACTGCCTAAAAAGGTTGCTGTAAGTCGTCGGAGTAATAAGAAAAATTTTAGGTGTTAGTTTTGCTTGTCGGGAAAAAAATTTCAATGCCTCTTGAGCCTTCTGGTCTTCCGGATAAACGATACCAATTTCTAAAACATTCTCTTTTTTAGCAAGCGGCATCATTTTGTAATATTTGGCCGATTCTTCAGGAATGAGCTCCAAAATCTTCAAGGCTACGTCATCAGGAGATATATCTTTTAAAGGTATTTTAAAAAGCTCACTTTTTAAACCAAATAAAAAACTTTCCGAAACTATTTTTTTTTCTAGGATAACTTCTTCTTCTTTTCGTCCAGAAGTTTTTATCTCAAATTCTAGGGCAGTGGCTTTCTCTTTATCAATTATTTTTTTCTGAACTAAATATTGAACTAGTAACATAGAGCTTACTTTTTCTTTCTTTTACGGAAATTATTGACTCTCAATATGGCGACAAAGGATTAGTTCTGCCTGTCTGACCCTGGAAAGGCGGGATTTCTGGAAATGGTTCAAGTCCTTTTATAAAGGGATCTTCTAATATGCTGAAATTTATTTTGATTTCTTCGGGTTGCGTTGGAAGCAAAGAAGAAGAAGTAGGTTTTTGAAAAAATTTTTGCCGGACTAAAAAAATTGCTCCCAGAAACGCTACTCCTAAAAGTACTAGTAAATATTTCTTCTTTGTTTTTTCTTTAAAAATAGTAATAGCCATAATATTTATTAAAAAGAGTGTGTCTTAATTTTAATTAAGAAACTGGGCAGAACGCCTTTTTCTGTTCCTGCAGAAGCGAAATTAATTGACTCTACTTCAATCAACCTGGCATTTTTTTCTAAAGTGGCAATAAAATTTTTGAGAGCGGAGTATTCTCCCAAAATTTTAAATTCAATGGAAGCCTCTTTTAGTTTATTATCTGTGGCTCCAGATTCTTGAATCGTTTGATTTCCGGTTGCTTCTTGCGCTGAAACAAGGGAAGTATTTACTATTTCTGTAAGTTGCATCCCATTTTTGTTAGCAGTTTGAACGACGAATTCTAACACTGACGGCACGCCAGGATCATCAGGAAGGGCGGAATCAATTTTAGAAATCTCTTCTTCATAGCTTTTTAGTCTCTCGGCTTTGTCTTGAATCTGAGAAAAATATTTATCTTGATTTTCAATTTGAATATCCTTTATTTTAACGCTTAGGTTAAGGTTGCGATATTTCTGAATTTCTGGCCAGAGAAGAAAAGAAACTAAAAGAAGTGATATTAATAGACAAATAATTATTGTTGCTAATCTTGACATGTTTTAAAAAATATTTATTGATTATTAATATTCTATTCCGGAGAAAATATTTTAGGATCTAAGAAAATATCGAGTTCAAATTCAGCTTTTCCGTCTTTATTTATTTTGATTCCTGACAATTGAATATCTGTAACCATCGCTTCTTTTTTTATAATCGCGATCTGCTGACCCAAAAAAGTAAAGCTGTCGGTCTGGCCCAAAAGAACTACTTTATTATTTTTTATATCCAAACTCATCGTCTGATAGTAAATATTAGGATGGGTTGTTCTCTCAAAAAAAGAGAAGAATTGCGAGCCTAGTTTATGATTAGACAATAAAACGGAAAATGCCTCCACTCTACTACTATAATTCTTAATGTTTCCTTCTAAAACTAGGGTTTCTGGATTCTTATTTGCTTCAAATAGCTTTTCCTTTTCTTTCAAAATCTTTTCCGAATTTTTAGTTAGTTGGGTAAAAATTCCGTAACTCAAAAGAATAGCCAAGACAACGGCCATTGAAAGATAGAATAAAATATTTTGCCAAAGAGGTAATTTTGCTGCCTCTTTGGGAATAATCTGAATTGGCATATTATTTGTAATTAATTATTTTAACTCAAGACCCCTTAGAGCCATGCCAACAGCCACTGCGTATGACGGCCCTAATTTCTTCAAGATTTGTTCTAGTATCGGAGGAAAAACAATGTCGGAAAAAGGATTTGCGACCTCTACTTCCTTTTGAAGAAAACTAGCAAGGTATTCCTTTAGACCAGGCAATAAAGCCATGCCTCCGGATAGAATAACTTTACTGACTTCCTTTTGCTCGGCTTGAGAAAAAGATTGCGACATCCTGTTTATTTCAATAGCCATTAAGTCAACAAACGGCGTTAATGCTTCTTTAATTTTTTGGGGGCTGGCGGAAGGCGGAACATTAAGATCCTCGTCAATTTTATCAATATTTGTTATCCCATATAATTTTAACAAATCTTCGGCAGTTTGAAAATCAATATTGAAAGTTTTAGCTAGAATCTGAATCATTTCATTTGCCGAAACGTCGAAACTGTAACTAGATTTCAAAATACCCTGGTCAATGACGCTCAAATTACTGCTTTGAGCTCCGATATCTAAAATTAAAGTGGTTTTTTCTTCGTCTCTTATCAAAGCTCGAATTAAACCGAAAACTTCAGCTTCCAGGGCTGCTAATCTTAAATTAGAAAGAAGCGCCGTCTGTTGATACTGATTAATAACCTCATTAGGAACAGCCACTAAGAGGATTTTTAAACGAACTCTTTTCTGGTCGACCGTCTCTCGTTTGATTATAGACCAATCAATAGTCACCTCTGATAAAGGTAGAGGTATATGATGACGGGCTTCAAAACGTACTGCCTGGGGAACCTCTTCGTCAGTCATCGATGGCAAGTCGAAAGTTGTAAAAAAACTAGAGAAATCAGGTATTGAAAAAACCGCTTTTTTTTCGGAAATCTGAGCTTCTCTCAGAACGGCGGCAATCGCCCTAGAGACATCGCGACCAGAAAGAAATAAAGCGTCTTTTTCGAAAGCCCTAAAGGGCTTTTCGAAAACTGCTTCAGAATAAATCTCTCCGTATTTTTCTAATTTTATACTTTCTCCCTTTTTTGACAACTCAACAATTTTAATACTCGATGTCCCAATATCTATCCCTAAGCAATTTTTTGAACTTGAGCCGAAAAGACTAGCCATCTTTTTATTATATCACCTTTAGGTTGAAAAACTATTAAAAGACAATAAAAAGTCTTAAAATTAAAATATACAATTATACTCAAGGTTATAATTAATTATAACTCAAATTTCAGGGAATAAAAATGAGTGATTTAAAGTCAAGACAAAAAAATTTTCTTTTAGATGCGTTTTTCCCGAAATCTTGTCTAAGCTGCGGGTTGGAAGGAAATTATCTTTGCGAAGATTGTCTTTCCTTGATTGAGGTTCTGGAATCCCAGTTTTGTCCCGGCTGCCAGAAAAGAGTGGCAGATGGAAAGACTTGCAATAATTGCAGAAAATCCACAAAACTGAACGGATTATACTTTGCCACTTCTTATCAAAATAATCTAATTAAGAAAATAATAACCCGATTCAAATATGAGCCTTTTGCTAGAGAACTAAGAGAGTGTCTTGCTCGTTTAATAATAACTCATTTCCAATTATGCTCTAAAAAAGAGTCGGATTTTAATGATTTCTTTTTAATTCCGGTGCCGTTGGATCAAAAAAGATTAAAATGGAGAGGATTTAACCAGTCCGAAGAAATTGCCAAAGAACTAACTCAATTTTTAAAAATTCCCCTGATAAGCGATGTTCTATATAAAATAAAGAGTACCCCGACCCAAATAGAACTTACCGCCCAAGCCAGAAAAGAAAATATAAAAGGAGTGTTTTTGGTAAAAGACAGAGAGAAAATTAGGGGAAGAAAAATTTTATTAATTGATGATGTTTATACCACCGGCTCAACAATGAATGAATGCGCCAGAGTCCTAAAAGATTCTGGTGCTAAAGAAGTCTGGGGAGTAACGGTAGCAAGAGAGTAATTATTTAAACGTATTGATAAATTTATTTATTCTATCTAAGAGTCCATCCGCCATCAACAATAATTATTTGGCCTGTAATGTAATCTGCCTTATCTGAAGCCAGAAACACGACGGCATTAGCTATATCCTCTGGCTGGCCCATCCTGGCTAGAGGAATCATAGCGATTGTCTGTTTTTTTACTTCTTCGTTTAAAGAAACATTAGCTCCCGGAGTATCAATAGCTCCTGGAGCTATGGCATTGACGGTTATTTTTTTCAAAGCAAGCTCCAAAGCCAGTGCCCTGGTCATGGCATTTATGCCGCCTTTTGAAGCGCAGTAATGAACTAAGCCTTCAAATCCTACGACAGAGGCAATTGAAGAAACTGTGATTATTCTGCCACCTTGGGGGATAATTTTGGCTGCTTCTTGAGAACACAAAAAAACACTTTTTAAATTAACATTCAAAACTTTATCCCAGTCTGATTCTTTCATACCTCTAAAAGAAACGAATGGAAAAATGCCGGCATTATTAACCAAAATATCAAGGCCTCCAAATTCCTGGACCGTTTTTTTAAAGAGTTCTTCAACCTCAGCTTTATTGGAAACATCGCATTTTATACCTATTGCTTTTACACCAAGTTTTTTTATTTCTTCTGCCACTTCTTCACAATCTTTCTGCTCAATGTCCGAAACAACTATGTTGCAGCCTTCTTTTGCCAAAGCTATGGCAATGCCTTTTCCAATGCCTCTTCTTGATCCGGTAACGATTGCTGTTTTATTTTTAAAAGACATATTTTTCTTGTTTAATTATTAATTTCTAGCTTATTATAGCAGGTAGAAAAAATAGAAGAAGAATCAAAACGCCCAACACTATACGATAATAGCCAAAGGCCTTAAAGTCGTGTTTCTGAACATAGTATAAAAAGAATTTAATTACCACTAAAGCAGTTAAAAAAGAGACAATAAATCCGACAGCCAAAATAAAGAATTCAGAGGATGACATTAAGAGGCCGTATTTTAATAAACTATACCCCGAAGCCGCTATCATAGTTGGTATGGCTAAGAAGAAAGAAAACTCGGTGGCCAGAGAACGTGAAGCGCCAAGCAGTATGGCGCCGATTATGGTTGCGGCTGAACGGGAAACGCCCGGTATCATAGCCAAACATTGGATTAAACCGATAAAAAAAACAGTTTTAAAACTTAAATTTTTAATTGAACCAATCCGACTTTTTCTGTTTTTTCTTTCAATTAAAATCAGAATGATTCCACCAAGAATCAAGGCCAGAGCCACTGTCACCGGATTAAACAATTTTTCTTCAATGGTATCTCCTAGAAAAAAACCTAAAACAATTGCCGGCAGAACGCCTATTATTGTTTTTTGCCAAAGATTTAAAATCTCTTTATTTTTTTCTTGATCCTTTCCAAAGGGCCACAATCTTTTTCTGAAATAAAACAGAACTGACAGAACTGCACCCAGTTGTATGACTATATCAAAAAGAATGGTAAAACTTTTTTCAAATGAAAAAACCTGATTAACAAGAATCAGGTGGCCAGTAGAAGAAATGGGCAAAAATTCCGTAAAGCCTTCAACTATGCCTAAAACAATAGCTTTAAAAATATCAAAAACCATAATTTGGATTAATAAAAAAGGACGGGGCACTCGGGTTAAGTACTCGAGATATCTGCTCTTTTAAGAGCATTGTATGCTTTTTAGACGATCTTACGTGACTGTTCTTGAGACACGTGGGTCGGGGTCTCTTATTTGAACATGCCAGAACTCAATTTCCCAGAATTACACTTATTAATGCAAAACCAGTGTATCTTTTTTAAGCTCGTTTCCTCAATGTGGCTCGCGAGATCGCTTATTACTTTTGGCATATATTTTTCTATCTCCCCGTTAAGTTCCATAATTTTAGCATATGAAGTTTTAATACGATTCTCAAAAAGTAATTTTTCTTCGGCAGAATTTATATGAGATGTTTCTGACATTAATATTATGATATCTAAAATTCCGTTGACCTGATTTTCATTATCCGTTATTGCGTCAAGATTACGCAAGAGGACCATATTTAATATAGTTCCTTCTGCAACTAAAGTATTGGCGACAGTTGTAGAATATCTATAATATGCCACTTTCTTTGCGTTCAAAAAAGCTTCTTTGTCTCTCTTAAAAAAAGAAAGTATGACATTATTATTCTTTTGCAATTCAAAATTTAATGAAGTTAATCTATTAACATACCCTTGTCTTTCTTTCATCTCTTGAGAACATCTATCTGATAAAAAAACGTACAATGCCAAGAATACTGAAATTATTGTTGCAATGCTTGCATAAAAATTTATATCCATAATATTTTTTGATTTTGTGCGACAAACTTTTTCTAACGGGGCACTCGGGTCGCCCTGTTGTCTCGATTAAATGGGTTGACTCCGATAAAAACTTGCAATGCGGTGGGGGTGAGATTCGAACTCACGATACCTTTGCAGGTATAATAGTTTTCAAGACTACCGCTTTCAACCGCTCAGCCACCCCACCAATAGAATAATTCTTTTTAGGCGGGACAATCGGGTTAAGTAACCCAGATTTTAAGGTGTTTTAATGATTTTTGGAGGCTCTCCAACCAAGATATGTGGGTCAGGGTTTAAAGTTTTGTCCTTATTATTAAGATAACCCTCTAAAATAGATAGGAATTCGTTCGTATCGAGGAAATAATTGGGGTAAGCCTTTTGAAGTTCTTTGGTTGTGTCTGCCTCAACAAGCACTATATCTCTATTAAGTTTTTCTTGACTGGCTTTTTTCTCGGCTTCTGAATAAGCAAGGCTGGCTTTTTCTTCATCAACTTTCTCAAAAGCAGAAATATATAGTTTTTTAGTATCTATATCCAAATTCAAGAGATAAAAATGTGATTTATGTTTTTGTTCTAGTCGTCCTATTATGTTGACTAATTTTGCCCAATTCTTAATCTTGTCTACAACGTTAAGTTTAGAAGAAAGACTTTTAACTTGGGAATATAAATCGAATTTATCTTCTGGCGTACCAGGAACTTTGGGTGTCTTTTCAAAATTAGCAAACACTGAACTTATCAACTTAAAAAAATCTTTCCACTCTTTTTCTCCTTCATTAGATTTCAGTGCCTGTTTTGTGAAATGATCCACTGTTTCAATGGCTGTTGCCCAAAAATGTTGAAGTCTTGATCTAACCTGAATTTCTATCAGTAAGCCGTTATATTTTTTCTGTTTTTTATCGCTATTATACTTATAAATTAAGTGAATACTCCTATAACCATCAGGTTTAGGCTCGGCAATGTAATCCTTTTTGTTTTTAAAATAATGCTTAAGATCACAATGTTTACCCTTGGTGTTTTTATCTATATGGTAATATTCATTACAAAGTTTTTTAACTAATTTAACATTTGAAACCACCGACCTACAGCCACCAATATCTTGCATCTGAGAAAGCTTCATTGTAGGATTGCGCCCCTCATATTTGCGTTGTAATTTTTTAATAATTGCCGGGGTACGCTTAAGGCGCCGAACAACAAGAGCTTTTGGGTCTACCAACTCGGACACACGCTTTAATCTTATCTTAAAAGTATGCAACGGAAAACTATGCGAAGATCTCCAATTATCTAAAATAATCCTAGCATTGTCTAAATCCTCTTTAGAAGAATTTTTGTTAATTAAAATATCCCCTGCAAGATCCACCTCGCTCTTTTTATATTTAATTTCAGTCCAGGACATAATACTTAAATGATTCTGATTTATTGTTTAGGTCTATCCGATAAAAAATTATCGTGGCGGAGAGGGTGGGATTTGAACCCACGATACGAGTATTACCCCATATAACAGGTTAGCAACCTGCCGCTTTCAACCGCTCAGCCACCTCTCCATATACATATATAATTTAAGCTTTTTTAGCTTCAAAAGTCAACTTGATTTTAGCTAGATTTTGTGATAATTTTAATAACTAGAGCGCTCGTAGTTCAATGGATAGAATGTCTCCCTGCGGAGGAGAAGATTGCAGGTTCGACTCCTGCCGAGCGCACATAGAAATTTTGAGCGCTAAATGTGCTCATAAATTTTTATTAGTCCTCGGCGTGCCGAGAACCTGCTTCCCGAATTCCGAGCCCGAAGGGCGAGGGAATGCCTTCGGGCAACTCTTCGACTCCTGCCGAGCGCACCATTAAATAACTATGAGAAAGATAAAAAGAGATATCGTTTCAGCTCTTATTTTTTCAAAAGATGGAAAAATATTTCAAGGCATGAAAGCCCCTGAGAAGAGGGACGTTTATTATAACTGTTGGCATCTTCCTGGTGGGGGGATTGAAAATAATGAAGAAAAGAAAACTGCTCTAATAAGAGAAATAAAAGAAGAAACAGGAATTGATATCTCTAATTACCCGATTGAACTGATAGATGACGTAGGAGAAGGACGATCAGAAAAAATTCTTGAGAATACAAAGGAAAAAGTTCTTTGCGAAATGAAATTCAACATCTATAAAATTATAATTAATGATAGGGCTGCAGACGAAATAAAAGTAAAACTCGGGGGCGATCTTGTTAAATATTGCTGGGTAAATCCCTCAAAGTTAAAAGAAATTAAATTAACGCCGCTCTCGGTAGAATTATTTAAAAAGCTTGGTTATTTAGAATAAATCTTTTCTGTATTATGACTCTCAATCTTTACTCCCCTATTGAAGAAATTCCTCGGGTAGGTCCAGCATTTCAGAAAAAACTAAAAAGAATGGGCATCAACACTGTCAGAGATCTTTTATTTCATTTTCCTCATCGCTATGAGGATTTTTCAAAATTAACAAAAATTTCGGAAGTAAAATTAAACGAGACCGTTTGTATTCGGGGAAAAATCTTAGAAATTGAAAACATAAGAACCTGGAAAAAAAGGATGTTTCTGACAAAAGCTATAATCCAAGACGAAACCGCTGCAATCAAAGTTACCTGGTTTAATCAGCCATATTTGACAAAAACCTTAAAAAAGGGGGACTTTATAACTCTAGTCGGAAAAACCTCTTTGGGAAAAGAAGGAATATATTTAGCCAGCCCGGCCTATGAAAAATTATCTTCAGAAATAGAATCAATCCATACGGGAAGAATCATCCCTATCTACCCTGAAACCGAAGGACTTTCCTCAAGATGGCTAAGGTATATTTTGAGACCGGTCCTGCTTGGGTTTGCGAAAAAAGCAATTGATCCTCTTCCAGAAAAAATAATAAAATCCAATAACTTACTTCCTTTCAGAAAAGCAATCTGGCAGGTTCATTTCCCGGATTCTCTGGAACTGGCTCAAAAAGCCCAAGAAAGATTTTCTTTTGAAGAAGTGTTTTTTATTTCTCTTTTCGCTTTGAGAGAAAAATTTATAATTTCCAGAGAAAAATCTCTGGCTATTCCCATAAACCTTCCCATAATCCAAGATTTTGTAAAAGGTTTACCCTTTAAATTAACTGATGCTCAAAGAAAATCTTCCTGGCAAATTTTAAAAGATATCGAAAAGCCTCGACCGATGAACCGGCTTCTAGAAGGCGATGTTGGTTCAGGGAAAACCGTCGTAGCAACAATGGCAGCTTTGAATGTTGCCAGAGCCGGCTACCAAGTTGCCATTATGGCTCCGACTGAAATTTTAGCCAAACAACATTTCCAAGGAGTGGCTAAGCTTCTAGAAAATTTCAAACTAAGCATTGCTTTATTAACCGGAAAGGAAGATAAAATCCGCTCCAAAAAATTGAAAAATGAAGTTCTGGAAATTTCCCGTCAGCGACTTCTGAAAAGAACCGGAGAAGGAGAAATTGATATACTTATCGGCACCCATGCCTTAATAGAAGATAAAGTTAGGTTTGGAAATTTAGCCTTAGTAGTCGTGGATGAACAGCACCGTTTTGGAGTTGAACAAAGGGCTCGGCTTTGCCAAGAAAAAAATAGTAAAACCAGACTCATACCTCACCTTCTCTCTATGACTGCTACTCCCATTCCTAGAACCCTAGCCTTATCAATCTATGGGGACTTAGATTTGTCTTTGCTTGACGAACTTCCTAAAGGAAGAAAAAAAATAATAACTAAAGTCATCAGCCCCGAAAAGAGAGAAGAAACTTATCAATTTATAAGAAAAGAGGTAAAAAAAGGAAGACAAGTATTTGTCATTTGTCCGAGGATAGAGCCTCCAAACGGTGAAAAAAAAGAGTCAGATGTCACCCGCTGGACAGAGGCCAAAGCAGTTAAAAAAGAATATGAAAAGCTTTCAAAAACAATTTTCCCTGATTTAAAGGTTGGCATGCTCCACGGAAAGATGAAATCAAAAGAAAAGGAAAAGATAATGAAAGATTTTAAAAATAAAAAAATTGATATCTTAGTTTCAACATCAGTAGTTGAGGTGGGGATTGATATTCCTAATGCCTCAGTAATGATGATAGAAGGAACAGAAAGATTTGGCTTAGCCCAACTTCACCAGTTCCGAGGCCGAGTAGGCAGGTCAAAATACCAATCCTATTGTTTTTTATTCAGCGATTCGCCAGCTACAAAAACTAAGGCCAGATTAAAAGCTCTTTTGACTTCAAAAAATAGTTTTGAACTAGCAGAAAAAGATTTAAAAATAAGAGGGCCGGGAGATTTTTTTGGCCAAAGGCAGTGGGGCATTCCAGATATAGCCATGAATTCTTTGACTAATATATTTTTAGTTGAAAAAACAAGGCAGGCAGCCAAAGAAATTCTGGAAGAAGACCCCAATTTAAAAAAATATCCTTTGTTAAAAGAAAGGATAGATAATTTTCAACAAAAAATTCACCTGGAATAATTTACTTTCGGAACTTTTCGGTTGACCAAAAGTCGTGGCACGCCTGCGTTATCCCAATTTGCTTCGCAAATTCGGGAACCCTATAAACCAGGATAACACCGCTCCTTAGAAACCTCTCGGTTTCTAACGCTCACTTCGTTCACTATTTTCCTAAACGAGAAAACACTAAGTTTTCCCGACCCCTTTCTAGTTTTTGGCCAACCTCAAAGATTCTTTCGGAACTTTTCGGTTGGCCAAAAACCCATGTATTTTCCTGTCATCAGCCGAGTTTGAGCATCCAGAGCCGGTAAAGAAATAAAAAAGATCATAATTACAGGCACTAGAAACCACTGCAAAAACAAAAATAAATATTTAAAACGGCCATAACCAATGGGTTTTGGTGGAAGTAAAAGAATGCTCAAATAAGCAGAAAATACTAAACCTATCATTGAAATAGTGAGAATATTTCTGGTTATTATGGGAAGATTGTAGGAAATGACGGTTCGGGAAAATACGTTACCTCCCAAATAAATCGGCAGCCATCCAAGCAAAAATATCAAAATTGAGGCAGTGGCCCAAGACCAGTGTCCCTCAATCAATTCGAACCCTAATGACAATCTCTTTTTAAAAGGGATTTTTTTGTTTTTCAAAAAACCAAAAATAAAATAAGGGATATCCCCGGCACCGTAAGCCCATCTTCTTTGCTGCTTGTAAATATTAACGGTGGTTCTAAAAAAGCTTTTAGCCACGTTGGCATCCATGGAAATAGGATAAAAAATGGGCTGAACCTTATAATCCCCGTCATATTTCAAAAAACATTGCCAGAAAATTCTGGAGTCATCGGAGACAACGTTTTTTTGTTTAAAGCCGACGTCAACCAAGGCCTGAAAACTCATCGAGTGAGACGAGAATGTTATTAATTTTTCCGGTCTCTCCTGATTTATGGTGTGCCAGAAAGTAGAAGAGAAAGAAAAAATCCTGGAAAATATTGGTGCCTGCCAAATATTATTTATAAAAAGAGGGGTTGGCTGAAAACTGGTTCTGGTTGGTTTTTCCGAGGTTAAATAATGATAAGTAAGACAACTGAAATATTTTGGAAAAATGCAGGTATCAGCATCAAATGAAGAAAAAATTATATTTTGATAAGGAATTTTTAATGGGTCTATAACAAATTCTTTAACTTTTTCTGTCGCCCAAGCTTCATTAGAGCCCTTGCCGGCAATTTCCCCTGGCAAATTAAACGGATGCCAAGTAACTAAGAATTTAAAAAATTTATTTGAGAATTCTTTTTGAAAAGATCTAGCTGTTTCTTCCACCTCTTTTCTGGCTCTTTCTTCGCAAGCTAAAACAACAATCATTTTATTTTTTGGATAATCAGAATTTAAAACAGATAAAAAGCTCTCTTTAACAATCATAAGTGGCTCTTTATAAATGGGGAAAACTACTAAATGATAAATGTTTTTCCATTTTTTTTCTTTTAAATTATCTAATTTCTCCAACCAATTAATCTTTTCTTGCTCTTTCATTTTCCTATAACCAGATCTAAGTAAAAGAGAAAAATAAATTGTCCTAAAAAACCAGTAAATTACAAATGTGATAATAAAAATAGCCACAAAAATGGGTTTTTTCCAAGAAAGAATTACTGCTAAGATTAATGTTCCCCAGGAAAGAGCTCCTGGGAAAATTTCCAGCGATCTAAAAATAGCCCGGTCTTTTGAGCTTTTTAAATCCGAGGCCTTACCGATTCTTAAATAAGAATCTTCCATGTAGGGTGGGCGATATAGGACTTGAAGAGTTGCCCGAAGGTATTGCCTCCCCGCCCAGGGCGGGTCGCAATTCGGGGAATAGGTTCTCGCCACATATCGCCAAATAAAAAATTATAAGCACCTGCGGCGCTTAGATTTCTTACAATTGGGCGATATAGGACTTGAACCTATAACCTTTCGCACGTCAAGCGAACGCTCTGCCATTGAGCTAATCGCCCGAATGGGCATGGTTGGGGCTCGAACCCCGAAGTACAACCTACGGTTGACTACGGGGCAGGCCAACGACCCCGACTTTATAACGGTGATTATCGCTAACTTTTTTTATATGAAATCACCGGTATATCGATGACTACTACTATTTTTTCTATGATGTGGGCGCAGTTGGGCTCGAACCAACGACCCCGACTTTATAAGAGTCGTGCTCTACCGACTGAGCTATGCGCCCACATCATAAAACTATAAATGAAAGTCATCGCTATAAGAGCAGAATATTATTTTATTTCCTTTATTTTCAGTGTTTGAACTCTGGGAATTTTCTTTAGAGCTTTTGTGTTTTTTTCTCCCTTCTCACTTATAAGTTTCTCAAAATCCTCTTTTTCAATTGTTTCTTTCTCAATCAAAGTTTTGGCAATTTTATTGAGTAATGATTTCCTCTGATTCAAAATGCTCTCCGCTTTTTTTCGAGAAATCTCAATTAAATGGGCGACTTCTTTGTCAATTTTTGCCGCTACTTCTTCAGAATAATTTCTCTGCTCGGAAATTTCTTTCCCCAAGAAAACATATTCTTCTTTTTCGCCAAAGGAAATTGGCCCCAAAGATGACATTCCATATTCTTTTACCAACCTTCTGGCAAGGTCAGAAGCCACTTTTAAATCATTGGACGCTCCTGTTGTAATTTCTTTGAATTTTAATTTCTCAGCGCAATACCCTCCAAATAAAGTCGCCATTTCAGCTAAAAACTCGGTCTTGGTTTTTAGCTTTCTTTCTTCGGCTGGCATTTTTAAGGTGTAACCGGCAGCCATTCCTCTGGCAACTATTGAAACTTTCCGCACTGGTTCGGCTTCTGGAAGCGAAGACGAAACCAGAGCATGCCCTGCTTCGTGAAAGGCAGCGATTTCTTTTTCATTTTTTGATAAAATATGGCTTTTTCTTTCTGGTCCTAATAAAACTTTTTCAATTGATTCCAGAAATTCGGTCTGAAAAATTTGGCGTTTATTTCTTCTGGCTGCTAAAATAGCTGCTTCGTTAACCACATTAGCCAAATCAGCGCCAGAAAAACCCGGAGTTCTTTCGGCAACTTCTCTTAAGCCAACATTTGAAGCCAAAGGTTTACCTCGGCAATGAATTTTTAAAATAGCATCTCTATCATTAACATCTGGCAAATCCAAAACGACTTTTCTGTCAAATCTTCCAGGCCGCAAAAGTGCCGGATCTAAAACATCGGGCCGGTTAGTGGCCGCCATAACAATTCTGGTATCGTCTCTTTCAAATCCATCCATTTCCACTAAAATCTGGTTTAAAGTCTGCTCTCTTTCATCGTGTCCACCACCGATACCTGAGCCCCTAATCCTGCCAATAGCGTCGAGCTCATCAATAAAGATTATTGCTCTCCCAGCTTTTTTAGCTGTAGCAAATAAATCCCTTACTCTGCTTGCTCCCACTCCGACAAACAATTCGACGAAGGTTGAGCCTGAAGTATGAAAAAAAGGAACATTGGCTTCTCCAGCCACTGCCCGAGCTAATAATGTTTTTCCGACACCAGCTGGTCCTAAAAGTAAAACACCTCTTGGAATTCTGGCTCCCATCTGAAGATATTTTTTCGGGTTTTTGAGAAAGTCAACTATTTCTTTCAACTCTTCTTTCGCCTCTTTTGAACCAGCGACGTCAGCAAAATTAATTTTTTCGTCAGAATGACCTTCGGCTCCAAATAATCTCGCTCTGGCTTTAGTAAAATCAAAGGCTTGCATCGCGCCAGTCCTGGCCTGTCTGAGAGAAAAAAAGAAAAAGAGAAAGAATATCAAAATGGGTAAAAGGTAAAGAACAGGTCCCAGCCAACTCAAAATACTGCTTTGCTCTTTAATGTCTATTCCTATACTGGCCAATTTTTCTTTTTCTGCTCCATAGTTTATTAAGGTCTGAGAAATGTCTGTTCCTGATTCTTTTTGAGAAGTACCCTGGGTATTATCAATATAAGTGATAGAAACCGTATTTCCTGAAACAGTAATCTGTTTAACTTTTCCCTGATTAATATCCGTAGCTAATTGATTAATAGGAACCTGCTTTATCTGGCTGGCGGGTTTAAACAGAAAAGAAAAAATACTGGAGATAACCAGAAATATAACTAGGACTAATATAAAATTTTTGATTAGATTATTAACCATGAATCAATTTTAGAATAACAATTTTTTAGGTAAAATCAAGTTGAAAATTAAAAGAGAAATTTATCTTTTTAATCTTAAACTCATTTTATGCTCGCCAGGCTCAATCGACAATATTTCAAAATTATAGCTTTTGCCAATCTCTAAATTTTTTTCCATGTCTTCATAGGAAGTAAACTCGGAAATATGGATCAGACCCTGAACTTTTTTATCAATCTGGACAAAAGCGCCAAAGGGATTGAATTTAACAATCTTACCTTCAACTGTGTCGCCTTTTTTATATTTTTTCTCTATTTTGGCCCAGGGATCTTCTTTCAATGCTTTTAAGGATAGAAAAATCTTGTCGTTGGAAATCTTAATTATTTTTGCTTTCACTTTTTCGCCAACTTTGACAATATCAGAAGGATCTTTTACTATCTGCCAATCGAGTTCAGAAATATGAATTAATCCTTCTAGCATGTCTGTATCCTTCACTTCCGGAGAGGGCTTCGGGCTAAATCTCATAAAAGCTCCGAAATCAATAATGGCCGTTATTTCTCCTTCTATCAGCTCACCTA
>Ga0315274_10005707_pt1 | contig 18178 bp, 18 predicted proteins | sample YL17G02_20_MG_FD_203700 | JGI IMG/M metagenome (GOLD analysis project Ga0315274, IMG submission 203700) | Sediment microbial communities from Yellowstone Lake, YNP, Wyoming, USA - YL17G02_20 | ecosystem: Environmental > Aquatic > Freshwater > Lake > Sediment | place: USA: Wyoming | collected...
CCAGCAGCTCGGCCAGCAAGTACAGGTTGCGCTCCAGCGCCGCCGCGTTAACAACGACGACCACAACGTCAGGCCGTTCATGGATAATGAAATCCCGCGCGATCCGCTCTTCCTCCGAGTTGGCCGTCAGGCTGTAGGTCCCCGGCAGGTCAACCACTCGGACTTCCTTGCCTTCGCCGATGCAGGCCCCGCTCTTCTGCTCCACCGTCTTCCCGGGCCAGTTGCCCACGTGCTGGCTCAGGCCGGTAAGCACGTTGAAGACCGTCGACTTGCCGACATTAGGCTGCCCGGCCAGCGCCACCGTGATCGGTGCTCCCCGCTCTCCAGGGACACCCGATGTCCTTTCGCTCATTCCCTTGCCTCCGCCGCGGCCCGCTCAACTTCGATCTTCAGCGCCTCTCCCCGTCCCAGCGCCACCCTTGTGTCTCGCACCTCGATCAGCATCGGCCCTTGGCGGTAGTTCTGTATCACCGTCACCTCCGCCCCGGGAGTGACTCCCATAGAGGCCACACGCGCTGAGAATCCCTTCCCGCCAAGCAGTGACCGCACCACCGCATGCGCTCCAGTGGGAAGCTCCCCTAACAGAAGGGGCGACGGCGGCTTTCTCTCCGAGCCCGGGGCTTCGAATGGGTCATCCCCTTGCGGTCTCGTTTCTCGATCCACAGGCGACTCCTTGGGAGGCTCCTAGAACATCACGGCTCAATCGTGATCACCGTCCCAACCCCGCAGGGGACGAACCCCCATCCGAACGCGGCCTCAAATGCGTTCGTGGCCTCGGCGCCCGTGCAGTGACATGGGGCGACCCTGCGCACCCCCAGATCCAGAAGCTCCTCGACTACCGCCTGCACGTCACCCTGGCTCCGGTCCCTCAGATGAAAGCCTCCGATCACCAGATCGATCTCGTCCTGGGCGGCCGCCCGACGCACAACGTCAACGATCCCGGGATGGGCACAACCGGTGACCACCACCAAGCCGCGGGCCGTCTCGACGATGAGCGACTGCTCGACAATCGTGGTCCCCATCTCCCCTGTCGTGTGGACGCCTTCGATGATCTCCATCGGCCCACCCACCTCCACGACCCGTGCCCGCTCGCCCACCTGCCGGCCGAACTCATCGGGGAAGGAACCAGGGATGTAGACCACAAGATGATCGTTCGACCCCAAGAGCGCCTGCACTCCGCCGACGTGGTCGGCGTGGTTGTGCGAGAGGACAACGGCGTCGATCGCGGCGGGATCAATGCCAAGCGTGGCCATGTTCTGCATGAGGATCGCCCCGTCGCCACCGGTGTCGAACAGGATCGTGCCCCCCTGCGACTCAATCAGGCAAGCAAAGCCCCAGGCGGCGGTCAGCCGCGGGTCGGCCGGGTTGTTGTCGTAGAGAACGGTCAGCACGGTCGCCGCCTCCGCTGGTTCTGTTGGTTGTGTGGTTGGAGGAGGAAGCATGGGGGATGCGCTCGGTGTCTCGGTTGCAGATCCTTCGAGCGCGCCCGATGCCGAAGCCGACTGCCACGGGGTAGGCGTCGGGGTGTTAGCGAAACCGCCCACAAGCCGGAGACAAGCCGAGGGCAGGAGCTGGTGGCCCAGGCACAAGGAGACGAGGCACAGCAGGACTGCGAGCCAGCAGATCCATCGAGTGTGGCCATGTGCCGGGAGCTTCATCCACGCCCCCCCAGCCGGCCCGCGGACGACCCCAGCCTTCGACGCCGCGGCGAAACCGCGGCCGCGACGAAGAACACCAGGGTGGTCAAGACCACGATCGTCGCCCCGGATGCGGTGTTGAGCAGGTAGGAAAGGAGCAGTCCCGCCTCTACGCTGCCCACGCCGATGGCCACCGAGAGCCGCATCATCCGGCCGAAGTCCTCCGTGAGCTGATAGGCAGCCGCGGCCGGTGTGACCAGCAGGGCGGACACCAGCACGATCCCCACGACCTTGATCGATAGCACCACCGCGAGCGCGATGAGCCCGATGAGCAGGAAGTACAGCCGGCTGGCCGGCAACCCCGTCACTTCGGCCGCCTCCGGATCAAAGGTGATGAAGAGCAGCTCCTTGGACAGCGCCATGACCAGCGCCAGGACGACCACGCCCATGCCGAGGGTGATCCAAAGGTCTTCAGGCATGACAGCCAGGATGCTCCCGAACAGGAATCCGAACAAGTCGACATTGTAGCCCCGCATCAGACCGATGAAGAGAATCCCCAGCGCCATGGTTGAAGCGAAGAAGATCCCCACCGCGGTGTCTTCCCTCACCCGGGCTTTACGCGTCACGGCAGCGATGCCCCACGCTGTCGCCAGGCAGAACGCCACGGCCGTCCAGGTGGGGTTGACGCCGAGCAGGAAGCCCAGTGCCACGCCCCCGAAGCTGGCATGGGCGATCCCCGCGCCAATGAACGACAGCCCCCTCAACACCACAAACACGCCGACGACGGCACAAACAGCCCCGATGAGGGCGCCCGCGATCAACGCCCGCTGCATGAAGGCGAACCCCAGGATCTCGCTCACGGCTGCTTCCTCACGACCATATGGGCCACACGTCCGTGGTGGAAGAACACAGCCTCGCAACCGTACATCTCCGCCAGGACCTCCGAGTCAAGCACCTCTTCCGGACGGCCGTGGGCGACCAGGCGTCGATTGAGGCAGGCAACAGCATCGACGTACGAGGCCACAACGCCGACGTCGTGGGACACGACCAGGACCGTCATCCCTGCCTCGTGCAGCCGCCGCAGCAGCTCGTAGAGACTCTCCGAGGAGGCCACGTCCACGCCCATCGTCGGCTCATCCAGGATCAGCAGGTCAGGCTCGTTAGCGAGTGCGCGCGCCAGGAAGACTCGCTGCCGCTGCCCGCCCGAGAGCCGCGCAATCGGCCGATCCGCCAGATCAGACACCCCCACGCGTTCCATGGCGCGCAGAGTGGCTTCTCCGTCGGCCACAGATGGCCGACGGAGAAGCCCGATCCGGCCATAGCGCCCCATCAGCACAACCTGGCTCACCCGAACCGGGAAATCCAGATCCACCGAGAGCAGCTGGGGCACGTACCCGATCCGGCTCCGCTCTCCTTCCAGCTGCCACGGTGCCCTGCCAAACACCCGCACCGAACCCCGGATGGGACGCACCAGCCCCAGGATCACTCTGAGCAGCGTGGTCTTCCCGGCCCCGTTGGGCCCCAGGATGGCAAGGAATTCTCCCCCCAACACCCGGAGACCCACGTCTTCCAGGACCAGCTCGTCCTGGAACGCCACATCGACGTGCTCAAGTTCGATCACGGCGTGCTTCATTTCGACCACCGTCCTTCTCCCTTCCCCCGGCTACCTCAATGCCCGGCTCATCTCCCGCAGGTTGAAGCGCATCAGGTCCAGGTAACGGTAATCCGGCGGCTGGCCCAGGGGGTCCAGGTAAAGCACTTGGGCGCCGCTCTCCTCAGCGATGACTTGTGCGGCCTTGGTCGAGAACTGCGGCTCGGCGAAGATGGCTCGAGCCTGGATCGCCCGGGCCCTCTCGACAATAGCGGCGATCTCCGCGGGAGAGGGTTCCTGCCCAGGCATGCGCTCGATCACCGCCGCCTGCTCCAATCCATAGTCACGCGCGAAATACACCCACGCCGCGTGGAAGGCAATAAACCGGCGGCTCGAGAAACTCGCCACCGCTTCCCGGATCTCCTTGTCCAGCGCCTCCAGTTCGGCAATGTAGGCCGAAGCGTTCGCCTGGTACACTTCCGCGCCACTCGGGTCGGCCCAGATGAGGGCCTCGCGGATCGCCTCCACCTGCTGGATGGCATTGCGCGGGCTGAGCCAGACGTGGGGATTGCCCGCGGTCCCGTGCCCTTCTTCGGCGAGGATGTCCAGCCCATCGGAGGTGGTCACGACGATCAGGTCCGGGTTGTCGGCGGCGGAGATCACGGCCTCGGCCCACCACTCCAGGCCGAGGCCGTTGAGGACCAGCACCCTCGCCTGGCTGATGGCCTGAAGCTGCGCCGGCGTTAGCTCAAACGTGTGCGGACTGGCGCCAGGCGGGACGAGCACTTCAACCTCGATCCGCTCTCCCCCCACCTCCCGGGCGAAGTCGGCCAGGGGCAGGATGCTGGCGACGACGGGCAACCGACCGCCAGGGGTTGGCGAAAGGGATGCTTCGCCACAACCTGCGAAGACGACGGCCAGGACAAGGATCAGCCCCATCGAACGGGTGCCCTTTCTCACCATCTTCCCTCCTTGCCCGTTCACCCCGGGCCGCCAGGTCGCCAGGGACACGCGTTGGACAGTGTGACGACCATTACCGTCTCCCCCTGGGTGGCGGCAGCCGCGAACGCATCGCGCAGCGCTGCCCACAGAACCCTGCCTTCGCCCGCGATCAGCGTACTCATCGCTCCCGGTTCAACGTCTAGCCCGCGCGATCGCCAGATATCGACTGCGGACTCGATCGCGGGGGCCAGACGCTCCTGCCGCAAGGGATACAGGCTGACTTGAGCCGTCAGGCCCGCTGACTCCCGCGGCAATGGAACGCCGCACAGGAAACGCAACGTGTCCGGGCCGGCGTTGACGAACTGGTGCTGCTCGCCGGGAAGTACGAGAGCGGTGTCTCCGGGTTCGAGCAAATGCTCTTGCGCCTCACCGCGCAGCCGCGCCCGGCCGCTCAGGATGTACACCTCGTGCTCGTAGTTGTGGCTGTGAAATGGCGAGGAACCGCCCGGCTGCACCCCCAACAGGCGCAGCGCGAAAGTCGGTGCCCCGTCCCCAGTGGACCACAGCCAGCGGATCGTCGTATCCGGCGCACCCTGCAACGGCTCGGCCTCAACCGTCATGGCCCGTTTCACTTCCATGGCCGTTCCTCCGCTCGCCCAGTTCGCGCAGAGAGCATCACGCGCATCCCGATGAACGCGCCGATCGGCAGACGAGAAGCACGGCGCGGCCAGATTCGCGGCAAGAGGGTGGTCCGCCAGGCGATCTGGCGGATCGGGCGGCCCAACGCCGAGCGGACCCGATGCGATAGCTCGGGAGGCGAGTAGAAATGCGCCGCCTGCCACAGCGGCGAGGCGGAAGCCCGGCGCCGCCAGGCCATCGGGTTCCATCGGTTCAACACACCCAACACGATCCCCCTTCGCGCGACCCGTGCTGCTTCGCGCAAGGCCAGTCGCGGATCAGGAAGGAACTCCAGTGTCGTGATCAGGAGCGCCACGTCGAATGCGGCGGCAGCGAAAGGCAACGCGCTCGCCTCTCCAACAACGAGCGCGACACCTTCGCGCCGGGCAGCCTCGGCCAGCATCGGGGTCGAGCGGTCCAGGCCGACGACCTGCCAGTGCATGTCTCTGAGCCAGCGGGCGAAATGCCCGGTGCCGACGCCGATCTCCAGCGCTGTGCGCGCATCGGGGAAGTCGCCCAGCAATCGGCTCAGCAAACCACGCTCGAGCTGATCAGCAACGCGGCCTTCCGTCTCGTACCAGAGATCGTAGCTGGCTGCGACCTTCGGATCATCGAAGGGATTACGGAGTCGCGGAGTCATCGGCTCGTCCGCCATGGACACGGGCCTCCTCGCTAGAGATGGCTCACCAATCCGGTTCTTTCGTTGAAAGACTCGATCAGCGCGTCCAGCTCGGCGACCTGGGCGTGGATCCCGGTCCAATAGTCCGGCTGGTACCACTGCGCCGTGATCTCTTCGTAAGTCTTCCCCTGCTGTTCGACCCAGGTGAAGTACTTGAGGTTGTGGATCCGCCGGCGATCCCAATAACCCAGTTCTTCCACATGATCCGTTGCGCAACCCTGCAGGTAGCGGTGGTAATCGGCGACCGCGTCTTGTTCCAAGTATTCGCCCTGGGCCCGGCGCAGTTCCACCAGACGGCTCTGATACAGCTCCATCGAGTCGGTGAACACCGTCAGAACCACGTCAGATTCGCCCAGCTCAAACCACTTGGCGAACTTGATCGCCGACAGGACATTGGCGATGCTGGAGATGCCCATCAGATCCAGGTTCTGGACAAAGGCCTCGGGCATCCCAATCTTGACCAGGTAGGTGCGGCCCGCTGGCTCATTGAATAGGCGTGCTAGGCGCATGCAGGCTTCATCGTCCACCGCCATGACGACGTCCGTATTCCTTAGATTGTGGATCCATGGGACGTGTTTGTCCCCGATCCCCTCGATCCTGTGGCCGCCGAAGCCGTTCCGCAAGAGTGTGGGGCACTGAAGGGCCTCGCTGGCCACGACTTTGCTGCCCGGGAAGATCCCCTTCAAGTAGTCCCCGCAGCCGATGGTGCCGGCCGAGCCCGTGGTCAGCACCACGCCTCGGTAGACGTCGCGTGGCCCCAACTCTCGGGAAAGGATCTCCTCCATCGCGTGGCCGGTGACCTCGTAGTGCCAGAGGTGGTTGCCAAACTCGTCGAACTGGTTGAATACCACCACGTCCTCGCGGCTGGCTTTCAGCTCCCAGCACTTGTCGAAGATCTCCTTGACGTTGCTCTCCACTCCAGGCGTGGCGATGATCTCTCCCGAGACCCCGGCGAGCCACTCAAAGCGTTCTCGACTCATGCCTTCGGGCAAGATCGAGATCGACTCGCAGGCCAGGAGTGCGGCGTCGTAGGCGCCGCCACGGCAGTAGTTGCCGGTCGAAGGCCACACCGCCTTGTGCCGCGTCGGGTCGAACTGGCCGGTGACCAGCCGCGGGACCAGACAGCCGAATGTCGCTCCCACCTTATGCGAGCCGGTTGGAAACCACTTGCCCACGAGCGCCAGGATGCGCGCCGGGACGCCGGTGAGCACGCAGGGCAGCTCAACCCAGTTGACCCCGCCAAAGCTCCCGCCGGAGGCGACCGGTTGGTTTTTCCAGGTGATGCGAAACAAATTCGGCCAGGCAATATCCCACAATCCGACGGAGCCCAGACGGCCCTTGATCGAGTCGGGGATGCGGGAGGGGTCTTTCTGCTCGGCCAGAGTGGGGATGATGATGTTCCTCTCCCGCGCCCGCTGCACCGTGCGCTGCCGCGCCTTTTCATCAACCGTCAAGTCAATCACTGCTTCCCTTCGTCCTTTCCCATGAGGTTCCCCCGATTCAGTGGACACTGATCGTGTCCGAGGTCGGCCTCCGCTCGTACTCGGCTGGGCTGAAGTATCCCAAGCTCGAGTGTAGACGCTGGCGTTTGTACCAGATTTCGATGAACTCGAAGATCGCCCGGCGCATGTCAAGGCGCCGCCGTTTCGCGCACATCCACGATGCGCTTGACGACCGGTTGCATGAGTTCTCGCAGGACCTGCGCGCTGACGCCGTCCACCTTGAGCATGACCTCGCGATCCTCGGTACTTTCTCCGAGGAACGTCCCCAGCGCGACGATGTTGCCACCGGCGTCGAAGATGGCTTTGGTCATCTTGGACAGTTCCCCGGGCACGTTGGGCACGAGCGCTACTAGCCGGATTCCGGGTTCGCGCGCGCCCAGCATCTCGAGAAAGACCTTGAACAGATCGGTCTCGGTGACGATCCCAACCACCTGGCCGTCGCGGACGACCGGCAGGCCTCCGATCTTCCTGTCAGCCATGAGGCGGGCAGCCTCCTCCAGCGGCGTATCCTCCCTGATGGTGATGACCTGCCGGGTCATGATCTTCTCGATGGTGATCTTGCTGAGCAGGTAATGGATTTCCCAAATGCTCAGGCTGGTGGCGTCCGACGGAGCGGCATGCAGCAAGTCTCGCTCGGAGACGATGCCGACCAGCCGGCCGTGCTTGTCCACGACCGGCAGACGGCGGATGCGCTCGGTGCGCATCAGGTTGAGGGCGTCCTGCATCGGCGTCTCCGGGTGAACGGTGGTCACCGGGTGAGACATTCGCTCTTTGACCAACATTTCATCCAATCCTTTCCAGGGGGCCTTGAAAACCCCTGCCACAACGCTCAATCGTACGCCCGGCGTGTCTCTTCATCGGTCAGGATGTGTCGGATGCGCTCCTGTCCCTTGGAGGATTCCCAGGTTCGGAGCTGCTGGTGAGTCAGGTAATAGCTCTGCGGGATGGGATGGGTGCCGATCACCACCTCGAGCTGGTATTTGGCCGGGATGAACTCACAAAAGGCATCCAGCCTTGGGCAGGGCGGGTAGCCAACGACCAGGCCTGTCGCCAGGTGGACAACCTGCGCGCCATTCTTCTTCATCTCGGCGGGCGCATGTTCCACGTTGCCGCCCGGACACCCGCCACATGTGGTGTAGCCTACCAGTTCGACCGGCTCGCCCTGGTAGCGCGCAAAGGCGCCCTCCCGGTCCCGCAATGCCCTGAAGCACTTGCCGCCCGCGCAGGCGTGATAACGGTCGCAGATGAGGATGCCGATCTTAGTCATGAAGGAGGTTCCTTTCGAAGACGCTATTGCCACTTGTGTCAGAACCGGACACCGCCTTGATACGTCGTCAGGGACACCGGCACTCCCACCCGTTGGCCATTTTCCCCGACGCCCACCCAGTTCAGATCATCCAGCTGCTGGACACGATCGATGAACAACACCCCGTCCAGGTGGTCAATCTTGTGGTGAACCTCGACGGCAGCGAAGCCCTCAAAGACCCGGTCGAACGGCTTCCCCCGTCGTCCAGGCCGGTGACTCGCAGGTAGTGCGGGCGTGTCATCTGGCCATACAGTCCCGGAAAGCTGACACAGCCGTCAAAATACCTGCGTCCATCGCGCGCCTCGAGGATGACCGGGTTGATCAAGGCCATCGGAGGCCCAACCTCGCCTTGCTCCTGGCTTCGCGCCCCCAGGCGAACGGCCATCCGCCTTGTCCTTTCGAGTTTTCCGGCGCCGGCCAGGCGCATTGTGCGGCGGCAGGCGAGAGCGCCAAGACGAACCGCACGACAACCCTCTGCCATAGAGGAGGACCACGAGGGCGACGCCGTCGGCGAATCGGCCGCCTCTAATGCGGAGCGGGATCAGCGGCTTTGGCTGTCTCCAGCGCCTCGATGATCTTGCTCCCGGTACCTTTCAGTCGGGAGGTGTCGATCGGTACGCCTTTCAACCAGGAGATGGAAACCCCTGCATCCTCCGCTATGGTCGCGATGGGTTCGATGCCCCGCTCGGCCAGTCTCTCGCGCAGGTACCCTTCGACCTCTTCGTTCTGCACCTTGTTCAACACGAACGCCACATCCTTGATGGTCGCTTCCCTGAAGATCTGGTTGGCCAACGCGACCAACCTCCGGCTTTCCAGATGCTTCGTGGCCGGCAACCCTCCGGCATGGATCTGGGCAACCATATCCCGCATGCCGGCGGCCATCTCGACCGAGGCCGTCGTGGGATCGACGATGACGATAGCCCAATCCAGGCCGGTGATGGCGCCGCGTGCCGAGTCTTCAAACCCCGCCTTGAAGTCCACCAGCATGACAGGGGCCCTTTCAGAGGCGCGCAGCCTGAGGTCTCTGGCGATCTTCGCGACCGGACCGTCGCAGCCCGCGCCTGGGCCCAGGCCGGCGATCTTCCCTGCGACGAGCAGGCTGATCCCTTCCGGGTTTCGAGCGACGTATTGTCGAGGCAGCTCATCCAGGGCCACCTCGGCCCCGGCTAAGGGGGCAGGGTCGTCCACCGGGCAGGTGACCAAGCCTCCGCTGAAGACCATGCCTCCGAAGTACTCCATCAGCGGTACGGGCGCCCGGTCGATGCCGAGCGCCCGATGCAGCCCGATATTTGTCGAATCGGCATCCAGGACACAAACGGCGTAACCCCGGCCGCGCAGAACGCTCGCCAGCAGCACAACCAGCGTGCTTTTGCCGGCACCCCCCTTCCCCAGGATGCCGATCCTTTCGCCCGTGAGCACTCGGTCGTTCTCATCCATCGCTCTTCACCCTTGTGCGCTGACATCTGGACATCGGATCATCTGGCCGCCCGCTCATGGCCATCACAATCACTCCCCGGCCTGAGCGCTCGCCGGCCAACCGGCGGCCTCGGTCAGAAATCCGCTCGGCCAGAAACCCTTGCTCAATAGAGAACTCGCCGGCCCGGTCCCTTCGCATCATCTCCGCCGGCAGCCCATCGAAGCGCGCCGGATGTCCTCTGTCCGATCGGCACCAGCCAACGATGAAATTGATCATTGTTGTCGCCGCAGGTAGTAGCGCTGCCCCTCGTAGCTGAGCTCCACCAGTCGGCGTTCTTTGACCAGAGAATCCACTGTGGCCCACTTGTCGCCGTTTCGACTCAGCAGGTCTTCCACCGCGTCGGCCCTCATCGGGTGGACGGCGGTGATGCTGAGCAAATCCTCCTCGGAGTTCCCCGTCGCGGAAAAGGCATTGCCCTCATACCCGGTCAGAAGCTCCACCCGGCCCACTCCCCGCGTGACGATCTGGTACGCCCGGTTCAACGTCTCCTCATCCGACGGGCGGACCCACCGCTCCGCCGGCGGGCGCGTAGGAACAGCGAGATAGGCGACGGCGGGCTGGAGCCTCCGCAGGAAGTCGGCCAGTGCCTCCACCTGCTCGGGGCTGTCGTTCACCCCTGAGACCAGCATGGTCTCGGTGACCAGCACGCCGGCGAAGCTCTCTCGGAAGGCCAGCATCCCGCTGACGATCTTGTCGAGCTTCAGGTATCGATGTGGGCGATCGACCTTGCGCCACGTCTTCTCATCGACGGCATCGACCTTGAGGGACACCCAGTCGGCCGATGCCAGGTCCTCCCTCACCTCCTCAAGGTGGACCAGGGAGCCATTGCTGATCACCGCGATCTTCGGCCCCACATGACGGAGCCCTCGGATCTCGGCCCTCAAGTGAACATCGAGGGTCGGCTCGCCGTCCGGCACAAACGTAAGAAAGTCGATCGCTTCTCCTCGTTCCCGAACCTCTTGGGCCTTGGCCTCCACGGCGGCCACGACCGCCACCGGTGAATAGAACTCCCGCCGCCGGTCGCTCATCTTGTTTGTGCGTCCGAGTTGGCAGTAGACGCAAGAATAGGTGCACACCTTGGGCGGGATGTTGTTGATCCCCAGGCTGCGCCCAAGCCTCCTGGAGGGAACGGGGCCGAACGCGATATCTACCTGGCCTTTGTCGGCCATGGTGCCTCCCGTCCTCCGGTCTGTGGTCCAGCCAGGCAGAAGACGCTGGCCGGGCCCCGACCGCTTTCCGTTCTTGGCGCCTATTCTCGGCCCCCGCGCTGCAAGGCCTCCAGGATACGCTCTGGAGTGAGAGGCAGCTCCCGCGCCCATGCCCCGGTCGCATCATGGACCGCACTGACCATGGCCGGGGCCACTCCGTCGATTGAGATCTCCGCCACCGACTTCGCGCCGAACGGTCCACTCGGTTCGTCCGTCTCCACGAAGATCACATCCATGGCGGGCATGTCGTCCGCCCGGGGGATGGCATACGGGCCAAGGCGCGGATTGAGGGGCCGACCTTCTCGATCGAAGAGCATCTCCTCCGTCAAAGCGAAGCCGAGCGCCTGGGCCATCCCGCCCTCCACCTGTCCGGCCGCCGTCATCGGGTTAATCACTCGTCCGCAGTCGACCACCATCAGCATCCGTTCCGGCCGGACGTGCCCTGTCTGCGTGTCGACCATCACCTCAACGAACTGAGCTGCCGTCGGAGGAGGGCTCACCTGGCTCACGTGCGACGCCGAGGCCATGATCTGGCGCTGATCTCGCTGGTGCAGGCTGCTCAGGGCCACCCCGCCCAGAGTGACCGAGCGGCCGTCGGGAGCCACCGCCTTTCCGGCTTCAAGCGCCAGCTCCTCCGGCATTACGCCTTCCAGCATCCCGGCGGCGTACTCCCGGATCTGGTCCCGCACCTGCATCGCCGCTTTGCGCACGGCATTCCCACTGACGTAGGTCGTGCTGCTGGCGTAAGCGCCCTTATCGAACGGCGTGAAATCCGTATCCGAAGAATGGACGATGATGTCATCGACCCGTACACCCAGCACTTCGGCGGCCATCTGGGCCAGGATGGTATCCGAGCCGGTGCCAAGGTCGGCGGCACCGATGAGCAGGTTGAAGGAGCCGTCGTCGTTCATCTTGATCGTGGCCGAGGCCATATCCAGTCCGGCAACGCCGCTCCCGTGCATCACCACCGCCATCCCGATACCCCGCCGGTGCCGACCGGTCTGGCCTCGGTTCGCCTTGCGCTTGGCGTAGAAGTCGGTCGCCTGCAGCCCGATGTCCACACACGGCTCCAGGCCGCTGCTCGACAGAACCTGCTCGATGCCTTCGCGTCCCTCGCCCAAGGCCCTGGAGAGGTGCATGTTCTCGCCGACCCGGATCCAATTGGCCCGCTTAAACTCCACAACGTCTAGGCCGAGCTGCTCGGCGATCTCCTCCATCAGCACTTCCACGCCGAACTGGCACTGCATGGCGCCGTAGCCGCGGAACGCCCCGGCCGGTGGCGTGTTGGTGTAGACGACATCGCAGACGAAACGGGAGTTCGGCGCGTTGTAGAGCGTCAGACCCTTGAAGCCGCCGACCATCTGCACCGTCAGGCCATGTGTGCCGTACGCCCCTGTATCCCCGATCAGGTACAAGTCGGCGGCGGTTACCTTGCCGTTCCTGATGCCGATGCGGTAGCGCATGATCTGGGCGTGACGGCATCGCGAGCTGGTGAACTCCTGGGTGCGGCTGTACTCCATGCGCACCGGGCGGCCGGTGGCCAGCGTGAGGTGGGCGCAGAGATCCTCGAGGATCATTTCCTGCTTGTTTCCGAACGCGCCTCCGACGCGCGGCTTGACGACGCGGATACGCTTGACGGGCAGCCCGATCAGCGGCGCCAGCATCCGCCGGATGTGAAATGGCACCTGGGTGCTTGTTCGGACCACCAGCCGGGCGTCTTCGTCCCAGTAGGTGATGCAGGCATGGGGCTCGAGGTGCACATGCTGCTGCTTGGGCGTCCGATACGTGCCTTCGTAAATGTCGTCCGCGGCGGCGAATGCTGCCTCGAGGTCTCCTACCTCCGCCTGGATGCGGTGGACAACATTCCGATCCCTGTCGTGGATGCCGGCCGTGTCGGGCTCATCATGGATCACGGGGGCCCCAGGTGCCATGGCCTCCAACGGGTCCACCACCGCGGGAAGGATCTCGTACTCGATGTCGATCCGTTCCAGCGCGCGCAGCGCCATCTCCGGCGTTTCGGCAGCCACCACCGTCACGCGGTCGCCCACATGTCGCACTTTGTCGTCCAGGCAGACCTGATCGTACGGCAAGGGCTGCGGGTAGCTCTGACCCCCAGAGGCATACTTGATCCGGGGGATATCCTGGTAGGTTAGGACTGCTCGGACGCCTGGCAGCGAGCGGGCCCAAGAGGTGTCGATGCGGCGGATTCGGGCATGGGCATGCGGACTGGTCAGCAGGGCGCCATATAGCATGCCCTCTGCCCAGAAATCGTTCGTGAACACCGGCCGCCCCCGAACGAGTTTCTCCGCGTCCACCTTGACCTCGGGTTGCCCGACGACGCGCGTGATCTCCATGCCGGCCGGCGAGAACACGAGCGGGGGAAGTATGCCGCGCTCCCCCTGGCGCCGGTAGTAGGACTCGGGCAGATCAGCCGGCGTGCCCTCAGGCGGCAGGCTCCTACGGATGGCAAAGACAGGCGGGGGCGTCTCGCCTCGCAGGAGGGCGGCGGAGCGAAGGACTGCCTCCACCGGGCGCACGTATCCTGTACATCGGCACAGCACCCCTGCCAGGGCCTCCCGGACTTCGACTTCCGTGGGGTTCGGGTTCCGGTCCAGCAACGCTTTTGCTGCCAACACCTGCGCAGGGGTGCAGAAGCCGCATTGGATCGCTCCTGTCTCCATGAAGGCCCGCTGGATCGGATGCAGCTCAGCCCCAGAGGTCAGGCCCCCCACCGTCAGGATCTTCGCCCCCTCCGCCTCGACCCCCCGAACCATGCAGCTCCGGACCGGCCTGCCGTTCATCAAGACCAGACAGACGCCGCATGCCCCGTTGTCGCAGCCGCGTTTGACGCTCAGGCAGGAGGCCCGGCGCAACACGTCGAGTAGCGTCTCGCTCATGTCAATGCGGAGACGCTTTCGCTGACCGTTGACTGTGACCGGGATCGTTCTTCTCCTCGGGGACATCCGAGCTCCACACACAGTGCACTACACTTCTAGTCCGGCGACTCCCCTTCGCTCACAAACACAATTGAACAAGGCGCGCCGAGCATGACGCAGTCTTCCAATCAAGCGTTCATTGCCGGCTGTCTAAAGCGAACCCTGGCCTGCTTCTCAACACCGCTCTCCAGACTTCTGCCGACCTGCCGTGGTGCCAGGCCCCGAGGGGTCGTTCCTCGCCGGTCGGTCAGGCCCCAGCAGCCCCATGGCCGTAGGGTGCCCTTCTCCGACATTCAGTTCTGGCATGGTGCAGGCCCCTGCGACGTCCTTCGTGCCAACGACCAGCCGTCCGCCCAGACGACTACTGGTTCTCGTTGCCGGGATCCGAGGCGGTGACCTTCTGCGGCATCCCATAGATAGCGGACTGCCGCTCCTCCAGGGGCAGATCCATCAGCGCCTTCATCCTTCGGTCCCCGCTTGTCCCAAACCTGGAGGGTTCATACGCCGGCAGCTTGAGCGCAGCCCGCTTGGCGTCGATGTGGGCCAGGGCTTTCGCCAGCATCTGCTCCGGGTCGGGCTCGAATTCGAGTCGCGCCCCCACCTGCTTCTCCCACCCCTCGCCGATCAGCCTCGTCACCTCCTGGCTCCCCCCAACCGGCGAGCTCACGCCGAAGATCGTGTAGACCCCCGAGGCGACGAAGTACGTCCCGATCGAGAGCGCCTTCTCGCTCATCCATTCCGGCGCGAAACCCACAACGGGAAGATCGGCAATGTCATCACCCAGCCCGCCCTCGGACACCATCTGGGTCAACACGGTCAGGATGCGGCTGTTGTCCACGCAGCTTCCCAGGTGGAGGACGGGCGGGATGCCAATGGCTTCACACACCTCGCGCAGGCCGGGGCCGGCGTATTCCATGGCCTCCCCCAGCAGCATCCCGACCTTGGCATTGGCAATGGCGCCGCAGCCGGTCATCACGACCAGGACATCGTTCTTGATGAACTCGCGCACCAGATAGACGTGGGCCTCGTCGTGCACCGCCCGAGGGTTGTTGCAGCCGACGATGCCTGCTGCGCCGCGCACCCGCCCTGCCATGACGGCGTCGTTCAGTGGGCGAAATGAGCCCCGAAACGCGCCCCCTTGCATGTAGTTGATGTACTCGTGGGAGAAGCCTGGGACCAGCTCGTTTGTGACGTCTGGGATAGCCACGCGGCCCTTGCGGCGCGGGTAGTTGTCGATGGCCATGCGTACGATCCGGCGTGCAATCTCCGGCGCCCGGTGCTCATCGAACTCGACACGCGTCGCGCCCGTGATCTCTGCCTTGGGAGATGTGGTGATGAGCAGGGTGTGGAACCGCGCCGACAGGTCGCCGAGGGCCTGCATGATGCACTGCACGTCCACCACCATGGCCTCGACCGCGCCGGTGAGCAACGCCAGTTCCTGGCTGAGGAAGTTGCCTGCCACCGCCACACCCTGGCGCATCAGGATCTCGTTGGCCGTGCAGCAGATCCCGCACAGGTTGATGCCCGCCGCACCCTTCGAGCGGGCATAGTCGATGAGCTCGCCATCCTGCGCCGCCGCCACGATCATCTCGGAGAGCGTGGGCTCATGGCCGTGGATGACGATGTTCACCTGGGCGGCGTCCAGGACACCCAGATTCACCCGGGCCACCGTCGGACTGGGGGTGCCGAAGAGAATGTCGGAAATATCGGTCGCAAGCATGCTCCCGCCCCAACCGTCAGATAGGGCAGTCCGCAGCGCGTGCCGCAGGATGTGCTCAGGGTCCTGGTCGGTGCCCATGTGTGTACGGTGCAGGGTCTCGACGATCTCGCGTGTGACACTCCGGGGGGCGATCCCCAAACTGCGCCAGATCTCCTGGCGCTTGGCCGGCGCCCGGCGGACGTAGGTGAGCTCGCCGCGCATTTGCCGGAAGTTCTCGATGGCGCGGTCAGCCACTTCCAGGGCCAGGTCATCGATGGACCGTCCGTCCACCGGGATGTCCATCAGCCGGGCCACATTCTGGAGCTTGTGCGGATCACGCACGACATAGCCGGGCGCCTCGCCCCGGGCCACGGCCTGCAGGGTGAAGGCCATGTCCAAGCCGTGGTCGGAATGGGCCGCTGCGCCGGCGGCGATGGCTCGCGCCAGATTCCGAGCCGCCACCGTCTCCAGCGTGGCACCGCACACACCGCGCTGCCCGGGCTTCACCAGGCGGCACGGTCCCATGTGGCAGTTCTTGCAGCACTTCCCATCCTCGCCAACCGGACAGGGAGCCATTTCCGAAGCCCGGCTGAAAGCAGTGGGAATCCCTTCCGCCTCCGCCAGGGCCAGGAGTTCCGCGACGGCGGGGTCCACCGTTGCACGGGAGGATTCAGGTCTCTTGGGCATGGAGTGCTCTCCTTGTTCTGATCGTGGCCCGACAAGGTCCGGCACCGATCGGTCACGCAGCCTGCCCGCCGGCCCGCGCTTGCCTCTGGTCCATCAGCCCGAGCCCTGCGGCGTTTGAGCTTCCACCCCAGGGCGTGACGGCGCAGCCTGCGCCGGAAAAAGCGGGGGCCTGGCAGGAGGAGCCGAGGCGACGATCCATTCCACGACCGGCCCAAAACCCACTGCCGAGTAGTCTTCAATGCGCCCCTCATCACACAGGCGGGAGATCTCGGGATCGAGCGGAAGGCGGCTGAGCAACGGGACGCCCAACTCGGAGGCGATCTCGTGTGCATGGCTTGGGCCGAAGATCTCGTGCTGCTTGCCGGTGTCCGGACAGACGAAGTAGCTCATGTTTTCGATCAGCCCCAGGATCGGGATCCCCAGCTCCTGGGCCATCCGCGCTGCCTTTCGTACCACCATGCCTGCCAGGTCTTGGGGCGAAGTCACCAACACAACGCCGCTCTGTGGGAGCGACTGCATTACGGTCAGCGGGGCATCGGAGGTTCCCGGGGGCAGATCGACCACCAGGTAGTCGAGCCTGCCCCAGAGCACGTCGCCCCAGAACTGCTGAATGGCGCGCCCGATCAGGGGCCCGCGCCAGATCACCGCCTGCTCCTCGCTCTCCAGCAGCAGGTTAATCGACATCACACGGATGCCGGTCTTGCTCTGCGGCGGGATGAAGGCCATCGGGCTGGTCTCCACCCGCGGCCGTTCCCGGAAGAACATCTTGGGAATGCTGGGTCCCGTGATGTCGGCATCCAGCACACCCACCTGGTGGCCGGCGCGTCGCAGGCAGATTGCCAGCAAGGCGCTCACCAGCGACTTTCCCACGCCGCCCTTGCCGCTCATGACCGATACCACATGCCCGACCTCGTTGAGGCGCGCTACTGTTCCTTCAGGCTTACTGGTCCCTCGCAGGCGCCCCTTCTCCTCGGCGGTCATCTCACTCGTTTTCACCTCTACTTGGCCGACGCCCTCCAGGGCCAGGATTGCCTTCCGGGTGTCCTCCACCAGCCGCTCTTTCAGCGGGCAGTTCAGGGTGGTCAGCGCCAGGGTGAGGCGCACCTGGTCGCCCTCCACCCGGACCTCCCGGACCATGCCCAGGTCCACGATGTCCCGCTTCAACTCAGGATCCTCCACGCCCCGCAAGGCGTCGACGACGTGTTCCGTTGTCACCATCGGATGTCAGTCCTCTCCAAGGGATTGGTTGCTTGTGGCCTGGCCTCGCCCAGCCAGGGCCTCCTGAATCCATCGCGTGAGTTCCTCCGCTCGCAGGTAGCCGACGATCTGGAGCTCCTGCCCGGAGACACCTTCGACCTCGGCCACAGCTTTCTGGATCATCAGCGAGAGCGGGACCGCAATCGGGCACAGCGGTGAGGACGGCCGGAACTTGTAGGACACCCGACCGTTCTCATCGACCATGAGGTCCTCGATCAGCCGCATCCGCATCACGTCGACCCCGGTTTCGGGGTCGATAACCGTTGAAAGCTTATCCAGGATCGCTTCGTGCAGCTTCTCCAGGTTCATCATGCCATTACTTTCTGCCCATTGTGCGGGGTTACTGGACCAACGCTTCCAGCGCCAGACTCACCGTCTCGGCCTCGGTGAGTATCATCTCCACCCCGGCGGCGGCGAAGACGTATTCCGGGCCTTTGCCCTGAAGATTCTCCTTCAGCACAACCCGATCCACCTTCTGAGACACCAACCATTCGGCCACGCGGATGCCCTTTGCCTTCGAAACCTCCCGATGGGGATTTTCTACCACCTCTTGTTTATCAACCGCCTCATCAGAAAACC
>Ga0315274_10005708_pt1 | contig 18178 bp, 15 predicted proteins | sample YL17G02_20_MG_FD_203700 | JGI IMG/M metagenome (GOLD analysis project Ga0315274, IMG submission 203700) | Sediment microbial communities from Yellowstone Lake, YNP, Wyoming, USA - YL17G02_20 | ecosystem: Environmental > Aquatic > Freshwater > Lake > Sediment | place: USA: Wyoming | collected...
TTTTTTTCTCATTACTTGATTTCCAACTTAATCCTCTCTCCCATTTTTTTAATAACCTCTTCCACTATTATTCTTCCGCCAAAAAATTGTAAATGAATCCCATCCGAAACTCGAGCTAATTTATATTGCCCGGTTTCATCAGCTAAATAAGCGGCATAATTTCCTTGCCCATCATCCAATAAATCCCAAGTTGGTATAAAATAAGCGTTTTTATGATTTTTAACTTCAGCCTCATAAATTGAATTTAGGTTTTGTACTCTCTCAGAAAAATATTTTTCTTTCATAACCGGTAACCCTATCCAAAAAACAGTAATATTATTTTTTTCAAAAATCTCCAAAAAATTAGAAACTCTTTTTGAATATTCTTCATTCCATCCTTCTTCTCCATAACTGATCACTTTCCCGTCGGAGGCAACTAATCCCTGGTTATCATTTGAACCAAACATCATGATGGCTACGTTAGGATTAAATTGAGAAATCAATTCCTGGGCTGTCAAATTCCAATTAAAATAATCTGGCCGCGAGAGCCCGCTTGAAACCTTTCCTAAACGCTTAACCACTAAATCTTTATATTTTAATAATTCGCTTTCTAAAGGATTTCCCACTCCCCCGCCTACAGCAATAAAAGAATCTCCCAAAATTAAAACTCTAAAAGGTGGCTCTAGTTTAGTTTGCGAAGACTGGTCTGGCTCAATTAATTCTTCTTTTTGTTTTTCCTCTTCGGGTTTTTCCTGCTGATTTTCAATCTTTTTTTCTTCCTCGCTTCCATCAATGACACCTAGAGTTTCAGTTTCCTCAAACAGCACCGGGGATTTCTTGAGTCCCAGCCAAAAATCATGTTCTTTATCAAAAAAATTACTCAAGCCAAGCTTTTCCTTTACCATTTCTGCAACAGATGCATAGTTTAAAACTGCGGTACGGAAAATATTGTCTCCCTGCGCTTCTCTTTGGGTTTCCCAAATAACAACCCTTTTTGATTCATAAAATGGAACTAAAGCAATTATAAAGACAAAAACCAAGATGGCTAATATTGGAGAAGTAAAATTCGGCGTTTTGTCTCCGGATTTTAAGTTATTATTTTCCATATCAAAAATTAAAGTAAATAAAAGGCGGGATGATATCTGGCCCCAATTTAAGTATCAATATCGTAACTAAAACGGAAAATAAAATCAAGAGCGGAGCCGATAATCTCTGCTGAATACCAGTTAGCTTTTTAATTATCTGTTTTTCAAATAAAAACACCAGAAAACCAACAAATAGAAGAATTAAAACGTGGGTCTTTAAAGGCTCAATGTTCTTGCTGAAATTAAACAGTGATTTCAGGAATTTTATAGCATTTGCCGTGTTTTCGGAACGAAAAAATATCCATGAGAAAGAAATAAAAATAAAGGTAAAAATCCCTCCAAAAAATTTTGAAATATCTTCCCGCCATTTTTTAACTGGTTCAATGTTTATTTTGAAAGAACGCTCTTTGATATCTTGATATATATTAAAGATAATCAGGGCTAAGCCACTTATTACGCCCCAGATTATATAATGATTCATTCCATGCCATAATCCGACTAAAATCATCACTATCATCAAATTAAAATATTTTCTTATTAATCCCTTCCTGTTTCCTCCCAAAGGAATATAAACATAATCCCGCATCCAGTCTGATATTGATATATGCCATCTCCTCCAAAAATCTTTTATGTTGGAAGATAAATAAGGGGTGTCAAAATTAATTGGGGTTTTAAAACCTAAAAGTCCGGCAAAACCGATTGCCATATCTGAATAACCGCTAAAATCAAAGTAAATCACAATTGAATAAGCAAAAACTGCTAATAAAAGTACAAGCTGGGAGTGGTTTTCCGGAACAGCGAAAACATCATCAGTAATGCTTAACACAAGATAGCTTGAAATGACCAGTTTTTTGAATAAGCCGAGAAAAATTAATGTAAGATAATGATAAAAATTTTCTATTTTTTTGGCGCCGCCGTCTTTGAGCTGGATTAAAAAATCTCCGGCTCTCATCACCGGTCCAGAAAGAATCTGGGGAAAAAAAGATGTATAAATTAGAAAGTCGAGCAACGAAAAAGTAGCCGCTATTTTTCTGCGATAGACATCAATATTATAAGAAATGGCGCGAAGGATATAAAAAGATAATCCTAATGGCAAAATTATTTCTAACAACGGGAGGGTGACCAAAAAACCAAATTTTCTTAATAATAATTCGGTTGAAACCCTGAAAAAATCGTAATATTTAAAAAAACCCAGGGCTAATAAATTAACAAAAACAGCTATAAATAATAAAAACTTTCTGAACCCCAAAATAGACTTATCAATTAATAAAGCGCTGAAGAAGTTAAAAATAGAAATTACGACCAAAATTAATAAAAAATTATTATCCCAAACTGAATAGAAATAATAGCTCGAAAATAACAAAAACAAACGCCAAGCTGTCGGCCAGCGTTTCAAAAACCAGTTTAAAATCAAAACCAGAGTAAAAAAATAGAAAAATTCAAAAGTAGGAAAAAGCATTATTTTATTATAGCTCTATAAGATGCTCTAACCCAACATACTAACAAAAAAACGAGATTTTCTCTGTATTTTTCCAGAAAGAATTTCCCAATATTTTTTAATCAGGAGACGTTTGGAACCTCAGCTTCTCCGTGGCTAATAGAAATGAAATCCATCTCGTGCATTTTGAAAAATGAAGAAACGAGTAAAAAAGGAAATTGCTGAATAAGAGTGTTGTATTTTCTTATGCTCCTGTTGTAAAATTCCCGCGAATAGGCAATTCTCTCTTCTGTGTCAATAAGCGCTCTCATTAAATATTGGAATTGTTCGGAGGCTTTAAGGTCCGGGTAATTTTCTATTACTGCCACAAGAGAAGGAATAACAGGTTTTGTTTCTTTTGGAAACTCTTTTGAGAAAACAACTTTTGCTCGCGACTCTGTTATAATTTCCTGGACCTCTTTTTCATATTTGCTATACGTTTTTACAATTTCCACGAGATTAGGAATTAAATCTGTCCTCCTTTTTAGTTCTATATTAATGTTGCTAAGAGAGTTTAAAGCTCTTAGTTTTAAACTTACTATTCTGTTATATAAGGAGAAAATTACGCTTCCTGTGATTATTCCATTCCCAATTAAAAGAAGGATTAAAAGACTTATGGGATTTAAATGGAAAAAATAATTAGTCGCGAGTAAAGCAATAGAATAACCAATACTTATTAGAAAGTGTGAAAAATATACGAGATTTCCTCCTCTGTAGAATTCTTCCACGTACTGGTCACGATTTTTCTTGCTGATTATAAGAGGGCATCTTTCATCTTCATGCAAAAACAATTCACCATCTTCTTTTGAGACCATCCCGTAGGCGAAAACTTTCGTTTTTGGCCTTAGCACGAATTCGCTCCATCGGTATTTGGTTCCAATAGAAAATATCCCTGAAGAATATGATTCGGCCGGCGCAAAAGAACTGTGAAACAGCATCCTATCACAATCGACCTCGCTATTTTTAGGATTGGGAACGCCTTCGATATTTACCGGAATCTTATACTTTGAAAAATCGTCGTCTAAATTATTGAGACACACCTCCAATTTTCCTCTTTCATCTTTGATGCAGAAAGGGATAAAAAGAGAAGTGTTTTCAACAATTTCCCAGTGACTGCTTTTTCCGGACCCCACATATCTTTCTTTTATGCTATGAAAATAAACACATGGTGTTTTAGTATAAGGCGAAGTGATAATTTTTTCTCCCTTGGGCTCAACAATCCCTTCTCCGGCGAAAGGAACTTCGGCTGTTGCTTCTGATGTTTCTAAAAGTGGCTGACTTTCAATATCAAAGACGATATTTTCCATCTTAAGAAAAATCCTGGTGAAATAAATCGTGCCTACAATAATCACCAAGCCGCAAATTAAAAACTTTACTGCCATCGCAGATGCCGAAAAACATTCATCACAATCTTCTCCAGACAGAACGACGATAGCAAAACAAATAATAGCAAGAATAGCAATGGTTGAAGCGACTGTTACGCGTTTCATAAAATATTAATTCATTATAGCAAACAAAAAACCCGAGAGAAAACCGCAGAACTAGAAACTTTGTTTCAGTTCACGGCTTGGCTCTCGGGCGAAAATCAAAGCTCTTCGTATTTAATATAATTAAAATATATTGGGTTTATCTTGTTTTTTAGTGAAAAGTTTCTTGTAAGTATAAAAAACAACTCCAGCATCAACAAAAAACCAGAAAACAATAACAGCACGAATAGTCCCGGTAGATGAAATATCAAGTTCGTATTGTTCTAAATAGGCGAGAAAATTAGGAAAATCAATCATAGCAAATACTGTATTCAGTAAGCTATAAATAAAGAATACAAAAACTATCCATAATATAATTCTCTTAGTTTGTTCTTTCATTAAGTGTTGGATTTTTAGGTATTCTATTTGCTAAATGCCATTTTTTATTTATAGCCATCGTAGCAAAGATTACCCTTCTTTTTCATGTTTTTCGTGAAATTTCTTATGCATCTCTTCCCCAAAATTACAACATTTTTCTCCCCAAAACTTATCTCCCCAGTGGCTGTGTTTCTTTCTAAATATCATTTTGAGACCGATAGTAATTACCAGCAAGGGCCAGAGAATACTCCAAAGGTTACCAGTAATTAAACCTAAATTTTTTAACAAGAAAAACAGACCAATTATTAAAACTAAAACCCCAAACATAATTTTACTTTTTTATAATTTAGTTAGTTAAATAAAACTTCTTTGACCTTTCGCTTTTATCTTACCATAAAACAAGGCCCGAGAGAAAACTCCCGTATGGGCAGCTTCCCCTGATAGACATGCCTGCCCCATAGTGAAGCAAAGCTTCTAATACTTTGGGTTAGAACCTGTTTTATAACCTAAAACCGCCCAATAAGGCGGTTTTAATATATTTAATTTAAAAAATTATTGATTTATTATTTCATCAATAGAGCTTCCAGTTGCTCTTTGACATACTATCTTAAAACCGGAATCATCATCTATTTTTCCACACAAGCCTGGGTTTTGATTTTTAGTGGCAAAACAATAATAACATTGATTTTTAATTAACGGATTTTCAAATCCTGGACAATCGGCGTCGGGGTCACCGCTCAAATCTCCTGCAAGAAAATCGGCGCAAGTTATTTTAAACTTTTCTATCAGTGACTTCATCGATTCGTCTAAACTTTCCGGCGTAATTTCCTCGGTTTCCTGCTGGACCGGTTCGTTTGTTTCCTGCTTTTTGGGATTAGATTTAGAAGAAAAAATATTAACAACAACCGCTGCAATTATTAATACCACTATTATTCCTATTATTTTTTTTTGAGACATACTGTTTAATCGCTAATTATTTATAATTAAACTACCTTGAAATTATTATATGAAAAGTTTAATTTTAAGGTTCTTGAGCGAAGCGAAAGGTTCTTATAATAATACCAATTTTATCTTACCAAAAAATATTATCATTGACAACTAGCTCCTCCACAAAGCTTTAAGTTCCTGATTTATTTTTTCCGGGAATTAAATAGTTCAAAGCCAAGTCTTTCATGAAACTTTTTTTGACTCTTATAAATCTTTAAATGGCATGACGAATGATCGGGCATATTTTAATTCCACCTTTAATTGCTTTGCAATTACAAGGAGAGAGAACGATTGGTTTGTAAAACCGCCTTGTTGACGATTTTTGTTGGCTCCCCCTGATGGATGATGTTAGAACCTGTTTGGGAAAATATTACTAGTTTGTCACGGAGTCTTGTAACATTTTCTCCTAAGATTCGGGTCTAAAATTTTTTCACAAATATCTAATTTTCCTGCTTCTTCAGCTACATAATAATAACAATAATCTTTCGTCTCTAGGGTCTCGATTTTTTCGCACAAATTGGGGTCTTTTGTTATTTCTGCTAACCTGCTGTAGCACGTTTCAACCCAAAATATTCTCATTGCTGGTAAGTCTGTTTCTTCTATTTTTTCGCAAAAAGTCGAATCTTTTCTACGATAAGCAAAGCTCATGTAACAGCTATTTTTTTGTTCTAAAGTTAAATTTTCACATAGCAATTCATTGTCTGTTTTTTGTGCAACATATTGAATACACGTATCTTTTATATGCACATTTGTAATCATACTGCAAAAACTGACATTCTTTAGTGAATAAGCTACATTCAATAAGAATCCATTGAAACCGCCAATAATAATTATTATTAGAAAAGAGGCTATGCATATTACAGAAACTAGTTGGTAATCATTTATTTTTTTCGATAAAAACTTTTGAATAAGAAAGAAAGCTAAAATTTCTATTACATAAGCAATTAGCGCCTTCCCAAAAGAAAATAAATAGCACGCAAGAGTAGCAAAAGATTCACCATTATAGGCAGGGAAAGAACAAAATAAAAATTCTGAACCAAGAAAAACTAAAGGAGGCACTAAAAGAATTATAAAGATTTTTTTGGTCATATTGTTTCATTCTACCAAAAAACCGCCTGGTTGGCGATTTTTGAATTCTCTTGCCGACGCGGGGCGGACGGTACTATATTTTTTCTATTTTCAAATTACTTATTACTGCCATTAATTAACTATTTTTTATATACTTTATTGCTGATTCTATTGATTCTAAATGTTTTCTTATATCCCCGTCAATAAATGTCTTCCCATTATGGATAACTCTATTTCGTTCTCTAATTGCAAAAATGACATCTCCTATTAAACTTTTTGGAGTATTTGGATTGTTATTTAGCAATCTTTCCACTTCGCTTTGTAGACTGTCATATCTCAAAAATAAATTTAATACCCAACTTTGTAAGGATGCCTTCTTCTTTCCTTTTTTTCCAATGCTTGCCTCCAAAGCAATTACTCCGGTGATAAGAGATTGTAATTCATATCCTATAATCGCATATCTTTTTGCGTCCATTAGAAATAATTCCTCTAAAGGTATCAACGAATCTTGTGATATTAATTCGTGTAATTTTTTATGCTCCTCGATTGAACGTAATGGCAAAAAGGGACTTAATGCGCCATCTGTTCCAAAATTGATAATAATCTCAAATTCTTCTTTTCCTTTTTGATCGACTCGATATATTTTTAAACTCCTTGTAGCATATAAACTAAATATATTATTAATTGCATTGCGCTTAGTTAAATATCTATAAGCATTTAAAAAATGGTTCACCGCTTTTAACGTATCCTTTTGGTATAATTCCAAAGTTTTATCAAGCGGTATGCCCCGATTTATATCTTGGAAAATAACATTCATTCTCGTAAATCTAAAGGCGGAGCTAATGTCACTATTTACTTCTGCATTTCGCGCATTCCCATATCTTGGATCATATTCTTCGATATATTCTTCTGTGTTTATCACAAAAGGACTAGACCATCCATGAAGATTTACCAAAAAGTCAGTATTGCTGTCCAAATGTAAGCAAATCGGTAAAGTAAAAGAAAAAACTAGGCATCCTTGAGATAAAAATTGATACCTGGTCTGGAGATAACTAAAACTCTTTAATTTTTCCTGATCATTCATCGATTTTAATAAATATATTTTTTACTTTAATATCTATTAAAAGAGTTTTTTACATGAAGCTGAAGACTTTTTGAAAGTCTACGCGTACAGGACTCGAACCTCTAATTAAAATCCCAGAAAATCTCTGATTATTTTTATAGAAATCGCAGAGACTTTGCCGGTTTTATCGATGGTGTTGAGGCCGATTAATTTGCCTTCAATATCAAAAAGAGGACTGGCTTGAAGAGTTAAATCTTCAATAATATTAGTCTGGATTGAAGCTTCGTCAAATGTTTTAATAACACCTTCGTTGGTAACTTTTTGAGTTACATCGTTTTTAGCGAAAGTTATTCCTAAGAGAAAAACTCTTTCCCCTAAGCTTATTTTATCAAAATCGGCAAAAGCAGTTGTTGCTAAATTATTTTCCTCAATTTTTAATAAAGCCAAGTTATTTTTCCTTTGTAAAACTTTTGGCGTAATTTTTTTACCATCTAAAAATAAGCTTAATGTTGACCCCTGCGGCAGAAGACTATTCAAAGTCAAAACCAAACCATCAGAAGTTACGATTATGCCCGAACCTTCAGTTATTTTTCCGGCTGCTGTTACAGATCTTATTCCGACAACTACTTTATCTACTTTTTTTATTGTATCTTCTAAAGCGGTGTTTTCCTGAATGGTTATTTCTTTGGTTTCATTAATATAAACTGGACTCTGTTCCAAGCGATATTTATAAAAAAGCGGCCTTTCAATAAAATAAGGCCACAAAATCTGATCAGCAAAAATGCCGCCAACTATGCCAATTATAAAAATGGCTACTATTTTAAGAATATTTTTTATCATCGACTAAGAGAGCGGCCGCCGAAGGCGGCTGCACAAACTAAACTCGGACTTTTTCTGACTTTTTTTGTTTCGAAACTCTCATTAACTCTCCGGCCGTCTGAAAAACAATATTATTTTCTTTAAGGCCAACAAGCACTCGTTCCCCTTCTTTCACTTCACCAGCAACAATTTTTAAAGAAAGGGGATCTAAAATCAATCTTTGGATGACTCTCTTTAAGGGTCTCGCTCCCAGATTCGGGTCAAATCCCTTTTCAGCCAAAAAGGCTTTCGACTGCTCGGTGAATTCAACTTTAATGTCTTTGGTTTTTAATCTGTCCTCAACTTTCTTTAATTCTAAATCAACAATTTTTTTAATTTCTTCTTTTCCCAGATAATCAAAAATAATAATTTCATCAATTCTGTTTAAAAACTCTGGTCTGAAAGTTTCTTTCAAAGCATCCATTACCTTTTCTTTCAAAGACCTTTTGGTCGCTGCTTCTTTTTCTCCTAAAAATCCCAGGGTTCCCATTTTGGCGATAAATTCAGACCCGATATTTGAAGTCATAATCAAAATCGTATTTTTGAAAGAAGCTACTCTGCCTTTTGCATCAGTCAACCTGCCGTCTTCCAGAATCTGCAATAACATATTAAAAACATCCAGATGGGCTTTTTCAATTTCATCAAGCAAAACTACGCTGTAAGGTCGTCTTCTGATTTTTTCAGTCAACTGGCCGCCTTCTTCATATCCGACGTAACCAGGCGGACTCCCTATCATTTTGGAAACTGTATGCATTTCCATATATTCTGACATATCCAACCGGATTAGGGAGTTCTCATCATTGAATAAAAATCCGGCTAAAGCCCTGGCAGTTTCGGTTTTTCCGACACCAGTCGGGCCTAAAAATAAGAAAGATCCCAAAGGCCTGTTTTCTTCAGAAAGCCCAGCTCTAGAACGTCGAATAGCATTAGAGATAGCGGTTATAGCTGCTTTTTGGCCGATCACTCTTTTACTAATTATGTCTTCCATTTTTTCCAGTTTTTTTGCTTCTCCTTCCAAAAGTCTGGTTACCGGAATCCCGGTCCATTTAGAAACAACATGGGCCACATCTTCTTCGATTACTTCTTCTTTTAGAATCGGCCTGTTCTTTTGAAAACGGGCTAATTTCTTTTCGTTTGCTTTAATCTCTTTTAAAAGTTCGGGTATTTTGCCGTATTTTATTTCGGCCACCCTCTGAAAATTAGCTTCCTGGCTGGCTTTCCCGGCTTCATAATTTAGAATATCTATTTCTTTTTTAATTTCTTTAATTTTGGTGATGATTCCTCTTTCTTCTTTCCATCTTGCCTCAAGATTTTGGGTCTTTTCTTTTAAGTCGGCCAGCTCTCGATTAATGACTGGAATTCTCTTTTTTGATTTGGCATCGTCTTCTTTTTTTAGAGCCTGTTTTTCAATCTCTAATCTCTGAATTTCCATTTTTAGCTCATCGAGTTGATTTGGCTCTGATTCTATTTCCAATCTTAAAGAACTCATAGCTTCATCCATCAGGTCAACGGCCTTATCAGGTAAAAATCTGTCGGTGATATATCTGGCAGCCAACTGGACGCAAGCAACTAAAGCCGGATCTTTTATTTTTACTCCGTGATGAAGCTCATATTTCTCTTTTATTCCCCGCAAAATAGCTATCGTGTCTTCCACTGATGATTCGGAAACAAAAATCGGCTGGAATCTTCTTTCAAAAGCGGGATCTCTTTCAATATATTTTTGATAATCTTTTAAAGTTGTGGCTCCGATCGCTTTTAGTTCTCCTCTGGCCAAAGCCGGTTTAAAAAGATTGGAGGCGTCAATTGCTCCCTCGGCTGCGCCTGCTCCGACTAAAGTGTGAAGCTCATCAATAAATAAAATATATCTTCCAGCTGCTCTCTCGATTTCTTTTAATAAAGCCTTGATTCTGTCCTCAAATTCACCTCGATATTTTGTGCCGGCAATTATTGCTCCCAGATCCAGGGCAATAATTTCTTTATCTTTTAAGCTTTCCGGGATGTCACCGCTTACTATTTTTTGGGCTAAACCTTCAACAATGGCGGTTTTCCCTACTCCGGCCTCTCCTATCAAAACCGGATTATTTTTCGTTCTCCTGGAAAGGACCTGCATTAATCTTCTTATCTCATTTTCTCTGCCGATAACCGGATCGAGTTTTCCTTGTTTTGCCAGTTGAGTTAAATTTCGGGCATATTTCTCAACAACCTGGTATTTTGATTCAGGTTCCGGATCGGTTATTTTTTGGCCACCTCTTATTTGGGCTAAAACTTTCAAAACCGTATCGTAATCCAGTTTTCCAAATTCCAAAGTTGCCGCTCCCCCCCTTTGTTGCAAAAAAGTAGCTTTATCTAAAATTGCTTTAGCGTTGGTTTCTATAGAGAACAAAGATAAAAATAAGTGCTCAACAGATATAAATTCGTCCCCCATTTTTGTTGCTTCTTGCCTGGCTCTTTCAAGAACTTTCGCCATATCCTGGGTCAGATAAAATTGACCGAAAGCCTGAGGAGAGATTATTGTCGGGATTTTTTCTAAAGCTAAGATGGCTTTCTTTTTTAAGTTTTCATAATCAACTCCCAGTTTTTGAAGCAAAGTCAAAACAACGCTTTCTTCCTGGGAAAGCAAGGAAACTAAAAGGTGCAAAGCATCAATCTGCTGCTGGCCTTTTTCCTGAGCAACAGATTGCGCCTGTAAAATTGCGTCTTGGGCTTTGTGTGTAAAATTAGCTCCATTCATATTAGTAATACTATTTTATCAGAAAAAAACTAAAAATCAAATTAAAATAGGACAAAAAAAGAGAGGGTTTTAGCTCTCTTTGAGAAAGGTGCTGATTAGAATAAAAATGGATTGAGACTTGGTAGCGTTGTATCCTACACTTTCTTGCCCTTGCCTAACATTTGGCGAATTTCACGAGCTGGCTGTTTCGCAAAACGCATGGCCAGGCGTTTCATTAATTCAACGGCGTACTTTCTTAGTTCTCCAAGCGGAATTCCTGTTGCCTTGGAGATTTTCTCAAGTTCATTGCCTATGTTTTTCAAGCCACCAGGCGAAAAGGCAGTTGTCATCCAGTATTTCTCCACGAGAATCAAAGATAGCCCGCCCATCTCTTCATCGCATAATATCTGGCGGATCGTTTGATCTGGGTCAAAACGCATTATTAAGCGTTTCATTAATTCAGCAGCATACTCTCTTAGTTCTTCAAGCGGAATTCCTGTTGCCTTGGAGATTTCCTCAAGCTTGTCGTCTATCTTTGTTAAGCCTTCAGGCGAAAAGACAGTTGTCATCCAGTAGTTCTCCACGAGAATCAAAGATAACTTGCCCATCTCTTTATCATTCATATCATTCACCTCCCCTATGTCTAACATTGTAACAAATTCTCGCTTTTTGTCAACAAAAAAGAGAGGGCTTTTACCTCTCATTATGGATATTTAGTCTAAAGATTCTTCAGAAATCTCTTTGATTTTCTCGGCTATCAAGCCGGCAACGGATATAACTCGTAGAGGCAGTAATCTTCTTGCTTCTTCTGGAATGGGAACGGTATCAGTAACTACGATTTCTCTTAATATTCTGAATTCTTGAAGATTTTTGATTGTCTCTTGCGCGAAAGAAGCGTGAGTGACTGCCGCTGTTACGCTTTTGGCTCCGCGTTTTTCCAATTCTTTTGCCAAGGTTTTTAAGGTGGTGGCAGCAGGCGAAATTTCATCATCAAAAATGATAACGTCTTTTCCCGAAACTTCTCCAACTATATCTTCTATCAAAACGTTCTTATCATCGATTCTCTTTTTCTTGACTACTCCAATTGGCAAATCAAGTTTTTTGGCCAAAAGAACTGTCTTATCCAAAGCACCTTTGTCACCTGACAACACGACTCCATCACCAATGCGCTTAGTCTTCAAATATTCTGCAATTAGAGGAAGAACAGAAAGATGGTAAACTTTGATACCCTCATCTGATAAGAACCTCTCAAATGATTCAGAATGAAAATCGATTCCAATGAATCTCGTCATTTCGCTTGCTTTTAATAGTCTTACCAGAAGTCTGCCGGCAACTGCCATTCCGGGGATATATTTTTCATCACACCTTTCCTTGTCTGACCTAGCGTAGGAGACATAGAGCATTACCACTGTTATTTCGCTGGCACCGTTTTCGTTGGCAGCATTCACCATCTGCAGTAATTCCCAGAGATCGCGATGCAGAGTTTGGGGCACAGAAGTTTGAATCAGAAATACTTTGCGGTCTTTTAGCTCGTCTTGAAGAATAGTTTCAAAGCATCCATTAGCATACTCTTGCACCTTTGTTAAGCTAAGCTTTATATGCAGTTTCTGACAAATTTCTTCAGCGAGTCCTGGATGCGATCTTCCTGAAAAGATCTTTATCTCTGTCAATTTTTGCACCTTTTCAATGAGCTTTTTTACTTATGTAAATTATCACAAATATCAACAAAAAACAAACAAAAAAAGAGAGCTAGATGAAAAAAACCGCGGCTACGCCGCGGTTTTTGGTCAATAAAATTCTAAAAAATTATTACTCTGTTCTCTGCCCTAAGGTTACTTCAATAGTTTTTTCCTGTCCTAATCTTAAAATCTTCAAAGTTATTTTGTCTTCGGGATTATATTTTTGGATAATATTACTCAAAGGATTATCCGAAGTAATCTTCTCGCCATTTATTTCCAAAATTATATCTCCTTCTTTTAATCCGGATTTCTCTGCCGGCGAACCTAAGGAAATTGCCACAGAACAACCACTACCACTTTTTATCAAGGCACCATCGGAAACTGGCAGATTTAAATCTTGCTGAATTTGCTGATTTATAATTGTTGAACAAACCCCTAAAAAGGGGTAGACGATTTTGCCGGTGCTTTTTATCTGATTTATATCTTTTTTAGCTTGATTTATTGGTATCGCAAAACCAATATTTTCTGCATCAGAAGCTATGGCTGTGTTAATTCCTATCACCTCCCCTTTCAGATTTAAAATAGGACCGCCTGAATTTCCCGGATTAATGGCGGCATCGGTTTGAATTACGTCGTATAAAGTTTCAACAGAGGTTCCGCTGTTCGCACTTATCTGTCTGCCAAGACCAGAAATAACACCAGCTGAAACTGTGTTTCTGAATTCTCCAAGAGCATTACCAATAGCGATAACAGACTGACCGATTTGCAAGTTAGAAGAATCTCCTAATTTAACTACGGGGAAATTAGTACCTTCAATTTTAAGTATTGCCAGATCTTGGGCAGGATCTCTGGCTAAAACTGTGGCTGGAAATTTTTTACCGTCATTTGTCAAAACGGTATAATCTGCTTCTGTGTCTGCGGCTACATGTTTATTGGTCAAAATCAAACCATCTGAAGAAATGATAAAGCCACTTCCTCCGCCGATTTCCTGTTTTTGTGTTCCTTTTTGGCGATATTTAGGAATTTGAAAAGGACCGAGATCTTGCCAGTATTGCTCTATAACTGGCAAATCTTTGCTGATGATAACGCTGACAACTGCTGGGGAAGTCTCGTTAACCGCCTTAACAACTGCCTCTTCCTGACTCGTCTGAGGAGTGTAAGTAGAAGAAGAACTAACTATTTGGGAAGAAGGTAAATTTATATGTAACTTTTGAAGAGAATCTTTCAATTTGCCATAAAAGACGTTGACAGAGAAAACTCCTGCCCAAAAACCAAAAAAAGCGGAAATGATAATTATGGTAACTAAAACAGAGAGGACCCTTCTCCATCTGATTGGTTTTGCCTCTTTTGTTTTTATTTCTTCTATCTTAGGCTCTTCTTTTTTTTCTAAATTTTCTTCCATATTTTTTGATTATTTAATTTTATTTTTGTAATTTTTTAAAAATTGAATGATGACCAAAATCATATTTAAAAATATCTTTTTTAATGTCGCCTACAAAAATCATGTAGATCTCGGCTATTATATACCTAAAATAGGTTAGAAGCCAACCGTCTTTTTCAAATCTTCGAGGAGAACTAAGAATTTTTGCCGATCTTATAACTCCAAACTTCCCTATCTTTTTTATTCTCCTAACAAAATTATGATCTTCAGCAAACTTTATACTTTCATCAAAACCTTTCACTTTTTCGAAAATCTCTTTTTTAACCAAGATTGCCTGGGAACCGTGTGATAGAATATTTTCAAAAATTATTATTGGCCAGTTATAAAAAAAATTGTACAAGAATTTCTCACTCTTTTTTTCAGACTGGGAATCTAAACAAAAAGAGGCGACGTCCAAATTTCTTTCTTTGAATTCTTTTAAAACTCTATTTAAAAAATTATCGGGTAAAACAACATCGGCATCCAAAAATAAAAATAGTTCTCCTTTAGCAATTTTAGCTCCTTCGTTTCTTCCTTTTGCTGGCAAACCGCCTGGAACAACAGTTGCTTTATAATTCTCAGCTATCGCCACTGTTTTGTCTTTTGATCCGGCATCAGCAACAATCATCTCATATTCTGGAAAATCCTGCCCTTTTATTGATTCAAGTAAAAGAGATAGAAAATTTTCTTCATTTAGAGTCGGGGTTATTATTGACAACATACAGTTCTTAAAATAATTTCTTAGCCTCTTGCCATATCTCAGGTTGATTATTTTTCACCTTCATCCAATACCACCATTCGCTCCCCCAAAGATAAAACGTATCTAGACCTGTTTTTGATGCAAAATCAATATTTTTCTTAAACTGCTCTAGATTCATTGTTTTTGCCTGCTCTTCCAAAGAAATATCATATATTAATTTAGGCCCAAATGGTTCAGCCTGAAGTTCTCCACAGATTACTTTTTTATTAAATAAAAAATTAATAAGTTTGGCTTTCCTCCAATAAAAGACAGGGGGAAAAGGGTAACGAACATAATGGCTAATTTGCCTAAACCAGACTTTTTCGTACATTGTCGTGCTGGGGATATCACCAAATTTTGCGGCATCAATCCAAAAAGATCCTTCTCCACTGTCAGCCTCAATTATGGGTCTGGCATCTAAAGATTTTACCAAACTAATTTCCTTTTTCAAGAAATTTTTGTCCACCCAAGGGCAGATTCCAAAAGGAAAAAAGGGCTCGTTTTCTATTTGCCAGGCCCAGATTGCTTTGGAATTCTTATATCTCAAAACTATTTCTTTGATCATTCTTAAAATTTTTTCCTGTTGTTGCTCTTGAGTTAAATTTTGCGTCCATTCCGGGAGATGACACTCCGGCCAACGAGTTGTTTTCATTCCTATTACTAAAAAAACGTTGGCATTCCTTTTTTCGGCTTCATTTATTTGCCAATCTAAATCATCAAAATAAAATTCATTGTCTTTGGGTTCTAAATTATCCCAGTGAACAGCAATTTTAAAATTTCTAGCACCTAAATCATCAAGCAAAGCAGTAAAGGTTTCTTTCCAGTCCAATCCTAAATTTTTAGCGTGTTTTTGTGAAAAATTAACGCCCCAAGTAATTTCTTTCGCCCTGGGAGCTGAGCCAATAAAAAGATAGCAACCAAAAGCCAAAACTAAGAACAAAAAAATTAAAAAAATCTTCTTTAAAATTTTTTTGAAATTCATTTTTTTATTATACCATTTCAAAAACCCGCTATATAGTGGGTTTTAGAATCGCCTTTTTCTTAGACCTTATCTCCCTAAGATCTCATTGATCTTGGCCCTAGTCTTGGGTCCGACATAGCCTGCGGCTATATCTTTTTCAGAAGTAATTAAATTGTATTTCAGCTGGAAGCTAATTATTGCTTTCTCGGTTAAAGGCCCAAAATAGCCAGTAATTAAGCCTTCTGGATAAAGTTCTTTTTCTCTAGATTTGAGAAAAATTTGCAGATACCGAACAGCGTTGTTTTTAAGACCAAGATATAGAGGATGGATGAATTTGTAACTAGGTGGGATTTCTAAAGTTTCTTTTTCTGAAATTTGCAAAAGTTGAATTTTTAATTCCGCAATCTTTTTTAGTACCTCGGATATCTTGAACTGAACTTCCCCAATAATCATCTCGTAAATTGGTTTTTCTTTTCTAAGAATAGGTTGAGATATCATTTTTTCGCTTGGCATAATCTGGCAACTGGTATTTGTTCCATCGCATCTATAGCCTGCTGGACACTCGGTATTATCCTCAGCCGCTCTTAATACACAGGTACCAAGCGTCGCATCGCATCTTTGGCAAGTTCCAGTACAGGCCAAATCGCAACAATAACCATCGCTAGAAAAAGTAGAAAAGCAATTAGCAGCTGCTGTGTCTGGACAGCTGGTTTCTTTCAAACAAGAGAAAGAAACACCAGCAGTAATTGAAGAACAGGTATCAAAGATATCGCAGACTTTGGCCCAGTAGTTATTAGTGGCAACAGTACAAGAAAGAGAAGTATAAGAGGCTGAAGGATTAGTCGTCACTCCCGCAGCTGTTACTGCCCAACAGTTTGAAGCATCGGCAGAACTACAACTGGCACAGTCAGCAGCTTTACATAAATATAATTTTATCGTATCTCCAACATCAGGATCAGAAGCCACTGAGGCAAAAGAAACAGTTGAACCACCTTGCTGAGGGTCAGGAGAATCAGAAACTGAAGTAATGGTTGGATTAGAAAAGTTCCAGTTGCTATTGTTTCCTGAACTAAGGTTGGTTCCATCGGTGGCATCAATAATGTCCCCTCCTGAAGCATTGCTGTCTTTGGAATCAGTATTGGAAACTGTTTGGGTACCAGTAACAACTAAGTTCCATTGAGTCCCTGGGCTTGAAGAACGAAGAGCTAGTCTGGTACCAGTGGCCTGACCATTCCAATTAATATTGGTAAAAGTATAGGTGCCACTGGCCAAAAACCTGACTTTTACTGAAGCAGTAGTGATAGTTGAAGTAGCGGCAGTGGCTGAAGCAGAAAAAATAACTGAAGGATCGGTAACCGGGTCAGTACCGGAATTATTAGTGACGACTAAAGTATTAAAAGCTGAGGCTCCAGTCATTGTGCCGGAAAGGGTTTGCTGAGCTGCTCCATCAAAAATTACTGTGCCTGAAGAAGAAGTAAAAACACCATCATTGTTCCAGCTGCCAGAAACATTAAAGACTGAAGAGGTTCCAGAAATGAGACTGCTGTAAGTGGAACCGCTATATGATATTGATAAATTGTGAGTGCTCAAAATCTCCGTGTTCCCGACAGTAAGAGTATTGGCAGTGGGAGTACTAGTAGTAATGACGTTAATTCCTTCATCGCTATAAGAATTATTAACACTGCCAAAACAGTTAGTTCCTTCTACTTTCAATTCAGAACTAGCAACACTCTGCATAACGTCTTCATCATCAACGCAAGTGTAATTGCTTAAATCAGTTATAACTAGACTAGCAGCATCGTCACTACCAAGAGATAAAACATTGGCATTTAAAACCATTCCGGTGATATTTTCAGTGCCGTCATATTTAGTCACCGCCGTTGATTCGGTAGTATCATCAGAAGTGCCATTGTTAAAAACCGTTACAATATTATTGACACTTACTGAAACGCCACTAATAGACCAGCTGCCGCTGGAAATATTTCCTGTTTGGCCCTGAATTGAACTATCCACCGCTACAGCCACGCAACCAGTGCAATCTGTTAAATCCGAAGTGCCAGAAATATTGATACCAGGCGGTGCTTCAGCATATCCGACAAGGAAGAAATCCATGTTGGTGTTTTCTATTTTACCTTCAATAATAGTGCCATCAGATTCAATAAAACCCCAGGAATGATTATTATAACGGTAGATATCTTCTGAAGAACCATTCTTACGCAGGCCAAAGTCACCGTTGGCATAATAACCATTCCCGTAGACTTCTATAAAACCTCCTGCATTGCTGGGTAAGGCAGACAAATCAGTCCAG
>Ga0315274_10005709_pt1 | contig 18175 bp, 15 predicted proteins | sample YL17G02_20_MG_FD_203700 | JGI IMG/M metagenome (GOLD analysis project Ga0315274, IMG submission 203700) | Sediment microbial communities from Yellowstone Lake, YNP, Wyoming, USA - YL17G02_20 | ecosystem: Environmental > Aquatic > Freshwater > Lake > Sediment | place: USA: Wyoming | collected...
CTATATGTCCGGCATCTTCATCAAACGGCTGGCCAAAGCCCTGACCCGCCAGGGGGCTCAGGTCACCGTTTTGGCGCCCGGCGACCGCCATGCTTGGGGCGAAGAGATCGATCAGGCCATCCGGATCATCCGCTTCCCGTACGCCCCGCGATCCTGGATGACTCTCGCCTATGGAGCCGGAGGAATCCCGGAGAACCTGCGTTTTCGTCCCAAGCGGATCCTTCTCCTCCCGTTCTTTATCGGATCGCTCCTTTGGCAGACCGCCCGCTTGGCCGGGGATTACGATCTCATCCATGCCCAGTGGCTTTTTACCGGAATCGCCCTCCTCCCCGTTCGTTTCCTCCGCCGGAAACCGCTCGTCGTCACGTTGCGGGGGAGCGACTTTCGCGGGAGGGCTTCCGGGATCCTGATCGGGATCCTGCGGAGGATGAACGCGGTCACGACTGTCAACCGTCATTGGGCGGAGACGCTCCGGCCGGCTCTCGGGGGGAAGGTTTTTTTCACGCCGAACGGCTTGGACATCCCGGGACCGGCCCCATGCGGTTCGACCGAGCGACGCCCGTCTCCCGCCGTGACGGTCCTTTATGTCGGAGCCTTGACGCCGACGAAGGGAATCGACCTTCTCGCCCGATCCGCCCGGCGGCTTCAAACCGTCGCCCCTTCGATCCGCTTCCTCGTTGTTGGACCGGGGGATCCCCGGCCTTATGGCCTTGACCGTTTGTCCAACGTGACATGTTTGGGATCTCAGCCGCCCGATGAAATGTCCGGCGTCTATCGAGCCGGCGATATTTTCGTCCTTCCCAGCCGGCACGAGGGACGGCCCAACGCCCTTCTGGAGGCCATGGCCTCGGGGCTACCCTCCGTTGCGACGGGTCTTCCCGGCATAATCGAAGTCCTGACCGCGGATTGCGGGATGATCGTTCCGGTCGATGATGAATCGGCCTTGACCGAGGCGATTCTTCTCTTGGCCCGGGATCCGGAGAGAAGACGGATTCTTGGCGGCCGGGCCGCCGCCCGGGTTGCGAACCTTTCCCTAGACTGGGACTCCTGCGCCCGCGGTTATCTATCGATCTTCGAGAAGCTCAGTCGGTCTTCAGGCTGAAGCGCGTTCTCCGCCGCCTTACCAATAGACCGCCAGCATCGCCGCCACGGTCCCGAGGCCTATACTGAAATTTTTGGGCAAATCCGAACTGACCGATCCATATTCCATTTTTCCGCTTGTGGCCGTTCCGCGGAGTTGGTATTCGGCCCCCAAGCTCAGGTTCTTGAAGGCAAAAACCTCGACTCCCAACAAGCCCGACACGCCGATGACGTTGCCCGAATATTTTGTGTCCCTGTCTCCCCCCCCCTCGCCTCCCGAGAAGCCTTTCTGGGTGCTGCGGTATATCCCGAAGGCCGCCGCGGCGCCGATGTAGGCATGGATGGTTTTGGTTTTGACCCAATGATATTCCAAACCGGGGGCGAGGCCGACGATATACGTCTGCGTTTTTCCCTCATCCAGGCTCGTCCATCCGAGATGCAATAATCCCCGGACGGCCAGCCGATCGCTTAGAAAGGTCTTAAGCCCGAGGCCGGTTAAAGGATTCGCATCAGAAGTTCCCAGCGGAATGTTGACGCCGAAGGGAACGCCGCCGATCCCGAAGTCCCCCAAACCCGAGAGGGAAAACACCAGAGCCGTCCGAGGGTCCCGACTTTGGGCGGGGACTTCGGCGGCCCGTCCCACCCCGAGGACCGTCAGGATTCCGACAAAACACAGCCAGTCTTTCTTCATGGATATCCTCCTTCTCCGCGAAACTTATCGTCTTCCGGGAGAGACGAACGTTTTTTACAGAATAACCTTTCTAAAATAAAATAGGCGCGGATTCTTGTCAAGGCGAGGGCGGCTTCCCGGAGCCCCCCACATTGACTTTTAGACGAAAACGTTGAATTATACTCGTTATGATGCCGTTCAAGAAATCCTCCCTGTGGATCGTCGTCGTCCTGGGCGCTTTGCTTCTCCCCGCTCAAGAAAAAAAAGCGACCGCCGATGGCGGATTGGATTTGTACCTGGGCTTTTTCGATCTATCGAATCCCAATATCGATGTTTATGTGCCCGCGGTCAACGCCAAGGCTGTCTTAATAAACATCACCTCGAAAAAATTGACCTTTTCGGATCGATCGGACGATAAAGGATCCATCCGGATCGAGTCGTTGGAACCCGGAACCTACATCCTCGGAATCGATGCGGAGTCGGGCAGCTTCCTTTTCCGAAAGAGCGGGTTGAACATTCGAGAACGAGAAAATACGAAACTTTATTTACACTTGGAACGGACGGATCATTTGGGGGAAATCGTCGAAGAGGCGAAGAAACACGAAATTCGCGATTATCTGCCGCGCTTAATCGGCGAGACCGTCGAAATTATGAGTTCCCGGGGAAAAAAGCCCCTTCAGGAGAAGACGTCGATCAGAGACATCAAATAACGATGAGAGGGGAAGAGTCGGACGTGGCGCGGATTCGTCCCCGGATAATCACGGAGGGGGGCGCGGTGAAGCGCGGACAAAAACTGGGCGTTCTGGGATGTCTCCTGTTGATCTGTCCTTTCCGTGGAAACGGGGCCGCATTCTCCTATTCCGTCGGAGAAAAATGGCTCGTCACCGCCGTCTATCGGTCTCCGAGCGGCCGAGGAGACTCCTGGAGCCCCCCGATCGTCTGGGAATATTCGATCGAAAAGATGGACCGGAATTCGGAGGGGCGCCCCATCGCGGAAATCCAGATCCGCGATCCCGAAGGCCTCCGAAGCGAGACGGCGACTCTGACGATCGATCTCACCCGGATGTCGCTTCTCACGGTGAAATGCGAATATCTCGTCCAGGGTCGACGAAAGCGCCTGATCCAAGATTATCCGGCCGGGGGGTCTTCCGTTCTTCGGTTTCCCATCACGACGGCGCCGTTCCTCGTTCCCGGGATTCCCACCGATTCCCTCCATTTCCATCGCGAAGGCCAACGCGAATTTCGCACCAGAAAAGCCACGGTCGAAGACTTCCAGATCGCCCGAGACGCCGTCCTGTCGTCGATGAAATCGCAACCATTGCGCGTGGGCCGGGGATTCGACCATTTTGACGACTTGTTCGTCGTCGAAATCTCCGAAGGCCTCCACCGAAAGCTCTATCAGATTTGGAAGAGGAATCGGCCTTGGCCGGTCTATACCGAAGCATTTGGCTGTCGTTCTTTTACGGATGAGGCCTTCACGAACAAGGAACGATGAACAACCCCAAAGGCCCCGTCCGGCTTGCGTCCCTGGTTTTTGTCCTTGGATTATCCACCCTTTTCAACTTGGGGCGGTCCGCGCGGGACGGGGTCGAGGACGTCCAAACGAGCGTCACGCCGTGGTCCGGCTATTATTGGCCTTTGATGTCACGGAACGAGTGCGGCGGGATTCGCGGGAATTTGTATGAGGGGGACGGTCCGCTGGCTCGATACGATCAGGCTTTTCTGCAGAGCGGAGCGAACTCGGCTCAAGACTGGGAATATTCTCATCATCGATTGGAAGGCGGCAATTATTACACGAAGGAGGCCGTTATTCCCGGATATTATGCCGAATGCTGGACCGTCAGTTGGTTCGGTCATTGCCATTCTTGGGCGGCCTCATCCATCATTGAACCTCAGCCCACGGCGACGAGTTCCTCCAATGCCGTGAGCTTTGATGTGGGGGATAAAAAGGGTTTGCTGGCCGAATCCTGGAGCGACGCCAATGCGACCTGGATTTTTTCCACGGAGGCGGGCGATTCCCTGCCGCCCCAAGATGCCTGGGATTTTCATTCGTCGCTCATCCATTACCTTAAAACCTTGGACCAACCCATTATTCTCGATATTAACAACGATCGCAACCTCGATGAAATATGGAATTTCCCCGTTTATCGATATCGCCTGCAGTGGTCCGACGATGGCGGAAGTCGCCATTTTCAGACCCTCTTATATTCTCCCTCAGATACCGTAAATCCCGATTATGTCGACGATTTTTCGAACCATATCCCATTCGAGTGCCGATACACCGCTTATGATTCAAATAATGATGGATTATACGATGACAGAGATTCTTGGGTGTGGGATTCGGATTCGCCGTATTTCGTGGAATTCGCATGGTTTGCGACGAGTCCGATCCCCAATAATCCAAATTTGACCTCAGAACGGGTTCGTTCGATCATCGCCGAGGGCGTCCCGGCGGATTGTTCGACGGCGATCGTCTGTCCGCGGACGGTAGGCGGGAGCTGGACGAGCGCCTGCGTTTCGACGCGGCGGCCGGGCGCCTATGCGAGATGGTACACGTTCAGCTGGACGGCGGGCCGGACGGCGACGATCGATTTGACGTCGAGCCAGGCGAATGCTTATCTGTACCTGCTGACGCCGGACGGCGAGGTCGAGGCCGCGGACGACGACGGCGGAGGGGGGACGAACGCGCGGATCCAGAGGAGCCTGAGCCAGGCCGGGCCGTACACGATCGAGGTGACAACGTCCGTCCCGGGACAGACGGGCGGCTTCACCCTAGCGCTTACGGGATGTCCGATACCGTGCGGGACGCCGTCGTTGGTGTCGCCGGCGAATGGGGCGACGAACGCGGCGGAGCCGGTGACGTTTCGGTGGAACGCGGCGAGCGGGGCGGGGAGCTACGAGTTGGAGTACAAGGCCGGGGCGTCGGGGTTGCCGGTGACGCGGGCGGGGTTGACGGGGACGACGCAAACGGAGGCGGAGGTCGGGAACGCGGGGGAGACGATCACCTGGAAGGTGAGGGCGAACTGCGGAAGCGCGACGGGGAGTTGGAGCCCGGAGTGGACTCTCACGTTGGCGGGCGGCGGCGCGAGCTGCGCGACCGCGATCGTCTGTCCGCAGACGGTGAGCGGGAGTTGGACGAACGCCTGCGTCTCGGCCCGGCGGCTGGGCTCTAACGCGAGGTGGTACACCTTCGTCGGGACGGCGGGCCAGGCGGTGACGATCGATTTGATGTCGAGCGCGGTGGATCCTTTTCTGTACCTCGTGGCGCCGGACGGCACGGTCGAGGCCGCGGACGACGACGGCGGCGAGGGGACGAACTCGCGGATCCGGAGGAGCCTGAGTCAGACGGGAACGTACACCATCGAGGCGACGATGTACGGCCTCAGCCAAACGGGGGACTTCACCCTGGCGCTCGGGGATCGCTGCACGGCGCCGATCGGTTGTCCGACGACGCTGGACGGGAGCTGGACCAGCGACTGTGTCTCGGAGAAGCGGACGGGGTCGTCCGGAAGACGCTATATGTTCGTCGGGACGGCGGGCCAGGCGGTGACGATCGATTTATCGTCCAATGCGGTGGACCCGTATCTCTATTTGGTGGCGCCGGACGATAGGGTCGAGGCCTCCGACGACGATAGCGGCGATCACTGGAATGCGAGGATCACGAGGACGCTGAGGCAGACGGGGACGTACACGATCGAGGCGACGACGTATTATCCGGATCTGCCGGGGGACTTCACTCTGGCGCTCACGGGATGCGGAATGACATGCGGGACGCCGACGCCGCTCATTCCGGACGATGGGGCGGCGAACATCGCCGAGCCGGTCACCTTCCGGTGGAGCGCGGTGAGCGGGGCGACGAGCTACGAGCTGCAATACCGGTCCGGGGTGTCGGGGACGCCGGTGACACGGGCGGGCCTGACGGGGACGAAGCGGACGGAACCGGACGTCGGGAATGCCGGGGACACGATCTTCTGGAGCGTGCGGGCGGTTTGCGGGAGCGCGACGGGCAGCTGGAGCACGGAGCAAAGCTATCGGTTGGCGGGCGGTGGAAGCTGTACGGTGCCGGTCGATTGTCCGGCGACGGTGAATGGGAGCTGGACCAGCGGATGTGTCTCGGAGCGGCGGAGGGAGTCGTACACCATCCGATACACCTTCGTCGGGACGGCCGGCCAGGCGGTGACGATCGATCTCTCGTCCAACGCGGTGGACCCGTATCTCTATTTGGCGGCGCCGGACGGCACGGTGGAGGCCTCCGATGACGACAGCGGCGATCACTGGAATGCGAGGATCACGAGGACGCTGAGGCAGACGGGGACGTACACGATCGAGGCGACAACGTATTATGCGGGCCTGTCGGGGGACTTCACCCTGACGCTGACGGGATGCGGAACGAGGGGCGGAATCCCGATGCCGAGATCGCCGAACGACGGGGCGATGAGCGACGAGCCGCTGGACAAGTCCGGGACGTCGGGGACGCGGACCGAGCCGGACGTCGGGACCGCGGGGACGGCCATCTCCCGGAAAACGAGGGCGGACCGTTTACCGTTCTCTTGACAGCTTTCTCGAGGCCTCTTAGAATGATCCTCATTCGTTATCCAGGCCGTGGGTCTATTTGTTCTCACCGGCTCCGAATCGAGCGGTCGTTCGTCTATTTCCGGACAGCCTGGGAAAAGTGATGTTTTTTCGAGAGAGAACGAATTTCGGAGAGAAAGGCATGGATCGTATCGACGGCGGCAGCGTCTCAATGACTGGGCCAAAGCGCGGATCGCCGATGTCCCCCCGAATGTCGAATCGGCCGTCGGACGCCGACGACCGTTCCCGTCGAGGAGGGGCGGCGTTTTCGGGACGCCCGGGATTCACCCTGATCGAGCTCCTGATCGTCATGGTCCTGATCGGCCTGACGGTCTCGATCGTGATTCCCAACATCGGGGTGTCGTACGACAAGTTCAAGTTTCGGGGCGAGGTGAAAAGGCTCGTTGAGTTTGTGGAGCGGACGAAATTCCACGCGTTTTATTATCAAAAAAACGTCGCCTTGTCGGCCCGGGACCGGCGGCTGGTTGTCGACGGCCTGACCGAGCGCGAGAAGGACATTCCCCCCTTGGAGGTGGAGATCCCCCGCGAGATCCGGTTTTTTTCGAACGGCGTCGCCTCCGGCGGGTCGATCGTCGTGTTCTATAAAGGCCAAACCGCCCTTCGTATCGATATTGAGCGGTTTTCCGGGCGGGTGACGAGGACATCGCTGTGAGGAAAGGCTTCACCCTGGTCGAAGTCCTCGTCGCCCTGGCGATCCTCGTCTCGGGGGTGGTCGCCGTCTTTCAAATCTTCGGCGAGGGATTCGATCATCTCTTGAGGTTTCACCGTTACCAGAATCTTTATATAGCGATGTCCAATATCCCCGAAGAGCTCGACCGCCGCCACGATTTCGAACCGGGCGTTGCGCAGGCCGGCCGGTCCGGGGATTTCGACTACGAATGGACGGCGACCGTCGTCGAGCCTCCGCAGCCCATCCTCGGATTCGACGAGCTGCCGCCGACCCATCATAGCCTCCTGTACCAAATCGTCCTGAAGGTGTATTTCTCGGGGCGCGGAAACGAACGCCGGTTTCGCGAGATCGTGTTTTACAAGTCAGGCTGGGCCCGTGTCCAACGATAAAGGCGCGACCCTCATCGAGCTCCTGGTGGCCACTACGGTTTTTTCCTTGGTGGTGACCTTGGGATTCTTTGCCTTTTCCCGGACCTTATCCCTCTGGGAGCGGACGGACGGCGAGCTGGGGCGCTCCGACGACCTGGTCTTTTTCAACACCTGGATCAAGGATTTCTTTCATTCGGCCGTCAACCTCGTTCTCCCGTATCGGGGACGTCGGATCCCCGTTTTCATCGGCGATCGCGATCGCGTCCTCTTCATCACGTCGAATCCTCTGTTCGCCTCCTCGCACCTGGCCTCCTTCGTGAAAATCGAGCGGGTCGGCGAGACCTACGTTTATGCCGAACAGACGCTGTTTCTCGCCGAAGAGGCGTTCCGTCAGTCCGACGAACCGCGCTTTTCCGAGGACGCCGTCCTTCTCCGCGGCATCGAAAGCGGGGAATTCTCCTACTTGATCAAAGAGCAGGGCCGGGAGTCGTGGGTCGATCGTTACGATTCCGCGACGACGCGGGCGCTTCCTTTCGCCGTGAAGCTGACCTTGATCCGGAAAGGCGTCAGGTCCGAAATTTTCGCCAATATCCTGTCCGGCGGGCCCGGCGAAGATCGTCTTTCGGGAATCGAGATATGGTAGGAAACCGGATCGAACGCGGGAGCGCCCTCCCCCTCGTCCTCTGGATTTTGTCCGTTTTATTGATCACGTCGTTCGCCTTCGCCTCTCTGGTCCAAAGCCGCCTCCGTCGGACGCAACTGCTCTTCACCCGTTTGGAAGCTCATAGCGAAGCCTACAGCGCGGTTCAGATCGGTCTTCATCTTCTGCTCACCGGGCGGTCCCGCGGGAGCGAGTTGATCCCGCCGTCCGAGATCGCGGGCTCCGGCCAGGTCCGCCTTTTTCTGGATGGGACGCCCGCCCCCGTCCCCCGCGTTTCCCCTCGGGTGACCCTGGCGATCCAGAATTGCGCCGGGCTCGTCGATCTGCGCCAGTCTCCGGAAGCCCTCCTCGACGGGCTCCTCCGAGAATTCGGGGCGGACGTCGAACGGCGCCGGGTGTTCATCGACAGCCTTCGGGACTGGACCGATCGCGATGATTTCGTCCGCCTGAACGGAGCCGAAAAGGACGACTATGAAAGGTTGGGGTATCGACCGCGAAATCAAGCTCTCGTGACCATTGATGAAATCGCCCTCATCCGGGGGATGGACCCGGCGTTGTTTGAGCGGATCCGGCCCTTTCTGACTCTCGATACGGCGGAGGGATTCAATCTCGCCTTCGCTCCCCTCGAGGTCCTCAAAGCGCTCCCGAATATGACCGAGGACGATGCTCGGAAGGTGATCGAATTCCGGAAAGCGTCGCCCCTGGGCGGCGTCGGCGCTTTCTCCGCGCTGACCGGAATCGATTTGGGATTCGATCCCTCCTTCTTCCAATCCGGAACGAGCCGGACGTACAACCTGACGGCGACGGTTCCTCTGGACGAGGAGCGCCGGTATGTCCTGGAATGTCAAGTCACCCTGCGGCTCGGTCTCCGCATTCCGGCCTTCGGATCCGGAGCGGAAGGCGCCGTCGGAAACCTCGATATGGCTGAGTGGCAGGCTTTTGAGGTAAAATACTGGAGAGCAGGTACACGATGAGACTCCTTCCCTCGCGCTGGACGTCCCCGGAGCGGACAGCGATCCTTTGGGGCCGGACGCGCCAGACGGCCATCGTCTTCAATCGCCAGGCCCGGACCTGCCGGATCTTAGGCAGCTTGGACGAGATCCGCCCGCGCGATCGCGCCCGAGCGATTCTCATCCTTCGGCGGGACATGTATATCCTGAATACCGTCGAGCTTCCGAAAATCAAGAAATCCCTCGCGGACAAAGCCCTTCAGGCGAACATCGGCGAATGGAGCCCCTACCGGGAGACGACGTTTTTCCGTTTCCTTTACGCTCGGGGGGGGAAAGTCCTTAATCTTTTGGCCATCATGAAACGGCCGGAGTTCGAAGCGATCACCGCGGAGTTGGCCCGGCACGGCCTGAAGGCCTCGACCATCATTCCCGAGACTCTCTGCTACGCGGGTTTTTTCAAGAACAAGGATCACGCGCTGGTCGCGATTCAGACCGAGCCCGGGGTCGAGTTGTTGTATTTCGATCACGGCATCCGGGACAGCCAGTACATCCCCCGTCCGGAATGGACGCCGGCCGCCTTGGAGTTCTTCATCAAGCGCATCGGACCGGCGGGCCAGGCTCTGCAGGAGATCCTGTGGATCGGGGCCGGGGAGGAAGAGACGATCGGCCTCGCCGGCGGAACGCCCGCAAGCCGCATCGGCGGACCGAGCGAGGTCGAGTTGATCCTTCGCGGATCGGCCTATTTGGCTCCCTCGTTTGTGAAATCGTTCACCCGAGATCGGCGCTTTTCGGTCGGGCCCGAGGATTGGCGGGCCTTACGGCCGGCGGTGGGAATCGTGACGGCGGGCCTGCTGGCGGTCTTCCTCGCCCTGCATTTTTCCGCGTCACGCTATGTCCGCGGCTTGGAACGCGAACTGGCCTCTTTGCGCCTCCAGAGCCGGGACATCGAGGCCCGGTTCACACGTCTGGACGCCCTCCGGCAGAGGATTCAGTCCGCCTGGGATCTCACCGGGGCTTATCCGCTCCAGATGGTCTTGCTCGACGACCTCCGGAACAGCCTTTCCGCCGAAACGTTTTTCACGCGGTATGCCTTCCACAAGGACCGTCTGGAAATCTCCGGCGGTTGCCCCAATAGTTCGGACTTGGCGGCCCGCTTAGGGACCGGGCGCCATTTCAGCGACGTCAAATTTAAGACGGCCATCGAAAAAAACCCGGCGACAGGCCAGGAACGATTCGCCCTCGAGTGCAGAGTCAAATCATGAATTCCCCCCTCCGCGGGCTGAAACGCATGATTCGGCGGGGCCGGGCCGAGGCGGATCGCAAGCCGGCCATCACCGTCGGCCTGTTGATCATCCTCTGTCTGGCGCTTCTGGTCCCCGTCCGCCGTTTCGTCGCCTCGTCTCGGGCTGAGGCCATCTCCCGGGCCCAGGCCCTCCGCGGGGAAATCGAGTTTCGACGCCTTCTGCTCGGCGCGAAGGACCGGTTCGAGGCGAATGCCGCCCAATTGGAGAAGAATTGGCGGTTTTTCCAAAGCAAATTTTATCAGGAAGACTCGGTCGAGCGGGCCTTCGCCTCTGTCCAGAAAAGCCTGGAGGAGATCGCCGCGGTTAGGACCGTGGCCATGAAAAGCTACAAATTCGAGGAAGCCCGCCGCGTCGAGGGATTCACGACGCTCCCGATCAGCCTCGAGTTCACGGCCAATTACGATCGGCTCGTCGTGCTGTTGAACGGGATCGAAAGTTACGCAAAATACCTGCGGATTTCGGACTGCGAGTTGACCGTCCTTTCCAACGGCGAGGAGCTTTTGGTCCGGCTCACCGTGTGCGGTTTTCGCCATGAAGAAACCGAAAAAGCTCAATAAATTCCTCGCCGGCGCAGGGGCGGTTTTCGCGATTCTTCTCGCCTGGTCGGTGAAGACGGTCTACACGCCGCCTCGGCTGCTCGAGGCCGAAGACGCCGGAAGCCCGCGAACGACGAAATGGGGGTCGGTCTTGCTTCCCCCGGAGCCGACGTGGGATCTCGGTCGCATTCGCGGGAGTAATTTTTTCCCGAAGCCCTCCACGCCTCGGCGCGGGGCTTCGGCGTCCGACCCGCCGGCCGACGAGAAAAATCCCGTATTGGGGAAAAACGACGTCCTCGACCCCGTCTCCGGCGATGTGTTTAAATTCATCGGAGCTTTCCGGCGCGGTCTCGCCCTCGAAGCTTGTTTTTTACAGGTCGCCAAAGAGGGCGGTCCCAAGGTTTTGTGTCTGCTCCCCGGAGAGACGCTGACGCCGCGTCTTCGCCTGGAGGAGATCAGGGATACGGTCGCCCGGATCAGGCGGGGCGATGAGATCGTGGAGTTGAAAGTGTTTTCCATCGATTTAAGAGAGAAACGAAAGTGAGAACCGATATGACTCATTGCCGCTGGATCGCCGTCGCGCTCTTGGTCTCTCTCGGCGTCGGAGGATGTTCCACGATTTCCGACCGGTCCGTTCTCGAGACCGAACCCGAACCGGCCGTCGCCTCGCCTCCCGCTCGAGACAAGGATGTCCCCATCGCCCCCAGCCGGGTCACCGCCGCGGCCAAGGGGAAGGCCGAGACCGACACCCGGGCCAAATCCGCAGCTCCCCCCTCCCCCGCGCCGGAGAAGCCTCGCGATCAGAGGGCGCCCTCGCCTCCTCCCGCGACCGAGCCCGTTCGTCCGGCCGACGCGGGCCAGGAACCGGCGATGCTCAACCTCGAGGGCGTGTCTTTGCTCGAGTTCTGCGAGGTCGTGTTTGTGGAGCTTCTGAAGGAATCCTACGCGATCTCCCCGGTCCTCCAAAAGACTCCCCCAACGGTCTCCGTCCGAATGGCCAAGCCGATCGCTCGGGAAAAACTCCTCCCCCTGGTCTCCGAGATTCTCCGGCAATACGGCGTTTTTCTGTACCGCAAAAACGACGTGTACCAGCTGCTCTCCACCGCCGAAGCCCAGGCTATGGAACCCGAGTTCCGTTACGGGCGAGGGCGCCCGGCGGCTGTTCCGGAACTCGGGATGATCCTCCAGATTTATCCTTTGAATTACGTAACGACGACCCAGATCGACGGGATCGTGCGCCGTTTCCTGAGCCCCACCGGATCCGTCACGAGTCACGAAGCGACGAGCAGTCTCCTCATTGTCGATTTTCCCGAGCGGATCCAGAAAATCCTCGAGGTCCTCGATCTTTTCGACAATAAAATTTTCGAGCAGGTGATGTTCCGGGTCGTTCGGCCGAAATACTGGGATATCGCCGGCTTAACCAAGGCGCTCACCGACATCATGAAGGCCGAAGGCATTCCCGTGTTCCGCGGGGAGGGATTTCCGCGGGGCGTGATGCTTCTCCCCGTGGAGCGCCTGAATGAGCTTTATCTTTTTTCCTCCAAGGCGGAGTGGCTCACGAGAATCCTCGATCATATCGACCGCTTGGATAAGGCCGAAGCTCTGGGCGGGGACATCCAAACCTTTGTTTATTTCACGAAGAACACCACCGCCCAGGACTTGGGCGGCGTCATCTCGCAAATCCTCGGTCAGGGGTCGACGGCCGGAACCGCCGGGACGGGCATTTCTCAAGGCGGATCTCCGCAGGCCAAGCCCCCGGCCGCTCCTGGAGCGATGTCCGTCTCGGGGGCCGGGCAAACCAGGCTCATCGTGGATCCGCTGCGGAACTGTCTCATCGTCCTCGCGAGTCCGGGAGCCTGGGCCCCTCTCCGCGACCTGATGGAGAAGCTGGATCTCCCCCGCCGGCAGGTGCTTATTGAAGCGGTCATCGGCGAACTCACCCTGGACGAACAGTTCCAGTTGGGGATGGATTGGTTCATCAAGAACAGCGGGGTGAAAATCAACGGCAGGGCTTTCACCGGCGAGGGGGGGACCGCCGGAGGCGTCGGGGTCGGCAGCCTGGGTTTCCTCTATACCCTCGTCGCCGACGACGGCCTCTTGCGGGCGGCGTTCAACGCCTTCGTGTCGCAGAACCGGATCAAGATCATCTCTTCCCCGCGGATCATCGGGGTGGACAATGTCGAAGCGTCGATCAACGTCGGAACCGAAGTCCCGGTCGTGACCAGCGAGGCGGTCACGGGGATGATCCAGCAGCAGGGGACGACCGGGCTCCTCCGCTCCATCCAGTACCGCAGCACGGGCGTCATCCTGCGGGTCAAGCCGACCATCCACTCCAACGGCGCCATTTCGCTCGATATCAACCAGGAATTGAGCGAGGCCCAGACCAATTCCATCTCTCCCGAGATCCAATCGCCCATCATCCTCAACCGGAATTTCCAGACCACGCTCGTCGCGAAAAGCGGGGAGACGGTTTTCATCGGCGGATTGATCAGCAAGACGCTGAGCCTGACGACGTCGGGAGTCCCGATCTTGTCCAAAATCCCCTTGATCGGGTCCTTGTTCAAGTCCCGGTCCAAGGGCGAACGCCGGACCGAGTTGGTCGTCATGCTGACGGCCCACATCCTCGGGGAGACAACGGACCTCGATTATTTCACCGACAGTCTCCGCCGGGAGATTCTCCCCGAGATCCGAGACGTGGCCGTCAAGGAGATTAAAAAAGATGAAACACAATAACCGCGGTTTCACCCTCGTCGAAATCCTGGTCGTCGTCGTCATCATCGGCCTGCTGGCCTCGCTGGTCGCCCCCCAGCTTTTCAAGAAGGTGGGATCGTCCAAGCAAAAGACAGCCCAGGCCCAGATCTCCATGCTGGAGACCGCCCTGAAGACGTTTCGCTTGGACAACGGACGGTACCCGACCACGGAGGATGGCCTCCGGGCCCTGATCGTCCAGCCCACGGGGCTGAGGTTCTGGGACGGCCCCTACCTGGAAAAGGACGTCCCCCCGGATCCCTGGGGCAATCCGTACATGTACAAATGCCCCGGGGATAAATCGGAATACGAGATCATGTCTTGGGGCGGCGACGGCAAGGCCGGCGGCGAGGGCGAGAACCGAGATATCTTCAGCTGGGAGATTCGATAGCGGTCCGGTATGACAAAGAGGCTGCTGGGCGAGATTCTGGTCGAGCGGTACGGCGTCGCTCCGGCCGAGATCGACAAAGCCCTGCAGTTCCAGAAGGAATACGGCGGCCGGATCGGGACGATCCTGATCAACTCGGGCGTCATCTCGGAGGTCCAGCTTCTCGAAGCGCTGTCCGTTCAGCTCCAGATCCCCCTCTTCCGGGAGTACGCCCAGGAGCGCCGCGAATCCTGGGAATTTCCCGATGTCCCCGACGTCGCCCCGTCCTGGTTCCTGGAGAACGGCGTCGTTCCTCTTGAGCAGGGGGGAGACAAAACCGTTTTCGCCCTCGTCGACCCGATGAACGTCTTCGCCGCGGAAACGCTCCGGACCGTCCTCGACGGCCGGCGGGCGGTCCTGGTCCTTTGCAGCGACAAAGAATTCCGCGACATCTCCGCCGCCTACCGAAAGATCCATGTCGGCGGCGAGGCGGTCCTCTATTATGAGATCGACGAAGTCGAAAAGCTCCGCGATCTGGCCTCGGAGGCGCCCGTCATCAAGTTCGTCACGACGATGTTCTCCAAGGCGATCGACGCCCGCACTTCCGACATCCATGTCGAGGTTTTCGAGGACAACTGCCGGGTGCGGTTCCGGATCGACGGCGTCCTCAACGACATGGAATTCCTGCCCTTGGCGATGCATCCCGCCGTCCTCACCCGGATCAAGATCCTGGCCGGCCTGGACATCGCCGAGAAGCGCCTCCCCCAGGACGGGCGGATCGACCTCCGGGTGGCCTCCAAGGAGCTCGACGTCCGCGTAGCGACCTTTCCGACGATCTACGGCGAGAACGCGGTCATGCGCCTCCTGGAAAAAACGTCCCTCGAGTTCGACCTGAAGAAACTGGGCTTCGAGCCGGATCATCTCCGCCTCTTCGAGCGGTTGATCCGGAATCCCTTCGGCCTGATCCTCATTACCGGCCCGACGGGCAGCGGCAAGACGACGACCCTGTACTCGGTCATCAGCAAGCTGAATTCGAAGGAAAAGAAAATCATCACCGTCGAGGATCCGGTGGAATACCAGATCCGCGGCATCAACCAGATCCAGGTCAAGCCGGCCATCGGGCTGACTTTCGCCCGGATGCTCCGGTCCATCCTCCGCCAGGATCCCGACATCATCCTCGTCGGGGAAATCCGCGACAAGGAGACGGCCGAGATCGCCATCCACGCGGCCTTGACGGGCCACCTCGTCCTCTCCACGCTCCACACCAACGACGCGCCCTCGGCGATCACCCGCCTCCTGGACATGGGGGTGGACGATTTCCTGATCAATTCGGCCCTGGTCGGCGTCCTGGCCCAGCGTCTCGTCCGGACCGTCTGTCCGCGGTGCGGGCGGGAGGACCCGTCCGTGGGCGACGACGTCCGCCGCGAGTTCCGCTTGGACGAAATCGCCGGCCACTACGGCCTGGCCGGATCCCGCTTTCGGCGGGGCCCGGGCTGCGACTATTGCGTCGGCACCGGCTACCGGGGTCGCTTCGGCATCTTCGAGCTCCTCGACTATGACGACGCCCTGAAGCAGACGATGCTCCAGCATCACAACTATCAAACCCTCAAGGAGGGGGCCGAGCGCGCGGGGATGCGGACCCTGCGGGAGGACGCCCTCCTCAAATTCTACGTCGGGACGACGACCCTCGATGAAGTCTTGCGGGTGACCTGATGGTCTTCTCCTACCGGGCGATCGGGCCCGGCCGGGACATCGTCAAGGGAGAGGTGGCGGCCGTCGACGAAACCGAGGCTTTTCGCAAGATCCAAGCCCTCGCCCTTCTCCCCATCGACGTCCGGGCCAAGGGAAAGAAAGGCCTGCCCGGCTTCTTGTCTTCCGCGCGGCCCCGCCGGGTCAAAAAAGAGGACCTGATGGTCGCTTTCCGGGAGCTCGCGGTGATGCTCCGGGCGGGGATCCCCATCCTCCGGACCCTCCGGATCATCATCGAATCGAACAAGAATCAACCCCTCGGGGCCGCGTTCGAAAAGGTCTACGAAGACGTGAAGCGCGGCGAAAGCCTGGCCGCGGCGATGGAGCGGCGGCCCGAGGCTTTTTCCCACATCATCGTCAACATGGTCCGGACCGGGGAACGGAGCGGGCGTCTGGCCGAGGTCCTCCTCTCGGTCAGCCGCGATCTTGAACACGCCGTCCTCGTGGCCGCCGAGATCCGCAACGCCCTGGCCTATCCCGCCTTCATTCTGACGATGAGTCTGTTCGCCCTGCTTTTCATCTTTACGACGGTCGTCCCAAAGTTCAACGCCATCATCTCCCAGCTGAACGTCGAACTCCCCGCTTATAGCCGGTTCGTCCTCGCCTTTGGGACAATGCTCCGCCGCCGCTTCCTCTTCGTCGCGGCGGCGGCCGTCCTTCTCCTATTCGCCGCCGTGCGCTTGGCCCGGCGGGAGAAGGTCCGGGTCGCCCTCGGTCGGCTCTGGCTCCGGACGCCGATCCTGAAGTCCGTGATCATCCAGGTCGAGCTCAGCCGCTTCGCCCACGCCCTGGCCGTCCTTCTCGAAAGCGGCGTGGAGATCATCCAGTCCTTGCGGATGGCCACCGCAGCGATGGGGAATCCCTATCTGCGCAAGGTCTTTTCCGGCGTCGCCGATCCTCTCAAAAGAGGCGAGAGCCTTCACCTCTCGCTCCGAAATCTCAAGGTCTTTCCCGGCCTCGCGGTCCATATGATCGAGGTGGGCGAGGAAACGGGGAAGCTCTCCGAAATCCTGGAGGAAATCTCGACGCTGTTCGTCGAGAAATTCCGGACGACGATGAAGCGGTTTATTTCGCTCCTCGAACCGGTCGTCATCACGGTCGTGGGGGTCATCATCGGCTTCATCGTCATCTCCCTCGTCTCGGCGATTATGAGCCTGAACGACATCCGGTTTTGAGGAACGGGCCTGGGTGGCGATTCAAAATTTTGGTTTAAATCCAGAAAATTGAAAAAAGATGAAATCCATGAAAACGAGAATCGTCGTAATTTATGCGATTTCTTGAGGTTGCGTTTTCCTTCTTTTTGGCACGAGTCTTGCAGTTGAATCGATGAGGGAGAGAGTTGAATTCATGCGAATATTTATTGCGCGGCAAAAAAAAGATCAAAAAAGGCTTGACAATAGGTCTAAAAGTTTATATCGTTTCCTTTGACTACGGGTAAAGCAATGGGCATATTTAAGACGAACGGACGAATGTCTTCTACGAAAAAGATATTGCAAGTCGAGGAGGTGAGAAATCGAAGTCAGTAGGAAAGGGTTAAAACAAAGTGTAAGGGAAGTTTTCTCTTATCAAAATTAAAGGAGGCAGAATGAAAAGGCTTTTGGCAGTTTTAGTGGTTTTAGGGTTCGCCGCCGGGGTGGCGATGGCTTCGGATGGCCCGCGGGCTTGGGGAAATAAGGAATCTACGACGACATGTTCCGTTACCCCCGCGATTGCCCATGAATGGCTGGGCTTGGCCCGAGGGGTTCACATTAAGGGAGTGGGATATCACATTCCCCAGGACGTGAAGCTGACCGACTACTTGAAATTCGATTTGCCGGTGGGCTGGAAGTTCGGGTCGGCGGGCAACAGCACGAAGTGGTATTTGTTCGTGAACACGACAACGACATCCGGCCTTTATATCATGAAGAGCGATACGAACGGCGGCGGTGTCGACACCTGGGGCTACGAATCGGGAAGCAACGCCCAAACGTTGAAATTCCGCGTCGTCGACAATGAAGGCCTGTCGTATTTGGAAACGTCCAATGTCTGGTACATTTCCTCGAAGGAAGTCCCGCAAGGGGGCGTTAATGTCGATCCAAAAACTTGGACTGTCCCGGTCGTAGTGCCGGCTTGCACGGCGGCGGGCGATTTAACTGAATGCTGCGATGCGTCCTGCTTTTTCTTGACCGCTTGGATGGAAGACGCAATCAACTTGCTGAATCCGCAGGAGTATCCCAACACAAGAGGTAAGGTCGGCCTGTTGACCGTCGTTAACTACTTCAGTATCGAGTATTGTTGCGCGAGCGATAAAATCGACGCTGAAAACCTGCGCGTCTCGTTTATGGACCCCGGGCGTATAGATCAGGATCGCACCCCCAGGTACAAATCCTATTCCTCCATGCAGCTTGAGACGTGTGACGTCCTTGAATTTTCCAAACCCGTTTTTTCGGCCAGAGATTTCATCATGGTCACGATCTCAGGCAATTTCGCGGGCGTAAAA
>Ga0315274_10005711_pt1 | contig 18174 bp, 7 predicted proteins | sample YL17G02_20_MG_FD_203700 | JGI IMG/M metagenome (GOLD analysis project Ga0315274, IMG submission 203700) | Sediment microbial communities from Yellowstone Lake, YNP, Wyoming, USA - YL17G02_20 | ecosystem: Environmental > Aquatic > Freshwater > Lake > Sediment | place: USA: Wyoming | collected...
GGTCGAAGTGGCCGTGCGTGATGAGCACGAAGTCAGGCGCGCACAGGCGGAAGTAATCGTCCAGGGCCGGGGCGTGCGGGTTGGCCGTGTACCAGGGGCCGTAGCTCCCCGGCGGCGAGAGATACGGGTCGACGAGGACCTCGACCCCCGCCAGTCGCAGGCTGAACGCCCCGCAGCCGTGCCAGCAGAACTTCATGCCGATCACCCCCGCGAATGGGATTCGCGCCAGGTGGTGCCAGAACCTGCGCCCCGGCCCAGGCAGGGGCCGCACCGGCCGCGGGCGCGTACCTGCCCAGGCAGCGCCCCGCGTAGATTTTTGCCCCCCATCGTGGGACAATTGGGAGAGGACGGCCAGCCCCCGAGAAACCGCGCGGGCCGTGTTCGGCCGCACTTTATCGCAGTACTCCACGGCGCAAGACATGAACGCAACGCGTGTCTGCCCCGCCGCGGCGGCGGGTCTCCGGGCAGACCAGGCAGGTGACGGGCGGCAATGGCGGTCGACGCAGGGAAGATGCGGCGCGGCGCGGTGGCGTCGCGCTCCGGGTCCCTCTTGCTGGTGCTGGCGGCGACGATATGGGGCGCGCAGGGGATCCTGATGCGGTTCCTGCTGGCCGACGGGCTCGCGCCGATGGTGCTTTTAGCGTCGCGGCTGGGCATCGCCGGGCTGGTGGCGGCGATGTGGGGCGCCCTGAGCCTTAGGCGCCAGCGCGTGGCGCGCGCCGATGTGCCGCTCCTGCTGGCGTTCGGGCTCCTCGTGCTGCCGGTCTCGTACGGGGCGTTCCTGTGGTCGGTGACCGTGCTGCCGGTCGGCGTGGCCGTGATGCTGAACTACACGGCGCCCGTGTACACGGTGCTGTGCGCGGTGCCGCTCTTCGGCGAGCGGCTAGGGCTGCCGCGCGTCGCGGCGATGGTCCTGGCCGTGGCCGGGTGCGTCCTCATGGCCGGCATGGGCACGGGCCTGGGCGGCGGGCGGCTGACCGCGGGCGCCGTGGCCGTCGGCCTTCTGGCCGGGGTGGCGTACGCCGTGAACATCCTGGCGGCCAAGCTGGCGGTCGGCCGCATCGGCGCGCGGGCGCTGGCCTCGTGGGGGCTTTTCCTGGCCGGGGCCGAGCTTTGTATCATTGAAGCGCGAAACCTGCACACCCTCGCCGTCCTCGACGGCACCGGCTGGGCCATGCTGCTGGCCATCGCCATCGTCGGCGTCGTCGTCGCCAACACCCTGTACTTCATGGGCGTCGAGCGCGTCGACGCGGGGCAGGCGAGCATCATCACCACCGTGGAGCCGTTGTGCGCCGTCCTGTTCGCATATGTCTTCTTGGGGGAGCGTCTCTCCGCCCTGCAGCTCGCCGGCGGGGCGATGATCGTGGCCGGGGCCGCGCTGGCGCAGGGGCGCGGCTCCCGCGATTCTCGCGGCTCCCGCGACCCGCGCCGCGGCTTCAGGCGCGAGTTTTCGGCCGGGGGGGTCCTGTACCGGGGGCGCGGCGCCGGCGTGGAGGTGCTGATGATCGGCGACCGCTTCGGGCGGTGGTCGTTCCCCAAGGGCATGGTCGAGGCCGGCGAGACCCCGGTGGAGGCGGCGACGCGCGAGGTGCAAGAGGAGTGCGGGGTGACCGGCGTGGCGCTGGACGACCTGGGGCGGACCTCCTACTGGTACATGCACCCCGGCGGCGACCGGGTGAAAAAGCAGGTTACGTACTTCCTCATGGGCCACGTCGCCGGTGAGCCGGCCCCGCGGCGCGGCGAGGTCGACGACGCGGCCTGGGTGGCCGGCGACGAGGTCTTGGCCCGGTCGGCCTACCCGTCGGACCGCCCACTGGTCGAGCGGGCGCTGGCGGCCATCGGCGCGCGGGAGTGTGGGTCGCGGGCGGAGGGCCGGCCATGACCGGCGGCGAGTTGCGGCGCGCACCGGTGCGGGCGGCGGGGGTCGTGGCCATGACGGTCGGCCATTTCCTCGTCGACTTCTACGGCAGCTTCCCGGCGGCGCTTCTACCCTTCGTGTCGGAGCGGCTCGGGCTGCCGATGACGCTGTGCGGCTTGGCGATCGCCATCACGTCGGTGGCGGCCAACGTCTCGCAGCCGCTCCTGGGGTACCTCGTGGACCGCTGGCTTCTGGCGTGGATCCTGGTGCCGTGCGTGGCGGTGGCGGCGGTGCTGTCCGCCCCGCTGGCGTGGCTTGGCTCGTACGGCTGGTTTGTGGCTCTGGCCGCCGTGGCCGGGCTGGCGGTCGCCATGTACCACCCGCTGGGGTCGGTGGCGGCGACGGCGTTCGCCCACGGCCGGCGTGGCCTGGCGTTATCCGTGTACACGGCGGGCGGCAGCCTGGGCTACGCCCTGGCGCCGCTGCTGCTGGTGCCCGTGGCCCTGGCGTTTTCTCCGGCGGCGGGGATGGCGCTGCTGGTGCTGCCGGGCACTGCCGGGGCGGCCCTGATGCTCCTGGCCGGCCTGGCGCGGCGCGTGCGCGAAGTCATGCGCGGCGGGACCGGGGCCCGGGCAGAGGGCGGGGCCGGGTCGCCGGGGGGCGCCGCCGCAAGCGACGCCGCCGGGGCGGCGCAGGGCTCGTCGGTGCGGCCGCTCCTGGCGCTGAACGTCGTCGCCGCCCTGCGGGCGTGGGCGCACTACGGGCTCGTGGTGTTCATCCCACTGTACCTGGTGAAGCAGGGCTGGACGGCGGTGGCGGCCGACCAGGTGATGGCGGCGTTTCTGCTTGCCAGCACCGCGGGGGGCTTGACCGGCGGGGCCCTAGCCGACCGCTGGGGCATGCGGGCGATGGTGGCCGCCTCGACGCTTCTCGGAGGGTTCGTGTGCGGCGCAGCCGTCCTGCAGCATGATTTGACGACGATGGTGGCCGTGGTCGTGGCCGGTGGGTTCCTGTTCCAGGCCGGCCTGGCGCCGACAGTGGTCATCGCCCAGGAGGCGGCGCCGCGCCGGGCGGCGATGGCCTCGGGGATGATGATGGGGTTGAGCTGGGGCCTGGGCGGCATCGGCTCGATCCTGACCGGGGCGTGGGCCGACGCGTGGGGGGTACCGACCGCGCTCCTGCTGACGCTGGCGCCGTTGCCCCTGGCGGCGGCCCTGTGCGCGTTCGTGCCCGGGCGGCGCATGGCGCGACGCCGCGCGTAGAGCGCCTGGTTCGAGGCTTCCAAGTGGGAGGAGAAGACCGGACGTGGCTGGGAGGCAGGATGCCTGGTCGGTGAGCGGTGCCCTGGTGCTGGTGGCTGCGCTCTTGGCGGCTGCGCTGGGCCTCGTATCCGGTTGCGGGAACGCGCAGCCGCCTGTGGGCAGCGGGGCGCCGGTAGTGACGATGGTCTGGCCCCTCCCCGGCGAGGACGGCGTCGCGGTCGACACCGCTGCCGCGGTGCACTTCAATGTCCCCATGGACCGCGCCGCGGTCATATCCGCCCTGCGCGTGACGCCGAAGGTCGGCCTGGGGCCGGAGTGGAAGGATGACGCTGTCTTGAGCATCGTTCCATCGCCGGCCTGGCCCGAGGGCACTCGGATGACGATCGAGGTCGGCCGCGGCGCCAAGAGCGCCAGCGGCATCCCCATCGACAAGCCGTACCGGTGGTCGTTCACCGTCTGCCGCCAGTACCTCGGGGTGGCGGCGGCCGAGCCCGGCGACGGCGCCATCGGCGTGGCGCTGGATTCCCCGGTCCAGGTGACGTTCGACCGCCCGCTCGACCCGACGACGCTGGCGGGGGCCGTTCAGGTGGCGCCCAACGTTCCCGGCCAGGTGCGGCTGGTGAACGACAGCACGCTGCTGTTCACGCCCGACGCGGACTGGGGGGCGTCGGCGACCTACCGCCTGACGGTCAGGGGCGGCGGGGGCGGCGTGAAGGCGCGCGACGGCCACGCGCTGGAGGCCGACTACATCACATCGTTCAGCACCGTGCTGCAGACGGTGCTGGCCGAGGTCGACGTCGACACCGGCGCCATCAGGGCCCTCGCCCGCCTGGCCGACCGGGCGGTGGGGGCGGTCTGGTCGCCCGGCGGCCAGCGCATCGCGCTGGCCATCCAGGTCGACGTCCCCGAGGCCGACGTGTGGGGCTTCTTCGGCGGCCTGTGGGTCTACGACCCCGCCACCGGCGCGCTGGACAAGGTCGGCGAGGGGTCGCTGTGGACGGAGTCCAACGACCTGAACAACATCTGGTCGCCCGACGGCGCGACCCTCCTTTACAGCGACATGTGGCACCCCGAGCGTCCGGCCGGGGTCTGGCGCGCCCGCCCCGGCGGCACGCCCGAGCTCATCGCCTCGTCCCAGAGCGACGACATGATCAAGACGGCCAACCCCGCCTGGTCCCCCGACGGCGCGCGCATCGCCTACCGCCTCTACGGCGACTGGATGTCGCACATCTACGTGTCTTCAAGCGACGGCACCGGCCGGCGCGAGATCGCGCGCTTCCCCATAAAGGTCTCGGAGTACTCGTTCCGCGGCCTGCACTGGTCGCCTGGCGGCACGTACATCAGCGTCGAGGAGGAGGACCCGCAGAGCGGCGGCGCCCTGGCCGTCATGCTGCTCGATCCCGGCGGCTCCGGCGACCCCGGCAACCCCGGCGGGCAGGCAGCGGCGCGCCGCCTGTGCCGCGGCTGGCGCCACAGCTGGTCGCCAGACGGCACGCGCATCGCCTTCGTCGACGACGCGGTCAGGATCATCGATGTAGCCAGCGGCCACGCGACGACGGTGGCGCGGCCCACCGGCCTGGTGCGCTGGGGGCCGTGCTGGTCCCCGGACGGGCTATACGTGGCGTTCGAGGCGGCCCCCGACCCCGAGTCCGCCGCCGAGGGCGTCTGGGTCGCCAGGGCCGACGGCAGCGGCGCGAGCCAGGTCACGACCGCGCCCACCTGGGGCGTCAAGAGCTGGTCGCCCTTTGGCCACCGCCTGCTGCTGATCACGACCGAGGCGGCGGTGCAGTAGGAGGCACGGCGGAGCAGGGGGCCGCGGTGCAGTAGCGAGTGGCAGGGGGCGGTGGGCGGGCGGCGTAGGGGGGGGCGAAGCAGACGGGACGCGTGACGGCGGGGTCTGTTGAAGCCCTGACTGGCATTGACAAGCGGCCGCGCAGAGCATATAATGATCTTGTTCCAGCGCGTCGTAGCGCCGGTTCGGGATCGGTTCGCAGCGGTCGGAAACCGAAAACGCGGGCTGTAGCGCAGTTTGGTTAGCGCGCTTGCTTCGGGAGCAAGAGGCCGGCGGTTCAAGTCCGCCCAGCCCGACCACTGAAGATGACGGCGCCGCAAGCGATTGCGGCGCCGTTTGTTTTCGTCCACACGGGCCGGAGGGCAGCCCCGCAAATCTAATGCAAATCCGATCGCTACACCCTTGGCAGCCTGTGCTGGCGAGGATAGACCCATACCATCACGGCACCAACGTTCGGTCTCTACGAGTATCGCAGCAAGTTGCGGAGACGATACTCAACCGCTGGAGTCCTTTGAAGGCGAACGAACAGCCACTGAAAGAGGTGGCGAAGCCAGGCACCTCGCAAGCCGACTTCTTCAGCAGCCCCACTGAACCGCCTTTGACACTGTAATCTGGGTGGCCGCGGAACGGGCGCCTGTGGCGGCAGGGTGGCTCGTAAGGGTCTCTAAAACCTTGAGAATACTTATCCTGCCCACGTATCCCTAGACAGCGTCTCCCAGCCGGTGTCGACTTCCCGGGGCTACATGACACCGGCCGCCTGCTTGCGCAGGATCAGAGAAGCTTCTTTCAGTTCCAATGCCCGCCTTCCGACCGTTGCGCTCCCCGTACCCGGCGAGTCGCCGGTGCACCCCAGGTTCATGGCCGTGGGCATGGCGCTGAAGCCCGTGACAAGGCGCCGTGATGGATACGCCTACTCGCGCTCGAACCCGTGGCTCGAGAATCTCAGCGTTCGGGTGTTCTCGGTGACCGTGCGTACAATGTTCTCGGGAACGCCCTCGGGAACCGTAGCCTCGATCTCAAGTGTCACTTGAACACTGGCGCCGGGCAGTCCGGCGAGATGGGCGATGACCTCTTCCGCGATCCTGCTGGCATCTCTTCCCACTCGGGTCGAATCCAGTACTACACTACCGTGAAAGCGGCAAGACCTGAGTGAGGGGGTGGCGGTCGTGGAAACAGGAGTCACCGAGCCTTCGGCCGCAGCGGCCTCCGGTTCTCCGGCAGCAGGCCCAGCCCCCCCGGCCGCCCCCGCTTCGCCTAACGGTGGCCGCTCGGCTGCGAGTTGCCGGCGGGCTACATCGGGCTTCACGAGCAAGCCCGACGGGTCAGTCTCTGGAATGGACACAAGCGAGCCAGCACGCATTCCGCGGTACCGGCCTGTAGCTTCATCTAAGCTGTCGGCGTAGGCGAAAGAGTCCCGCTCCCAGGTGCCGAGCGCCACCCCATCGCTGACGGCGCCCACGAGCACGGAACAGTTCTTGAGGCGCGGGAGGTAGAGGTAACGCGCGAAGTCTTCAATGAGTTGCTTGACCGCCACGTGGTCACCGCGCCAAAGGGGTATCCGGTCTAATTCCATCCTGAGGCTTGTTCCCGCAAGGGCCGTCACTAGCAGCTCCTCGTTGCGAAGCCTCTTACTCGCCCGGGCCGCCAGCCCATCGTTTCCCTGCAAGCGGATTGCTTGCCACTCCACCGATGCCTGCGGGGTGGTCTGTGTCGGAACGAGCAGCCACTCGTACGTTTCGGGCAGGCGCGCAGCGACTGTGCTATCGGCCGAGCGTTTTTGCTCCTCGGCTTGACGCACCTGATAGTGGGAAAGGTCGAGCGGCTCCTTGTCGAGGAGAATCGATTCCCACGCGAGATAGCGTCGCACCGCCTCGTCAAGGTCCTGTAGTCGTGTCTTGTCCGCAGCGAGGAAGACCAGAGTGTTGCGGAAGAGACGCGGCGCGCTGCCACGGAATTCCAAGATCTGCTTGGCGGCGGCGAGGGCGGGACTGTCCTGGCCCCTGGTGTGTGGCACCGCCGTACTGAGGACGACCAAGCGAGCGTCGAGGTCGTCCGGAATGTCCTGGCCCGACTGGGGGAAGGGATGAACGCGGCTGAAGTCGCCCGTCTGACGCACATCCACGCGGACCCGCCGCTCAATCTCGCGCACAACCTTGTCGGGCTCGCGCTTCAGTTGCTCGGCTCGATCTTCGGCGAGCTTGGTGACCGTGGGCTGCGTCGAATACCAGTAGCGTGGACCGTCCTGGTAGAGATAGGTCGCTGTGCCGGCCAGACGCCTGAGCGCGTCTCCAAACACGGCCGGTGACTCGCCCGGCATCACACAGCCCAGCTTGATACGCCGGTCCTCGAGTCCTCGGTGCGCGGCGGTCGCCGTAGGCGCCGAGCCCAGGTAGATCGTGCGCGCCACGCGCCGACAGGCGGAGAACTTGCCGAGGTTCGGCACCTCGCCGTCGAGCCGTACGGGAAGCGAGTTGGGCCCGTCCACGTCACGTTCGAGCACTGGCACCCAGTTATCGGGGAGGTAGCGCGTCAGCTCGGCTAGCACCGGCCGATCATCGATGGGAAGCGAGGCGGGCAGAATCAACGGGCTTTTGTCGCCGTCCTCCCACAGGCTGTGGATCACCGCCGCCATGAGCCGCAGCACACCGCGCGTGCGCTGGAATTTGAGCAGCGTGGACCAGTCGGTGTAGAGCCGGTCGAAGATCTCCGGGTGGATGGGATACGCTGCGCGGAGGCGCTGCTCGTAGTCCGCCTCGCGGCATTCGGGCGGAAACTCCTGGTGCTGGGTGCGGTAGAGGTCGGCGAACGCCCGGGCCACCACGTCCCGGGCCTTGAACTGCTCCGGATCGACCAGGGGTTGGAACAGTCGCCGGCGCACGATCTCGAAGCTCTCCTCGGCGGAGGCCGGTCGCCAGGAGGAGTCCACCCGCCCGATGACGTTCCGTAGCCGATCGAGCGCCTCGCGCCCGCGCGCCCCGCCCACCTCCGCATCCTCCGCCTGGGCATGCGGCGAGCCTCCCGTATCCGAAGCGGGAAGGCTGATCACCACCAGGCACTGGCCGGCGGCCTTCGCCGACTCGGTCAAAGCCTGCGCGAAGGTGAACTGGGTCTCGAAGGTACCCCCCGGCAGATCGGCGGCATCGTGCAGTTGTCGGGCATAGGCCACCCACTCGTCAATCAGAATGAGGCAGGGACCGTGCTCGTTGAGGAGCAGCCGCAGCAGGTCTCCGGGGTTCGTGGCGTGCTCGTCGTCCGCGTGGATGCGCTCGAAGGCCGCGCGGCCGCCCAGTTGCCAGGCGAGTTCGCCCCACAGCGTGCGAACCACGGTTCCGTCGGGCTTCGTGGCCGGGTTGCCCGGCGAGAGGCGGTTTCCGACCAGCACAACGCGGCGTACTTTCGGCAGGGTGGTCGCGCCCGCATCCTTAAGCACGGCCTCGATGCCGGGCAACTGCGCCGGCAGCGTCCCCGCGAAGAGGTGGTAGAGCGCGATCATCGAGTGGGTCTTGCCGCCGCCGAAGTTGGTCTGGAGCTGCACGACTGGGTCGCCGCCCGTGCCCGACAGCCGCTCTACCGCGCCTACCAGCAGGCGCCTCAAGCTCTCGGTGAGGTAGGTGCGGCGGAAAAACTCAACGGGGTCCCTGTACTCGTCGGTTCCTTCCCCCAGGCACACCTGCCACAGGTCCGCCGCGAACTCCGCCTGCTGGTAGCGGCCGCTCGCCACGTCGGGATGGGGGCTCACTACCTCGCGCCAGGGCGCAAGCGCCCCGGCGGCCGCCGCCTGGACGAGCGAGCCGCCCGCCTTGCGCCTCTCGCCCCGCACCTGTTCATCGAAGCGTAGGCGTAAAAGCTCCATCTTCATGCGCTCGACGTCTTGGGCCTCACGGGCAGACACGGCTGTGAGCAGCCGCGCCGCCGAATCCAGCGCACGGTAGGCGTCGTCGGTGGAGAACGGCTGCTGGTGGGCCCATTCATTGCGCCAGTCGCGCAGTTCAGCTAGGAGGCTGCGCTCGGCGGGGCCGAGCGTCTTGCGAAAAACCTCATGCCACGCCTCCCACATCACCTTGAGGAGCGCGGCTACATCCCACTCGGCGATCGGCTTCTTCGCGTTCAGGCGGTCCTCCGCAAGGAACCGGGCTGCCTCTGCCGCGGTGCGATCACTGTACGCACTCCTTAACTCGCGTTCCACGAATGGGGCAAGCCCTACTTTCAGTAGTTCCAGCGCCTTTCCGACACGTTCGTGGTTCGTCGTAGCCATGGGTTACCGCTCCCTATTTTTCAAATAGACTCGCCTGGACGGTCTCAGGCCTGCCGCTTTCCCGCGTCAGCCGCGCGATCTCCGACCAGCCCAAGACGAGTGCATTGTAGGCCTGGGCCTCCTGGGACCGGTTCTTCTTCTCGCTCAGGTCGAAGAGCCGGTAGGCGAGGTCGCGGGCAAGGTCCCCTCGCAAGCCAACCTTGCGCAGGAGTTCGGCAGTCACCAGGTCACCTGCCTTCTCGTAGTAGTAAACCCGAAGCAGGTGATGTGTCATCTCCCAGACGGTGAGCCGCCTATCCGCAGCCGGGTCCCAGTCTTTCGGCAACTCTTCAGGGCGCAGGAGCCGCACCTTGCCTCCCCTGGAGTGAACCAAGCCCGCCTGCTGGAGCCCGGCGACCGACGTGACCTTCGCCTTGCTCAAGAGTTCTGCCTCGCCGAAATCGCCCTCCTCGAAGCCGTGCTGCTCGAACCAGGCGATGGCCCACCGAGTATCGGCGTCAAACTCGTCCTCTTGCTCCGAGAGCACCTCCGTGAGGGTCTGGTTGATGAGGGCGAGCGCCGTGCGCACACTCATCGGCTTCCCACTCGACTCGAGGATGCGGCGGTAGCGCGAGTAGATCGCCATGCCCGGGCCGATGGCGGCCTGGGCGAAGTCCACCGGGGCGATGTTGCCCTGCTTGAGGCGCCTAAGCGCCGCCGGCAATTCACGCTTCAGTTCCGCCACAAAGGAGCGGCGGTCGGTCTGGGGGGCGTTCCCGGGCCGGAGCCGGCAAGCAAGCACGATGTAGGAGGCGAGGGCGTTGGAACCCATGGCCCGCATGCGCCACTTCTGCGACGCCCGCACCGGCCAGGTGGCGGTAATCTGAAAGCCCGTGCCGATAAGGGCTTCGAGCATCGTTTCCCAGCCGGTGGTGCGGTCAATGGTCGTCCCGTTATCTGCTCCCGCTTGTTCTTCGTCCGCGCCGCTCTCCTCGTCGTCCTGCTTAAAGGCGTAGTAAACCGTGAGCGGAAAGCGCGGGTCCACCTTCTCGTGCAGCGCCGCAAACGCTTTGCGAAAGCCGGACTCGAAGTGCTCTTTCGCCTTCTGTTTGTCGCCGCCGAAGCGGTCCGCCGCAGCGACGAGTTCCGGCTCCTTCGGCACGAGGATCGTCTGGAAAACTTCAGAGTAAAGGTCGCCGATGGTGCGGCGCAGCCAGACGTAGAAGAAGTCGCTCAAGGCGGCATAGCCGATGTTGTCGTAGTATGGCGGATCGGTGCTGACCAGGGCTTCTTTGAGTCCGTCCCAGGGGCTCGCCGCGTCGATCTGGCGGACGTGGCCCTGCTGCCGCGAGCCTGCCGTGATCACCTCGACGCAATCCGCGACGTAGTCACTGCACGTGCCCCAGGCCCCCACCGACTTGCCGAGAACGTTTGATTCGGCGAAGTCCCAGACCATCGGAATGGCCTGCCGCCCGAAGAGATGCATGACCTTCTGGTTGTTGGGACTCCATCCACACATCGCGTTGTTGAAATCCGCGCACCGATCCAACGCGAGCGCCAGAAACGTCACCACCGTCGCAGCGTAGGCCTCCGCCTCCTTGTCCGAAAGCCCTGCCGCGGCCGCATCCCGCTGCACGTCCTGCCGGATCGCCTTCACTAGGCCCGAGAGGGTCACCATCGCCGTGAGCTGGCGCGGAGTGAAGGCATCGGCCCAGGTCGGCATGCCGTACATTGGAAGCCTGTCTACATCGTGGCAAGGGCTGGTAACCGGCTCGTCCGGTTGCCAAACGGCCAGTTTACGACGCCCAACAGACTCGTGCTCCGGAGTTGCGGGTAAGTAGAGACGCCCCTTATCGCCATCGGCAACAACCGCTACCAGCGACGCCCCAAGTTGTCCCTTGGATGCCTCGGACCGCAGGTATTCGTAGGAAATGGGGGCATCTGACAGGACGCAACGGAATTGGCCCCGCCCCAGCTTCGTCCCGGCCTTCACCGCCGCCCGGTCCTTTGGTGGGCCGGTGCGCACGGCAAAGCGCCAGGTACCGGTAACCCGATCGACGATAGGCTCGAGCCACGCCTCGCCGCCCTTCTTGCTCGAAAGCCAGAGGGTGCTCATGAGCGGCACGTGCGCGCCGCGGGCGGCCGGATTGGGGCTTCGCACCGTTCGCGCCCAGATCCAGGCGATGACGGGCAGCTCGTTCCCCACATGGGGCTTCAAGTCCGGTCGGCCCTGGGCCACCTTCTTCGTCACCTTTATCGGCGGATAGAAGTACCCGATTTTCTGCCGAGCTCGTTCGAGGATGATCGGCCCGTAGTAGCGCACATCCGCCGCAAGCCCTGTGGTCTTCGGCCAGCCGCCGATGCCCCCGATTCTCTTGCGGTCCCGGGGATTGACCGGCGGCCGATCGGCCCAGCGAGGCGCGAGCTCCAGCGTGCACTTGTTCAGCAGCACCGCAACCGGATTGAGGTCCCCGGCATGCGCCTCGAAACCCAACCGCGCCGCTTCCAGCGGGATCGAGCCGCCGCCCGCGAACGGGTCGAGGAGGGTCGGGAGCCTCCCATCGCAGTGCTTGAGCATCTCCGCCCGCGCCTCTGCGTAGGTCTCCGGGTATTTGTGCAACTGCTTCTGCATCATCCGGCGGAGGATTCCGAACAGCCGCTCCCGCTCCGCGTTCTGCGCCTCCTCGGTGGGGAACTCCTCCGGGTGAGCGCTCGGGTCGTCCACTACCGAAGCGAACAGCACCGCCCTCGCCGTGGGCAGAGGCAGCCGCGCCCACCACTGATGAATCCCCTTTGGGTGCGGCCCGATCCCGGGCATCTTGTCGTAGGCCGAAGCGTCGTTGATCTCCGACAGCGGCAGGGCGACTTCGACGAGTTTTCTCTTGGACTGTTCCGTGGAAGACATATGCACCTGCTGAGCCATACACATCTCCCGATTCTGCCTAATTTGGCGATCTCTATGGCTCGTCTCTATGGCTCTGTGTGGTCATCTGAGCCATAGGGCGTCTGCGCCAAGCCACGCGGCCACCCACGTCAGAGCATGATTGCACAGAGATGAACTGCACGTATGTGCAATGGCACATGCCATTGCCATGCACGGCTCTTCGGTTTCTGCTTGACCGTGTTGTCCTCAACTGCGATCCTCCGTTCGACGGGGTTCAATGGCGTACCAGCGCGACCACCGTCCCCTCTCTTGGAGTTGCACTTTGCCTTCGCAACGCAACTCGTCCATGAGACGCTTAACGAGCGCGCGGGAGAGGGCCGGTACGACCTGCTGAAGCTCGGCCATCGCGCAGCCCTTCGGGAAGGCATCCTGAAGGTGCTTCACCAGGAGGGCCTTGTTGTGCTCGCGGTCCAGTCCCCTCCGGCGGGTATAGACTCCTTGCTGGCCGCTCGCGGCATAGAAGCGCCGGGCAAGAAGGTAGCGTGTGCCTCTACCACGCCCTATGGTCTCCACTACACCGAGGTCCGCAAGCCGCCGCAGCCGGGATTGCAGACCGGCTGGAATGGGCTCCTCGCGGTGGATCAGATCGAGCAACAAGAAGTCGTGGACGTCGAAACCCGCTTGTGTCTCTCGACTAACCTCCTCAAGGAACCTCACAAATCGGGGATGCTGAACCTGGCCGTGCAGTTTAAGCACGACCTGATACGCATCGGTGCCGGTGAAATCGGGGCGGAGCTTGCCCTGGCGGATGCTCTCCTCAAACATCAAGTTAATGCCTTGGCCAGAGCGTTCGACCAGCCCACATCGGGCAAACGCCTCTGCGATGCGCCGATTGCGGGGGGCTTGGCGATCCAGGATGTTTTCCAGAGTTATGCCTACAGGAAACCCGCCCGGACTTTCGATCACCAATCGGCGGAGGTACTGGCGAACGAACACACTTCCGGCCAGTTGATAATCCCGGTGGCTGACGGCGTTGAGGATCGCCTCGCGCACCGAGCGCTCGGCGAAGGTGGGAATATCATAGACGAACAGACCAACCTGGCAGTGCTGGAGACCGTTTCGTAGGTTGATGTTGCGCCACAGGTCTTCGTAGAAGGAGAAAAACCCTTGTCGGTATTCCGCCCGCTGCTCGGCCGGACCGGCAGCTTCTGAGGATCGGTATTCGAAGATCACCTCGGCTTGGGCAAGGAAGCGGCCAAGGGCGGCGCGTGTCCCAAACATGATCAGCGCGGCGTAAGTGAGCCCGTTCGGAAGCAGAAGTTCGGCGTCACGCATAAGCTGTTCGGGATCAATACCGACAAGGGCGTTGTTTTTCGATTTCTCGATCCAGCGTCTACGGAAGTCTTCGATGGCCTGCCGGTCTAGATGGTCGATGCCGGCGCTTGGACACACTTCAGCAGAGAAATCGTGGCCCGTCTCAGCAAAGATGCTTCGGAGCTTATCCTCAGACATCGGTATGAGGCTGTCGGCTTGCCGCGACCAGTAAATGCCATCGTACTTGAGTGGAGTGCCCAGGGGACGGGTTTGCACCTCAAAGACAAGAACGCGTCCGTCGGGGTGCGGAATACCCAGTACCTCGATGCGCACAGGAAGCTTCTGCATCAACGAGCTGCGGACCTGCTCTGGTTGTGGAAACGCTTGGGTACCAACAACCTTACGCGGCCGTTGATCGGTGACCCCCAGGATCACCTTCCCCCCACCCTCGTTGGCTAGGGCACAACAGTACGTGGCAAGTTTGTCGAAGGAAAACTGATTCTTGGCTTCCTTGAATTCGATGCGTTCGCCTTCCGCGGCACGCATCCATTGCTGAAGCTGCTCAACAAGATCCGCTTCGTGCTGGTGACTCAATCCGCTCATGCCGGTTCCTCCACCCGCTTCAGGAGTTCCGCAAAGTCGTAATTCACGCTCGTCACCCCGAAGTCCGGCTCACGACGGAACGGGTGACGCACATAGTGCACTCGCTGCTGATCGCCGTCCAGGAACTCGACGATGGCCAGAATATAATCCTCCGGCTTATTGAGCGAGGTGAGGATCTCGTTCTTCGTGACGGTGATGGTGCCTGCCCCGGCCACGCGGCCCTTGACCTCAATGAAGCGCAGGCGCCCGGTGCGCGGGTCGCGGCTCTCGATGTCGTAGCCCAGCCTTTCGGCTTCGCGGTCCACGGGCTCGAAGCCGAGGCGCCGCTCCACCTCCACCACGATTGCGCGTGCGCGGGCCGCAGCGGCCTGGGTGTCCACCGCTTGTTGGGCTGTGGGCACGGTGCGGCCGGCGTTCCTCGCGAGAAGCCCCATCGGAACGACCACGAGACCACCTATCAGCACCGGCGGTAGGGCCGAGATCTGCGCCTCGAGGTCAAGCTCGGTCATGCGCTTCTGGAGCCGTGCCGCGAGTTCGTCGGCGCGTCGGCGGGCCTCCTGAGAGTTCAGGCGCGCGTTCGGCCGCCCCGCCTGCTCCTGCAGCTTGAGTTCCTCCGCCCGATGGTCCCAGTAGGCGATCTCCTTGGTCAGACGGTCCTTCACCGCCGCGCGGGCCTTCTCGATCCATTCGAGGCGGCGGCCGCACACCTCAGCCAGGTGCTCCGGCACGACGCGGGCCACGGCGTAGCCCAGGGCGCGAGGATCGAGTTCTTGCGTGATCCAGGTGCACTCGGGCTGGGCGAGGATCGTTTCAATGTCCGGCTCGTCAGGCGCAAGTGGCCGGTAGTCGAGGTACGGCGCGTAGTGCAGGTGACGCACGTCCCCTTCGTCGTTCATCTCGACGTAGAGGATCCGCCGGGAGATGACGCGGCGTTCACCCGTCCTCGTCGTGCTAGCGTCCTGGATAGCGTGTTCCAGATAGAAGAGCACCCGCGGCATCTCACCCGGGTCGCGCTCATCCACCAGTACCGTCCCCCGGCGCAGAAGATCCCGATAGCGCTCCAGGGTAAGGTCAATCGTCGCATCGAGCAGGGGATGGCCTGGACAGACGAAAGCAGCCAGCGGCTGCCCGGGCGGGGCGATGAGCGACTTCTCGAAGGTGATCCGCTCGTACCGGGACAACACTGGTTCAGCCACGCCGATAAGTCGATCCCGACTCCGCACCGGCGCCGGCACGTACGTGGCCTCGTAGCGGCGCGGTTCCCGCTGCTTCACGCTTCCCCCGACGCGCTGGAAAGCTTCAAGGAAGAAGGACTCGATGTAGTGGGGTTGCAGTCGCCGCGCCTCGGCCCGCTCCATGTCCTCCCGGATGTGCTGAAGCCGAGTGGCGTCGATCACGTCATGTGCCAGCGCCTGCTCTTCGAGGAGATCCTGTAACTGCCGGCGGTCGAACGCGTCGGCGATGACCTGAGTCAGACGCGCGCGCACTTCGGGTCGCTCGCCGTAACGGATGGCCTCGATCAGGAGATCGCGGAGCGGCCGTCCCTCGAATTGGAGTCTCCCCAGGACATCGAACACCTGCCCGCCCATCGCCTGGCGCGCCTGCTCCAGCTTCTCCAACAGCGTGCGGTACACGTCCCCCTCGCGGGTCTCCTCCGCCACCAGATTCCAGAGGTGACACACCTCGGTCTGCCCGATGCGGTGGATGCGGCCGAAGCGCTGCTCGATGCGGTTCGGGTTCCACGGCAGGTCGTAGTTGACCATGAGATGGGCACGCTGGAGGTTGATCCCCTCGCCCGCCGCGTCCGTGGCCACCAGCACCTGCACCTCGGGATGGTGGAGAAAGGCCTCCTGCGCCTTGCGCCGCTCCTCACGCCCCATGCCGCCGTGGATCGTGACCACCCCCTGCCCCCGGCCGAGCAACGTCGTGATCCGCTCCGCCAGGTAATGGAGGGTGTCGCGGTGCTCGGTGAAGATGACGAGCTTCTGCCGCGGAGAGGCCGCCGGCTTCGGGGTAGGACGGCTGCCGTAGGGCGCACCACTCTCGGCCACTCCGTTGGCGATGACGGCAGGGGTAAAGACCTCGGCGAGCAGGTTCGCGAGTTCCCGCCACTTTCGGTCCTGGCCGCTCCGCCGCACCTCTCCCGCGAGCACCTCGAGGCGCCGCAGCGTCGCGATCTCGGCCCGGAGCTCCTCGATGGTTCGTGCCGCTGTGGCCTGGTCGAGGATCTCTTGCTCGGCGGCCGCAACCTCATGGTCCGGGGCATCCTCGAGATCTTCTACGTCCTCGAGATCGAGAGCCGGGGTTTCGGCCTCCAGAATGGCGACCACAGAGGCGCGATGGAGCAGCTCGAGCTCGCGGAGCCGGCTTTCCAGGCGCTCCCGCCGCCGGCGCAGCGATTGGCAGATCGCCTCCGGTGAGGATGCGAGCCGGCGCTGCAGGATCGTCAGGGCAAAGCCGACCGTGCCCGCGCGCTTATCGTCCCTGAGCGCCTCGGCGCGGTTGAACTCCTCGCGCACGTACTCGGTGACTTCTTTGTAGAGCCGCGCCTCGGCGTCGGACAGCCGGTAGGGCACCGTATAAGCGATGCGCTCGGGAAAGAGCGGTGTGCCGTCAAACCTGACGAGCCCTTCTTTGACCATGCGGCGCATGAGGTCGGAGACATCCACCTGATGAACCCCGTCGCGGAACCGGCCCTCGAACCGATCGCCGTCCAAAAGGGCCAAGAAGAGCTGGAAGTCCTCCTCCTTGCCGTTGTGCGGTGTCGCGGTGAGCAGCAGGAAATGCCGGGTGAGCCCGGCAAGCAGCTGACCCAGCCGGTAGCGCTTGGTGTACTTGATCTCGCCGCTAAAGAACGTGGCCGACATCTTGTGAGCCTCATCGACAACCACCAGATCCCAGCGCCCGTCAGGCGCCGCGAGCTTCGCCTGCACGGCCTCGTCTCGCGCAAGCTTGTCAAGCCGGGCGATGACCAAGTTGTTTTCGAGGAACCAGTTGCCCGTCCGAGCGGCCTCTAGCTTGTCGTTGGTCAAGATCTCAAAGGGGAGCTGAAAACGGCGGTACAGCTCGTCTTGCCACTGCTCCACCAGGCTCCCGGGGCAGACCACAAGACAGCGCCCGAGATCCCCGCGTGCCAGCAGTTCCCTGATTAGGAGGCCGGCCATGATGGTCTTGCCGGCGCCCGGGTCGTCGGCGAGCAAGAAGCGCAGGGGCTGGCGCGGCAACATGGCCTCATACACGGCGGTGATCTGGTGCGGCAGCGGCTCGACCAGCGAGGTGTGGACCGCGAGCACCGAATCGAAGAGATGGGCCAGGCGAATGCGATGCGCCTCGGACACCAGCCGAAAAAGCGCCCCGTCCCCGTCGAAGCTCCAAGGACGGCCTTGCTTCACGATTTCGAGCCGCGGCTCGTCGGACCGGTACACGAGCACGTTGCCCACCCGGCCGGCAGCGTCCTTGTATGTCAGCTCCACCGCCTCAGCGCCGTACCACTGCACGGCGGTGACAGTGACTGCTCCGTCGGGCAAGACGCCCCGCACAACGGCGTGAGGTTGGAGATCTTCAAGCTTGCTCATGGTGTACAACCGTCAGCGCTTTCCACAGGACAGGCGACGACGCGCTTGTACTTGGCCGCGTCCATCGAGCCGCGCAGGGCGTCGGCGGCCTGCCAGAGCTCCTCAAAGCCCAGCGTCGCGCTGTTGCCGGGATTACGCCTGGTTGTAGCCTTCTCCAGTGTCCGTTTCAAGGCTCACCCTCCGGTGCTCTACGATTGAAAAGGTTTCGAAGCCGCCGGGAACCATTCGCGGTGCCCTGGGACGCGCGGGCTCATTACGAGCATCACCGTCAGCACGGCGACGGCTACCAGGGTTAGGGAGAGCTCGACAACTTGCCCGAACTTCTGTCTGAGTACAGTCAGCCCCGTCCGTTTGCCCGGTTAAATGCCTTCTGGCCCTAAATAAGGCTATCACGGCTGGTTCCGGATCGAATCCTCGCCGGGCGTAAATGACCAATCACCCTACTTGTCTTGATGCCAAGTAGTCGTCCCAGTTGAGCCGAAGCAGCCCGTCCCGTACGTCCCCATACTTCGTTCGCTACGCTGCCTTCAAGTCCTGCTGGGGTTGGAAGTCGCCGACCACCTGCAAACGCGTCGGCCACGGTTTACCGGCCCTAGTGGGGCCGCTCGGTGTTGTGCCAGCCCCGCTGTCAACGCCGACTTTCTAGAAGACC